>Ga0306925_10004054_pt1 | contig 13123 bp, 7 predicted proteins | sample flu12Cox44000176_FD_203755 | JGI IMG/M metagenome (GOLD analysis project Ga0306925, IMG submission 203755) | Lab enrichment of tropical soil microbial communities from Luquillo Experimental Forest, Puerto Rico - flux8day.12C.oxic.44.000.176 (v2)... | ecosystem: Environmental > Terrestrial > Soil...
GCTCTCCGAGCTTCAAGTGAAGTATTCGAAGATCTGTGAGCTCGCTTCCGTGCCTTCTGCGGAATGGGATGCGATTGCTGACCTGGGCTTTGATGGCGTATGGCTGATGGGTGTGTGGGAACGCAGCCCCGCCGGGATGGCTATCTCCAATCAAAACGCAAATCTACAGGAGAGTTTCCGTCAAGCGCTACCAGACTTTGTTGCTGCAGACAATGTCGGATCGCCTTATTGCGTACGGCGATATGCCGTCGACGAGCGTCTGGGGGGCTCCAAGGGCTTGGAGGTAGCACGGCTGGAACTCGCCAAGCGCGGCATGCGCCTGGTGCTCGATTTTGTACCTAACCACGTCGCGCCTGACCACCCGTGGGTCCGCGAGCATCCGGAATATTTCATTCGCGGAACGAGAGACGACTTAAAGAATGACCCGGCCAGCTTCTTGGAGGCGTCTGGAAACGTCTTCGCCTGCGGACGCGATCCCTACTTCCCGGCTTGGCCGGATGTAGTGCAATTGAATTCGTTCGACTCAGGTCTGCGAAGGGCCGTGATCACGACGCTGGCTAGCATCGGCCAACAGTGCGACGGCGTGCGATGCGATATGGCGATGCTGCTCCTCAATTCCGTGTTCGAACGAACGTGGGGCAGCCGTCCCGGACCCCGCCCGACAACGGATTATTGGCGCGAGGTCATCCCAGCGGTGAAGAAGTCTCATCCGCGTTTTCTTTTCATTGCCGAAGCGTATTGGGGTCTCGAATGGGAGCTTCAGCAACAGGGATTTGATTTTTGCTACGACAAGCGGCTCTACGATCGCTTGGAACATGGAGATGCGGAAAGCGTGCGGCTGCACCTCTGTGCTGAGCTCGCTTACCAGGCGAAATTGCTTCGCTTTCTCGAAAACCACGACGAGCCGCGGGCGGCCGCTGCTTTCGCGGGCGAAAAAGAACGCGCTGTGGCGGTGGCCGCCTCAACGTTGCCGGGCGCCAGGCTTTTCCACGAAGGCCAATTCGAGGGGCGCAAGGTAAGGCTGCCCGTTTTTCTGGCAAGGTGGCCCGAAGAGCCTCCCAATCCGGACTTACGCTCTTTCTACAGAAAACTTTTGAAGGCCATCAACAAGCCGGTGTTTCGCGACGGTGACTGGCGCTTGTGTGATCGAACCGGCTGGCCAGACAATTCGAGCTTCAAAAACCTCGCGGCCTGGAGTTGGGCCAAGGATTCAGATGAGTATCTTATTGCCGTGAATCTAAGCGATCGAGCGGTGCAAGCCCGCGTCCGGCTGAATTGCCCGGAAATCGGGAACGGAAAGTGGCTTCTCACGGATGAACTTTCCGGCGACAAGTACGAGCGCGAAGGGAACGAACTGGCGCAGTCTGGACTTTACGTGGAGTTGAAACCCTGGGGCTGGCACTTTCTTCACTGTGTTCACAGCGAAGGCCAGCGGCAATTGGCTGCTACGCACGCTCAGACATAGTGCTAAAGAAAGTTAGCGGAGGTCTGAGTTCGATCGACTGTCTGCCGTCCCAGCAGGCAGAAGGAGATCGCAATGACAAAATTGGAAGAGAAATCTCTCGCAAGACCCTTGGAGTGCACAGAGCAGAGGCGCCTGAATGAAGCACGTGAGCGCGGTATTCCCTGGAAGAAATGGGGTCCTTATCTTAGTGAACGGCAGTGGGGCACGGTACGCGAAGACTACAGCCAGGACGGGAACGCTTGGGATTATTTCACTCATGACCAGGCGCGTTCCCGCGCCTACCGCTGGGGAGAAGACGGCCTCGCGGGAATCTCGGATGACAAACAACGGCTTTGCTTCGCAATCGCACTTTGGAATGGCCGCGATCCGATCCTGAAAGAAAGACTATTCGGCCTCACCAACAGCGAAAGCAATCACGGCGAGGACGTGAAGGAATACTACTTCTATATCGACAGTACGCCCACGCACTCCTACATGAAGTACCTCTACAAGTACCCGCAGCGCGAATTCCCGTATAGCGACCTCGTAGAAACGAGTAAGCGCCGCTCGCGCGACGAGTTCGAGTATGAATTGCTCGACACGGGTGTTTTCGATGACGACCGCTACTTCGATGTTTTTGTGGAATACGCTAAAGCGGCACCAGAGGACCTGCTCATTCGCATTATGGCTCATAACCGAGGGCCAGAAACCGCCACGCTTCATTTGCTCCCTACGCTGTGGTTTCGCAATACCTGGACCTGGGAAAAGAACGCTGCGAAACCGGCTTTGGGGCAAATCTCCAAGGGCGTAATTCGTGCTTCCCATTCGCAACTTGGAGATTGCTTTTTGTATTGCGAAGATGGACCGGAGCTGCTCTTCACGGAAAACGAATCGAACGCAACCCGGTTGTGGAGCCAGCCCAATCCCTCGCCGTATGTAAAGGACGCCATCCACGAATATGTGATTGCCGGCAAGCGCGCGGCCGTAAATCCGGCGCGCCTCGGAACGAAGGCGGCGGCGCACTACATTCTTGAAATTCCTGCGGGAAGTTCCAAGGCAGTGCGCCTGCGGCTCAACACGCAAACGCTCTCCGATCCTTTCGACAAATTTGAAGCGGCTTTTCAACGGCTACACGCGGAAGCAGACGAGTTCTACGACTGGATCTCGCCACGGAATTTCACGGAAGACGAGAGGCGCGTTCACCGCCAGGCGCTCGCCGGTATGCTCTGGACGAAACAGTATTACTACTTTGATCTGGACAGATGGCTCGACGAGCACGACGCCCATCCCTTGATGGGCAAGAGCGGTCGTCATAGCAGGAACGCCGAGTGGTTCCACATGCTCAACAGCGACATCATCTCCATGCCCGACAAATGGGAATACCCTTGGTACGCCGCATGGGACCTCGCGTTTCATACCATCGCCCTTTCCCTGGTCGATTTCGACTTCGCTAAAGAGCAGCTGTTATTGATGCTCAGAAGCCTGTATGCCCACCCGAATGGTCAAATTCCCGCCTACGAATGGAACTTCAGCGATGTGAACCCGCCCGTTCACGCTTGGGCCACGTTGTTCCTGTTCAACATCGAGAAGGAGCTGGGCCGCGCCGATCTGCGCTTCTTGGAGCGCGCTTTCCAGGGACTCATGTTGAATTTCAACTGGTGGGTCAACCGCAAGGACCCGGAAGGACGCAACGTGTTCGCAGGCGGCTTCCTCGGCCTCGACAACATCGGCGTGTTCGATCGCAGCGCTCAACTGCCCACCGGTGGCCACCTGGACCAGGCCGATGGAACGGCATGGATGGCCTTCTATTGCCAGAATATGCTCGAAATTGGTCTCATCCTTTCCGATACCGACCCGATGTACGAGGAAATTGCCTATCGATTCCTTGAGCATTTCCTGTGGATTACCTATGCGATGGACCGGATCGGCGTCAACCATGACGAAATGTGGGATTCGCAAGAAGGATTCTTCTATGATTTGCTCCACTTCCCAAATGGCGATGCAGTCCGTTTAAAGGTTCGTTCCATGGTGGGATTGTTGCCGCTGTGCGCCTCGACTGTTTTCGAAGCAGGGGTTGTTGCGCGTCATCCACGACTGTTTGAGTTGCTGAACTTGTTCATGAAACGGCACCCCGAGGTAGTCGAAAAAATTTCCCCTGCAGACGAAAGGGCTTCCGGTTACGCGGGCCGCCGGTTACTGGCGGTGTGCAACAAGGTGAAAATTGAGCGAATTCTCGGTTACATGCTCGACGAAAACGAGTTTTTGGGGCCGTACGGCATTCGATCTCTTTCCCGTTATCACCTCGACCATCCTTTCCTTTTCCGTGTGGGACGTGAAGAATACAAGGTCCGATATCTGCCGGCCGAATCCAATACCGCGATGTTCGGGGGCAACTCCAATTGGCGCGGGCCGGTTTGGATGCCCGTGAACGGTCTTTTGATACGCGCACTGCTAAATCTCTATCAGTTTTATGGAGACGACTTCAAAGTCGAATGCCCGACAGGCTCAGGCAAGATGTTGACTCTGTTTGAAGTCGCCAAGGAGATTGGACGGAGACTTTCCAGCATTTTCCTACGCGATGAGAATGGGCGCCGCCCGGTCTATGGAGGGGGCAAAAGGTTCCAGGAGGATCCGCATTGGAACGACTACATCCTTTTCTATGAGTATTTCCATGGAGACAATGGAGCAGGCCTCGGCGCCAGCCACCAAACCGGATGGACTGGACTCATCGCCCGCACTCTCGATCTGTTTGCGCGCTTGCACCCGGAGGATGCACTGCAAATCGGCAAGGATGAGCTCGCTGCACGGATGACACGGCAGCAGGTTGCGGGCCACTAAGTTAGGCAGGAGTTCAGCCCTTTTTCAATCGTGCCTCATGCCAGCACTGGGAGTCCATCCTTGCCGGTTGAAAAGATCGCAAACACCCTGGTCGGGCTCTTCCCCCTTTCACTAATGATGGGCCGCCTGGCTCCTGCGACACCTCGCGCATCCGATGCGGTGGTTCGAAAATGCTGAGCCTGAGCGCAGATTCGGCGTGCGTCTGCTATCAGGTTGCGCGACGGTATCTGCGGTTGCAAACTGTAGCCATGCTGTTCGTCTTACATCGAATGGATCCGGGTTTCGTCGGTATGGCGATCGAGGAGAAACTGTGCGAACCAAGAGTGTCGTCCCTGCCACACTCATCTGCCTGAGTCTTGTTGTGGTCGTTGCCTCGCTGCTAACCGGTCCGCGTCCGGTCACCGCGGATTCCGCCACACCGGTGTCCAGGCCGGGAAGGTCGCCCGCGAACGAAGCCCACATTGAATTCTGGAATCGCGTCATCGCAGTCCAACGAGGAACACTGGGGGGCGCTACAGTGCAAGAGCGCGCCCAGCGCGCCGAAGAACATCTTGACGACCTCCCCCTGAATGTGAGCGCCTCCGAAATCGAACTACGCCCCGTCAAGATCGAAAACCAGGATGGCTTTGTGTTTATGTGTAGGGGCCGGGTCCTGTTCTTCCTGGGAACCAGTGACCTCGACAAAGAGTCCGGCGAGACTCTCGACCAAGCTTCTCAGGCCGCCCTGCGTGATCTAACCGAAGCGCTGCAAGCACGTCTAGCTGACCGCTCGTGGCCGGTAATCCGCGCCGGCGTTCTCTTCACGGTTATCGGCCTGGCCGTACTGCTCCTTTTCTGCACCGTGCTCTGGAAAATCCAATCCCGATTGCTCTTGTTTGTGCATGTTCGGCAAGGCTTGTTTCCCGCGGGCTTGCGTGTTTTCGGATTCGATCTGTTGCCGTATCTTGCTGCGATACTTCGTGTGCTGCTACGCCTGTTTGTCTGGATACTTACTCTGATCGCCGTCTACCTTTGGGCGACTCTTTCCCTACGCCGCTTTCCTTACACGGAGCCTTGGGGAAACGAAGCCGGGCACTATGTGCTGCAACTCCTCCGGGAACTAGCGAACACCGTAGTTTATTCGATACCCGGGCTTCTGGCGGTCTTCTTCATTTTCGTCGCTACGCGTTGGGTTGTGCGCCTCGGCAATGCCCTATTCGGGCAGATAGCGACCGGGCGAATCAGCGTATCTTGGATGGATGCCGACGTAGCGAAGGCGACTCAGCGAATCTTCGCGGCTATCGCATGGATTTTCGCCGTCGTCGTTGCCTACCCATACATTCCCGGGTCGCACACCGATGCATTCAAAGGCATCAGTGTTTTCGTTGGCTTGGTTGTTTCCCTCGGCTCCACGGGAATTATCAACCAGATCATGAGCGGACTGTTTGTTGTGTACTCCAAAGCGCTGAAGACCGGTGAATGGGTGAAAATCAACGATACCGAAGGTGAGGTTCTCGAGGTGGGGCTGCTCGCCGCCAAGATTCGCACTATCGAACGGCAGGAAGTGACTATTCCTCACTCCGTGCTTGTCGCCACTTCGACGACGAATTACACGCGATTGGGCATGGTGCTCAACGCCACCGTGACGATCGGATATGATGCACCCTGGCGCCAGGTGCACGTGCTCCTTTTGCGCGCGGCTGATCGCACACCGTACATCCGTAAATATCCGGAGCCCTACGTCGTGCAGCGAGCTCTCTCGGACTTTTACGTCGAGTACACCCTGATTGCTCGATTGGAAGACGAAAGGCACCGCATTGAATCGCTCTCTGCCCTAAACGCCCAGATCCAAGACGCGTTCAACGAGTTTGGCGTGCAAATCATGTCCCCGCACTACATGGTGCAACCGGACGCCAGCGTGGTTATTCCTCCGGCTAAGTGGCACACGCCACCGTCTGACCCGAAATCATGACGGCCGATTTGCGGTGCTGGCTAGCGCGCCACGAGTAGCCGGAGCGCGTTCTCGCGATACACTTTGCGCAACACATCGTCGGGCAAGAACAACCCGTAGATATTCCAGCGGCCCTGGCGAGAGGCGTGAGAGGGATACTCAAAGTACTCGTCTCGCGTTTCTAGGAACCGGAAGTGCAGCCGGTACATTCCCACCTCCGGAACCAAATCTGTTCCGAACAGGATGCGATCCGGAAATCTGAGGAAAAACTCTCGCGCCGTGTAGGGCTGGCGGCCCAGTTCGGCACATCTTGCGCCGATATCGACAAAAAGGTTCGTATTTGCGTCGAGCAGCCTGCTGACATAAGCCAGATCCTCCGGATGTTCGGCTACATGAGCGCCTACGAATGTGGTTTTCGCGTGCCGCGCGAATACGCGGTCGCGCTGTGCCAGCAATTCCTCTTTCCCAAAATGCGAACCGTAATAACTCCATTCCGGGTGTGCAGCCAGCTCTTCGTAACGCTCGTTCGCGTTGTCGATCGGTAGGAAGAACGCGTCCGGGTCGGCGATGTGATACATAATCGGCACTCCGAGTTCGGCCGCCTTTTCAAAGAGTGGAGCGAGGCGCTCATCGTCGATGCGCAGTAGCGAACCGTCCGCATCGCGAACCACCGTTCCCAGGTCCTTCCAGATCTTTAGCCCGCAAGCGCCCTTTTCTACAAGTTGTTCGAATCTCTCCACGCTGCGCTCGAAAAACCCCGGACTCTCCACGTCGCTCCAGTCCATCCAACCATACGTTGAAAACCTGTCGGGTGCGGCGGAGTGAAACTTGCGGATTACTTCCAGGGCTGCTTTGCCCGTCCGCATTGTGATGTTCACGGCTCGTTCAATTCCGCACTCATCCATAATCCGCAGGACGTTTTCCGGCTCCTGGGCATCCAGATGATTGTGATAGTCGACGACGGGAAACTTCGGCCGCTTGATTTCGTGCGCGGGAGCCCGCAGCATAGAGTGCGGGTGGAAATCGCTTAGCTTCAGATCCACCTCCACTCGGGCGCTTACCATCTCCAGAAAGGGATCCTTCTCGCTCGGTTGGCCCGACATAGGCACTTCCTCCCGGAAATTGCGACCACGTGCCGGTGAAAATAAATACTAACAAATTCTTCGATTGTCATCCCGGCGTTCCAGTACAATTCAGGCATTGAAAAAGCATCTTCACCGTCATGCCGACACCGAACCGAAACCCCATTTGCCTGCTAGTTGCCTTGCTATGGCTTGTCGCTCCCGCATCAGTATCCGCGCAACAGAACTACTTGCCGGGCGTCCACCCCGGCAAGCCGACGGCCGAAATTCAAGGTGACAGCATTGTCGTGCGAAATGAAATTCTCGATGCCCGCTGGTCTCTGGCTGGGAAACATCTGACCAAAGCTTCATTCTCTTCTATTCTCACCGCGTCGTCGATCCTCTCTGAGAGCAGTTTTCTAATTGTCTTCCGCGACGGCCGAATTTTCACCTCTGCCTCGATGCCCGTTACGGGTGTAGCGCGGATCGAGGATGTGCAGGCTAAACCAGGTTCCGCCGGTCTGGCCGAGCAATTCCCAGGAAAACGTGTCGTCGTTCGTTTCGCGGATCCGCAAAGCGGGCTCGCGATCATTTGGTCCGCGAACCTCCGGGAACAGGACAACTATGTCCGGCAGGAGATCGAGCTTTCGGGTTCGAAGGACGTTCCCGTTCGCGAAGTTCGTCTATTCGATTTTAATCAGCCTTCGGCTCATTTGGCCGGTGCTGTCAAAGGCTCGCCGGTCACCGCCGGCGACATTTTCCTTGGCTTCGAGCATCCGCTTTCTCGTTGTCAGGTCGACAAGGAACATGTCCTTTGCTCGATCGAACGCGAACTGCCCGTCAAAGCCGGCCAGACCGTTCGCTACTCGTCCGTTATTGGCGTTTCACCGCCAGGACAAATGCGCCGTGCCTTTCTAAATTACGTCGAACGCGAACGCGCGCACCCTTATCGGCCGTTTCTTCACTACAACTCGTGGTACGACATCGGTTATGAAAACCCCTACAGTCAGGCAGAGGCGCTTGATGTGATCCGTGTTTTTGGGGAGGAGCTGGCGAAAAAAAGGCATGTAAAGCTCGACTCTTTTCTTTTCGACGATGGCTGGGATGATCCTCGCACTCTCTGGAGTTTCAATGCCGGGTTTCCCGATGGATTTGCCCCCTTGGCCGCTGAGGCTGCGAGTTTTGATGCGGCGCCGGGGATCTGGCTCTCTCCTTGGGGTGGTTATGACAAAGCGAAAGAACAACGCCTGAAATACGGGAGCCAGCACGGCTATGAAACCAATCCGGGCGGATTTGCTCTTTCCGGCCCGAAGTACTACGCCCGATTTCGTGAAGTGACGCTCGACTTCATGCATAAATACGGCATCAACCAGTTCAAAATCGACGGCACCGGCAATGTGAACAGCGTCTTTCCGGGTAGCTCGTTCGACAGTGATTTTCATGCCGCGATCAGCCTGATGGGCGATTGGCGCAAGGTGAAACCCGACATCTTCATTAACCTTACGACGGGCACGTATCCTTCGCCCTTCTGGCTTCAGTACGCTGACTCAATCTGGCGTGGCGGCGAGGACCACAGCTTCGCAGGCGTTGGACCCTGGCGCGAGCGCTGGATTACCTATCGGGACGCCAAGACTTATGCTGGGATCGTCCAGCGCGGTTCCTTGTTTCCGCTCAATTCGCTCATGCTCCACGGAATCATCTATGCAAAACGAGCCGAGCATCTCGGAGACGACCCGGAGCACGTCTTTGTTCATGAAGTCCATTCGTATTTCGGCAGCGGCACCCAATTGCAGGAGATGTACATCACGCACGCGCTGCTTTCGAACCCTGACTGGGACAACCTGGCGGAAGCGGCAAACTGGTCGCGCCAGAACGCCGCCGTGCTGGCAGACACGCATTGGGTCGGTGGCGATCCTGGAAGGCTCGAAGTGTACGGTTGGGCAGCGTGGTCACCGCAGAAAGCCATTCTCACGCTCCGAAATCCCAGCGGCAATCCCCAGAATATTTCTCTCGACGTGGCTCGTGCATTCGAACTGCCGGCTGGGGCCTCGGGCAAATTTATGGCGCATTCACCGTGGAAGGCCGACGCGGAAGAAAAATCGGTCTCCCTTGTAGCGGGAGAACCCCACGCGTTTGCGTTACAGCCATTCGAGGTGCTCACGCTCGAAGCGCTACCCGCGCCGTAAGCTCTGCTGCTTTCGATTTATTTCATATCCTGTCTTTTTCTTTCCCTTGTAGGTACACTCGTCGCTAGGAACTCTCGCAAAGAACGGTAGTTTTGGCCGTAGGCTCGAAGAGCGGAGAACCACGCCCGAAATGCGTAGAGACAATACACCGCGAGGTGTGAATCCCTTCATCGGCCGCTTGCACCGCAGGCCTCGACCGATTTGCCGCGCGGTGACGTTTCTGCTGGCGTCGTGCTTCCTCGTGGCAGGCTGCGGGAAGCAGAATGAGAGTCGCTCCGCTGCTCCCGCGTCAGTTGCAGAGTCGGCCGTCGAGGTACGAGCTTCTGGCGATGGCATCGTCATCCGTACGCCATCAGCCGAATTCTCGCTTTCTCGCACGGGCGCGCTCTGCGGGGTCCTAATCAAGGATGGCACCAAGCTCACGCTCGACGACAAGTCGTCTGAAGTGGGGCAGACGGTCTCCATTTCAAAAACGAACTACTCCGCTTTGGCCCTGGATCCTGCCAAGGCCGAAGTTCGTGAAGCAAGTGGCAAACTCGGCAGTCTCGGCAAGCAGATAAATGTAGCCGGGAAGATCTCTGGCACCGATCTTGACGAGACACTCACCCTCGAAGTCTACGATGCATTTCCGAATCTCGTTCTCCTATCCGCGCGTTTGCGCAATGCCGGCAGCAATGGCGTATCGCTCGACAGCGTAACAGTACAGCATCATCACTTCACCGCCGATGACAATCCCGCGAATCCTAACCACACGCTTTGGACCTTTCAGGGATCAAGTCTGAAATGGGGCAAAGATGAGATCTTCGCCATGCCTGCCAAGTTTTCCCAGGAGAATCGCTTCGGCGCGCCCGTTGCCGTGAAGGATGATCTTGGCCACGTCGGCGGCGGGATACCCGTCGTCGCGTTCTGGTCAAACCGCGTCGGAGAAGCGATTGGCCACATCGAAACGTTGCCACTGGCGCTTTCAATCCCAGTGCAAACTGCGAGCGACGGGCGGGTCGAAGCTAGCGTCAGCATTCCTGCACAAACGCTGCTCAAGCCAGGCGAAGTGTATTCCACACCCCGCACTTTTCTCACGGTCTATGCCGGCGATTTCTATGAACCATTGCATCTGTGGTCCGACGCGATTGAAAAAGAGGGGCTCCCGCGCCCGGCCAACAATGACGAAAACTACGCCGTAAGCTGGTGCGGTTGGGGTTACGAATTTGCGGTCACACCAAAACAGATGCTCGACACAATTCCCAAGCTCAAAGAGCTGGGAATTCACTGGGCCACCCTCGACGACGGCTGGTTCAATAACTACGGTGATTGGCAACCGCGCCAGCCGTCGTTTGTCGGAAACGCCATCGAGGACATGGTCAAGAGGTTCCACGAGCAGGGCATCAAGGTCCAACTCTGGTGGTTGCCTCTTGGGGTTGAAGACGGGCATTACGGCTACGGCGGGCGCAAGTTTGTCTTGTCCGAGGTGACCAAGGGCCATCCGGACTGGCTGATTTTGGATGAAAGCGGCAAGCCAGCGAGGATGGCGCGGAACTTGGCTGCCTTGTGTCCCGCGTTGGCGGAAGTGCGGACTTACTACAAGCAATTGACCGAACGGTTCATCAGAGATTGGGACTTCGACGGTCACAAACTCGACAATATCTATTCAACGCCACTCTGTTACAACCCAAGCCATCACCATAAATCGCCTTACGATTCCGTGAACGCCATGGGCGAAGTTTACAAGGCCATCTTCGAGACCACGCGCGCGTTGAAGCCCGACAGCGTCACCCAGAGTTGCCCGTGCGGCACACCACCGAGCCTCGCTTGGTTCCGCTACATGGATCAGGCGGTCACGGCCGATCCCGTTGGTGCTGTCCAGGTTCGCCGGCGGATCAAGATGTACAAAGCGCTGCTTGGGCAGCGAGCCGCGGTGTACGGTGACCATGTGGAATTAACTCGCATTGCCGGCGCTTCGACCAACAATGAGCAGGACCTCGGCACCGACTTTGCTTCCACACTTGGCACTGGGGGTGTTCTTGGCACGAAGTTCACCTGGCCCGATTACGGCCCAAAATTCAAGAACGTCTACCTGAACGCGGAAAAAGAAGCGCACTGGAAAGAATGGATCAGCCTTTACAATGAAAAAATGCTTTCGAAGGGCACCTTCCTCGATCTATACGTCTATGGCTTCGATATTCCCGAAGCTTATGCCATCGAAAAAGACGGCAAAATGTACTACGCCTTCTATGCCCCGCCGATCGCGGGGGCTTCAACAAAAGGGATGAACGCCGCAAGGCACTGGGAAGGAGACATTGAGTTGCGCGGGCTGCTTGCAAAGCAATACCGTGTTTCCGATTACGTTCATGGCAACGATCTCGGGAGCGTCGCCGGCCCCAACGCAAAACTAAAAGTAGAGTTCACGGATAGTCTGCTGTTAGAAGCAATTGCCCAGTAGCCTATGTCAGCAGTTCGTGGGTGTCGCCCGCTGCGCACTTCCAGTGGAATGAGTTCTTAGGAATGCCTCCCGGTGCTGTGCGTCGCGGAACGCCTCGGTGCCACCCGCACGTGTCACGGACAAAGCCGCTGCAATGTTCCCGAACTTCAAGCAGTCCTCTGTCTTCGATCCCCGGATAAACTCGTGAATAAAGCCCGCGTCAAAGCTGTCTCCCGCTCCGACGGGATCGGCCACGTCCACCACCGGCGGAAACGCCACATACTTCTGTTTGGCGACGCGTGCCATCGCGCCTTGCGATCCGCGCTTGATGACCAGGATGGGCACTTTTTGCGACAGCGCGTCGGCCGCGCGTTCCACCTCATTTGCCTGCGCCAGCTTGCAGGCCTCGCGCTCGTTGGGAAGCAGAATATCTGTATATTTCAGCAACGGCTGGATTTCTGATGACCAACGGTCCTCGGGATCATCGTTGGTATCGAGGGACGTGGTTAACCCAGCTTCCTTTGCCTTGCGGAAGATGTTGATGAGCTGAGGCCGCAAAGCCTTGTGCAGGAAGTAGGACGACACGTGCAGATGTTTGGCGCTGAAGACATAGGCCAGGTCCAGATCGCGCTCGCTCATCTCAAACATCGTTCCGGGATACGTGAGAATGTAGCGCTGCTTCCGTTGCGATAGAATCACGCTGAGGCCCGTCGTTTTTCCGCTCAGCTGTCGAACATGGGAAAGGTCCACGCCGGATTCTGCGAGTCGCTTCATGCATATCTGAGCAAACGGATCGCTTCCAGTGGTCGAACTGAACCCCACCTTGTTCCCGAGGCAAGCAAGATTGTGCGCGAAGATTGCCGAGGAACTGCCCAAGGTAATGCTCAGATCGTTGGCCAGAAGCTCGCGTTCCAGAACCAATTCCTGGGGCAGGCCATAGAAGATAATATCGAGATTCAACTCGCCAATTACGCTCACATCAAAGGCAGCCAATTCCGATTCTCCCTTTCCTCTCAATCAAGAATGACGACCCGCGTCAGATTTTTCGGTTCGTCGGGATTCAAACCTTTTCGCAGGCCCGTAAAGAACCCCATCAACTGGCACGGAACGGTGTAAGGAGCGAGCAATGCCAATTCGTCGCCTTCAAAATTCATTTCAACCACAAGGTCCGAAGCCCGTCGGATCCCGTCTCCCGCGCGGTTGCAGATCGCGATCGTTGCCCCACCCAGCTCTTTCATTTCGGACAGA
>Ga0306925_10004056_pt1 | contig 13116 bp, 14 predicted proteins | sample flu12Cox44000176_FD_203755 | JGI IMG/M metagenome (GOLD analysis project Ga0306925, IMG submission 203755) | Lab enrichment of tropical soil microbial communities from Luquillo Experimental Forest, Puerto Rico - flux8day.12C.oxic.44.000.176 (v2)... | ecosystem: Environmental > Terrestrial >...
CAAGCGCACCCCCCCCAAAACCCTGATCGAGGTTCGTTGACCTGCTCCGCCGCGCTCCGGATAATGGGCCCGGATAGACGCGTGCGCGGGAGACCGTTCTGCCCGGGCTGGCGCTCGGGGCCTGAAAGTTCGCGGACTCGCCGCTGGAGGGAGCTGGATTCGAAATTTCAGTTCCGGCATCGACATCGCCCAGTCGACGGTCGCCAAGTACATGTCACAGCGTCACGGCCCTCGCTCTCCGGGGTGGCAAGCTTTCCTGCGCAATCACACCGCCCACATCGCCGGCGTCGATCTGTTTGTCGTTCCGACGATCGGGTTCAAACTGCTCTATGGGCTGGTCATCCTGGGTCTGGAGCGGCGACGGCTGGTCTGGACCAATGTGACAGCAAATCCAACCGCCGAGTGGATCGCCCAGCAGATCTCCGAAGCATTCCCATGGGATGAGGCACCGCGCTATCTCATCCGTGACCGCGACACCTCGTATGGCGCTGCGGTCACCCGGCGGCTGCAAGCCATGGGCATTCGCGACCGGCCGATCATGCCACGCTCACCGTGGCAGAACGGGCATGTCGAACGGCTGATTGGCTCGATCCGACGCGAGTGTCTCGACCATGTGGTGGTGTTGGGGGAAAGGCACCTCCGTCATCTGTTGGCGAATTACGCGACCTACTACAACCGGGTGCGCACACACCTTGCGCTCGACAAGGATGCTCCGCTCCATCGACCTGCGCAGACAGTCGGGCTTATCGCATCAGTCACTTGGCTCGGCGGTCTCCATCGGCACTACGTTCGGATGGCATAATCGGCACATACAGGTGTTCTACCGCCGGCTTGAAGCGTCGATCAGCGAAGAGTCGCAGCGCTTTGCGCACCAAGGCGCCAACGAACATCAGATGGTCGAACGTCAGCTGCAGAAGATGTCGGTCGCCACCGATAAGATGACCGACCGGTGGACCGCTGCGCTCAAAGTATTCGGAGGATCTCGTCAGCCGTCACGCCGACGAGGAAGAAGACGTCGGGTTCAGCTGCGCCCGCGAGGATTTCGACGAGGATCAGCTCGAAGCAATGGGGAGGCAGTTTCAGCAGCGCAAGCAACAGCTGCTGATGCGGGTCGCCTGATCTAAAAAGCCGTTTTCAACCGGTTGGGGTGATTTCGTACAGATCGCGCCCCGCTTGATCGCCGCGTCTGGAAGCCGGGACGCTGTCGCCTTCGTCCTGTTTGGCCCAGCCTCGCCTCGAGTCTCGCTGACTGGCGCACGCCGGCCGCGACGCGAGCGAAGTGGTCCCGCGCTTGTAGTTTAACCATCTTTCTCCTGAGAGGTTTGCCGTGCGCAGGTCTTATTCTGTCAGAGGCAGCCGGACGCGAGGAATGGGCGAGAGGTGAAACTAGATATCGAGGAGCGGATTCTCGCCGCCGCATTGGACGAAGCCGATGTTAACGATGCCAACGAGCGCGGTGCTGGTGCGCAGATAGCGACTCAATCTGAGACCGCTGATGATTGAACCACAGTTGCCGACAATTTGTGACCTGAAATTCGATTTCAACAAGCCCGTCGAGAGGGAGGCGGCGTTCGCGTGGCTGCGTGCCGTCGCGCCGGTGTTGACAACTGTCGAGCGGCAACAAGTGCGGCAATACCTGCAGGCGATTCGGCGTGATCAGCCAAGCGAGGTGGTGAGTGTCAGAAGCATATGAATCGGAAGACCAGAGCATCGAACTCGGCGATGAGCCCCGAGCCGGTTTGGTCGGCATGCAAATCGAGTTCCGCCGCGTCGACCATGAGCCGGTTACCATCACCCTGACGAAAGCGCACGTCTGGAAAGCCAAGGTCTGGAAGTGGACGACTGCGATGCTATTGGCCAATGCGATCTGGGAAAAACTCCCTAATGAGTTACTTTGAATCGAGAGCCTCGACTGCAAGTGAAGGTCGAAACGGGAGAGCCAGTATGCATCTGGCGGATGCGCTGACCCTCTATAAAAGGCTTGGCATTGACGTCCCGTCGTTGTCCGCTAGGGAGTTTAACCTGGCTTATTTTCAGCTCGCCAAGCGCTATCATCCTGATCAAGGAAACCAGAATAGCCAAGAGTTGATGGCAAACATCAACGCGGCCAGGACGACGATCCTGCAGGCGCACCGCCACGTCGTGTGAGCAATCCGCCGTAGCGAAGCAAATCTGCTGCCGCATCAGCTGGAGCGCACTGACGCGGAGAACCCAAACGACGCTTCTACCGAATACCGGGACCGATTGACCAACCGGCTTGGATATCCTTCGGCGTAGCCGGCAATGAGCTTCCCGTACCCGTCTGCGCTTGGGGGTGTTCCCTCAAACCGGCGGTCTTCTTGTCGCCCGTCATCCGCTCGATCGCTAGCGAGCACAAACTGAGGGTGCCGGCGAGAGCCGCAGCGATCATCAGGCGGAGTAACAAGGGGGTCACGGCCGCGGCTCCGGGTTACTCGCCGATGCCGACGAAGGCGGGCTTTTCTGTCGCGGCTGGTGCCCGCGATGGATGCGATCTAATGATCCCTGCGCCATCAACTAAGGCCTCCCTACTCGGATCATATGGCCTATGTTAACTAATGACCAGAGAGGGTGAAGGGCGCCACATAATTGTCACCCGACGGACCCGTGATCGTCGCGAATTTGCGGTTTTTGGCCGGCTCGGTCGACCTTGCTTGGCGCAGGAAGATTTTTTGAGACGACCTGGGCCGCCGGAGATTAACCCAAACGGGCGCGGGGCTATCCACGCGGTGCTAGAGCAGGCGATCTGCTTCAGCCCGCGCGACCCATACACCGCCCGTTCTTAATAGCGCACTGGGCTCCGCAATCACGCATCGACGAGGCGAACCTCTGGCTCGAAAGCGGCGCGGCGCTAATCCCCAATCCGTAAACCCTCGCGTCCCACGAGCGGGATTATTTCCGTGGTGGCCGTTATATTCGTTAGGCGTCGAGGTTCGCTCCGTTGCAGGGCCACGGACTTGCCGCCAGTGGTTAACGGACTCATCTTCGTCCCGTATCGCAATCGGGCCGTTGATGTTCGACGAGATCGAGCTTTTCTTGCGCTACGGAGCCGAGCCGGGCGAACCGCTAGTCTTTATGATTGTGTCGCGGCCGCATCGCAAAGGCGAGCGTTTGATCATGGCGGCTGTGCCGCTGCAGCTAGCGAGATTACGCGATGATGGCGACGTCCGGCGACTCTACGGTGATCCGCGATTTCCTCCGGCGCAGAGCTAAGTGTAGTAAATTGCCAGCGTCTGCCTCAGACCCGGTCGCCGCGCGGCAACTCCGGGCTCCGCAAGGACCATTTCGCGCATGGTGATGATTTTGCGGATGTCGACCATCGCCTCCTCCTTACTTGGGCCACACAAGTTCTGATCCCGCGCCGCCTTTGATCCCGGGGCGGAAATTATCCGCTGAGCTTCTGTGCCAAGGGCATGGACGGCCGCATCGACGACCCCAGTGCGGGATGGAAGGGCCGCGGGGTGTGGACGACGAGCGGCGACCGGACGCTGTGGATGAAGGAAGGCGGCAAGTGTACGGTCCCGATCGCCTTCCGTGGCACCGGAAAGCAGCAAGTTACCTGGGAAGTCGCCACCCAGTTCGGCGGACGGCGGTCGCGTCAGGCTGGGTTGAGAGCGTAATCTGGATCGCGGACTTCTTTTTCGGGATGGGACCCGGCGCGAAGCCTTCCGGCGTCAGATTCGCGGAATGGTCAAAGCGCCGAACATTCCAGTGGAGGTGCGGACAAGTCCGTTTCTTCGACATCATCAAACGGCAACCGTCATCGGCGTGTGATTGGTGGAGGTAACGATGCACGAAACGGCGACCGGTGCTGCGCTGCTTGCGGCCGCTCGTGACTTCCGGCCGCGCGTTATCCCGCAACGCGACGCTATCGAAACGTCCCGGCGACTGCCGGAAGATCTCGCGCGCGAGCTAGCCCGTGGCGGGTTTTTTCGCATCTTCCTGCCAGCGGCCTATGGCGGGCTCGACCTGACGCCGATGGACGGCATCGCGGTATTCGAGGAGCTGGCGAAAGCCGATGCCTCGGTCGCGTGGTGCGTGTGGAACGGCAATACGCACTGGACCGCAGCTCAGCTCTCCCCCGAGGCGGCGCATGCCATCCATGACGATCCGGACGTCATCACGGCCAACAGTACGCGCCCCTCGGGTCAGGCGCATGTCGTCGACGGCGGCTACCGCCTGACTGGTCGCTGGTCGCTGGTCAGCGGCTGCGAGTTCGCGACATGGATGGTCCTGTGGTCGGTCATACATGAAGACGGCAAGCCGCGCACAACACCGTCCGGCGGCCCGGAGATCCGCTTCATGCTGCTGCCCGCCAGCCAATGCGAGATCATCGACACTTGGACCGTCGGCGGCCTGCGCGGCACCGGCAGCCACGATGTCGCGGTACATAACGTGATTGTGCCGATCGCTTTCGCCTCGGGCTTTTCGGACAGCTACGTCCTGCCCGAGCCGCGTTACCGCATTCCCGCATTCTGCCGAGTCATCCCCGGCCTCGGCGCGATGGCACTAGGGATCGCCTGCACAGCCATCGAGACCCTCAAGGTGATCGCAGGCGCCAAGACCCCGGTGCGCACAACGCAGATGCTGCGCGATACGCCGGACGCACAGGTCCGAGTGTCGCAGGCCGAGGCGCTGGTGCGGTCGGCTCGGCTCTTTCTGTTCGACAGCCTGGCTCAGCTTTGGACAAAACTTCTGGCGACCGGCGAGGTGACGATGGAGGCGCGGGCGCTCGCACGGCTGGCCGCATCTCACGCCGTTGGCAGCGCGGTGCAGGCCGTTGATCTGATGTACGTGGCCGGCGGCGCCACTTCGATATATGTGAGCTGTCCACTGGAGCGTGCTTTTCGCGATGTGCATACGATGACGCAGCACATCGGCGTACACCCGCGGGTCATGCAGTCGACTGGCCGGGTACTGTTAGGCCTCGAACCGGATACCCCGCTTCTCTGACGGCGGCGATACCCACGGTCACTGCGAGCGTATTTCATCTCCGCTCTGCCTAAGAGTAGGCGAGATGGTAACGAAAACCGTCGATTTGCTAGCTCTCTTGCTTATCGAGCCTAGCGAGAGCTACTTGCCGAAATAGCCTCGGGGACTGCCAACCCCGCTGCAGAAGTCCCAGCCGGAGGTGGCCAAATATGTATCGAAGACCCCGGCCTCGCCCATGCCGCAAGTCCCGGAGTCGATGTCGCTAAAGCCAATCGAGGCCTCCGCGAACAGCACATGTGGCGCACGGGTTCGAGAATGTGTCGGCGGATTTTTGTGTCTGGGTGATCTTCTGCGGGCCGGGAAAGTAGCGGCTCAGTGCCGGATTGTCCTCGAATCCGTTATTCTAGAAGCTCGCAGCTATCGGGGCGTGCAGGAGCAACATAGGTGGCCCTTCGTACCAAAGAGCTCTATCACAGCTCGAACGGCGATCGATGGTATCTCGCCCGCGAGCTGGACACCGGCCAGGTGTTCGTCAAACATCAAGCCAATCTCCCATCGGGAGGACACGTAGCCGACATCGAGGTCGGGGTGTTCCTCAGTCAGGGCAAAGGCCCGGAACAGCAAGAGTTGTTGCAACTGATCGGTACATTGGTCGATGAGCCGACCGTTCCGCCAACGCGGCGACGCCGTCAAAAGCTAGGTCGGAACCGGGCTCGCCATAGCGGTCGATGACGCGGCACCAGCCGACCGCGAGCAACGCCGAGCCCAACTCCCCCTCCTGCGGTATTCCGGGATACGGACTCAGCCAGGCGATATATTTGCTGGATCCATCTGCGACATGGTCATCGCTTATCCCGTTGGGGACCGCCCTCTCACCTGTTTCGCCAAGTTCATTACCCGTAGTCCCGCCTTGGTCCTGGAACGACGCGAGTTCGTCGCTAATGATTTTGTCTGCCTTAGAGTGCCCTTCGCTCCGCTCTATCGCGCCGATTAAGCGCGCGATCGATAATTACGGCCACCATCCCCAGCAATGCGCGCCCGGGACGCAAGTTTGGTGCCGTCTGCGAGATATTACCGGAGATTGTTTGTATTTTCGCTGCTAACAGGGAATTTGGGGATTTCCAGAGACGAGTTCGCAGCTGACTCTCTCCTCCAGCGGGGGTCTTTCGGTTCCTAGCGAGCGTCATCCATCGAAGCGCTGCTGGGTTCACGCAGATGGACGGTGACCCTCGGGGGCCGGTGATGACGATCGAGGGCGGGGATCGACGGCGGAGGCGCCGTTCCTCCGCCGCGTGAGGACGCTGGCGCCCGCGTCGCGCGGTGTCCTTGGGTGTACGGGCCAAAATCCGGCCACCTGACAAAAACTGAGGGTCCTTAAGCATTTCGAAGAACTTGGCTTCCACGATGCTCGATCGCGCGATTTCGCCGGCGGCGAGCGCGAGGAATGCACCGCCGAGTGTTGTCGTCTGTCTCGTCTCCGGGTTCGGCTCCCGTCAAGTCCGGCCCTGTTCGTCGACAGTGAGCTGAGTCAGAGCAGCATAGGTCCCGGATCAAATAATGCCCGTGAGGGTAGCAGGAAGGAGATGGCCACCTTTGCAGCGCGAAGATCACCAATGCGCATTCTGATCTGCACGATTGGCCTGCTGATCGCCGTTTCGGCTTGCGTCGAGACACCGGCACCGCGACCGATGGCACCGAGTATGCCGTCCGTCAAATCTGACGGCCCGCTTCAGGTCGCGAGCCCGGCTGCGACCCCGATCGATGTCGACGGCGAGTTGGCGCGGCTACGCACCGCTCTGATGCGCGAAGTGCCTGGCGCGATCCTCGACAACGCTGAGAACGAGCGAGTATGGATTGCGCGAGCGCAGGATGCAGTTGCTGCTGGGGGCCAGACGATCGACCGTCCCCAGCTCGTTGTCGTCGTCGACCGCAATCCACGCGCCCAGCAGATGCGCATCGTGTTAGCGCGCCCGGACGGAGCGTGGGGCAGCCTTGGTGGCACGAGAGTCTCGACCGGCCAAATGGGCCGGCGCGACTACTACCTCACTCCCACCGGTATCTTTTCGCACACCGATCTTATCCTCGACTGGCGAGCCGAGGGCACATTCAATTCACAGCACATTCGCGGCCTAGGGGTTAAGGGGATGCGCGTCTGGGATTTCGGCTGGCAGCGTGCAGCGAAAGGCTGGGGGACAGGGGAAGAAGGCGATATCCGGCTGCTCTTGCACGCGACCGATCCGGACTATCTCGAGAAGCGGCTTGGCCGCCCCGCGTCAAAGGGCTGCGTTCGCATTCCTGCGGCCATGAACAGATTTCTCGATCGCCATGGAGTACTCGACGCGGACTATGAGCAAGCCGCGAAGAACGATCCCAGGTTCGAAGCTATGCTGCTCCGCGAACGGACACCGACAGCGCTAGCCGGGAGTGCGCTCGTCATCGTAGATTCCGCCGATACGCCGACAGCGAGGCTCAACGCCCCTGTCGATGCCGTCGATGCGACGAGTGCACCAGCCAATAGCTCAAGGCAAACAGCGCCGCAGCTATAGTCAACGCCGCCGCGGTCGTGCCACAAGCGGCAGAAGCCATGACAAACGCGGTCGCCACAGCGACTGGTTAATCTAACTGACAGCGCTTTTTGACCCGTTCTCGTAGGGTAGGTTAGAAGAGCTGCTGTGACCATCGCGCTCTGAATCATTGCCCAGGATCAATGAAGCCGATCACCCTACGCATCGCTGAGGAATTACGCGTCCGCGAACATCAGGTCGCGGGCGCCGTCTCGTTGCGGGGTCTCGGCTGCCGCGTATCGAACGCGGCGGTCACCCGCGACCGGAGAGCGCTTGGCGGAAGGCCTGAGGAACAGTGATGTTCGGCGCGGCAGCGCATTGGTCCATCACCCTTCTCACATTGCCGTCGATTTGGTTTACATCGATGACGCGGATGCCTGTCTCTGCCGCGACATAGCCATAATAAAACATAGCGGCTGCCTCCCGGTCGTCATCCGCCGCACCGAGCAGGTCCGAGCACCGCACCTGGCCGGCGACCCATAGTCCGGGCGCGACCTGGGCTTCGGAGGTGACTCGCGGCGGGGGCGGTGGAGCCACCTCTGGTGGCGGTACGGGCGGCGTGGCGGCCTGTTGCAGTAGTGGAACAGAATGCTGCGTGCATGCGCCGAGACAGCATACTAGCAGAACCGCCACGTAGTATCTTTTCATCGCTTCCCCCATGTCCCCCGCGGATTTTCAGTAACAGGCACCCGCACTGCGGGCCGAGCCCCGACGTACTGCACTGCGAACCCCACCGAAGGCTGCGCCGATAGCAGCGCCGCGCCCGGCATTCCCGGAAATCGCTCCGATAAGGGCGCCGCCGGCGGCGCCTCGAGCGGCACCCCGGACGGGGCTGGGGGTAACGGCCTGGCAGGGCGGAGGGGAAGATTTATAGTTCGGCGGAGGTGGGTTGGACTGCGCCCGGGCAATCACCGAGATACTAAGGAATATCAAAGTTGCGGCTGAAAGCAAAAGGACGAGGGATCGTCGCATTTCCAAGCACCTCCAGTCACGAGAGGAGTACGATTCGGAAGTTAGCGGCGGCGGTCTTCGAGTTCTAGAGTCACGAGGCGAGCAACCGCGATCCAAGCAAAACTGTCCCAGGGCCCCTTCTAAATCGGCCGGCTGCGAGCGAATCGTTGACCGGGACGATGTCGCCGTAACCCGTCATGGGCAATGTTTTGAGGCTGAAAGCTGGGGCACCAGATTCCAGGCCTCTGCCGGATCAGGCCCATAGGTCAAGACGAATATTTTCGAGAGGTTCAGATCTGTCACAGTTCTGACGGTGCCGCACGAGTTCAAAGCTCGTCCGACTCAAGCTTTTCGATCTGTCACCATGGATGCGAAGTCCCGCGCTTTCCTCGTCCGCCCCCATCAGCCGCGAATAACCCGTCACATCGGCGACGACGATTGCGGCAAGGCGCCGGATCTGGCTCGCATCGCTTCGTCGGTCGTGAACTTCAGATTTGGGAATGCTTGCTGTGGCTCCATAGGCGCTTCTGCTTAATCAGTTTCTAACCGGATAGTCCGGAAACTTGACCTCTCTTCCCCGTGGCGTCAGTGGCGGCTTTCGGCGCTCTGCAGCCGATGGCTGACCACGCAGCGGATGGGCTAAGATGCGCCTGAGCCGCCATTTCCGGGGTTTCGGTCTCCAAGCCGTCACGTCCTGACTGGATCGCACGAGTTGGTCATTCCGAGCACCCCAACGCTGGGGGCTATCGCCGGCCGGCGCAAGGCGGGGAGGCGCTCGTCGCCAGCGCAATCGCTGCTGGCGCAGCAAGGGCGCGGGGCGTAGGCTGGGTGGCAACAAACCGCAGCGGAGGGAGCCATGAGGTTTCTGGACGACGGCTTGATCAGCGGGTTGCTGCCAGCCGAGACGGCATCTTTCCCGTCTCCGGTGCCGACGCAGATCGTCTCGAGCGACGAATACCTGCCGACGTCGCAGACGCCGCAGCAGAAAGAGGTAGAGGCGCGGCTCATCGAGCTGAGCGACCGCCTTGCGAAGCTCCAGGGAATGTCGCGCCGCCGGTTCTTCCGGACCGCGGCGGGAATGGCGGCGTCGTTCGTCGCGATGAACCAGGTCTTTGGGAGCTATTTCGGCGTCAGCGAGGCGGAAGCCGCCACCCCCGAACTCGCCAATCAGCTGGCTGCGGCCAATGCGGATCAGTTCATTTTTGACGGCCACACCCATTTTTTGCGCGACGACACGCGGCTGACCGGCTTTGTCAAGGGCCGCGAGGCGGTCGGCCAATGGGGCTGGAACAAGGAGCTGTCGGGCAAGGAACAGACGCTCGACGATCTCAAGTTCAACAACTACGTCAAAGAACTCTACATGGACAGCGATACCAAGATGACGATCCTGTCCAACTCGCCCTCCGTCGAGGCGCAAGACTGGTTTCTCCCGCAGGACCAGGTGTTCAAGACCCGGACTGCGGTCAATGAGAAGGCCGGCGCGCGCCGCATGCTGGCGCATTTCACGATCACCCCGGGATGGGACGGCTGGCTCGAAAAGATCGATGAGGCGATCGAGAAATACAAACCCGATTCGTGGAAGGGTTACACGGTCGGCGACAACACCCATAAGGAGCTCGACGGGCACCCCTGGCACGCCGACGACGAGAAGCTGATGTACCCGTTCTACGAGAAGATCGCGAAGGCCGGCATCAGGAACGTCTGCATCCACAAGGGTCTGTTTGCCCTTTCAGTCGCCGAGAAATTCCCTAGGCTGCTGCCCTATGCCGATGTCAGCGATATCGGCAAGGCAGCGAAAGACTGGCCGCAGCTCAACTTTCTCGTCTATCACTCAGCCTATCGCTGGGTCGGCGCCAACCCGGCAGACGCGATGGCGGAGTTCGACCAGCGCGGCCGTTCGTCCTGGACCAGCGATCTGGCCGAAATCCCCGAGAAATACGGCGTCACCAATGTCTACGGTGATCTAGGGCAGATTTTCGCGTGGACCGCGGTGACGCAGCCGCGCCTCGCGGCGGCGCTGATGGGCATGCTGGTCAAGGGGCTCGGGTCCGACCACGTAGTCTGGGGCACCGATGCGGTGTGGACCGGCGCGCCGCAATGGCAGATTGAGGGTCTGCGCCGGTTGGAAATCCCCGAGGACATGCAAAAGAAATACGGCTTTACAGCGCTAGGCCCGGCGGACGGCCCGCTCAAGACCGCGATCTTTGGCGGCAATTCGGGCCGGCTCTATGGCCTCGAAAAACAGCATGCAGAGGTGGTCAACCACGATCGCTTTGCGGCGATCAAGGCCGACTACCTCGCCAATGGCGGTGGCCGCAGCAATCTGCGCTACGGCTATGTCGCCCGGCCGGCGTGAGCGGGCGCTTTCGACTTTTGGCCATCACCGGCTGACGCGGCGCGCGCTGATCACAGCGGGGCTGGGCCTCGGCGCAGCGGTCCGTGCGCGCGCCGAGGAGCAGCCGGCAAAGCTATCGAAGAGTGCGGCGGCGTATCAGGACACGCCCAAAGGCATGTTCAGCTGCGCCGCCTGCACGCTTTTCGTCAAGCCGTGCAGCTGCAAGGTCGTGAGCGGCGATATCAGCCCCGCCGGGTGGTGCAAGCTTTTCGACTTGCCCGATTGATCACGCAAATGGCTGAGAACCGCGCTCCGCCGATCAAAAGTAGTATTGGAGGAAACAAATGGCCGTGCGTGCACTGATCGTGACCGTCGTGATCGCCGCCGCGCTTCCCGCGCTGGCGCAGGAAGCAGCGGACAAGCCGAACACTAACTGGCCCGGCTATCAGGAAGGCGATTACGTCGTCAACAACTACAAATTCGCCAGCGGCGAAAACTTGCCCGAGGTGAAGCTGCATTACCGCACGATCGGCACGGCGAAAAAGAACGAGGCCGGCGAGGTGGTCAACGCCGTGCTGCTCTTGCAGGGCAACACCGGCACCGGCGCCAACTGGTTTCGCCCGACGCTGGCCGACGAATTGTTCAAACCGGGCCAGCCGCTCGACGAGGGGCGATACTACATCATCATGCCCGACGCGCTCGGCCGCGGCGGCTCATCAAAACCCTCTGACGGTCTCAAGGGCCGGTTCCCGCACTACCGCTATCACGACATGGTCGACCTGACGCACCGGCTGGTCACGGACGGGCTGAAGGTTGCCCATTTGCGGCTGATCATCGGCAGTTCGCTGGGCTGCATGCAGCAATTTCTGTGGGCCGAGTGGTATCCCGATCTGATGGATGGCACGGTCGGACTGTCGTGCCAGCCGGTCGAGATCAGCGGGCGCAACTATATGCTGCGCCACGCCGCCGCCGAGCTGATCCGCCACGATCCGGCCTGGAACAACGGCGACTATGAGAAGACCCCGACCCTCTACATGTACGCGGCAGCCGGCAACGACCTGGCGGAAAGCCCGGTGCGCATTCAGGAAGAGGCGCCGACCATGAAGGCCGCGAAAGCGCTCTATGACAAGCGCCTCGCGGCGCTCATGAAAACCGGTGACGCCAACAACACGCTCTACGAGCTCGAATCGATCTACGACTACAGCCCCGAGGCCGATCTGCCAAAGATCAAGGCGCATGTGCTACTGGTCAACAATGTCGAGGATTTCGCCGACCCGCCGACGCTTGGCACGGTCGAACGGGCCTTCAAGAAGATCGCGCACGGCACCTACGTGCTGACTCCCTACGGCGAGGACACGCACGGGCATTTCACGCACTACTACGCGGCGGTCTGGAAGTCGTATCTGGTGAGATTCATTTCCGGTCTGCCGCCGGCGGCGACGGCCGCGCGATGACGCCGACGGAGCGCCTTGCCACTTGGGCCAGGAAATGGCCGCTTTCGTGACGTCTCGCCCGTTGCCCCGCCTCTCCGCGAGGGTCCCCTCACTGAACCGATAGCGGGCGCTCAGCCTCGGCCGCAGGAACGCCTCCTGATGCCCCGAAGCCGACACCCATGATCACCCTCACGAACGACGAAGTCGGGTGGGGAGCGATCGTTCACTTTGGCCCTATTGACCTCTCCGCGGGCGCCGCTGTATGCCGTTCGGCACCAGTCTGATGGGGATGGAGCCTCCCCGAAACCGCCGCAAGGCTGATAGCTCCTATTCCGCGCGTTGAGCGCGGCGGGAGCAGTGCGGCCCGCCGCGAGGCTGGCCGGAACCCGGCTCACCTCCTTCGCGCCATCCGTAACACCTGTCCCAGGGGACAGGCGAAGAGAGAGGTGAGCCGTGGAACATGTCTGGCTGATCGCCGCGCTGTGGATCGGGCTCGCACTGGCGGCGTCGGTGCTGTCGGTCTGGCTGAGGGTCTCGGTGGCGTTGACCGAGATCGTGATCGGCGCCGTCGCCGGCAATCTCATCCATCTGCAGCTCAACGACTGGATCAACTGGCTGGCCGGGTTCGGCGCCATCCTGCTCACGTTTCTCGCCGGGGTCGAGATCGACCAGGCCGTCATCAAGCGCAATTTCTGGTCGACGATGTGTATCGGCGTGATGGGGTTCTTTGCCCCCTACGTCGGCGTCATGCTGTTCGCGCATTTCGTCTGCGCCTGGCCGTGGCCGCAGGCGCAGATCGCCGGCATTTCGCTGTCCACCACTTCGGTCGCGGTCGTCTATGCGGTCATGATCGAGACCGGCTTCAACAGGACCGAGATCGGCA
>Ga0306925_10004061_pt1 | contig 13113 bp, 12 predicted proteins | sample flu12Cox44000176_FD_203755 | JGI IMG/M metagenome (GOLD analysis project Ga0306925, IMG submission 203755) | Lab enrichment of tropical soil microbial communities from Luquillo Experimental Forest, Puerto Rico - flux8day.12C.oxic.44.000.176 (v2)... | ecosystem: Environmental > Terrestrial >...
AAGAAAAGGGTGGCCATCACAGAAAGTGGGATTGAGAGAAATACGGCGGCTGTGGCGCGAACACTGCCCAGGAAAACCAGGACCATGATTGCGGTGAGCACCAAGCCGATGCCGCCTTCCCGCAAAACCGTTGAAATCGCTTGCTTCACGAACACCGACTGATCGAAAACGACGTGGGTTTTCAACTGTGCCGGGATGTCGCGCAGCGTCTGGATTGCCTTCCGAATTCCACCTACCACTGCAATCGTGTTGGTGTTGCCTCCCTGCTTCAGGACCGGTACGTAGACCGACCGTTCGCCGTTCACGCGCACGATGTTGTACTGCAGCGCGGAACCATCCACGGCGTGCCCTACATCAGAGACGAACACCGAGCGGTCACCTTCCGTTTTCAAGGGAAGGTCATTTAGCGCTTTGGCATTGCTCACCTGCGCGTTCGTGTACAGGTTGTAGTCCATCGGCCCGATGCGGACGTCGCCGGCAGGAAGAATTAGGTTAGAGGTGTTGGTGGCCCGTACGACATCCATCGGACTCAATTCATTCGCCTGGAGCTTCAGCGGATCCACGTAGACCATGATTTGCCGCGTCCGGCCGCCATAGGGTGGCGGAACCGTGGCGCCAGGAACACCCGCAATCTGGTTTCGAATCTGATATTGGAGGTAATCGTGGAGTCGAGTTTCGCTGAGCCCCTCCCCGTCGACCGTGAGCAAGCAAACGGGTAAGCCCGATGCGTCCATGCCCATCACCACGGGAGGAAGCGTGCCCTGTGGCAACCGCCTGAGGTCGGCCATCGCGAGGTTCGACATTTGCGTGACGTCTGCATTTGCGTCCGTGCCCGGCTGGAAGTACACCTTGATCAGGCTCACTCCGGACATCGAACGCGATTCCATGTGGTCGATGCCGCTGCCCAGCGTAAAAAACCGCTCGAAAGTGTCGGTGATGTCCGCTTCGATCTGCTCTGGAGGCATGCCGCTATAAAACGTGGCGACCTCGACAACGGGTAGATTGATCGGGGGAAACATGTCCACGGGCATCTGAAACAAGCTGGTGAGACCGAGCACGCAAACGAAAAGACAAACCACGATAATGAAGTAGGGATGTTTCAGGGAAAACGAAGACATAAGGCTTCTACTCCATTCCCGTCGGCGTGATGATCTGTGGCTTTACCAGTTCGGCGGGCTTGTATTGCAACTGTTCGCCGAAGATGACAATTTCATTTTCGGACAGACCTGAAATAACCTCCACATCGGTCGCGCTTTCCGTACCTAGCTTTACCTCCCGTCTTTCGAGCCTGTTATCCTTGGTGACCACCATCACTTGGCCGCGGTTGTCGCCGGACACCTGCACAGCTTGGACGGGAACGGTCAGAACATCCTGAGCAGTGTGGAGCGGAATCTCAACCGTGGCGTACATTCCCGGGACAATTTCATATTTGGGATTCGGAACATCCACTTCGGTGTGCATGGTTCGCGTTTCGATATCAATGCTGTCGGAGAAACGGACGATCTTGCCGGAAAACGCTTTGCTAAGTCCGCTGACGCGCACGTTCACCATTTCGCCGTCGTGAATGTCTGCCACCACCCGTTCCGGAACCGGAATCACGAGGCGCAGAAGATCATTCTGCGAAATGTGACACAGCGCTAGGTCGCCCTTATTGGACGAGGTGCCGGCGGGCAAAAGAGCGCCAGTGTATGCATCCATCTCGGTGATTACGCCATCGAACGGTGCCGTGATGTGCGAATACGCGTAGAGAGCTCGATCCTTATCAAGTGTGGCTTTAACTGCTGCGAGCTCTTGCTCGCTCGCAGCCAGCGAATCTCTTGCTGCTGAGACGCTCGCGCTCGCTTCGAGATCCTTTCCTTCGGCTACATCGATCTCCTCCTGCGCGACGAGTTCCGGCCTCGACTTCTGCACTCCCTGCAGGCGCGTGTAGGTCAAGTGCGCGACGTTGTAGGCGGATTCCGAGCGGGTCAATTCCTCCTTCGCGCGAGCCAAATCCTGCTCGCTTTTTTTGACGCTGGCCTGATCTTGTTGGATCTGCTGCTCGAGCTCGGGAATCTCAAGTACGGCCAAGAGCGCGCCGCCTTTCACATGGCTTCCCCAGTCCACATAAAGTTTCTGGATGTAGCCGGAGACTTTCGCGTAGACGTCAACTTCCTGAAACGGCTGAAACTCCGAAGCGATGCTGAGTTCATTGGTCAGGCTGCGACGCTGTACTTTGACAACCGGCACGATCGGAGCGTTGGCGAGGCTATCCGCAGCGGACTTGCTGGCGCCGCAGCCGGCGAGTAGTGTCGCACTGACCAGAAAGGCCAAAACGACTAGGACACGCTGACCGGGTGATAGGGGACCGCAGGTTTCCTTATTTTGGCGATGGGATAGGTCTAGCCGAGATGTCATTTCGACGACTCTTGGAGAGATAGCGCCGTATCTCGAATCGCTTGACGAAGTTTTTCGAGTGAGAAATCCGCGGAGCGGCGCAGGCTGATCAGTTGATGCCGCCGCTGCCTAATTTCGCGAGCGACGGTGGGCACCCTGTCGGCAATCTCTAAGGGAATCGTCTGAACACCATGGCAATCGCCATGTATCAAATCGCCAGGCCGCACTACTAGGCCGCCCACTTCAACTGTGCCTCCGAAATCGAAAACGTGGGCGTAGGCATGCGATACGGATACGTTTCCAGCAAACATCTGAAATTCTGTCGGCCGAATGTCTGGCAGATCGCGCACAGCTCCATTCGTCACGATCCCGACACAGCCCAACGACAAAAGAATATTCGCGTGGACCTCGCCCACAAATGCTCCCAGCCCAGGAGAATCGTCGACATCCTCAATCACAACAACGCGCGGTGCCGGAATCGAAAGGATGTCATTCCACCAGTCGGTGCGATCGTAATAATCATAGGTTTTGGTGGCCTCCATGCGCGGATTAGAACTTCGTAGCCGTGCGGTGGCGGCGTAGCCGATCATTGACGGTTGGTTATCGAAAATGCAGCGAATCGTTGAATCCGCAAACCCGGTGTTCGGGAGTCGCACGTGAAACGTTTCAATCGCGCTGGCAACCAAGCAAGTGGTTAGCCGACGGAACTGTTCCAGCTGCGCTGGCCTCACTGTTCTTATGGTCATAAACCCTCTACGGCTCCCTCCCTGCCGCACCAGGGCGCAACGCTTCCTACCACGAGTTTTGACTGCGGTCGTCTATGACTTGAAGTAGCATTGCGGTCCCGCTAGATATGTGAAGCTTACTGTCCGTGGAGGCGAGTGTAATCTCACCGCGGTGGTCGCCTCGCCCGGTCTGCTGGATTCTTATATTCGGGAGTCCGTACGTTCCGCAGGTATCTGCCGAAAACACCCACAATGCCTGGGGAGTGCTTTCTTCTATGGCGTCGGCGCACTTTGAGCCCGGCACAGGCTGGATACGGCCCAGCACACCCTCGTAGGTCGGCTCGCCCACAATCCTTGAGCCCTCCGTCACGGGACCGCCCCCGCGATAAACGGTGTCGCCGCCCACTTGCCTGGTGGTCCAGCTGTTTTCCGAGGTTCCACGATCAGCGCCCATTTCTGGAACTTGTGCCTGCTCCACCTCGACGAACGAAGCTATGGCCAGCAGGCTGGTCCTTATAGCCGTCGTGCGCCCAGAAAAGGCCAGTTGGTCGAACCTGAAAGAAATTTGGGTGGGAACTCCTGCATTCGCCAAAACAACGCTGCTTACGTGACCTACAACCCTAGCACCTGCGTGAATTCTGGACCGATTCGAGAGCGGGACACTTTGCATCAGCCTAGCGGTGATTTTCTTGCCGGGCTTCGCCTTTAGGGAGAACGAGGAATCCAGCCGAACGGGCAGGATCGTTCCCCGCGAAATCGCATCCTGGGCAGCCGCACTTATCGGCAGTGCCAGCAAACTACTGAGCGCGATGATCGACACTTCCGGAGGCATGAGCCAACCGGGGCTTGCCTTCTGTGGGTGGTTATCGGACATTGAGATAAATATCCAGGGTGCGAAATCGACGAATGCTCCATCCGTCGTCCTCGGCGTGCTCGGCTGGTTCGGTCGAGACCGTGCAGGCACCGGTGTTCTTAATCTCAACGTGCCTTCCCAAGAGCCCACTCTTCTCGCGCACGGTGGCGCACACCGTCTTCCTATCGTTTGAATCGTAGACAACTGTGTGAGTGGCGGCATCGTATGTCAGGCCGGGAATCTGCGCGATGGTTGACCGAGGGCCGCGAGCATCGTCATTGGGCCCGTAGATCATCTGGTCGGTATACGTGTAGTCGGCAACCACCCTTGCACGACCTGTTCCTTGATTGATCTCGAAGTGAAAGCCGGACAGCGACACTGGTTCGTGATTCGTCGGACTGTTCATCGGCGTGTATTCAAGTGGGACGGCGTCGATCTTGATCTTTGAATTTGCGGACGCCGATTTGTGCAATGCTAAGGGGAGCATGATGAGTGTGGCGAGCACCACCGGGCGTCTCATGAGGATCAAGGTAAGTTGCCCAACGTCAGGAGTGCCACTAAAGATTCTCTGAAGATTTTCTAAAGATTGGCATGATCAGACACAGAGAGTGGATTTTGTAGGTAACCACGGGCAACGGATGTCTGGCAGGACTCTAATGGCTACGTCGCGGCACTGTGCTCTACGGAAAAATATGACATGAAGTAAAGCATTTATCCCCTGTCATCGACCTTTCTATCCGACTAGCCTACTTCGAGAGTGTGCCGAATCGCCCCAGGGCGATTCTCCTCTTAAAAGTACAGGTGTGAGGCGTTACATGAACATACGTATTACATTTCGCAACGCATTGCTGGCGGTGATTTCAATAGTACCGATTCTGGCGCTCTACGCGCGACCTCAACAGGATCAGCATAACAACACGAATCAGGTGATGGGCCAGGTCGAGTTTCAGGGGAAAATGAAGGCGGAAAAAGAGGCCGGCGTTTGGATCGATGGACAGTACGTTGGTTTTGCAGATGAGCTTAAAGGCAGCAAGCAGGTCTTGTTACTACCTGGAAGGCACCATTGCTCGTTGCGCCAGACCGGATACCTCGACTCTGACAATGATATTACCGTGAATCCGCACCAGACGACCGTCGTAAACATTGAATTGCAAAGAGATCCGAATGCGCACTTTTCAAACATCAATGCGCAGGTAAGGCTTGACGTGAGGCCAGATCGGGCGGCGGTACTCGTGGACGGCAAATTCGCTGGCACGATACGGAATTTCGGCGGCATGGGGAGAGCGATGCTGGTGGCCCCGGGGAAGCATCACGTCATGATCGATCTTGTGGGCTATAAGCCCTTCGCAACTGAGATTGACGTGCAGGCGGACCAGAAGATCACCATCAAGACCGATTTAACTCCCGGAAGCGTGTCGCAGGCGCCCCCATCAATCAAACAGTAAAGACTATCAGTAAGAGCGTCGACGACTCGTCTGCCAATCCATCTTGGAGTCTGGCGCGCGGCCATTCAGCTTCGGTGAAGCCGCTCGCTAGCGTCCCAGGTACGCTGGAGCGAAAAGACTACAAAATCGCTGATGCTCAAGTGCCGCCTGGCTGCGTATGCGCAGATCTTTTCCGCCTGCTCAACCGTGCAACGCAAATGGACGGCCGTGCGGATCTGCTTGTGCCTCTCACTCTTGATTGAGTCAGCTTGGGCTGACAGGATGGACTTGGTAAGCCCGTGAGTAAGTCTGTCCTCGATCCACATGCTGCGCTCAAGTACGTAAAGCAAATAGCCGCTCAGAGAGCGATGCTCGGAGGAGGCCTGATTGCGAATTCGATCAGCGTCGTCCTGCGAACAACGGACGATTAAGGAGGTGCGAGCGAGCTTCATCTCTGATACCAGATGGTATCAGACCATTGACTTGCTTTGAATGGCGGCGCATGATCACACCACAGCAAGTGGCGAGTCCCGCAGGACAACTCCCTGCCTTCTACGTCCTTAAGATAGGGGATTTACCCTCGATGCAACGAGATTACGACCTATTCGAGCAGTTCCCTGACGGTTCTCCGATGTGGCGCGGTCGAGCAGCGGGGATTCCTGAGGTTCGTCGGCAATTAAGTGAACTATCTCAGAAGACGAGGAATGAGTGCTTTGCCATGCATCTGGCGACGAAGGAAGTCGTCGCTCGCGTAAACGTGGGAAGATCGCGTCCCGAGATTGAAAAGCGGATTGTGTGCCAAATCGCCTATGACCATGCCATCGCTACGGAACGAACGGACGTGCTCCGAGCTAAGGGATATGAAGTAGTGACAATCATCGGGAATGAGGCAGCGAAGCTGGTCCTCGATTTGTGTCCCGGTTGGAACCTCTTCATTGTGGGGCACTGCGGACCCAATGAAGCGAGAGAGGAAATAGTATCCTGGTTGAAGACTAAGTTCCCCGCTGTTCCCATCCTCGCGTTGAACCCACCGACCACGCTTGTACTGCACGGCGCTGATTACAACGTCAAGCACGACGACAAGCTATGGTTGCCGCTGGTCGCCAGGGCCTTAGGTCGCCCGTCTGCGGCCTAACGCTTTTCTCGATTGTCAAGCTGCCTCAAAAAGCCTCCATTTTTATTGGGTAAGGGGTGGCCGGCGCAGAGGGACGATCTCAGAAGTCTTCTTCAGGAATTCATGTCAAGCATGCCACCAGTGCCTCTCTCTGCAGCGCTTCGCCTTTAGCAGGGTTTGGGGCCCTCGGAAAACTTCAAGAGTGGCTGACGCTACCGCTTGTGCGTCTGCGAGTAGTCGACAGCAAACTGCTTGAGCGCCGGGTTTGTCATGCCCAGCGCGGATGCCTCCTTCGCGGCGCGGTCGACGTCCCAGTGATCGACGACGAGGCGCTTGATAAACCACATCGTGGCCGCCCGGTTGCCGCCGGCGCAATGAATGAACACCGGTTCGGTGCCCTTCGCTGTGATTGCATCGAGAAACGCGTCGACTGTCGCAGGATCAGGCGCGTGGCTATCAAAGGGGATGTGATAATAGCGAAGCCCGGCGCGTTTCGCAGCAGCCTCTTCTGCCTCGACGTTCGCCCCAGGCTCGGTGGCAAGCCGCAGATTGATTATCGACACAAAACCCATTTCCTTGATTTTGGGAATTGTGTCGACATTGATCGCACCTGCGCACGCAACGGTAGTCTTAACTTGGCTGAAGTTTGTGATGCCCTCGACAGTTTCCTTGCTGACTTCCTGTGCGTGAACCGGCATTGCCGCAATGCATGCGGCTACGATCAAAGTTCGGGCGATCAAAGCATGTAACTTCATGGCGACCTCCTCGACTCGGATTTGGCTCTACTGGCTCGCCGGAATGATCTTACTATCGCTTTTGAATCGTTTCCTCTGCAAGGACGAGAAACTCAGCGCGCCCGGAGAGATTCGAATTGCGCAGTTTCATTTGCCCGGACTCGACGGCAAACCGAGGTTCGGATCGCTGGTGAAGCACATCGGCATCCCCGTCAACCGAACTCTGGCAATATCAATGGCCCGCCATCGGTCGAGCGGCGCGTTGCTTTCCCTTTATGTATTCAAGGACGAGGTAGGGTTCGCCCCTTTGGGTCACGCCAGCGTCAATCAATTCCGCGATGTGAGGATGTCGCAATTGGCCCAAAATCCTGCCCTCTCGCTTAAATCTTTCAGCCGCTCCTTGAGAGGCAAGCGCAAAATGCAGAAACTTGATCCCGACCTGGCGTTCGAATCGGCCATCAACCCGCTCGGCAAGCCACACGTTGCCCATGCCACCCTCGCCGATGCGCGAGACGAGCTTGTATGCGCCTACCTTCTCACCGACTAAGGCATCTTCGTTTGATGGTTGCTGCGGCTGTCCCTCTAGGAAATGTTTCTGGGACAATGCACGATGTTCTTCCAGGAGCTGCTCGAGTAAATCAGCTAAATCTGATCGCTGCGCGCGGAAATCCGACAGCCATCGTGCACGTTCCTGCTCGGACAGCGACAGGGCATGGTCCAGGTAGGGACTAATTTCCTGCCACCGTTCAAGACGGAATGCGGACATGACTCTTCAACTCTCCAGGTCAGTTTCCGCAGGATCGGCTCGCGAAGTTTTGCGTCCGATTCTAGCGCAACTTTCAGCAATCACGCTGCATTCCTCGGGCAGCCTGCAAAAAAGGGAGGTGAACTGCCCGCCCGTGGCCCAGATGACCCTTGAGGGCCTGCTTTGTAGCCAACTGTTCGTTGATCCAGCTCAAGATGGTCGCAACAATTCCGTCGTAGAACTTGTCATGTACCATAAAGTCGTGCGCCATGCTATCGATCTCAAGATAGCGTGCCCGTCCCGGATGAACCTTATTGACGATCTGCGCGATAGCCTCGCTGTCGGCCCGACTCATGATCGTGTCAGCTTTGCCTCGAATCACGAGCACGGGAACGCTGACGTTCTGCCAGATTTCGCCGAGATTCAAAGCTTCCAGTTGCTGATAGAAGGCAGCCGGCCGTCCATACTGGCCATCCGGTGCGTCGTACCACAGGTCTTTCCATTCTGGATGCTTGGCAATGACCTCGCCAGGAGTCATGCCGTCTATCAGGTACAGCGAATAGAATTCAACAAAGCTCTTTACGTCGCGGTTGACCTCGGCTGGTGATTTCTCTTCCGCATTCAGCCGTCGCCGTTCTAGCTCCAGCATGTGTTCATACCAGGTTCGTCCCCACGAGCTAGCTGAGATGTAGCCGCGCACTGGGTGGCCGCGTGCAGCCAGTGGCGAAAATCCGCCACCATTGCTCAAACCGATTACGAACACACGATCTAGATCGATGAAATCGTATTTCGACATGGAATCAAAGGCTGCCTGCCAGCCGCTCAGCTCGCTTTGGAAATCAGCTTTCGCGCAATCGCCTTGGCTTTCACCCACACCCGGTTTATCCATACGCACAGTGGCGTACCCGGATTGGTTAATGAGCCGCACCATGAGAATCCCGAAACCATCACTAGGCTTGGGATGCGGACTTTCCATCGTGTCACAACTCAACCACCCGACGAAAAAGATGACCGGCACTTTGCCACTCGCATTCTTGGGCCGCGAGATGAATGTGCGCAGTTTCTCGCCACGGCTGTTGGTAACCCAATCATAGAGGACGTCGGCGTTCGTGAAGTGTTCTCGTTGCACGGCGACTTGTTGGCTGGTAGCCAAAGTTCCCACGAGTACTAGCGCCAGGGGTGCGACAGACATGGCGAATGACCTCTTTTTACGTGATTTTCGAAGCCCACTCTACTGTCTTAAAGATGCCTGTGCTCTCGTTCGGTTTCATTGTGTCGGTGGCAGAGCAAGCCATCAGAAGGGCTATCACTTGGTCGGTATTTAGGTTATGCGGAATTAAGTTAGGAAACTCGCCAAGCTCCACCTAGTCTGCCGACCGGAAAAACTGCTTTTCGCTTCAACTTGGGCGCTTACGCCGTTTTCCTAACAGTTGAGGCCTGGCCGCCGATTACCGTCTCGGAACACCTGAACCATGGACCGCTTCTGCAACATAAGCTAACCCATCATGATGAATTCAAAGGCACCGATGAGCTAAACCTGCCGGGCACAACAGCGAGTGGAGCCATGACCAAGTGGAAGCGCACAGCGTGTCCCATCCCTACCTTGCGAAACGATGCCCTCAGGGAGTTGAAGTGCCGGATACTCGCGCTTCCGTTGGCATTGCTGGAGGCGCGCTTGGTCGCGGGAACGGGTCTACGCATGGCGGTAGGCATGCTGGCAATGGTGATGCACGAGAGTGGGCACGCCATCGCTGCCTGGCTTACGGGCCGCTGGGCAGCGCCCCTGCTGTGGGTCACTTTGCACGGCGAAGAACGGTCCTGGTGGATCGTTCTGGCTCTGACGGCCGCCATAGTCTTTGGGGGATTTCAGGCGTGGAAGAGAGAGCGTTGGGGATGGGTGGTTGCCGCCGGAGCGGTGCTGATCCTGCAACTGATCGTCCTCTGTTTACCGGCGGGAGCCCTGATCGTTTTTTTCGGGGATGGTGGCGCAATGGTGCTGGCCACAATCCTGATGGCGACATTTTACGCACCGCGCGAATGCCAACTGTATAAGGCTTGGGGCCTGCGTTGGGGATTGCTCGTCATCGGAGCACTGAGCTTCATGCACGTCTTTCTCATATGGACAGGACCGGTCGAAGATCTTCCGTTCGGAGAGATCGAGGGAGTGAACCTCTCTGATCCCAGCCTGCTCACCGACATGTACGGATGGTCGGTTACACAATTAGTTGATCGCTATGTCCTGTTGAGCACGGTCTGCCTTGTGGCCCTGCTGGTGCTCTACGCCTGGGGATTGGTCTCTGCGTATCTGGAAATACGACAGAACCCATCATCGGAGAAGCAACGCGTCTTGGCGAATCGATAGATTTACAGGCCCGGCAAAGTAAGAAGTCAGGATGAACGGCCAAGGAACTCGGAGGCACACTAGAGTGAATTTTACGCGCATCGATGCTGTCGATGCCATGGTCGCGCAAACGTGATCGTGGAAAACTGAAGCACACTTGGCTTCCTGGCTCCAGGCAACCGCATCAGTGGAGGCAAAGCGCTCGACCGCACTTTGAGTGGTGATGCCGATCACTGCAAAGCACTTCCCTCCCATTTAGCATGGCGTGGCTAACTAGAAAGTAGGGGAGCGGTTGAAACACCTGCGCATCATCGTCACTCACTACGGCGGGCCCGATGGATTGCACGTCGTTGAAGAACAGTGCCCCGAGCCGAAGCGTGGCGAAGTACGAGTGAGGGTGTTGGCTGCTGGCGTCGCCTTGCCTGACGTGTTGGCGCGCGTGGGCGTTCATCCGGAAACGCCCCGGCTGCCCTTCACGCCAGGGTGGGATCTGGTTGGAGTGGTGGATCGCGCCGGCGATGGTGTCTGTGGAATTGAACCGGGACAGATAGTCGCCGCGATGCCGATCAGCGGAGCGTACGCGGAGTTCGTCTGTCTGCCGCAACGCGAACTGGTTCCGGTGCCATCCGAACTGGATGCCGCCGAGGCTGTCACCCTCGTGCTGAACTACATCACCGCGTATCAGATGCTGCACCGCTCCGCCAAGGTCAAACCGGGCCAGCGCGTGTTGTTTCACGGCGCGGCAGGCGGGGTCGGCACGGCACTTCTGCAGCTGGGGCGCCTTGTCAAGCTGGAGATGTATGGTACCTGCTCATCGCGGGGCGCGTCGGCCGTTTCCGCCCTGGGTGCCATTGCAATTGATTACCGGCATCAGGACTTCGTAGAAGAGATCCTGCGCCTTACGGGCGAGGGTGTCGATGTTGTCTTTGACCACATAGGTGGTAGCAACCTCTGGCGCTCCCGCCAGGCACTCCGTCCGCGCGGGAAGATAGTGGTTTATGGATTTACGGCCAGGCTCCGTAGGGGACGATTGGCTTCCAGTGGTTCAGGAAACCGTCATCGCTTTCGTGAAGCCTTTATCCTCGGGGCGTACATCGCTCGAAACTGGTTTCTCCCCGGCAGGAAACAGATGGTCCCCTACAGCATCCAGACGCTCAAACGGCTGAGACCGGAATGGTTTCGACGCGATTTGATCGCCCTGTTTGACCTCCTCCAACAGCAAAAGATCAAGCCGCTCATCGCGGAGCGATTTCCTCTTGCCGAGGCAAGGCGGGCGCAGGAGTTGCTCGAGAAGGGAGGCGTGGTAGGCAAGATCGTGCTCGTGCCCAACGTATCGGGGCGTGAGTCAGGAGCGGCGTAACAACGGCATGCGTCGGACTGCTCCGAGTTAGTTCGCATGTATAGGTCGCCAGCGTACGTGGTTGATAGGACGCAGGCCTGCTGGCGCACTCTAAACGCGGAGCGGTGAGGACATTGCGATCTGCGGACCTACGGGAGGCACGTGACAAACCGCGATAACGTCCGCTTGGAGACAATAGGGCCAGAAACGCAGAGCCCGAAGCTAAGACAACAAACATGGCCGATGGTACGACACGGCCAGTCAAGCGACCGACTCGCGTCAATCCAAACGGAGTATCTTTGGAATTTCTTGCCTGAATCGGACGAATGAGATTAGATAAACAGGCAGTTTCTGGCCCTTTCTATCCCACCTTGCGAGGCACAACTCCACTCTGATGACCTGCAAAGCTTGTGGTTCGGACAAACTAAGCACGTTCAATGGAGAGATTGCGATACACGTTCCGGGATTAGAAGGCTTGAATGAACCCATCGTGTGGATATTTCCTAAGGTGCTGGTTTGCTTGAATTGTGGGCTGGCACAATTTGCTGTGCCAAAGCCTGAATTATCGGTGCTTTCGAAAAGACACCCCAACGGACGCGCCTGAGATCTTCTCGGTCTTTGAGGTTCGGCATGGTGGAGTTGAAATTCATCAGGGCCAGTTTCTAAGGCCTTCCCTGAGAAGGCCGAGCCTTGTCGAGAGTTTTTTCTGCTCTTTCCGTCTCTTTCATTCTTTCCGGTTCAGCCAAGCTGCCTCTGTCGCCGCCCTTTTATCCGCACTCTTGGGTGAGCGATTCTCGCACGCGGCCCGTTGGGTGTCTTCGATTCAAGGGGGGTTTGGGCCAGGACTTGGTCGCGGTCACCTAAACCCGGTGCGTCTCGCATCTAAAGCCGAGAAAGTTCGCGCTCGCAACCTGTCAGTTCTGACAGTGCTGTAAAGCAACTGGAGTTTCATAGTCTCGCCAATACCAGAAGGATGTGGTAGATCGCAACGGCGACTGAGCCCCCAAGTACGGAACGGAGAAAACCAATGGAATCGAGCGAGAAATCCTCACGGTATAAGTCTCCGATTGACTACGCCGAAACGAGCACACAGAAGCGCCTCAATGATGCGCGTGAAATTGGAGTCCCCTGGAAGAAATGGGGACCGTATCTCAGCGAAAGACAGTGGGGCACGGTTCGCGAGGATTACAGCCAAGACGGGAATGCGTGGGACTACTTCAGTCATGATCAAGCCCGCTCGCGTGCCTATCGCTGGGGAGAAGACGGTCTGGCCGGCATTTCCGATGACAAGCAGCAACTTTGTTTCGCGATCGCGCTATGGAACGGTCAAGACCCAATCCTAAAGGAGCGCTTGTTCGGCTTGACCAATAGCGAAGGCAATCACGGCGAGGATGTGAAGGAATACTACTTTTACGTCGAAAACACGCCGACGCACTCCTACATGAAGTACCTGTACAAGTAC
>Ga0306925_10004066_pt1 | contig 13104 bp, 14 predicted proteins | sample flu12Cox44000176_FD_203755 | JGI IMG/M metagenome (GOLD analysis project Ga0306925, IMG submission 203755) | Lab enrichment of tropical soil microbial communities from Luquillo Experimental Forest, Puerto Rico - flux8day.12C.oxic.44.000.176 (v2)... | ecosystem: Environmental > Terrestrial >...
GGCTGTCTGTCTGGAATGGGTTGTGAAAGCCGCCGCGCTCGGCGAAGGAAAGCTTCAGGCGACAGTCAACGCGAGCAGTGAAACGGCGGCGATGCCGACGATCAGCACTGCGAGCGAGCCGAGATCGCAATCAAGCCAAAGGCTGCGGATGTGCATGGCACCCCCCATTTTCCCCTGTTTGCCGATCGCAGGCGCGATCCATTCGCCCGCGGCGGCACTCTCGTCTCATTGGTCGCGACGAGCCGTGAGTTGGTTCAAATGTGGGGATTTCGGCCGTTTCCGCGCCCTCGGAATGGGCCGTACGGGCCGCAAGGAGCCATGCCCCTTCCGCGGTGAGCAAATTCAAACGATGCCGTTGAGACGGTAAAATCGTGTTGCGGTGCCGGCAAAGAGATCGGCGCGCTCGGCGCTGGTCGCGCCCTTGCTCAGAAGCTTGCACGCGTTCCAGAACACTGGATAGGCGTAGGAGCCCTTGTCGACCGGGAAATTGCTCTCGAACATCGCACGCGAAGTCCCGAAGGCCTCGATGCAGGTTTCCATGTACGGGCGCCATGCGTCGACAAGTTGCTGTGAGCTTGGCGGTTGTGTCGGCTCGTTGAAACCGAAGCCGCCAAGCCGCATGCCCAATCCCCCAAGCTTGACGAAGGCGTTGGGGCACTTTGCCAACGACTTGATGGACGTCGCCCAGGCCGGAAACACTTCACTGCGTTTGTAGCGGCCGATTCCGATTGGTCCGCCCACGTGGTTGAGGACAATCCGCGTGTTGGGAAAGGCGCGGGCGAGGTCGGTGACCTCGTCGATCTGCGGATGAAAGAGCCAGGCGTCGAAGGAAAGGCCAAAGCGGCCGAGGACCGCAAAGCCCGCCCGAAAGCTTGTGTCTCCGAGCAGACCAGGCGGCGGGCTGTAGGCCGGATTGCGCACGGAGGCATCCGCATCCCAGGCGGTAATATGGCGTATGCCGCAGAAGCGGTCGCCGCCAGCGCGGATATGGGCTGCCAGCACCGCCTCCACCCGATCGCCGAGCGTCAGGTCCGCGTGTCCCACAATGGCGGTGCAGACCTTGGCCTTGCCATAGAGCCCGCTCGCGCTCATGGCAGCGACCCCGTTTACGAACTCGGTCTCGCCGACCGGCCGCATCTCGACTGGGCCGGACGCGCGGGTCATGGCGCGTGCCTGGATGAAGACGGTGGCGAGAACGTTGTGGCCGCTGTTGAGGTCGGCAAGGAGATCGTCAAGCAGATAGCGCCAGCCCGGACGATCCCACAGATGATGATGGGGATCGATGATCGGCAGATCGGGGTCGATGATGGGCTCGCTGCGGCTGTCGAGCCAAGCCTGGCGCACCGGCAGATATCCTGCATTGGGTCCGGTCAGGGGCGCGCTCGAAGCCGACATGGGGGTGAGGATAGCCGCGGAAAGGGGCCGGTTTCAAACCCAGAACAATGCAGGTGGCTGCCGCTGCGAGCGTCGTCGCCTCACGCCTGCTGCAGGGACATCAGCGCTTCCTGATAGGCGGCGTTGAGCTTCTTCGTTTCCGCCTCCGCAAGCTCCCGAAAGGCCGGTGACATGTCGTGCACCCGATCCGGATGGTTCTGCCGCACCTGGGCCTTGTAAGCCTGCCTGATCTCTTCGGCCGTAGCAGAGCGCGAGACCCCCAAAACCGAGAAGCACGGATTTTCGTCGGCAGTATCGGAGGGCATCGTCGGGGGGGCTTCTACGGGCGGCTCGGCGGCAACTGTCGCGCCCGCGGAACTGCAAGCGTCCGGAGGATGAGCCTGCCTGCGAATGAGTCGGTCAGGATCGGCGAGCGCAAAGCGTTTGAGCTTGCGAAAGTGCCTGCCGTGCTCCATCCGCAGCTGTAAGCGGCGATAGAAATAGAACAGCGGGGCTGCGATCGGAAGAAAGCAGGCGCCGATCAAGTTGGTATCGATCATCCGCTCGCCTGCATCCTGCCATGGCAGGAAAGCCGCGAGCATGTTGCCTATGTCGTCCGCCTTCTGATCGAGCACAGCAAGCTGCTCGAAGCACCGCGAGCAGACCGCAAGCACGGCGAGTATCAGCAGGCAGGCCACAATCGATCGCCCTAACGCAAAGCGCGAGCTGTCGAGATGCAGCCATGATTTGAAACGGCCGAGCGGCTTGCGGCGCAGCGACACGATCGTTGCCCGCATATGTCCGGCATAGGCTTGCAAATCGCGCAGCTCGGAGGCGAATTTGCTCCTCGCCTGCCTGCGACGCCGATAACGTGCAAGCAGCGTCGCTCGCGGCTCTTCCGTCTCGCGTCGAATATCGTGCAGGCGGTCGAGCACTCTCTCGTAGAGCAGGACGGCCCTGTCCAGCTCGACCCTTTCGAGCCGGCCTAGCGAGAAATCACTGCCGCGTCTTCGTGCCGAGATGCCGCACAGCACGTAGGCAAGGAGCATGGTGGCCATGGTCGCCGCACAGGCGATTGACGAAGCGTTCTCCCGCGCCATTGAAACTGCCTGCTCGACTGCCGATTCGAGCATAAGCGGGGCTCACGCCGTGTGAGGCAGCGGCGCGACTGAACGCAAGAGATGATCGGCCGCAAACAGCTGGTGCCGATAGAAGTTAAGGACATAGAGACGGATAGCGGATGAGAGGTCGGCCTCGTCCTGCGCCTCGGCATCGATCGAGGCGATCACGTCGGCGAGGCTCACGTCCTGCCAGGCGGCGATCTCCCGCAGCCCTCTCCAGAATGCATGTTCGAGGCTGACGCTGGTCTTCTGGCCCCCCACGACCACGGTACGCTTGACGACAACAGGTTTCATAAGCCCCCCTTAGGCTGCTCTAACGCTTGTTGAGAACGAGAAGACGCTGGCTCGCCTCCGCTGAGCCGTAGCTCTCGGCCATCTGGTACCAGGCGCGTGCCTTCTCCACGTCGGCACCCATTCCCATCACTCCGAGCTTGGCCAGCACGATCGGATCGTAGGTGGCGGCGAGCGCCAGTGCAGCGGTCGCATCGCCCGCTTCCGCCGCCCGCTGGAAGATCGTGCGCGCCGCGACCACGTCGCCGACCGCAATGTATTTCTCGCCCTGCTCGACGAGCAGACGGATCTGTTCGGCGCTGAGCGTGCGTGCCGCCGCCGGAGCGGCAGATGGGCTGGAGGTAGCGGGAGCCGGTATGGCCATCGCCGCCGGCTCATGCAGGGCGGCGGTGGCCATGGGCGCGCTCGCTGATGGGGCAGGAGGGCTCGTCGTTGGCGGGGGGGTGGTCGCCAGCGGTGGTGTCGAGAACACCGGGGAGGTGTTCTTCGGCGTCACGCTCTCGTCATCGCCGCCGTCTGCGATTCGAGATGGGGCGGGCTCGCTTGCAGTGATGCGGACTGGCTCAAGCGGCGCCAGTGCCGGCGGCGCAAGCGAGGCAAGTTGCGGCTCCGGCCCTGCCGGCGAGATCGCTCCGTCGCCGGCATTCTCCAGCACATAATACGCTATTCCTGCCCCGAGGATGCATGCGATCGAGACAAAAAGCATGGCGTTCGAGCCGCGACCCGATCCGGTGGGCGGCGGGGCCATCCGCTCCGGCTCGAGCGAGGTCAGCGAAGAGCGCATCCCGTCCGCTGTTCTCTGCCGGGTGCGAGTGCCGATCGGGTCCTCCGAGCCAAACAGCCGCGATCGGGGCATCGAGAGCTTCGGGGCTGGAGGCAGCCGCATGGCTGCCGCCTGACGCTGCTGCAGCCAGCGCAGGCTCGCTTCGAGCCGCTCCAGGTCTGGATCCTTTTCTTGTCCGTTGTTGTTCGGTGGAGGGGCGCCGTTTTCCGCGCCGTCCTGCACGGCCTCGGCACCTGGTTGGAGCGGGACCGCGTCATCCCTATGAAAGGCGGCCTCGCTCGCGCCTTCTCCCTGATGTGCCGGCGCGTCAGGGGAGAGTGGGATATCACCCGCAACAGGCTGCTCGGGAGGTCTCGCCGCCGCCGCAGCCTTTTCCCTTACCCGCTTGGGCGCATACGCCGATACCACATCATCGGGCTTGCTCTTTCCTGACGGGGTACTCATGCACAGACACTCCCCTGTTGAGCCTGGCCTTTCTTGAAGCTGCGGGTCCGTTTTGAGCTCGGCAGCCTGCAGCCTCCGCCTCGGGCCAGGCGCAGGCTGCAATGGTGCTGGCTCGCTGGCGCATTCGACTCAGCGCCCGCCGTTCCGCTGCTTCTGCCACTGCAGAAATTCGAGGAAGATCGCGTCGCGTTGTTGCTGGGTGAGGTTTGCGAAGGCCGAGCCCTTGCTCTTGAGGAAGAGCGAGAAATCGGCACTCGCCACCTGCGGGTCCGCCGGCTCCTTTGCGCGCAGCTTGCGCAGCATGTCCTCGGCGACGCTCCACCGTGTCCAGCCGGGAACAGTCGCTGCAAGATTCACGTCCCGCCATTTGGGATGGCGCGGAGGCTCGCGAAACTTGTCCCATTTGGTGAAGAAGGCGTCGACGAACCGCTCGACGCGGCGATAGCGGTCGCTACCCTTCGACCAGTTGAAGACCGCGAGCACGGCGGGGACCGCAATGGTATCGGTAGCTTGGCCTTCCGGGACCAGGCCCGGATACTCCTTGTTGGTGAGCTCGCCGAGCGTGTAATAGTCGGCGAAGGTCTTCGTGAACGGGATCGGTACGAAGTGCAGTCCGGCGCTTGCCGGGATTTTTGCGAAGAAGTCGATTGGCTTTCCGATCACCCGCACCAGGGCCGCAATCTCGCCCGACTTGAGCTTCTGCAGCGCGCTCGCATTGTCGACCAGCACCGGCTCGACATGAACGCCGAGGCGCTGGAACACGATGGTTCCGGTCAGGCTCGATGCGCTTCCCGCCGGCCCGAAGCTGACCTTCTTTCCACTCAGATCCTCGATCGTCTTCACGTCCGTGCTGGCGAGAATGTGCACCTCGGAAACCGGGAGGCGGACGATGTAATGGACCCGGGATTCGAGATTCGGAGTTTTCCTTTGATTACGGAAATAGTCGAACACGTCCGCCTGAGTCACCGCGACGTCGACCTGGCGCAGATAAAGCAGATCATCCAGGTTCGAGGCCGCACCGTAAGTGACAATCGGAATGACACGAAGATTGTCGCCGTCGTCGAGCACCTCGGCGAGCTCGTTGGCAAACGTCATGTAGGTGCCGGAGAGCTGTCCGCCCGCGATACCCACCGTCCAGGCGTTTCGTCTGTCTCTCAGCGTCGTGTCGCTGCCACCCTGCTCCAGCGACCTGGGTATGCTCTGCGCGGTGGCTGCGCCGACAAGCAACCCAAAGCAGGTGATGTGAGCTAAAACAGACAGGCTGAGGCATTTGCCCCATGATGCAGATACGCGCATCGCACAACCCCTCACGCAGGAGCTACAGTCAAGCTGACGTCAGTCAAAATTAAGGTAAAAGTCAGATTAACGTCTCACGCTGACTCGTTGTGCACAACAAATTATTAGTTGTTTGTTTTTCAAACAATCGGAATGCGAGCTTTTCCGGTAAATGCGTACTACTGGACAGGTAACAATGCACCAGGAGCGCTCTTGGCGAAGACAATGAGTCTGCGTCTTTCAAGAAGTTCCATGGCATGCAAATAGGGCAGTCGAACTGTCCCAAAGATTCCATGGGCGCGTTCAACCGCTGCCGGTCTCGTCCGCAAACGACTTGCGATATCCGAATATCCATGCCAGCGCCTGGATGGTCAGCAAAACGCCGAGCGTGGATGCGAGCACGGCCACGCTGAGGCGGTCGGCAAATACGGCGTAGCTGCCGCCCGACATGGTGAGCGCCAAGCGAAAATTCTCTTCCAGGCGATCGCCCAGCACCAGCGCAAGCAGCAGCGGGGCCATCTCGTAGCCGAGTTTGCGCAGGAGATAGCCGGCTGCGCCGGAGATCATCATCACCCAGATGTCGAACGTGGAGAAATTCACGCTGTATACGCCGATGACCGAGATGATCAGGATGATCGGGACAAGCCAGGTGTAGGGAATGCGCAGCAGGTTCACGAATATTCCGACCAGCGGAAGGTTGAGGATGAGCAGGATGATGTTGCCGACATACATGCTGGCAACGAGGCCCCAGAACACTTCGGGATGCTCGGTGAGCAGCAGCGGCCCCGGCTGCACACCGTGAATGGTGAGCGCCGAGATTAGGATAGCGGTCGCCGGAATCGAGGGGATGCCGAGCGCCAGCAGTGGAATCATGGCGGTGCCGGTCACCGCATTGTTGGCGGTCTCGGGGCCGGCCACGCCGGCAATGGCTCCCTTGCCGAACTCCTCCGGATGCTTGGAGAACCGTTTCTCGACGGCATAGGATACGAATGTCGAGACCACGTGGCTGACCCCCGGAACGACTCCGAAGATGAACCCGATGATCGAGCCTCGCCCGACCGCCGGCGCCGATTCCCGCAGGTCCTTCCAGCGCGGCACCAGATCGGCGAGCCGGGGCACGATCGCCTTGACCTGCTCGATCCGCTCCAGATTGATCAGAATCTCGGAAAGCCCGAATAGGCCGATGGCAAGCGCGGTAAACGACAATCCGCCGGTGAGATCAGCGTTGCCCAAGGTGAATCGCGCAGCTCCCGTGAGCTTGTCGAGACCGACGGTCGAGAGCGCAAGTCCGAGCGTGATCATGGTGGCGGTCTTCAGGCGCGAGCCGGCGCTCACTGCGGTGATGACCGCAAGCGCGAGCAGGATGAGCACCACCTGCACCGAGGGGCCGATGGCAATCATGACCTTGGCCAGCGGCGGAGCGATGAGCATGAGTCCCAGGATCGAGACCGTACCGCCGATGAAGCTGCCAACGGCGGCGATCATCAGCGCCGGGCCGGCACGTCCCTGGCGCGCCATCTCGTAGCCGTCGATACAGGTGACCACGGACGCCGCCTCGCCCGGAATGCGCACCAGGATCGAGGTAGTCGAGCCGCCGTACATTGCCCCATAAAAGATGCCGGTCAGCATGATGATACCGATGGTCGGCTCGAGTCCGAAGGTCAGTGGAAGCAGGAGCGTCATGCCGGCAAGCGGGCCAAGCCCCGGCAGCACACCGACCACGGTTCCCCACAGGCAGCCGATGAAGCAATAGGCGATCCCCTTCCAGGAAAGCGCAACTGCGAACCCGCCGACCAGCTGGTCCAGTCCAGTCATCTCACCAGCGCCATCACATCATCGTCCGCTCACCAGGGGCCTGGCGGAAGCGAAACTCCCAGCAGCACTTCAAAGAAATACCAGCAAGCCGCCATACCCAGCGCCGACCCGGCGATCGCAACTGGGGCGGCGATACGCCCGATCAGGACCAGCATCGCAGATCCGAACAGCCCCAGCGAGAGAAGCGCACCGAGTGGCTCGAATACGACCGGCAGAACCAGCAAAGCTGCAAGTGTGATCAGGACGTCGCGATGCCCAAGCTCCACCGCCTCGACTTCGCGCTGGCGGGTGCATTCAATCCCGATCAGGCTCGCGCAGAGCAGCAGGACTACGCCCAGCGAAAGTGGAACAAATCCAGGGCCGGGCAAGCCCGGGTGCCCGAGATCGAGCCGCAGGGACTGCCAGACGAAAAACAGGCCGCAGCCGCCCAGCATGGCGGCGCCGAGGACGCCGCCAGTGCGGGAGCTCAAGCTGCATGGCACGGTGTTACTGCTTCTTGAGCCCGAGATCGGTCATCAGCTGGGCGAGCTTCTCGTCGTCCTTGGCAATCAGCCTGCCGAACTCGTCGGCCGGGAGATACGCCGGTGTATATCCGATGGCCTTGCCGCCGTCCTTGAACGGCTGCGAATCCACGGTGTGCTTTATCGCGTCCTGAAGCTTGGCAATCACCGGCTTGGGGGTGCCCTTCGGCACCGCGATGCCGCGCCACATGTCAAGCGCAACCGCGTAGCCAAGCTCGCTTGCGGTTGGCACGTCCGGAAACACTGGATCCCGCTTCGAGCCCAGCACAGCCAGCACGCGCAGATCGCCGCTCTTGACGTGCGAGACCAATGCTGCAGGGAGCTGAACCACGCCCTCGATTCTGCCCCCGAGCAGGTTCACCACCGCCTGGCCCTCACCGAACGGCACGTCGACCGCCTTGGCCCCGGCAGTGGCAAACAGCGCCGATGCCGAGAAATGCGTATGGCTGCCAGTGCCGGAATTGCCGATGCGCACTTTGCCGGGTTCGGCGCGGGCATGCTGGATGAGCTCGTCGAGAGTTTTCCAGGGCGAGTCGCCTCGCACCGCGATTGCCGGCGTCTCCACGCTCACCCGTGCCACCGCATCAAACGCCCGGTAATCGAATGGCAGCACGCCGGAATGGTACGTCGAGGAGATGGAGTTGGAGTTCCAGATGATGGAATGGCCATCTGGCTTCTGTTTGCTCACATGGTTGTAGCCGATCGCGCCGCCGCCGCCGGTTCGATTCATGACCGGGACCGGCACGCCGAGATGCTTCGCCATGCCGTCGGCAAGATAACGCGCGGTCACGTCGGCCGCACTGCCGGCGCCGAACATAACCGTCATCTCCACCGGCTTGCCGCCGGGAAACCCCTGCGCAAGCCCCGATGTGGATGCCGCCATCGACCCAATAGCTGCTGCTGCAAGGATAGCTGCTGTTTGCATGATCGTACGCATGACTTCTGGACTCCCGAGCTCGATCATCACCTGGCACCGCATGCGGGGACGGACAATGGGTCAGCCGCAGCGGTCATACTGACTTGCGGCTGACTTGCGCGATCGGAAAGAGTTAGCTGCTTTTTTCAGTTCGTGCCCGCATGCAAGCCGGAATAATTGGGATCACGCGTGATGGCGAGTCATGATTGAAGGACGTGCAAAAAAAACCGCGGCGCCGGTATTATATGACGGCAAAAGTGAAATGCATTAACGGCCAAGGCTGGTCGTGCCAGAGAGACCGTATGTTTTTACCGTTCGGGTACGCGCCAAAGGGCAGGTAGAAGCTGGAGCGGTTTCGCTCGCGCGATTGTTCTCCAAAAATCTTGTTTGTAGGTCGCTGTGTAGTCGTTCGACGTCGGTAAAGAGAAATTCTTTAACGTCCACAAAACTTTTTCACGTCGTTCCATTTTCGCAACACCCGCGGCCTGCGCGCGATGCGAGACGACGATTTGATTTGTCAGATGCGGGACTTAGCTGACTGTTACCAAATTACCAACAAGTTGCGGTGGAGATCATGATCGACTAAACCGGATGCGCGAATCCCGCTCTGGTTGATGACGCATCGATTTTCGGCCGTGTTTACTCAGTAACTATCTGGCCGTAGGACGGGCTTGCGGCCGGCGGTTTGCAATCCTGCGTCCGCGCGGATGCTCTCCCGTATTGCGTGCTTCCGCGTGGGCGGTCATACCGGCCGCAAGCCCACTTTGATTCAGGCATCAGGTTTAAGCGTTATCGCGCGCGCGCGCCACGGCTGCTGCGCTCTTTTATCGAACTGTTGCAAAAAGGCGCCAAATCGCAGCAGCGATCCGCGGGTCCGAGGTCCCGCTCTGCCGGCGACGATGCACAAAACCGTGAAAACGGCCGCTGCAATGTATGCAGCGGGCCAGCGCTACTTATGCTGGCGGAGGTGCAATTCCCGGAATTCCAAGGTTTGCACGATGATCGACGCCGTGCTCACGTCACGGCGCCGATCCCGGTGGTCTTGCAGACTTCAGCTTACTCCGATGACAGTGCGTCCCATCATCGATTGGGCTGTCTCGCGTGCAACCCGGTTGTCAAGCTGTTCGCGATAGAAGCTCAGCACGAACAGCCGAATTGCCGACGAAAGATTTCCGTGCTGGCGCTCGGAATCAATTGTGGCGAGCAACGACGACAGCGTCGTATGCCTGAACCCCGCAATTTCCTTCAGAGATTTCCAGAACGCATCTTCCAGGCTGACGCTCGTTTTGTGCCCGGCAAGGACGACAGACCGCTTGACGACAAGCGATTTCATGACAATAGCACCCCCGATGTCTTGTTGCAGACGCGCTACAACCGAAACAGTAAATTCAAGGCGCACTATGGCCGTCGCAAAATAAGGATCGAGCGTGACAAAAATCACACAAACTTGCAGCCAATAGGTGTGGTGGGTCGTGCGAGCCCGACTTGCGGTGGAGCGAAGCCGCTGAATACTGCTCGAATGCGCCTCGATCCGCTGGAATCAGGGGTGCGAAGCGGCGGGCCGGTTCAATTTGCTAAGGCCCTTTGGCGGCCGGTCTGCTGTCGGAATGCAGCCGATGTCAAAATCCGCCATATTATGACGCGGCCAGCGCCATCCCGGTGTGCGGGATCAGGATCTCGATCTCCAGCGTCGAGAGCGTCGCGCCGCGGTCCATACGCATAACGATATTGTCCTGATCGACCGGAATATGCTTGCCAAGGGCGGCAAGGATCTCCTCGCGCAGGATGCCGAGCAGGTCGGATTGCCCACGCGCACTGCGCTCATAGGAAAGGAGAATTTGCAGCCGCTCGCGGGCGACCGGGGCTGAACCCCGGCGCCGGAAGAGGTTGAAAACGCTCATGCCGCTCTCCCGAACAGCTTGCCAAAGAAGCGTTTGCGCTCGCTGTGGATGGTCATCGCGACGTCCTCGCCCTTGAGCCGCGAGGCCGCATCGAAATACGCCCGCGCCGGCGCGCTCGCCACATTGCTGAGCGTGACCGGCGAGCCGACATTCGAGGCGCGCAGCACCTCCTCGCTTTCTGGAATGATGCCCAGGAGCGGCGTGGACAGAATCTCGAGAACGTCATCGATGCCGAGCATCTCGCCGCGCATGGCGCGCTGCGGATCGTAGCGCGTGAGGAGGATATGCTTGTCCATGCGCTCGCCCTTCTCTGCTTTCTCGGTTTTGGAGTCGAGCAAGCCGATTATGCGGTCGGAATCGCGCACGGAGGACACTTCCGGGTTGGTGACGATGACGGCGGCATCGGCGAACCGCATGGCAAGCGTTGCCCCGCGCTCGATGCCGGCCGGGCTGTCGCAGATGATCCAGTCGAACTTGTCGCGCATCTCCTTGATGATGCTGGCGATCCCGGCCTCCGTCAGGGCGTCCTTGTCGCGGGTCTGCGAAGCTGGCAGCAGCCACAACGTCTCGATCCGCTTGTCACGAATGAGGGCCTGCGAGAGCCGCGCCACCCCCTGCACCACATTGATGAGATCAAAGACGACGCGGCGCTCCGCCCCCATCACCAGATCGAGGTTGCGCAGGCCCACATCGAAATCGATCACCGCAACCTTCTGACCCGCTTGCGCGAGCGCGGCGCCGAGCGCGGCAGTCGATGTCGTCTTGCCAACCCCGCCTTTGCCCGACGTGACCACGAGGACTTTCGCCATGTCGCCGTTCTCCCCGATTTATTCCAAGGCTGCGATCGTCAGGATGCGCTCGCACAGCCAACACTGGGTCGGCCGGCCGCGCAGGTCCGCGTCCATTTGCTCCGCCGTGCGGTAATAGCCATCGATTGCGATCAGCTCAGCCTCATTGCGGCTGCAGAAGATTCGGGCGCGGCCATTTCCAGTCGAGCCCGCCATGGCCCGTCCGCGCAGCGCGCCGTAGACGTGAATCGATCCTCCCGCCACGATCTCGGCGCCGGAAGAGACGGCGCCGAGCACGGTGACATCGCCGGCGGGAAACAGGATCGACTGGCCCGAGCGGATCGGGCTCTCAATCAGCAGCGAGGCCGCCTGCCGCGGCGGTGACGCTCCGGCCGCGCCCGTGTCAGCCAGGAGCTCGCCACCCGCGCTCGGGCGCCCCCCTTGCAGGAGAGGCGGCAGCGACGGGCTTAGCTGATCGGGCTGCGCGCCTTCGAGCCCCATGACACGGATCCCGCGCGCGGCAAGCATCGCGATCAGCTCGGCAATCTCGGGTGCGGCAAGCGCCACGCCGGCAAGATCGAGAATGATCGGCTTGCCGGTGAAAAAATTGGGCGAGTTTCCGCTCCACCTGTCCAGGTGCTCCACCCATTGGCTGATCGGCGGCGCGGGGCTGAGGATGAACGCCATGAAGGAGCGGCCACGCAGGCGCAGGGAATTGTTCGTTCGGATGGCGACAGGGGCGGTCACAAGCGCTCCTTCGGAGCCTGATTCTTACCGGTGCGTTAACCGGATTAGCGCGCGTGAAGGTTAAGGGATGGTTAACGAAGGCAGCCGCCGCGCCGCGCTGCCGGGCACGCCCTATCGACCAGGTGCTGAACCAGCAGTCCGGCCACAACAACCCGCCGGGCGCGGCCGGCATCGACAACCTCAGCTCGTATGCGCGCGAAGTCTGGGACACGAGGCCGGGCTGGAGCGATCATGTCGCCACGTTGACTTCTGGCACCGAACGCAAAATGGTCGCCTTTGAGCGAGCCACCGCGAAGGATAGGCAAGCGCCAGGTTCATCGTGGAAAAAGGCAGGAAAGAGTTCTTCGTCCCCAAAGGACAATACAGCGCACAAAGCGCGGAGCCGACCAGTTAGAACTCTACTGCAATGTTAAGTTCGGCAACATCGTCGAGAGCGAAGCCGGGAGATGAAACGATACAGTTCAACAAGCCTGCGCTGCGAATGCCAGCATCGAGCGCGAGGTAGACGCTCGGTTACCTGGCGACTTTAATACGCGGCGCCGTCCCTGCTGATGGCAGTGGAGCTGTCATGTGGATCTGGTCTGGCGTCTCTCTGACGGCGAGAGTCAAGGCGCTCTCTCCGAACTGCACAGCAAAATACATCGTAGTATGGTCTGTGAACCGCTGCATATGTAGAACGGTCTCCATGTTTACATCTATTTGCTCATCCGTCTCGCTCAGTCGGGTCAGTCGCTTAAAACTGGGCATGCTCGATCTCCTTGAAGAACCGACACCATCTTCGCAGCGCTGCTGATCTCGCTCAACGAGAACGCATCCGCAACCGCTCCCCGCACCTGTGTCAAACAGAGACAAACAAACATCATGGAAGGGAAGGTGCGGGGATCGGCGCGCTCGCATCATGTGCGAGCGCGGCGTCATCCTATTACCGTCGGACCGCGCGAGCATCACAGCCGACACGACGAGCGCCATCATTCCACACGAACGCGAGCAAACAGGACGGATACCCCCCACACATCACTACTGCACTACTGCGTTCAGATAGTCCCCTGTTTGGCAAGGCGCGGCGGGTTTTTGGGGGAGTTGTCCCGCATTGCCGGCCTCGCATGTCGGGCATATGGGATCGCTGC
>Ga0306925_10004067_pt1 | contig 13104 bp, 10 predicted proteins | sample flu12Cox44000176_FD_203755 | JGI IMG/M metagenome (GOLD analysis project Ga0306925, IMG submission 203755) | Lab enrichment of tropical soil microbial communities from Luquillo Experimental Forest, Puerto Rico - flux8day.12C.oxic.44.000.176 (v2)... | ecosystem: Environmental > Terrestrial >...
GACATGCTTCGGTTTTCCGGAAGTTTCAGGGTAGACGGCACCGGAAAGGTCAGCGAGAACAGACCGAGGAAGATTGGAGGCAGCAAGAACGGGCAAGTCGATACCTCAGGGGACGGGGCCGCGGTTGTTGGGTTCGACTTACATAGCGGCTCTAACTCGGGATCGTTGCTGATCACTCCTGGACCCGAGAGAAAGGGATTCGATTTTCCAGAATTGCCGTTCAACAAACCTTGGACAGGGGGTAGCGAATGAGCTTTCTCAAACACAGGCAATTGACCGAGAAGCCAGTCAGACATCTTTGAGCAGTATCTAAGTCTTGGGATTCTAGTGATGACCACGATGTCACAAAGTCGAATCGGAGGTCGGGATAGCGCTGCTGTGAGCAGCAACCGAGTGGCGCTCATCAATCAGCGGGCTTCCGTGAATCATGCCAACTCGAAACAGTCTGGCAGCTCCCGAGCGTTACAGGTTTTCCCTCATCAAGACGCCATCGAATCCTCTTTGGCTCACGCGATTCCGGGAAGAGCGGTGCTGGACCCGCAAGCCTGCTCTCTGATGAACGTGCCCGCCTTTACGCGCGATCGCACTACGTATTTTGCGGAGCCCGAGCCGCCGCTTGGCAGCGCCGCGCACGAGGCGGTCCATCTCTGTCAACATTCCGGAATAACCCGGGATGCCGGCTTGGGGCCCGAGCTCCATGCGGAGGCGCTGGCGAGCAAGATTGTACGCGGTGCCCCGACCGACAGCCTGTTTGGGTTCACCGGAAAACCGGTAAATGCCGGGCTCCGTCCCTATACGCTCATCACCGAGGCGGAGCAAGAAGCTAATAAGTGGGATGCTGGCAAGGATCTCAAAGTGGCAGATAACGGAAACATGGCTGCAGGAGCCGTTATTGAACCGCATAACCACGATCTCTGGGCGCAGCCTTCGCTGGTTTCCAGTTCCAACTCTACTCTCGCAGGCAAGAACTCCGTGATTCGATTGAAAACGCTGCCGGAGACGCTAAAAGGCCCGGCCCCCGACAAAAGCGGCAATCGTACTCTGGCCAAGGTTGTTCCGGAAAACCAAGCCAACGGCACGTCCGGGGACAGTATGAAGATCTGGTGTGACTGCGGGCGAGCAGGTAGAGACGTGATGGGGGCCGGCGAAGGAACTGGGCACCACGGCGAGCGCATGACAGCAGATTACACAAAGGTTCATCGCCCCTGGTACTCCTATATTCCTGTTCTCGGACCTCTGCTTTCCTTGATTTTCGGGGGACCCGAGAAAGAACAGAAGCAGACCGCCGCGAGCCAACCTGAGCAAATGAAAAAGGAAATCTTCAACGCGAAACTGGGTGGGACAGGCGACGAAGGATTGCATAAATACGAAGCAATGTCACCCGAAGAAAAAGATCGTTTCGACAAGGAGACCGGCATAAACCGGTATGCGGCTCCCGGAGTAGGCCAGGGGTTCACGATGTCGACTGGCGGCGCGGCTGTACCGGGTGCTAGCACGTGGAATTTTCATTGGGCGGGGGTGGTGATGGTTAGCGGCGGAGATTGGGTCACTCTGGAGAACTATGCAACCGGAGATCCGTCCGAAGAAAACGCCGAATGGGATTTCGGGCTTTACGGCCCCCCGAGCAAGGCGGGGCAGACCTTCTTCGAAGAGCATAAGGCCACTGGCACACACGGCACTGCCCCGACCGCGATGAAAGTGGAGATGCGGTGATGGTGGCTGCGATGACAGAGGGCCGCGCCCGTCTTTGCCAAACTCTCACGGAATTCACTTCCTGTGATGGCCAGTCTGTCTGCCTGCGGGGCTTCTACCGGTCAGCAAGTATTCGACAGAAAGGAACCGCACAACGAAGCCCTGGGGACCACGCCTATATCCGCTTGAGTGATGGCGCAGAAATCTTGCTTTCCACAAGCTGGGCCCCCGAAGGCAGGCGCACAACGGAAGAAATTCGGCGCTTTGAGAATCAGCTTGTCGAAGTCGAAGGAATCGCGCATGCGAAATCTCCTAAGCCCCCGCAGGATATTGCCTACATTGTGGGTCCATGCGTGAGTCCAGTAGTGGCGATTCGTTTGGCTCAACCAGGGATAGACCAATGAGTGCCTTCCCAGGATCACCGCGAGTGCTGAAGGGCGGGATGGTGCTGCTTGATCCCGACACGTTCAACGTGTTGGCGAACGGGATCATCGTGCTGCAATACAACCCGGACACGCTGACGCGCTCGTTGAAGATCAAGGGGGCGGAAGAGGGCGGCGACCGCTCCGAGGCGCTTCGTTTGACCGGGCCTCCGGTCGAGACGTTCAAGTTAGAAGCTGAAATTGACGCCACCGACCAGCTCGAGCAACCCGACCAGAACCCCAACACCGTCCAGTACGGAATTTTTCCGCAGCTCGCGGCGCTTGAAACGCTGGTCTATCCTGCAAGCACAACTCTCCAGAACAACTTCTCTCTCTCTCAGCAAGGGACACTCGAGATCATGCCCATGATGGCGCCGCTTAGTTTGTTTGTCTGGAGTGCCAGCCGCATCGTGCCGGTCCGCCTGACGGATTTCAGCATCACGGAGGAGGCTTTTGATCCCCAACTGAATCCGATTCGCGCGAAGGTCAGTCTAGGAATGCGCGTGCTTAGCATTGACGATCTCAGTTTCTCCGACAAAGGCGGTAGCCTGTACATAACGTACCAGCAGCAGAAGGAAACTTTCGCCAAACTCAGCCAGCCAGGAACGTTTTCCGCTTTGGGCATCCGGGGGATTCCATGAGCAATCCGCTGCTAGTAGATCCCATTCAAGCGATGCTCGCGCAGACGTCGCTGAAAAACACGCTCTTTGGGTCGCCGAGCCGTTACTTCGGCATAGATACGCTCAACTACGTCACGCCACAAGGCACGACGATCGTATATATCCAGCGGCGGTTCCTCCCGCCAGCGGAGAGTTTCCAGCTCATCCAGCAGCATACGGTCATGCAGGGCGAGCGCCTCGACAATATCGCCGCGCAATATCTTGGCGACCCCACGCTGTTCTGGCGGCTGTGCGATGCCAATAACGCAATGCGGCCGGACGAGTTGACCGAGACCATTGGACGCAAGCTGGACATAACGCTACCCGACGGAGTCACGGGCGCAAAACTATGAACCGCGGATTTTATCTCACGCTCATGATGGGGCCGTTCTCAGCGAGCCCAGTACCTCAAGCGGTCATTGACGCTCTGACGGAAGTGCAAGTGTCCTCAACGGTCGGCTCGCAGAGCGGTTTTCAATTGAAATTCACGGTGGGAAAAAACTCGTTGGTTCAGCAAATGATCGCAGCGGGAAATTTCGATCCCCGGCAGCGTGTGATCATTGCCGTTACCGTGAACGGCTCAACGGAAGTTTTGATGGACGGCATTATCACCAAGCAGGATTACACTCCGAGCAGCGCCGCGGGCAAGTCCACGCTAACTGTGACCGGACTGGACCTTACCGCGCTGATGGACTTCATCGACTTCACGGGCATCCCCTATCCCGCGATTCCCTTTTTCCTCGCCGTGGATATCATCCTCGCAAAGTATCTCGTCCTCGGCATCGTTCCGCTGGTGATTCCGCCCATCATAAGTCTGTTTGACAATCCAATTGAGAATTTCCGGAAGCAGAGAGGGACGGATTATTCCTTCGTGCAGGAAATGGCCAGCGAAGTTGGAGCGGTTTTTTATCTGGATCCAGGTCCGCAAACGGGAATGAGCCTCGCCTATTGGGGTCCGGATCTCAGCAAAATGTTCGGCGGGATGCAACCGGCGCTAACGATCAACTTTGATGCGACAACGAACGTCGATTCTCTCAACTTCTCTTATGACGGTACGCTGGTCACGCAATTCTTCGTGACTATCCTTGAACCCAACACCAAGATTCCCATCCCAATTCCAGTTCCGAGCATTGACCTGCTCAAGGCATCACTTGCGGCGCAGTCTCCTACGGCCCTCAAGAGCAAGCAACTAAAGCCTGTCGCCAACAAGAATCCTGCGGAAGCTGCTCTGGCCGCTCTGGCATCCGAGTTTGTCACTGCGGATGCCATCACCGGCAGTGGCAATATCGATGTCCTGCGCTACGGGCACGTGTTCAAGGCGCGCCAACTCGCTGCGGTTCGCGGAGCCGGCGCGTATTACGACGGAAAGTATTACGTGAAGAGCGTGACGCACAACATCAAGCGCGGCGAATACAAACAGAGCTTTAGTCTCGCGCGCGGTGGCGTTGGCTCTTCGGTTTCTACGGTGACTGTATGAATTCGGGCGAAAAGTACTACGGCATCTATCGCGGAACGGTGGTCAACAACATTGATCCGATGCAGCTGGGGCGCATCCAGGCGATTGTCCCTGACGCGGGCGGTGTCACGCCATCCACCTGGGCGACGCCCAGCGTTCCACTGGCCGGCAAGCAGATGGGCACCTACATGGTGCCCCAGATCGGTTCCGGAGTCTGGATACAGTTCGAAGCAGGTGATCCGGACCGCCCTGTGTGGAGTGGCGGTTGGTGGGGAATCGCCGCGGAGGTCCCCGCTCTTGCCCTTGCTGGTGTCCCTGGCGACCCCAATATCGTGTTTCAGACTACCCTCCAGAACGCGGTGGTAATCAGCGATCTTGCGGGACCCACGGGCGGAATCATGCTGAAGAGCACCACCGGCGCAACCATCATCGTTAACGATACGGGGATTTACATTCAGAACGGGAAAGGCGCGAGCATCATCATGACCGGGCCAACCGTCACGATCAACAACGGGGCGCTCGTTATCGTTTAAGAAGAAGGAGTGGCTCGCTTCGCGAGCGCAAAGAGACGAAATGCCTGGATTTCTCGTGCACGTCGGAGCGACGGTGCTTTGCTCTCATGCTGGGCAAGCGCAAGCGACCGTGCCAAATCCTCGGGTGACCGTCTCCGGCCAACCGACCGTCGCGATGACTTCACCCTATGTGGTCGCCGGGTGCGCGTTTCCTCCTCCTCCAGCAGGGAATGGTCCGTGCGTTTCCGCTCAGTTCGTCACCGCTGCCACGCGCATCACCTCCAATGGGCAACCCCTTCTACTTCTGGATAGCCAGGCGCTTTGCGTCCCCACGGGAACGCCACTGCTTATTACCGTTACGCAGACTCGAGTCACGGGGACCTGAATAATGAACATCGACTTTCCGTTTCACTTTGATCCGAAAGGCCACACGGCGGCCACCGATGACAACGATCATATCCGCGACATGATCGAACAGTTGCTTTTTACCAGTCCCGGAGAGCGGGTCAATCGTCCTGATTTTGGTAGCGGTCTGCTGCAAATGGTCTTTGCGCCGAATAGCCAGGAGCTTGCCGCCGCGCTGCAATTCACGACCCAAGCGGCCTTGCAGCGCTATTTAGGCGACGTCATCGACTTGCAGCAACTGCAAGTCACGTCCGAGGACGCCACGCTCACTGTCGTCGTGAAATACATTGTGCGCCGTACACAGCAGAGCCAGGTGAACACGTTTGTGAGAGCGGCGCCATGAATAAAGTTCTCAGGCCGAAGGTTTCTCATGGTGAATGCCGCGAGGGATCGAAGCCAGAGTAGCGTAACGCGAACCGAGCCGGGAGCCCAGTGTGAACACCCAGCCTGATCTTAGCTGCAAAGAGAACCGACGACGCAAAGCGGTACGCGAGGCGCCGCTGTTTGGCATTGATTTCATCGACGTCAGCGACGATCAATTGACCCTGGAGGTCTTCTTCCTCGGCAAAGCCCCGTCCAAAATTCTTCCTGCGAACGTCGTGATCGATGGTGGTGAAAACATTCGAGACATCAAGGCCAAATCGGTCCAACTCCGCCTGAACCAGTATCCTGCCCTTGATGACTCGATGGAAGTCAGCCTGAACAAGTCAGGCGATTTCTCCACCTACACACTTCGCCTCGTCACACTGGATGAAGCGGGGAATCCGACGAGTCAACCTCTTAGCGGATTCGATCCGTTCTATGATTCCGCTGACTTTACGTTCAAGGCCGGTTGCCCCACCGATCTCGACTGCAAGAGTGCGCAAGTGTGTCCGCCGCCTGTCCGCGTTCAGCCGGAAATCAACTATCTTGCCAAGGATTATGCCAGCTTCCGCCAGCTTATTCTTGACCGGCTTGCCCTCATCATGCCCAACTGGCAGGAAAGCCACGTTCCAGACATCGGCATCATGTTGGTTGAGCTTCTTGCCTACGTTGGCGACTATCTCGCCTACTATCAGGATGCGGTTGCCACTGAAGCATATTTGGGCACAGCACGACAGCGCATTTCGGTCCGCAGGCACGCGCGGCTGGTTGACTACCGGATGCATGAAGGTTGCAATTCGCGCGCTTGGATCACGATTAATGCGATTTCGGACGATCCGCTGCACCAGGATACGCTGAAGATAGCGAACATTTATTTCATCACCGGATTCCCTGGCTCACCTGCCCCAGGGATACTTCAGCCGTCTGACATTCAGAATGTGCCACCGGGCAGCTTTGAAATCTTCGAGCCGCTCGTCAAAGATCCGACGCAACCGTTCCAAATATTCACCGCGCACAATGAAATTCACTTCTATACCTGGGGCAATTCCTACTGTTGCTTGTCCCAGGGAGCCACTTCTGCGACGTTGAAAGATCAATGGTTGGCACCGAAAGGTAGCGCAGGCGGAAATCAGAGTCCCAATCCTGCTGCGAAGTCAACGGGAACCACTGCCGCGCCGAGTGCGCAATCAACGCCAAATGTTTCTTCAACTCAAACCAGCGGAACTACATCCGGCTCCACGATCGCGCGCGCGGTGGGCACTGCACCGCCAAGGCGAATGGCGATGGCCACCTCGGGGTCGCCTGTCGGAGCACCGGTCGAGCCTCAGCCTCCTAACGATGGTCCTCCCGGCACGGTCCGAACGCTGCAGCTTCAAGTAGGCGATGTCCTCATTTTCGAGGAGGTGCTCGGTCCGCGCACCGGGAACCCAGCTGACGCTGATCCCACGCATCGCCAGGCCGTCCGTCTCACCAAAATCGCGTACAGCGTGGATTCGCTTTATGGTCAGCCGATTGTCGATATCGAGTGGTGCTCGGAAGATGCGTTGAAGTTCCCGCTTTGCATCTCCTGGCAAGCGCCGCCTCCCGATTGCACCTGCCTGGAGAATGTGAGCGTGGCGCGTGGGAACGTGATCTTGGTCGATCATGGCGCGAAAACACCTCCCCCTGAAATCCCCCCTGAGACCCTCGGGACAGTCTGTGCGCAGTCCAGTCAGGCAAAGTGCCCAACGAAATGCGCTCCGACGGAAACCGCTGTTGTCCCCCTGAAGTTCCGGCCAGTTCTGAAACAAACCCCTCTCACGTTCGCCCAGCCCCTTCCGCCGTGCGGCTGCGCAAGCGCCCTCGTCACGACCGACCCGCGGCTGGCGATCCCGGAAATCACTTTGACCGGCACTCTCGAAACGCCGCAAGGCACGGTTTCCACTACCTGGAACCCAAAGCAGGATTTGCTAGAGAGCGGTCCGAACGATCCAGTTTTTGTGGCGGAGATCGACAACGCAGGCGACGCACACCTGCGATTTGGCGACGGCTCGCTCGGACTTCTACCGGACGCGGGCACTTCGTTTGGGGCGCGCTATCGAGTTGGCAATGGGCCAGATGGCAATGTCGGAGCTGAGACCATCATCTACTTAGTGTTCCGCCAAACGGACGTGGGCCACGGCCCGCTCGTCCCGCGGAATCCAATGGCCGCTATTGGCGGAACGGCCCCCGAGCCGCTGGCGGAAGTCAAAATGTTCGCGCCGTACGCGTTCCGTGCGGTTCTCGAACGCGCTATCACCGCTGATGACTATGCCTCCCTCGCTGCCGACAACGCGCGACGGCTCGAGGAGCGCGTTGCGCTTCTAAAAGCTGCGACGTCTCAACCCATAGTACCCGATCCGACACTGTCGGTTGATGAACAGCGCAAACACGAAGAAGAAGAGCCCGGCGAATCTCCGCAACTCGGACCGGACATTTGTACAAAGCCATTTCAACAGCTTCAAGCTGCGAAAGGTGCCCTGCGCTGGACGGGAAGTTGGTACGAGGCGTTGGTGGCCATTGATCCCCTGGACACCGAACAAGACGACGAAGAGTTGCTTCTGGAAATCGACGCCTATCTCGAGCCGTATCGCCGCATGGGTCACGACCTGGCGGTAAAGCTGGCCACGTACGTCCCCCTGGACCTCGTTCTGACGGTGTGCGTTTTGCCGAACTACCAAAGAGGGCACGTAGAAGCTGCGCTTCTGGATGTTTTCAGCAATCGCATCTTGCCCGACGGGCGTCTTGGGTTTTTTCATCCAAACAATCTGACATTTGGACAAGGCATCTATGTCAGCAAAATCATCGCGGCCGGACAGGTGATTCCTGGAGTTCAGGAAATTCAGGTAACCCGACTGGAGCGATTTGAGATTGGTGAGCCGCTGCCAGGTCCCGAGGCTCTGGATGAAGAGGTGCCAAAACATGGCCTCCTTCCGCTAGGGCCGTTTGAAATCGCGCGTCTCGACAACGATCCGAGCGCGCCCGAAAACGGGCGGCTCACGCTGAACTTGCGAGGTGGACGATGAAGCTTCCTTGCGGATGCTGCGCGGGAATCCAGATCGTGACTCCTGAGACGGAACCCAATCGCCCAGGTTTGCCTGCGATTGCCTATCGCGTGGGAACGCATGCCACATTTCTCGAGAGCATGATTGCGCGCCTCTCGAGTCTTTATCTGGACGTGCCCGCCCCGGACGGCAGTGGCTCTAGCACGCGCGTATATCCGCTCAAACAGTTAACGACACGCGATCCTTCCGATCCCTCGATTGCTCTCCTTGATGCCTGGGCCGTCGTTGCTGATGTGCTCAGTTTCTATGAGGAACGGATTGCTAACGAAGGCTATCTGCCTACCGCTACCGAACGCCGCTCCATTCTGGAGCTTGCGCGGCTCATAGGGTACAAACTGCGGCCGGGGGTTTCTGCCAGCGTTTACCTCGCGTTTACTGTCGCCAACGGCTTTCAGGGCGTCATCCCCGCGGGCACGCGCTCGCAGAGCATTCCTGGCACGGGCGAGACCGCTCAGTTTTTCGAAACGTCGTATGACCTACCCGCCCGCGACACCTGGAACAATATTCACCCTCGCCTCACCCGACCGCAAGTGATCACTTCTTCGGACAATCCCGGGACGGACGCTTCCACTCGGGACACCTTGTACTTCTATGGGATTTCAACCGATCTTAAGCCGAACGACGCGATCTTGATTCTCATTGACGACAAACCGTCCGTGAATTCTAAACAGCAAGTGCTGCGACTCGTTGATTCAGTCAACGTTCAAGCCGACGAAAAGCGAACCGAAGCCATTTTGCAGGCAGCCCCACTGAAATTCGACGGGAGTGTTTCTGACGCAGTCTCTGCAGCACTACAACCGTTTGTGCGCGAGGCGACAGATATCTTTGCAGGCAGTGATCTGGCGAAACAGGTTGCTGAACTTCTGAATGATAAAACCGGTTTGCTTTCCAAAGTATCTGACAACACGACCGGCTCGGAGGCCGCCTCTTTGGTGCAGGCCCTCGCCCCCCAAATCCGGGCGCTGCACGATGTCGCTGTGAAGCGCAAGTTTACGCGGCTTGAACCTTGGCTATCGCGCCTGCTGGACGTAATCGCGGGTCTTCTCCAGCAGTTGCCAGGTATGAAAGCGGGAGAGGGCGGTGGTGGGAGCGGAGCAACGCCTCCCTCGCTTGGCGTCAGTACAGTGCCTTCGGCACTTGGCCGATTGACGTCCATTCTAGGACGGGTTGCGTTACCTCCGTCTGCGCAACCTGCCGGTCCGAAGCAACTCGCTCGCACCGTCCCTCAGGCCTTTTCGCCACAGGCCGATCTTGCTCCACGACTCTTGGCTACGTTTCATCCAGCAGCGGCTGTTACGATTTACACCGCTTGGTCCGGAACCGAAACCCCGGCAAGCCAAATTGAAGTGCTAGCGCTACGCGTAAGAACAGGTTTGTTTCCCGGCACTTACACTGGTCAGACAGTCCTCACTCAAACGGGCACAGATCCCAATCAATTCACAGCCACATTTACTCCGCCGAGTATCTCCAACTCGTGGGGCCCTCTGGCGAGCCAGAGCGGCGGAAACGTGCCTGTTCCTCTTTCTGTCATTCCGCTGGACGCGGTCTACGACAAGATCGTTCCCGAAAGCTGGGTTGCCATTGACCGCCCGGTCTTGGATTCCAACCTAAACGTCGTCGGTCGACAAACAACTTCTCACAAAGTCACCGCTGTTCAGACGCTGACGAGGTCCACGAATCCTAACCCGACACCAACCGCATCGGGCATGACCAGCAAAGTAACTCAGTTAACGCTCGATCCGCCTTGGCTGCAGGATTTGACGGATCTTGCGAAAAATAACGACAAGCAAGCAGGGGATCAATTCAACAACGACCTGACTTCGCCGGACTTCTTGCGCGGGACCGTAGTCTACGCTCAACCCGAACTTCTCGACCTTGCCGAAGAGCCACTCGATACCGACGTCGAGTCCGACACCATTGAACTCGATGTACTGTACAACGGCCTGGATTCTGGGCGCTGGATCATCGTTTCCGGCGAGCGCACTGACATTCCCAACACAACTGGAGTAATCGGCAACGAATTGGCAATGATCGCGGCCGTCCAGCAGGGAACTAGCGCTCCTCTTTGCAGGCCGTTTCCGGACAAGTTTGTTCCCTTTGACAAAATCTATTACACGACTGTTGCGAATCGCTTGGGCGATCGCTTAGTAGTGGGCCACGCCCCAAAAGACAATTTAGCCGAAATCCTAAAGTTGCCTCCTGCAGCCAGTTTTAACCAGCAGTACTGTGAGCAGGCGCAACTTGCAGACTCTTTTTTCGTCAATGCATACGTGCCAACAATCCGAGAACTACAAAAAGGTGACTTCAGCAGTTTCGCCGGGCTCTTGGTGGACCCAGACACAGGTGAGCCAATTCCCAATGGAATTATTGAGCGCGAAATGCAAGAAAAAGGAGTTTTTGCATGGCGCATCTCTACGGAGCCCGTCCACACCACTCTTACGCTCGCGAAGAGCCTGGCATACAGCTACGACTCAACCAAAGTCACCATTTACGGCAACGTCGTCAAGGCCACTCATGGCCAAACCATTGGGGAGGTCCTCGGCGACGGCGACGCCACGCAGCCATTTGACACCTTTGCACTGCATCAGAAGCCACTCACGTATGTGTCCGCGGCGACTCCCGATGGGGCGCAGAGCACTCTCGTCGTGCGGGTGAACGAGATCGAATGGCATGAACAACCGAGTTTGGCCGCCCTCGGCCCGCGCGACCGCGGGTTCGTCACCCAGACGGACAACTCGGACCAGACCTCCGTCATCTTCGGCAATGGCGAGCGTGGCGCTCGCGTGCCAACCGGGACAGCCAATATCAAAGCCACGTATCGGTACGGCATCGGAAATGGCGGCAATGTTCAAGCGAATCAGATCAGCCAGCTCGCGACCCACCCGCTCGGAGTCCAAGGTGTCATCAATCCGCTTGCGGCAACCGGAGGAGCCGATCGCGACACGCTTGATCAAGGGCGGCGCAATGCGCCGGTCGCCGTAAAGGCGCTGGACCGCCTGGTTTCAACGGATGACTACGCCGAGTTCGCGCGGACTTACGCCGGGATCGGCAAGGCATCCGCGGTGCGGCTGTCCGATGGACACCGCCAGCTTGTTCACATCACGATTGCCGGCGCCGGTGACATCCCGATTGACCCGAATTCCGACCTCTACCGCAATTTGATTCAATCGCTGCTGGATTTCGGGGATCCCCATCAACCTCTGCAGGTATGCGTTCGCAAAGTCCAATTGCTTGTGATTGCCGCTGGCGTTCAGGTTCTTCCAGATTACGCCTGGGAGTCCGTTGAACCGAAGATTCGAGCTGCGGTCCTCGATGCCTTCGGTTTTGACAACCGCGACCTTGGCCAAAGTGCATTTCTGAGCGAAGCGATTGCTCTCATACAGAACATTGAAGGCGTGTCTTATGTCGACGTTCAGACCTTTGACGGAGTCCCTGAAGACATTACTGCGGGCCAGCTTGCGGGCCTTGCTAGCACGCTGCAACGGCAGAATCACGTGCTTGCCCAGTTCGCCCGGCTAAATCCCTATTTCGATCCCTCGACGGACACCGACCCGTGCCAACGAATCCTGCCGGCCGAACTCATTTTTCTCACCCCCGATATCCCCGACACGCTCATCCTCAACCAAATAGGTGGCTCATGAAACTCGGGACACTTTCGCTGGAGCTACTGCGATGAACTCCGCAACCGACGCAGCCACTCGCGCCGACCGCCTTTACGATCTCATCCCGGTCGTTTATCGCCTGCGAGACGCCAAGCAGGGCTATTCTCTGAAGGCGCTGCTTCGCGTCATCGCGGAGCAGGTAAACCTGGTCGAGGACGACATCACCCAACTCTACGAAAACTGGTTCATCGAAACCTGTCAGGACTGGGTTGTTCCCTATATAGGGGCCATTGTCGGTTACCAGCCGCTCTTCGACGCCAACGAAACGGGCGACGTTCTGACGCCAAGCGGCCAAGCGCGCAATCGTATTCTCATCCCTCGCGCGGAAGTGGCTAACACCATTCGCTTTCGGCGCCGCAAGGGCACACTCCACCTGCTCGAGGATCTGGCCTCGGCGATTGCCGGATGGCCGGCGCTGGCCGTTGAATTCTACCGCTTGCTCGGCGTCACCCAGAACATCGATTACCTTCATCTCGATCGCGGCCGCACCGCCGAACTCCGCGACGGAGACGCGCTCGATAATATCGACGGCCCCTTCGACGAGTTTGCCCACAACGTCGACGTGCGCCGCGTGAACTCATCCCACTTTCCCGGTCGGGAGAATATTCCCGAAGTGGGAGTGTATCTATGGCGCCTCAAGCCTTATTCTGTGTCAATCGCGCCTGCTTATTGCTTCGAAGAGGAGTCGCCCAATTGTTTCCTTTTCAGCGCTCTTGGCAATGACGTGCCTCTCTACACTCTCCCGCGCAGCACGCCGGCACCGCGACCTTCTGAGCTTGACTTCCCAGTCCCCATCCGGCGCCGGAGTTTTGAGACACAAGAGCTGGAAGAGAAGCCGGGCGCAACCACA
>Ga0306925_10004071_pt1 | contig 13097 bp, 10 predicted proteins | sample flu12Cox44000176_FD_203755 | JGI IMG/M metagenome (GOLD analysis project Ga0306925, IMG submission 203755) | Lab enrichment of tropical soil microbial communities from Luquillo Experimental Forest, Puerto Rico - flux8day.12C.oxic.44.000.176 (v2)... | ecosystem: Environmental > Terrestrial >...
CGGGAGAGAACAAATACTATCTCGCCAACCTGCCAGCGAAGACCAACCTGCGCACCTTAGCAACCACCATCAAGGCGCGTTGGGTTTGCGAGCAGGCTCACCAGCAGATGAAAGAAGAACTTGGTCTTGACCACTTCGAGGGTGCCGCTGCCATTCGTCGACTATTCCAACTCTACGGTTTTGAACTCCGCGGGTAGGATGATTCGCGGGCGCGCCCACTGCTTCCCGGCGCTTCGACTTGTTTTCGACGAGAGAGGCTCACGGTCATAGGGGTCTGACCTTGAAAATCTTGTTGCGACCGTGTTGCGACAGCGGCCAATCATTTGCGGCAATGCTCATGTAACATATTGAGAACAAAGGTATAAAAGTATTAATTGACAGGGCGTATCCCTCCCTTGGACAACCGGAGTGGTGGTGCGGTAGGCGGATAGGGCTGCGTGGTAGCAAAATCGCCCCCCGACAACCCTGAATTCTCTTGATTTTAGGCCCTGTTGGACTGGGGCCACACGGTCCGTGCAAAAGAAGTTGCGAACAGCCCATCCGCAGGCCCAGGCGTTGTGCGAAGGGGCTTCCCCATGTTAACGATGGTTGAATGTCGTGGGTCAATATTAGCCCTCGCGGGGAAGCGAGAGGGGGGCGGATGAGGGGCCGGCGCGCCGCGATCGCCGCTTTTGTGGCTGCGCTGTCGGCTCCGGTGGTAGCGTCCGCAGCCGAGAGCGACGCGCGCGCCTACGTGCCGCCGGCCCCCGCCTATGATTGGACCGTCACGCTCGGGGCTGAAGGCCGGGAAGAGCCCCTGTTCCAAGGCTCGAGCCGCGAGCGGCTGCGCCCCTACCCCATCTTCGCCGTGCGTCGCTACGGCACGCCAGAACCCTTCCGCGGTCCACGCGATGGCTTGGACGTCGCGGTGATCGACGGGGGCAATTACCAAATCGGTCCGGTCGGCCAATTCGTGTACTCGCAGCGTGACAAGGCCGACTTCCAGCCGGTGCGCAGCCTCGGCAACGTTCCCTGGGCGGGCGAGGTGGGCATCTTTGCACAGTATTGGTGGGTTCCTTGGCTGCGCACGCGCACCGAGGTGCGGCAGGGCTTCCATGGTCACCACGGGATCGTCTCCGATATCATGACCGACGCCGTCGTTCCGGTGACCCCGCAATGGACCTTGTCGGGTGGCCCGCGGCTGACCCTCGCAACCACGCCCGCGGTCGGTCCGTATTTCAGCGTCACCCCGGCCCAGTCGCTGGTGTCGGGCCTGCCGGCATATGATGCCAAGGGCGGCGTTCGCTCGTACGGGGCCGGCGCGCAGGCGCGCTACCTGTGGACACCGCAGTGGGCGACGCACGTTTTTGTGGAATACGAAAGGCTCAGCGGCGAGCCCGCAGGTTCGCCAATCGTGACGCAGAAGGGTTCCCCCGACCAAGTGACGATCGGGTTTGGGGCAACGCACTCTTTCAACATCAAAACGCCTTGGTAGCCCGCGACTGCGGATAGCGGCCAGGTCGCACTGCCTTTCCCATGCCTCAGTACGGAGGCAGACAGCGGGTTGCGGCGAGAGCGGTGGATCGGAGGGGGGAATGGTCAAGCAAGCCGGTGTGGTCGCTTGGCTGGGCGGGATCGCCGCGCTCGTCGTCCTCACCATCTGGTCCGGCCTCGACGCGGTTGGCCACGCGATTGCAAGCGTCGGTTGGGGAATTCTGCTCGTCGTGATGGTGCGCGCCGTCACGGTTTCCGTGGCGGGGGCGGGCTGGTGGCTGCTCTTTCCCTCAAAGGCGCGCCCGCAGTTTGGCGCATGCGTGCTCTTGAGATTCGTTCGGGAGGCGGTCAACGTCCTGTTGCCGGTGGCGCAAGTCGGCGGCGACGTGGTCGGCGCGCGACTGCTGACGGGCTACGCCGTCCCAGGCGCGCTCGCCGCCGCGAGCGTCATCGTCGACATCCTCGTCCAGGCTGCTGCACAGTTTCTGTTCGCGGCGGTCGGCCTTCTGACGCTCATGGCACTGGGAGCGGATCATGCGTTGGCGCGAAGCGCCGCGATTGGGCTTGCGGTGGCGGCGCTCTTGCTCGCCGGGTTCTACCTCGCGCAACGGCGTGGCGGGCAACGTCTCCTTCAATCGATCGTGAATCGTCTGGCCGGCGACCGGGAATGGCGTGTGCTCGGTACCATCGATGCCGTTTATCAGAACCTGACCATGATCTACGCGGCGCGTTCCAGCTTCATCGCCAGCAGCGTCGTGCATCTGGCCGGCTGGGTCGTCGGCGTCGCGGAAGTATCGATCGTGTTCGCGTTCATGGGGCACCCGGTCAGCATCGGCGAGGCGCTCGTCATCGAAAGTCTGCTGCATGCGGTTCGCGGGGCGGCGTTTGCGATCCCGAGCGCGCTCGGGGCGCAGGAAGGTGCGCTCGTGGTGCTGTGCGCGGCATTCGGAATTCCGCCGGAACAGGCGATCGCGCTGTCGCTGGTCAAGCGCGCCGCCGATGTCGTGCTCGGAGTGCCTGGCCTTCTCGGCTGGCAGATGCTGGAATGGGGACGATTGGTGCCGAGCTACCGCAGGCAGCCGGCGCGCGAGCCCGTCAATCCGCGTTCGCAACGCCACTGAGCGAGCCATGATCTTGTTCTGGTCGTCTGTCGCGGCGTCGGTCGTCGCCTTGGTCGGCTGTGGGTACCTGGTCACGGCCGCGATCCTCGTGGGCCGCTTTACGCGCGGTCGTGCGTCGGTATGCCCCGCGCCTGCGCCTGACGTCACCGTTCTCAAGCCGCTTCATGGCCATGAGCCGGGCCTCTTCGACAACCTCACCTCGTTCTGCACCCAGAACTATCCGGGACGCCTGCAAATCGTCTGCGGGGTGCAGGACGCTGACGACGCCGCCATTGCGGTCGTCGAACGCCTGCGCGACGTGCACGCTGATCGCGATATCGATCTCGTGATCGAAACCAAGGTGCACGGATTGAATCGCAAGGTCTCCAATCTCGTCAACATGGCGCCGCGCATCCGTCATGACGTTGTCGTCCTCGCCGACAGCGACATGCGGGTGACCCCCGACTATCTGTCCCGCGTCATCGCGGCGTTGGCGGAGCCCGGCATCGGCGCCGTGACCTGCCTCTACTACGGCGTTGCCCTCACCGGCATCTGGGCGCGCCTCTGCGCGCTCGTGATCAACGCGCAATTTCTGCCGAGCGTGGTGGTCGGCCTCGCGCTCGGCCTGGCGCGTCCTTGCTTCGGCTCGACGCTGGCGCTGAGAAGCGCGACGCTGGCCGAGATCGGCGGCTTCAAGGCCTTTGCCGATCGCCTCGCGGACGACTACGCCATCGGCGAGGCGTTGCGCGCCCGCGGCCGCGAGATCGCGATACCGCCCTTCGCCGTTGCCCATATCTGCACGCAGACATCGCTGCGCGAATTGTGGCGGCACGAGCTGCGATGGGCGCGCACGGTCAGGAGCATCGATCCCGCCGGTTATGCCGGCTCGATCGTGAGCCACGCCCTGCCATGGGCTCTGATCGCAGCCCTCGTGGGCGTAGGCTCCGCTGCCCTCTTACCGGCGATCGGCATCGCGATCGCGGCAGTTGCGTGCCGAATGGCGCTTTTGCGGCGGGTCGAGCGCGCCTACGCCCTCCCCCCGCAGGCGTATTGGCTTGTACCGGCGTGCGATCTATTGTCGTTCGCCGTTTTCGTTTTCAGCTTTCTGAGCTGGGAGGTAAGCTGGAAAGGCCGCCGCCTCCGGATGGTCGCGGGAGGGGCGTGGGTGGCTGATCGGCGGGCCCATTAACCCATGATGCGGACGCTGTTTCTGCAAGCGCCGTCCTTCGACGGCTTCGACGGGGGTGCCGGCGCGCGCTATCAGATGCGCCGCGAAATCCAGTCGTTCTGGTACCCGACGTGGCTCGCCCAGCCCGCCGCGCTCGTCGAAGGCTCGAAGCTCATCGACGCGCCGCCCCACCGGCTCAAATTCCAGGACATCGCGCCCGAGGCCGTGAGCCGCGACCTCGTGGTGCTGCATACCTCGACCCCGTCGTTCTCCGTCGACGTCAGAACGGCCGAGGCCCTCAAGGCGCTCAAACCGAGCTTGAAGATCGGCATGATCGGGGCGAAGGTCGCGGTCGAGCCGGAGGCGAGCCTGAAGGCGTCGCCGGCGATCGATTTTGTCGCGCGCAACGAGTTCGATTTCACCATCAAGGACGTGGCGGAGGGGCGCGACCTCGGCCGCATCGCCGGGCTCTCCTGGCGCAACGCCGACGGCGTCATCGTGCACAACGAGGACCGCGCGGTCCTCGAGAACATGGACGAACTGCCCTTCGTCACGCCGGTTTATAAGCGCGACCTGGTGATCGAGAGTTATTTCAGCGGCTACCTCAAACACCCCTACATTTCGTTCTACACCGGGCGCGGGTGCAAATCGCGTTGCACCTTCTGCTTATGGCCGCAGACGATCGGCGGCCATCGCTACCGCACCCGCAGCGTGGGGCATGTGATCGAGGAGCTCGCCTGGGCGCAGAAGGCCTTTCCGCAAGTCAAGGAATTCTTTTTCGACGACGACACGCTGACCGACAACCTGCCGCGCGTCGAGGCGCTCGCGCGCGAGATCGGCAAGCTGGGGCTGATCTGGTCGTGCAACGCCAAGGCCAACGTGCCGCGAGCAACCTTGAAGGTGTTGAAGGACAACGGCCTGCGGCTCCTGCTCGTCGGCTACGAATCCGGCAACCAGAAGATTCTTCACAACATCAAGAAAGGGATGCGCGTCGACGTGGCCAAGCGTTTCGCCAAGGACTGCCGCGAGCTTGGCATCGTCACGCACGGCACCTTCATTCTCGGTCTTCCGGGCGAAACCAAGGAGACCATCGAGGAAACCATCCGTTTCGCCATCGAGATCAACCCGCACACGATCCAGATTTCCCTTGCGGCGCCGTATCCCGGCACGTTCCTCCACAAGCAGGCGCTGGAGAACCATTGGCTCGTCGACGAGAATGCGGAGTTGCTGACCGAACGCGGCACGCAAGTCGCATCGTTGAGTTACCCGCATCTGAGCCATACCGAGATTTTCAAGTCGGTGGACGATTTCTACAAGCGCTTCTATTTCCGCGCGCCGAAGATCGCCGCGATCGCCGGCGAAATGATCAGGAGCCCCGAGATCTTGCGCCGGCGGCTGCGCGAGGGCATCGAGTTTTTCAGATTCTTGCGCGAGCGCCAGGAGCCGGCGCTCTGATCGGTTAGCGCAGATATCCGGCTTGCTTGAACCAGGCGATCGCATCGGCGATGGCCTCGCGATAGGGTCGCGAGGTGTATCCAAGCTCTCGCCTGGCCTTCGCGTCGTTGAAGAACATGTAATGGCGCGCCATGCGCAGCCCGTCCCGGGTCGCGAACGGCTCCTTTCCAGTCAGGTGAGCGAGCCATTCGGCGCCGAGCGCAATGGGATAGAGCGCGGCAATGGGAAATCGCAGCGTCGGCCGGCGGCGTCCGACGATGTCGGCGATGTCCGCGAGCATGGTGCCCAGACGCACGTTCTCCCCACCCAGAATATACCGCTCGCCGATTCGACCGCGGCGCAAGGCCGCGAGGTGCCCCGCCGCCACGTCGTCGACGTGGGCGAGATTGAGGCCGGTATCCACAAACCCCGGCATGCGGCCGCGCGCGCCCTCGACGATGATGCGCCCGGTCGGCGTCGGCTTGACGTCGCGGGGGCCGATCGGCGTCGAAGGATTGACGATGACGGCCGGGAGCCCGTGGTGGCTGACCATATCCTCGACCAGACGTTCGGCGATGACCTTGCTTTTCTTGTAGGCGCCGACGGCCTTGCTCTGCGGGAGCGGACGGGTTTCGTCGGCCGGCGCGTCGTCCCGCAATTCGAGCGTCGCCACGCTGCTGGTATAGACGATGCGCTCGACGCCGGCGCGCAGCGCCTCCTCCATGACGCCGCGCGTTCCTTCCACGTTGGTTCGGATGATGTCGTCCGGGTCGGGTGACCACAGCCGATAATCGGCGGCGGCGTGGGCCAGGTAGCGCACGCCCCGCAACGCGGCCACCAGCGATGCACGGTCGCAGATGTCGCCGACGACCACATCGTCGGTGGGCGCGATATTGGTGCGCGGGCTCGACCGTCGCACCAGCACGCGCACCCGATAACCCGCCGCGCGCGCCGCATTCGAAATGGCCGAGCCGACAAAGCCGCTCGCGCCGGTCACGAGCAGGCGATCACCCGGGTTCGATACGTCCATCGAATTCGCGGGCGCGTTCATCAATCAACCGGAGCCTCACCGCCCGGCGGCGTAGCCCTGCATCCCGCGCGGATTGGCGGCGGCGCGGCGGCGGCGGCCGTCGCGCGCGGCGGCGGTGAGACGCCCCTCGCACCAGTCGGCGTCGACCTCGACGATGTGGCCCCGGCGTTCGAGCTCCTTCACCGTGGCCTGCGGCAGCCGGCCCTCCACCACCAACACGCCCGGCCGCGCGGTGCGCGGCCAGAACGAGATCGGGAAATGCTCGGAGTGCCAGGCCGGGGCATCGATCGCCTCCTGCAGATTCATGCCGGCATGGACGTGGCGCATGAACAACTGGGTCGTCCATTGATCCTGCTGGTCGCCGCCGGGCGAGCCCCAGGCGAGATAAGGCTCCCCGTCACGCAGCGCGAGCGTCGGCGACAGCGTCGTACGCGGCCGTTTGCCGGGAGCGAGCGCGGCGGGATGCCCTTCCTCCAGCCAGAACATCTGGGCGCGCGTGCCGAGACCGAAGCCAAGCTCCGGAATGACCGGCGAGGATTGCAGCCAGCCGCCGGACGGCGTCGCCGACACTATATTGCCGGCCGCGTCGACGATGTCGAAATGCACGGTATCGCCGCGCATCTCGCCGATGCGCCCGACGGTCGGCTCGCCCGCGCCCAGGCCGCCGACCGCGCGCCGCGTGCCTTCCTCGCGACGCAGCTTCACCACCGCGCCGAAGCCCTCGACCGACCCGGGACGCAATTCGAGCGAGGCCTTGTCACTTACGAGCTTGCGCCGCTCGTCGTTGTAGGCATCCGAAAGGAGCGTCGCCATCGGCACCTTGGCAAAGTCGGGATCGCCGTAGAATTTTTCGCGATCGGCATAGGCGAGCTTGGAGCACTCGACGAGGAGGTGGACGAAATCGGCGCTTACCGGATCGGCGCCATCGAGACCGAAGCCCTTGAGCAGCGCCAGCTGCTGCAGCATCACCGGCCCCTGCGCCCAGGGGCCGGGCTTGCATACGGTGTAGCGGCCATAGTCATAGGTGAGCGGCGCCTCGACATGGGCATGCCAGCGCGCCATGTCGTCTCCCGTGAGCACGCCGTGGTGGGGTTCGCCGCTGGTATCCATCACGGCCTGCGTGCGACAGAAGCGGTCGATCGCCTCGGCGACGAAGCCCTGCGACCAGGTCTTGCGCGCCGCTTCGATCTGCGCGACGCGGTCGCCGCCAGCGGCCTCGGCCGCGCGCAGCACGCGCGTATAGGTCTCGGCCAGCGTCTTGTTCGTGAACAGCGTTCCGGTCTCCGGCACCTTGCCGGCGGGAAGATAGACTGCGGCCGAGGTCGGCCAATATTGGCGGAACAGGCCCTCGACGGATGCGATGGTCGCGTGCGCACGCTCGACCAGGGGATGGCCTTGGCTTGCATAGCCGATCGCGGGCGCGAGCACCTCGGCGAGCCGCATGGTCCCGTAGTCGCGCAGCAACAGCATCCAGGCGTCGAATGTGCCGGGGACGCAGGCGGCGAGGAGGCCGGTGCCCGGCACCATGTCGAGGCCGAGGCTGCGGTAATGCGCGATGGTGGCCTTCGCCGGCGCCGGACCCTGGCCGCAGATCACCTCGGTCTTGCCGGTACGGACGTCGTTGAGGATGACCGGCACGTCCCCGCCCGGCCCATTGAGATGCGGCTCGACCACCTGCAGCGTAAAAGCGGTGGCGACCGCGGCGTCGAAGGCATTGCCGCCTTTCTCCAACGTCGCCATGCCGACGGCGGTGGCGATCCAGTGGGTCGAGGTGACCACGCCGAACGTGCCTTCGATCTCGGGCCGCGTGGTGAACGGGTTTGGATTGATGTTTTTCATCTCAGACCTGCGCAAAATCGGACTACGCAATTAATCACAGCTCGCGGGCGTAACCAACCCGATGAAGCAGCTTTTCGGCGACGGTCACTTCCACTAAAATTACGCGTCCTCTCGGTTCACAAAGCTGATGGTGGAGGAAAGCCATGAAGAAAATCGCGTTGGCGCTGGCTGTCTGCCTGATCTCGTCCGCACCCGCGTTTGCGACCTGCAAGTCGGATGCGGCCGACAAGAAGCTCGCGGGGGCGGCTCTCAAGAGCTTTATGACCAAGTGCGAGCGGGATGCAAATACGACCTGCGAGGCCGACTCCAAGCAAAAGAACCTCGCGGGCGCCGCAAAGGCCAGCCACATGAAGAAGTGCGTGGCCGACGCGGTCGGCACATAAGGAAACGCAAGCCGCGCCTGGAACGCGTCGATAGTGTTCGCGGCGCGCGCTCTAGCGCGGTTTCCACCGGCGTAGACTCTGCCCACGCGGCGTGGCGTCAGCGCGAATAGCTCAGCGTCTCGTAGCTGCGATCCTTGAGATATTGATCGAGGCCCCAGCGCTTGACCTGCGCGAGGGTGTCGTCGAATTCCTCGCGCGGGAGCGTGCGGTAATAGAACCGCTCGCCACGGCCGAACTTGGAATAGTCCCACGGATGGAAGTTCTCGAATTCGGCCGGCACCGCGAGCTTCCATAAGGGCAGATATTTTTCCATATCGGCGTCCATGGCTTTCTCGGCGCGATCGAGCGCGCGCAAATAGCTGCGCACGACGTCCGGCTCGAAATTGTCCGGAACCCACCAAAGCGTCTTGAAGCTGTCCGCGATGATTTGGCGCAATCCGAGCTGCTCGGCCATCGCGATCTGTGGCGGTAGGAGGCTTGCCGCTTCAACTTCGCCCTCGAGCAGCGCTTTGAGCCGCGCGCCGAAACCGCCCGTGTTCATCACCTTGATGTTTTCGAGCGGCAGATATTTCTCCAGCCGATACGGCACGTTGAAGTGGCTTCCCGCGCGCATGCCGACCGAGACCGGCACGTCCTTGAGGTCTTCCGGCCGGCGGATGCTCGAATCGGGCCGCACGAAGATCGCCCAAGGCGAGACCCCGTAGGCGTCGGGCACCATCTTGCCCATGCCGGCGCTGGCATTGCAGATCGTGCCCCAGACGCAGGCGCCCTGGATCACCTCGCGCTTGTCCTGCGTATAGGGCTGGTCCTGCGGACGTTGGAAATAGTCGAGATTCTTCCAACTCGACTGGGTGCCGCGGAACGTCTTCCAATCGAGATCGACCTCGAGGCCCTCGGCGGCGAAGAAGCCCTCTTGCAGGGCGACGAAATCATAAAGCCCCATGCCTTTGGGGGCGACCGTCACCGGTCTCAAGCTGTTGGCCATGGCGATTCCTCCCGAAACTCGTTGGTCGGGCGCCTGTCGAGCTTGGCTTACGCCTTCTCTAACGCATTCCGGCCCAGCAGTCACTGACCTGCAGCGCGCCGCGAGCGGCCCTACGGGATCGGCGCAAGGGTAGCTGTAGCCATCTTGATCTGCACGACACGTAAGAAGACCATCATATCCGTGGTCTAGGATAACGACGAGCGTCATGCAATCGAGCCGCACGCCGCTTCTCGTGGACTTCGCGCTGCAAGGCGGTGGCGCGCATGGCGCTTTCACGTGGGGGGTGCTCGACCGCCTGCTCGAGGAGCCGTGGCTGCGCATCGACGGCATCTCGGGCACGTCGGCGGGGGCGATGAATGCCGCGGTGCTGATCGACGGCCACGCCGACAAGGGCGCCGACGGCGCGCGCGCCGCGCTGGAAAATTTTTGGCAACGGGTATCGCGGGCGGCGTTGTTGAGCCCGCTGCGGCGCACTCCGCTCGACGTGCTGCTCGGCCGTTGGACGCTCGACCATTCGCCGGTCTTCGTCGCGATGGACCTGATGGCGCGCTTGTTCTCGCCCTACGATCTCAGCCCGGGTGGCGCAAACCCCTTGCGCAATATCCTGGCCGAGACCGTCGATTTCGATCGGTTGGCGCAAGCGTCGATCAAGCTCTTTGTCACCGCGACCAACGTCCGCACGGGGCGTGGCCGCGTCTTCCGAAACAGCGAAATCACGCCGGACGTGCTGCTCGCCTCGGCCTGCCTCCCCACGCTGTTCCAGGCGATCGAGATCGAGGGCGAAAGCTACTGGGACGGCGGTTATTCCGGCAATCCCACCATCACGCCGCTGGTGCGGGAATGTAACTCCAAGGATACGATTCTGGTTCAGATCAATCCGGTCGAACGACCGGGGTTGCCGCGCTCTGCCCGTGACATTCTCAACCGGCTCAACGAGGTCTCGTTCAATGCCGTGCTGTTGAAGGAGTTGCGCATGATCGCCTTGCTGCGCCAAGTCGCACAGCCAGACAATTCCGAGAGCGCCAAATGGGCGGACATGCGCATCCACCGCATCTCCAGCGACGTGATGGTAGAGCTCGGCTATTCTTCGAAGCTCAACGCCGAGTGGGAATTTCTGTGCATGTTGCGCGATGAGGGGCGCCGCGCAGGTGACGCATTCCTGCGAGCCCACCACGACGATCTGGGGCGACGCTCCACCTTCGACCTCGACGAGTTGCTTGAAGGCGTCTGACACCATGGGCCTCATCGGGATCCTGCTCGGATTGGCGCTGCTCATATGGCTCGCGCTGCGCGGCTGGAGCATGCTCCTGCTCGCCCCAGCCGCCGCTCTGCTTGCCGCCGCCTTCGCGCTGGAGCCGCTGCTCGCCAACTGGACGCAAACCTTCATGGGCAGCGCCGCGGCCTTCCTGGCGCAGTTCTTCCCGTTGTTTCTGCTCGGCGCGCTGTTTGGCAAGCTCATGGACGATAGCGGCTGCGTGTCCGCCATCGCGGACTTCATGACCGAACGGCTGGGCGAGCGCCGCGCCGTGCTGGCGGTCGTCCTCGCCGGCGCGCTCGTGACCTATGGCGGCGTCAGCTTGTTCGTTGCTTTCTTTGTGCTCGTCCCCATGGCGCAAGCGTTGTTTCGGGCGGCGTCCATTCCGCGCCGGTTGATGCCCGCGGCGATCACACTGGGCACCTCCACCTTCACCATGTCGGCCCTGCCGGGAACGCCGGCGATTCAAAATGCGATCCCGATGCCATTTTTCGGCACCACGCCATTCGCGGCGCCTGGTCTGGGGATCGTCGCATCCGCCATCATGCTGGGATTCGGCCTGTGGTGGTTGGGCCGGGCGGAGCGCGCCGCTCGCCGCGCCGGCGAGGGCTACGGCGCTCTCGACGGCACGGCGGTCGATGCCGCGGCGGACGATCCGGTCGTGCGCGAGCTCGCTACGACCGCACGCGAGTTCGATCCCGCCGAGATCCACCGCGGGCAGCACGGCGACGCCAAACCGCCCATCGCTCGGGCATTCCTGCCGCTGGCCGTCGTGGTGAGCGTCAACCTGCTGATGTCGCTGGTCCTGCTACCGCGGCTCGACTTTTCGTTCCTGGCAGAGGAGCGTTGGGGCCCCACCTCGCTCTCGGCGATCGCAGGCGTTTGGGCGGTGGTGGTTGCGCTGGCATCGGCGATCGCCACGCTCATCGCCGTCAACTATCGCTACTTTCCGGCGCTGCGCGCGAGCATGGACGCGGGTGCCAATGCCTCCGTCTTACCGGCCGTCACCATCGCAAGTCTCGTGGGCTTCGGCGCGGTGGTGGCGGCGCTGCCCGCTTTCGCGGCGGTGCGCGATTGGGTGCTGTCGATCGAGGGGGGCCCGCTGGTGTCGCTCGCCGTCGCCACCAATGTGCTGGCGGCGCTCACCGGTTCGGCCTCGGGCGGTCTCACCATTGCGCTCGATGCGCTCGGCAACGCGTACATGGAGCTGGCGGCCGGAAAAGACATCGACCCCGCGCTCATGCATCGTGTTGCCGTGATCGGCTCGGGAACGCTCGACAGCCTGCCGCACAACGGCGCCGTGGTGACGCTGCTGGCATTGTGCGGCTTGACGCATCGCGAGAGCTATTTCGACATCGTCATGGTGGCCATAGTTGGCGCGATTATCGCCCTTGTGGCGGTGGTTGCGTTGGGTTCTGCGTTTGGGTCCTTGTAGTAGGGTGGGGGATCGTCGGCAGGGATGCGCGAATGCGCTCCGAAAAGTCCGGCGCATCATCGGCCGCCTGCGCAGCCTCGTTGATCAGGGATCGCCGCCGCAGTTCGTCGAATGGCAGCGTCGTATCCACCCGGCCAGAGTGATAGAGATAACTATCGATCAACCCGTTCAGGAGATGCCTGATGTCGAATCGGCCCTCCCGGCCGGCAGCGTTGGCGTAGCGTATGATGTTGATCGTGCAGCTGTTGCTCAGCAAATGATACCACTCCGGCCGTTTCGCGAGTTCGTTGATGCGGTCCAAATAGACCAGCAACAGCGTGCGCGCATCAACGTCCGAGGCATTGAGGCGATAGAGGTATACGGTCTCGTTGCGATAGTTGGTGCGCACGCGCACAAGGTCGCGCTCATCACCCACCACATAGATCAGCTCGAATTGCTTGAACATCGAGGCGATAGGGGAAAAGCCCTCGCCAACCTCCGGCCGCGTCTCAATGGAGATACTCAGCGGCGGGGCGTCGTCAAAAATGAAGCTCAAGAATGTGTGTCCGACCAGCCCCTCGCTCCAGTAGGATACGAAGAAATCGAGAGCCGTTAAATGTGACAGCCGTATTTCGCGCTCCTCATAACGCACCGTAAAGTCGTTCCGGCTGCGGTAGTCGAAGTTGCGTACACCGGTGATGCGTACGCGGTCGCCATCGATGATCACCCGCGGCATCTCCGCCACTTCCTGCCGCCATGGGCGATCATGCGAAGGAGGGATCGAGATCCACCACACGACTACTCCGAAAAATAATCCGAGAAAAACCGCGGACATGCCGCGTCGAGGCGACACCCAGCAGGCCCAAACGGCGAACGCCGCAAAGGCCGCCGCTAACGTCAAGCGCAGCGCGGCCCACGGAAGATTCGAATAGTAGATGGCCAAGGTGCCCCAAGTGATGAGCACGATTTGGCAAACAACCCAGATGCCACGGATCAGCCAGCCAAGAGACCTGGAC
>Ga0306925_10004072_pt1 | contig 13094 bp, 19 predicted proteins | sample flu12Cox44000176_FD_203755 | JGI IMG/M metagenome (GOLD analysis project Ga0306925, IMG submission 203755) | Lab enrichment of tropical soil microbial communities from Luquillo Experimental Forest, Puerto Rico - flux8day.12C.oxic.44.000.176 (v2)... | ecosystem: Environmental > Terrestrial >...
ACCCCCTGCTTGCAAAGCAGGTGCTCTCCCAGCTGAGCTACACGCCCGCCGTCTTTTCTCCTTTTATTTTAGCCACTTACAGAGATATCTGCAGCTCCTTTCTCCAATTTGTTCCGACCGTAGTAAAAACGTAGTACTTTTTGCTTGCCCTCATAGGCTCGTTCGTTGGCTTCTTCAATGCCCTTCCTAACCTCGTTAACCATTCCAAGCTGATAGTGACGTTTCGTTTCTGGACTGCTATGCCGCATTGCTCGCTGCAACACCGCATCCGGAGCGACCCAACTCAATCGCGTACAGAATACGTGGCGCAAATTGTAAATCGGGAAATACGGCACACCAGCCTTCTTTAGAGCCGTTCGCCATGCTCGTTTTACACTTCCAATCGGCTTGCCTGGCTTGCGCGGACTCGGAAAGACATACGGACTCTCCGGGCTCTGCTCCTGTTTCCACACCCTGAGAACGTCGCACGCCAGCCGGCTCAACGGTAAAGGCTGAGCTGAGTCCGACGTCTTCACGCTGTTGCCAGGGTGAATTACGCTGTGAGCCAAATCGACTTGGTCCCATTTGAGCGATAGCCCTTCACTGTAAGTCCGACCACCGGTCTGAACCAGCAACACAATCGCGACACGAAGGTGCGGTACCGCCGATTCAAGAATCCGATGTTCGTCTTCTACGGTGAGCATTCTCTTGGTTGGCCTCTCAATGCGCTCGTTGAAATGCTTCACACCGGAAGTCGGGTTCTCTCCGATGTACTTTCGTTTGAGCGCAAACTGAAAGATGCAGTGCAGGCACGCCAATTCTCGGTTGACTGTAGCTCCTTTCACTGTTCGTTTTGGGTTCCACTTCAACGGCTGGCGGCGTCGATAATTGCGATACTCCACGACGGTCCGCTCATCGATGTCCGTCAATTTGCGATCCCCAAAGTAAGCTCGCAGGTTCGTCAAAAAGATTTGATGGTTTTCTTGGCTCTTCGCAGAAAGCGTCGAACTGTGTGAGCGAGAAAACTCCTCGCATAACTCCGAGAATGTCGTTCGCTCACCCGGCCAACCCACCTGGAATCGTCCCAGCGCAATCTCGGCTTCGCGTTTCTTCAAGATCTTCTTCGCGAGCTCCTTGCTGAGCGTCTTGGTTGATTCGCACCGTTGTCTACCCTTCACTGTATAGGCCATCCACCAGAATCGCGAGTCTTGCCTCTTGTATAGTCCCACTGGCGCTCCTCTCACTTGCCGGAGCCGAGCGCCGACGGAATTATACTCCCGCGCGAAAGCCAGCGGTGAGCTGGACGGATTTGGTGGTCTCTGAACTGATCGAGGGTCGAGCGGTGATACTCTAGTCTACCGCACATCTTGCGACATTCAATTTTCTGTTGGCAGGCGTATTGATAAAGGGTGCTTTTCGAGATGCCGAGATACTCGGCGGCCTCCGCGTGCTTAAGCCAAGGATCGCACGTCGCTTTCGGTGGATCTGGTCTTACGGGGAGAAAGCCCGTGCAAGGCAAGGATGCTGCAAGATTCTTCAGTAGCGACACAATGGGTTCCGCGTCACTGAGGAGAATCAGAAGACAAGCGAGTAGTTGAGGTGGCTCGGATGCGTCGAGTGGTCCTTGCGTCTCCGGATGTGGCAAGTTCTCGCCAATTTGCTCGGAAGTTGCTTTATGTGGATTCTCGCTGCCCATCGATCCCTCCCGTGGGTCTCGTCTCTGTCCCTTGGATACTGATGCGCGCTCGACCGCGGCTTGCGTTTTTTCTTGTTGCTCAGTCCACCCGCTGTCGAGTCACCTTCTGCTCTTTCACCTTTAGACCAAACCGATTCGATCCAACTGTTCAAATAGATCGCGCTGCACGACTAACAAGCGTTGCTTGGTCATGATCGTGAAATCCGCCGCCTTCACGGCTTCGTCGAAGGTCAGTTTGCGCGAAATCATTTCTTCCATATCTCGACCAAAGGTATCTGCGGTGCGCCGGGCGAGCGCCACGGAACCGTGCAGCTTGTTCGCGTGCTTTTTGCAAACCGGCATATCCGCAAACCCAGCTCCGTCCTGCAGCAGCGGGCCAAAATATTCGTTCAACCACACCACGATGTTCTTTTCCCGCGTAGTCTCTGCAACCGCCTCGAACCCGCTTAGCGTATCGCTCAGCGACTGACCGCCGGTGATTATTGAGTGGATGAACACTCGCTTCCCTTTCTGTCGCAAATGATCGAGGGCGTGGTTTTCCAGGATGTAATGCCACAGGGGAATGAAAGTGGAGGCACCGGTGTCCACCACAAATGTGCCGACTTCTTTCAGGAATCGGTCCATCAGCAGATCAAACTCTCGCTGGTCAATGCTGCCTTCCCTGAGGAGATTCAGACATTCCACCCGCAAACCCTGGTATTCAGAGAAGGTTTGGTTCACGGGATCTACGTCAATCCCACACACATCCTGGCCTTTCGATGAAAGATACTGAGACAGGATGGCCGAGATCAGACTCTTTCCCACCCCTCCCTTCCCTTGCAGCGCCATGTGAATCGATGTTCTGCCGCTTCCGTTACCGTTTGATTTTGTCATTTGCTTCCTCCCTTCTATTCATCACCGTTCTCTGACTGTTTGTTCCCTTCCAATGAAAACCCGGTCGGTTTTGTTCCAACCGTTTCACATTTGCGAGCGGATCGTGGCCATCACTGTTCAAGGCACCTCCTTGTTGAAGTTGCTCGCACTCCAAGGATCCCCTCTCCTTTCCCCCGTTGCGTGGCGCGGTTGCGCGCGGTTTCTTGCGGGCCCGACGAATTATTGTGTTGAAGGTTTTGTAGCTCACCTCGAGACCATCACCGGAGAGAGACTCCCACACTTCTTTCCGTGTCCATCCCGAAGCCAAAGCGAGTTCAATTTCTGGCAGGAGCGCGTAGACCGGGGCCGTCTTCCTGCTAGGAACGCTAGAGAGAAGTTTCTCTAGCGTTGCGCGGCAGCGATTTGAGATTGACAGCGTCATGCGTGGTGTATACATATAGCTTTGCGAGATCGGGAATGCAAGTGGATTTCTTTGAGGCGACCGAAGACTTACAGTTGCTGCACGAGACGCCGGGGCGGACGGGCGAACTCCAAAAAGCGCCCATAGGCGACATTTAGCGACAGGAGAGGAAGGCGGAAGTGCGAGCAGGAGGGGTTTGATGCGGGGAGGGGTGGGTATTGGAACATAAAGGGATGCGCCCGCATGGTTGGTGATTTGAGCGACAACTCCTGTGCAGTGAGTACGATTTGTGGTGGCGGTTTTTCGGCGATTGCGCCACAAATGCGCCACACGAAAAAGAGGGAGGATCGACCATGAGAAAACACCGCATCGAGCGCAATCTTGCGTTCCCAAGCGAGGAGTTCCGTACAAAAGTACGCACCGCCGCGAAACAACGTGGCTTCCGGACCGAACAGGCCTTCCTGATTGCGGCTTGTGAGCACGAACTGGAGAGAGGCGACAACACGGAGGCGATGGACGACCTGGAGGCTCGTATGGTGGCGACCCTCTCCAACGTAGCCAGGGAGGTGCAGGCGCTCTTCACTCTAGTGCACACGCAGGTTGCCCTTACCAATTGTCTCTTGCAGTACATCCTGACCTGCGTGCCTGAGCCTCCCGAGGAGGTATTACCCGCCGCCCGTGCGCGGGCAAAGCTCAGATACGCAAAGATGCTACGTTTTGCTGGCCAAGAGGTCGCAACTCGAAACAAAGTCACGCTGGAACAGGTACTAACTCATGGCAAACAGTAATGAGGGACCGCCCATCCGCCTCAGGCCCCGTCGGTCAAAGCGAAATCCGAACGACGATCCTCGAAGGTATGCCGGAGTCGTCGGATCGGTGCTTCGATTCGCGCAGATGACAAACCGCGCACGCCGTCGCTACAGCCAATCACAATCTGAGGCTGTTCGGCAGTTTCGCTCCTCCCGGCTCGGTAGCCAACGGGTGTCCGTCCGAGTGACGTATGCAAAAAACAAAAACCAGGGCCAATGGAAGGCCCACGGACGCTATATCGCCCGCGACACTGCTACGCACGGCGGCGATCCCTCCCGTGCAGGGTTTGACGCCACCAGAACCGACATAAATATCGCATCGGTCCTCGACAGTTGGCAGCGAGCGGGCGATGAGCGCCTCTTCAAAGTCATTGTGTCCCCTGAGTTCGGCGAACGTCTGAACCTCCAGGACCACAAGCGACAGCTCATTCAGTGCATGGAGAAAGATTTGAAGACGCGCCTGGAATGGGTAGCCGCCGTACACTTCAATACCGAGCACCCTCATGTCCATATCGCGCTACGGGGAAAAGACCAGATGGGGTGCGCGCTGGTAATAGCCCGCGACTACATTCGTTCCGGCATCCGGTCCCACGCCGAAAACCTGGCGACGAAAACTCTGGGCGCCCGAACCGAACTCGACGCGGAGGAAGCTCGACAAAAGGAAATCACGCAAGCTCGCTACACTTCGCTGGATCGGGTCATCCAGAGAGCGAACGACGGACAGTCCTCCTCATTCAGTATCACCACTGACATCACGGCTCCAGGACTTTCCGATCGAGAACGACGCTTCCACCAGAACCTGAGTGCGAGGCTTGCGTATTTGCAGAAGATGGGCCTCGCGAAATCAATTGGATCGCAGTGGGTTGTCCAGAGCGACTTCGAGACGGTCCTCCGAACATTGCAACGAACCGTGGACCGACAAAAGATGCTCGCCGCTCACGGCGCGCTTCTCTCAGATCCGCGTCTGCCGTTCGAAATCACAAACATTCGAAACCTGAAAGTGGTGGAGGGTCGAGTTCTCCTCCATGCCGAGGACGAAGCGAAGGGCTGGCGATATCTTCTTCTGGAAGGCACCGACGCAAAGGTCCACCTCATTTACCACACGCAAGAGATCGAAGAGGCGCGGCGCGCTGGCAAACTTGCGGTCAACAATTTCGTCCGCCTCGAAGAGCGCTTTGCAGACGGAGTCCCGCACATCAAGACCTTCGATTATGGTGACGCCGATGCCTTGCTCAAAAACCGCGGGCTCATGAACAAGCAAGCCCAAACACTCCTCAGGCAAGGCATCACACTCGACCAGGATCTCTGGGGCGGCTGGCTCGGACACTACCACCAAGCGCTTCGCGACACGGTCGAGAGGCAAGCTTTTTCTGGTAGGGAGAGATCCGCGCAGCAGAGTTCAGGACGACAAAGGTAACTGCGAGCGATGGTGAACACCTCGTCGCACAGTCGTGATCGCTGTGGCCTAGTTGAAGCGGACATCAGGGTCAGGTATATATCGTATGCAGCGGACTGCGCGGGCAGCACAATAACGACTCCCCGCAAGGATCGGCGACCTATGGCAATCCCTAGAAATCCCGGTTTCGACGTTTTCAATGTCCGGCTGTTAGTAGGCCTAGACAAGCTGCTTCGCGAAAAGCGTCGGTATCAGGGAGATTTGTCGGCGTCGATCAACGACGCGTTGCTAGCCGTCAATCTCAACACCGTCAAGTTGGTCACTCTCCAGGGCAAGAAAAAGCAAACCGCGCGCGAAACCCAGGTGGTTCTGCTTCGGCGCCTCATTCGGAAGCTTCATCACGTAGCCGAAGCGCGAGGCTGCTCCATGAATCAGCTCGTGAACAGCGGGTTGGCGGATTACTACTCGAAAGAGCAAGCGGGGAAGCGCGGAGCTTCCTCTAGGCCAACACGGCTGGCGGCCAGCGCGACCTACGACAAAATGAGCCCAGACGAGCGCCAACAGTTGGTGGAAGAGCTTGCCGGTCTCGCAGGCTTGCAGGCAGGGCCGAAAGACGCATTTCCAGACGGCACGCGCTATGAGTATGACTCCAGATTCAAAACAACCTTCGAAATCACGTCTTCTGGCAAACGGTTCCCCGTGGGTTTAGTTGGGGGCAGGTTCCAGCGCGATCTGGCCAACGCCGCTATACGCAAAACAGCGCGGTGAGGATACGTTTGAGCGAACAGAAGCCATTGCTGGTAGTGATCGCTGGGCCGATGGGTGTGGGTAAGACTACGTTCTACGACGCCCATTTGAAAGAAGCCTTTCCCACCCTCATCCCCCCGATTTCGCACCAGCGCGAGGCAGCGCTGCGCGAGGGGCGCTCCTTTGCTGTTGAGGACCTCGTGGTCGATACCGAATTACTGGAGAGCGCCAGAGACGCAGGTTACGCCACAAAGGTCGTTTTCATCTCCACGGAAGACCCCAACCTGAATGTCGGCCGCATCCTGATTCGAATGAGTCGAGACGGGCAGTCGGTACCGCTGAATTCCATTCCCGAATCGTACAAAGAATCTCTGAAGAGCTTGCCGGAAGCTCGCAAACACGCCGATGACGTTCTTGTGTACGACAACACACTAGATGGAAAGGGACACCGTCTTGTGGCCCGCTTCATCGCCGGAGAACTCGTCAAAACCACACATCCCTCTCCGGAGTGGCTGAAGTCTCTTTTCAATCGAGAATTGGGCCACAAGGCCTAGGACGGCGACCTTGTCAGAGGAGCCGGCTAAACGGAGAGTAGATGCGCTGCTCTTCGCGCTGCTGGGAGAAGGCCTGCACTAGCAGAAATCTGCCCGAAGGTGGCATCCCGATCCTGCTGGACGCTAGGAGCGCGCGAAATCGAGCAGCAACTTTAGATCGTTTTCATTCGCGTCCAGCGCGCGCAGTGCGGCGAGGTACCTCGTGCGCGCATCCCCTTCGGCGACAAGGTCTTTTCCGGCACCCCAGGTGAACTCGGGCCGGCCATTCGTCACGGCGACAACGTCGGCAATCATTCGCGCGTGGCGGCCGTTCCCATTGGCGAACGGATGGATTTTGGTCAACTGATGGTGAAAACGAAGCAACGCTTCATCCGTCGGGAATGTCTTGTGGTCAAGCCAATAGCGCGTGTTTCCCAGAAGCTGGGGAATCCGTTGCGCGATCTCTTTCGGGTCGCAACCAATATTCCGTTCCGTCTGGCGGTAGACGCCTGCCCATTTCCAGACGTTGTCGAACATGCGACGATGCAGTTCGCGGATGTACGGTTCGCTGAGTGGATCCACGGACTTTATCGTTCGGTCGTCGAACGCCCACTCCCGGGCCGTTACAATGTTCAAGGCTTCGTATTCGTTCAACTCGCCCATGGTGCTGATGCGGGGAATCAGTTGTTCGGCTTCTTCCGGCCGGATTGGAGTATTCCCGTCGGAGTATTTTTGATTGAGGATGAAGTTCATCGTGTCTTGCGGCGGTTCAAGCGCCGCTCGGCCTCATCCTTGATCAGTTGGTTGGCGTTTTGTGGTTTTTGATCTTCGAGCGCCATCGTCTGAATGACGCTCTTCACGTCACGTGCGGCTCGCTCGCGAGTAGGTTGTTCAGCCAGTTCCTGGAAAGAGCCGGACTTCGGTACAAGTACGTAGACTAGGTTGCAGCCCATGGTTCCGGCGACTCGTCGCATCGCTCGGAGCGTGATGCGGTCTTCGGCTTCGGCGTGTTCGAACTGTTGGATGGCCTGTCCCGATGCCCCCATTTTCTTGCCAACCTGGCGCAGGCTCAGACCGAGGGCCTCGCGCACAGAGGCGATCCATCCATCGGAAGGACGAGGCGGGAGGCTCCGCACGAGTTCGAGGTTTCGGTCCAATTGCGAGAGTCGTAAATTTCGAAATTCTGGTTTCATACTTGTCTCACCAAGCTATAGCTTGACATGACTCGTGAAACCGTCAAGTCAAAACTTGATATTCATGTCAGAAATGACAAGGGATAGCTTTACAGTTTTGATTGAACGTCAAGCTATAGATTGACAATCAGCCGAAAAGGGCCGATCCAGTGGACCAAGGCCAACGCGGCGAAATCGTCGCTGCATTCCAAGCACAATGCAGTCGCGAAGCGACAGCGCGATTGCCGTCAGCTCTCCTAGGACGCTGCGCGGAAACCATGTGCCGCAGGCACGCTTCCTGGAGTGACCCCCTGGAGTGAGACTTCTGTATTAGACAACTTGCGCAAAATTTCAGCACCGGCCGGTTGAATGAATGGACGCATGCGACGGCATCAGCAGGCGTTCGCAGGAGGTCAATGTGCGTCGCTATCTCCTTTACAACTGGCGATTTGCGGGTGTTTTGTACGCTCTTGTTCCAGAGAGGGGGTTACTTCGCTCGAACGAGCCTTGACTCCAATTCCATGGGGCGAGTAATTTGGTGTGAATGAGGTTTGCGAAGCTAACGTTGGTTGCAGTGATCGCTGTGTTGCTGGCGGCGTACGCATTCGACTGTGATTCTCTGACGACGCCGGAACAGGCGATGGAATGCTGCAACTCCATGCCTTGCTCGACCCAGGGTCATCATGGTCAGGATTGCTGCAAGACCATGCCCTCAATGTACTCACCGTTCGTGCAGGCCTCGACAGTCCATGCTGTTTTTTCGGTCGATGTGGTGGCCGTGCTGCCAGCCTCGATTGACTCGCTTGACCCAGTGTCGTTGGCTCGGATTGTTGCATCGCACTGGCACGCTCCACCCGGCCTCCTCCTCCCGTCTCGACTCCCACTCAGAATCTAGCCTGACCTCCGCCACTCGTTTCCCGGCTTCACGAACTCGTGTGCTCGGGAACTGCCATTTTGGATGGAGGTACTGTGCATCTCGGAAGGACATTCTGGCTTACCCTCGTTTTATCCGTTTGTGCCGCACAAGTCCACGGACAAGGTGCGGCTCCGGAAACGGCTCCACCCCTGTTTCCGGGTGGTGGACTCGTCTCGTATAGCTCCGTCTTCACAACACGAGGTCTCGTGCCGGGAATGTCGCAAGGGATTCCCGCCACCGCTCGCCCTACCTTCTCACATCAAGGCGACTTCAACTTTACGTGGGGTTTCTATCGTGATTTTGACCTGACGGTTCTCGTTCCAATCGTCACGAACAATTTTCAAACACCTGGAACGGCAAACGTTGGTGGAACAGGACTGGGCGATGTCATGGTGCTCGTCAAGTACCGCTTCTACCGTCGAGATTCAGCACGAGGAACCACACAAACATCCTTCACGGTTGGCCCCCAGATTCCAACGGGGCGCACAGATTTGTCGAGTGGGAATGGAAGTCTGTTGCCAGCAAGTTTGCAGCCCGGTTCAGGCTCCGTGGATTTCTTTGTGGCAGCGAATTGGACTTACACAGGACTCTTCAACATGAGGCGGCTGGTTGCTGATGAGGACATCCATGCTCTCATTCGTTCACAAGGAACGCAGGCAACGCGGCTAGGCAGTGACCTCGAATCGCGATTCTGGCTGTCTTACCGTCCCTACGAGGCCAAGGACGGGAAACGGGAGTGGTTCATAGGCCCGGCCTTGACATGGCTACATTCCCAAGATGACCGCATTGAAGGCAACACCGAAAACGGCAATGGAGGTGACGTGCTACTAGCCGGGATGACCACGTATGTGGGCGTGCGTCCCGGAATGCATCTTTGGTTTGGAATGGACTGGGATGTTGCCCACTCAACCGGAGCGGCCTTCATGCCAATTCGCCGTCACATCAGCTTTGGAGTCACGCAACAATTTCGGATGCACTTTTTCAAATGAGAGGAGGAACGATGAATCCCAAGCGGTTCTTACTTGTGCTGCTTTTCGGCTGCACGCTTGCACCCGTATCGCAAGCGCAAATCAAGCACATCGAAATGCGCGTCGAGGGCATGACTTGAAACTTTTGAGCATACGGTGTGAAGCAACACCTGGGACGCCAGTCTGGCGTTCAAAACGTGGAAGTCAGCTTGATAGATGGCAAGGTCGAAATCACGCCAAAAGAGGATGGGCAGATTGACCCGCTCCAACTTCTCAAGGCGACGTACGACAGTGGTGTCACCGCTGCTGAGATGGACGTAACTGCACGGGGGAAAATCGTGAAGGACTCTTCGGGTATTCCTGCATTGCAGGTCCAATCCAATCGGTCGTTTTCGCTCGTGCCGAATGAGTTGTCGAAAGGTCTCGATTCCCTCGCAGGTACACAAACGATGGTTACAGTTCGAGGCCAGTTGTACAAGAAGCCGCCCGGGAAAAAGCAGAAAGTAGACACCTCAGTTCCCCTGAAACTTTTGATTCTGGAAGTGGAGAAGACTCAATAGATGTCAAGCAAATGGTTGTCGCTGAGTCTGACGGTCGTCGGACTGGTTGGATGTAGTCATCATTCAGTGAGTCCGCCTCCGTCGAAGGAGACGGTAATTCCGGCAGGCGAGATTGGTTCCCGATTGCCCGACTTCGTCGTGGAGGCCTTGGACGGAGGAAGTATTTCTTCGTCTGATTTCCAGGGCAAAGTCGTACTCATAGATTTTTGGGCCACATGGTGTCAGCCGTGCAAGAACGAGATGCCCGGCTACCAAAAGCTACAAGATCGCTATGGTCTTCGTGGATTCGCGGTTGTCGGGTTCAAATTTGACACGATGATGGATACCGAAGACCCTATAAAATTTGCCAAGAAGATCGGGGTTCGCTATCCGCTCGCGGTCGCAACGGATGATGTGAAGCGGAAATTTGGCGGCATCGAAGGTCTGCCGACAACAATGCTGTATGACCGTGACGGAATACTCCGTCAAAAGGTCATCGGGTTTGAATACACCGAAACCTTCGAGGCCAATTTGAAACCGTTGCTGTAGATCCTGAGATTGCTATAAATACCAAAGCGTTGTTTCACCTTTCAGCCTTGTGGTAGCGTTCGCTCCATCACGTTGAACGAGCCATAGCAATGTCAGATCTTCCTGCATCTCTATCCGCAAAGGAATTCTTTACGCCGGAATTCCTGAAAGATCCCTATCCTACCTACCGTCGGTACCTTGATGGGCGTGGGCTTCAGTACATCGACATTCACGGTGGCGTCTGGGTCGTTTTCAAGCACGCAGATTGCTCGACGTTTCTTCGGGACTCCAGACTCTCCGCTAAGCGCACCAGCACTCTGATTGACGAATTTCCCGCGGAGAAGCAGAAGGAATTTGCTGAACTTGCCCGCACGCTCAGTCTTTGGATGCTTTTCTTCGACGCTCCTGAGCACACACGCCTTCGCAAACTCATGAACAAAGGCTTTTCTCCGGCCGCAATCGAATCTCTCAGGCCGCAGGTTGAAAAGCTTGTCGAGCATCTGCTCCTACCGCTCCGCCAGAGCTGCCGGATTGATCTCCTTCCGCAGTTCGCTCACCCGCTTCCCGCTTACGTGATCGCTGAGATGCTGCATGTTCCCGAGCCTCTGCACCAACAGTTCATCCACTGGTCAAACGCCATCGCCACCCTCTTCGGCAATCCTTATCGCACTGTGGATCATCTCGTTGCCGCACAGCAGGCCATCCGCGGCCTCAGAGATTACTTTCGTCAAGCTGTTGCGGCGCGTCGCAAGCAGAAAGGAAACGATCTAATTAGCTTGCTTATGGAGATCGAAGAAGACGGAGACGTTCTTACTGAAGAAGAACTGTATGCCCAATGCGCCATGATGCTCTTCGCTGGGCATGAAACCACCCGCAATCTTATCGGGAACGGTCTCTATACGCTGCTATGTTACCCTGAACAGGCCGCCGAACTTCGCAATCATCCCGAATTCATCCGGAGTGCCGTCGAGGAGTTGCTGCGGTACGAAAGCCCGGTTCAGTACACGGGCCGCATGGCCTTGGAGGATTTCGAGTTCTGTGGCGTCCAAGCACGCCGCGGTCAGGAGATTATTTTCATGCTCGGGGCGGCCAATCGCGATGCATGCCAGTTCAGGGACCCGGACCGCCTGGACCTGTGTCTGGCGAATTGCTACGAGGGCCGATATACCGGCAAATCGCGTCGCGAAAGGGAGAGGCTTCTCCTTTTTTGAACGGATCTGGTGACAGTGAAACGATCGGAGCCGCGAAACGCACTGCAACCAAGAGCGCAAACACCGCATGATTTCATTCTAGGTTTTTTGCAGGCCTGACCGGATACCACAGTGAGCCCGAATATTTGCAAAGTTAGGCAGCTATTGGGGTCTGAAATAAGGATCGACAATGGGGCTGCCATCCAAACGAGCGGAGACTTGCGATTGGTCGTGACACGGGCGTATCTGGCGTTCGCCCTTCCAGTGAATTGTGCGTGCGATGGTTGTTAAAGTAGGTCTTGAAATCGAGCAGCTTGTTTTCGAGATCTGTCGTCGTCCAGAACAACAGGTTATCCAAATACTCTCGGCGAAGGGTGCCGATTAGCCGTTCCACGAATGGATGGGACAGGGGAACGTAGGGTATGGACTTGATTTCCGTCAACTCCAGTACGCGCAGATTGGCTTGCCATTGGTGGAACCGATAGAGTGGATCGTTGTCGGAGCTCAGGTACTTCGACATCCAGCGTTGCCCTCGAACGGCACGGTTGAACATCCGACAGAGGGCGACACCATCGACGGATCCCGCATGGACGCCGAAACCAATAATCCGGCGCGTATATTGATCCATGACGACCAGGACCCAATGGGTCCGCAGTGTTGCCGACTCGCACCTGAACAGATCCATGCTCCAGAGGCTGTCTTTCATGTGGCCCAGGAAAGTCAGCCAGGAAGGACCACCGGAGGGCTGTCCCGGCCGGTAGTGATGGCCGAGAATCCTTCGAACCACGTCCTTGTCGATTTGGATGTGGAACGCCAAGGCGATCTGTTGGGCGATTCGCGGACAGCCCCAGCTGGGATTACGTTGCTTCATTTCGACGACCGCACGGATGAGTTCTGCGCTCGGACCTTTCGGGCCGGGCTTCCGACGGCGATTCGGTGAGAACAGCACGCGGTACTTTTGCTTGCTCATGGCTTTGTGAAGGGCTTGCAGTGTCGAAGGTTTCAGAACGATTGCGGAACGGAACAGTCGAGTGGGACGTACCAAGAGTGCCATTAAGCCAGCGAGGATGCGGTCCGACATGCATAAGTTCGGCGATCGTTGCCGTGAGCGAGTCACGATCAAGAGTTGGTGCTTGAGGATAAGGGACTCCGCAACTATGGAACGGACGCCGCCAGGACCGAGCAAGCGGGCCAGGGTAGCAAGGAAATGGATAAAAAGAGTAACCAGAGTGCTCATCGCAGAATCGTAGCAGGAAGGGAAATCCTTAAGGAAATATGGGCAAAACAACAATTCGCCAGCCACAGGTGTGATCACCAGCAACCGGCTAAATTACGGGACGCTGCTTGG
>Ga0306925_10004075_pt1 | contig 13090 bp, 14 predicted proteins | sample flu12Cox44000176_FD_203755 | JGI IMG/M metagenome (GOLD analysis project Ga0306925, IMG submission 203755) | Lab enrichment of tropical soil microbial communities from Luquillo Experimental Forest, Puerto Rico - flux8day.12C.oxic.44.000.176 (v2)... | ecosystem: Environmental > Terrestrial >...
CACCGGTGCGGCGGACGTCCCGGTCGCCCTGGTCGAGCGGATGCGGGATGAGCTGAACTTCGAGACCGTGCTCACCGGCTACGGGCTGACCGAGGCCGTGGTGGCGACGATGTGCCGCCCCGGGGATCCGCCCGAGGTCGTCTCGGCCACATCGGGGCGGCCGGCGGCCGGGTTCGAGGTACGGATCGGTCCCGGGGAGGAGATCCTGCTGCGCGGACCGAACCTGATGCTCGGCTACCTGGATGACCCGGTGGCGACCGCTGCGGCGATCGACGCGGACGGGTGGCTGCACACCGGAGACGCCGGACGACTGGACGCGGCCGGGAACCTGACCATCACCGGCCGGATCAAGGACATGTACATCTGCGGCGGGTTCAACGTGTACCCGGCCGAGGTGGAGCAGGTGCTGGCCCGGCTGGACGGAGTGACGGAGTCCGCCGTCATCGGGGTCCCCGACCCGCGACTGGGCGAGGTCGGCCAGGCGTTCCTGGTCACCCGGCCCGGCCACGTGCTGGCCGAGGCGGACGTGCTGGCCTTCTGCCGGGAGCGGCTGGCCAACTACAAGGTGCCCCGGCGGGTGGTATTCCGCGCTGCCCTGCCGCGCAACCCGTCGGGCAAGGTGCTCAAGCGCCAGCTAAGGGAAGAGCTGAGGGAGGAAGCCTGATGGCCGACGAGGTCCTGTATGACGTGCGCGACCGCGTCGCGCTGATCACCTTGAACCGGCCGGAATACGCCAACGCGCAGAACTCCGCGATGACCTACGCGCTGGACGCGGCCTTCGGCCGGGCGGTGAACGACGACCAGGTCGGAGTCATCGTGCTGGCCGGGGCGGGCCAGCACTTCTGCGGCGGCCACGACATCGGCACCCCGGGACGGGATGCAGACCGGTCCTTCGACCGGCAGGCGGTGCTGTGGTGGGACCACGTGGGCAAGGCCGGCGCCGACGCCCGGTACGCCCGCGAGATGGAGGTCTACCTGGGCATGTGCCGCCGTTGGCGGGAGATTCCCAAGCCCTCGATCGCGATGGTGCAGGGGGCCTGCATCGCTGGCGGCCTGATGCTGGCCTGGGTGTGCGACCTGATCGTGGCGGCCGAGGACGCGTTCTTCGCCGACCCGGTGGTGCGGATGGGCATCCCGGGCGTGGAGTACTTCGCGCACCCGTGGGTGCTCGGGCCGCGGTTCGCGAAGGAGGTCCTGTTCACCGGCGGGCGGTTCGGCGCCGAGCGGGCCTTCCAGGCGGGCATGGTGAGCCGGGTGGTGCCGCGGGATGGTCTGGAATCCACGGTCTTCGAGTTGGCCGGGCAGATCGCCGAGATGCCCCCGTTCGGCCTGGCGCTGGCCAAGCGAGCGGTCAACCAGTGCGAGGACCTGATGGGGCTGCGGCCGGGCATGGACGCGGTGTTCGGCCTGCACCACGTGGCACACGCGCACAACGCCGAGGTATCCGGGCACTCGCTGGCCGACCTGGACGCCCGCGGCATGCGAGATGCGGCCACGTGACGGACGTCTTCCGGGCCGAGGTGCGGGACTGGCTGGCCGAGCACCGGCCGACTCCTGCCCTGCCGTCGCTGGACACCGCCGAGGGATTCGAGGCGCACCGGGCCTGGGAACGGTCCCTGGCCGCGGCTCGGCTGGCCGTGGTCACCTGGCCCGCTCGTTACGGCGGCCGGGACGCCTCGCTGGCGGAGTGGCTGGTCTTCGAGGAGGAGTATTACGCGGCCGGCGCGCCGGCCCGGGTCGGGCAGAACGGGCTCTTCATGCTCGCCCCGACGCTGTTCGCCTTCGGTTCACCGGAGCAGCGCGACCGGCTGCTGCCCCGGATGGCGACCGCGGACGACATCTGGGCCCAGGCCTGGTCCGAACCCGACGCGGGCAGCGACCTGGCCGCGCTGCGCGCCCGGGGGGTGCGGGTGTCCGGGGGCTGGCTGATCTCGGGCACCAAGACGTGGTGCTCACGGGCGGCGTTCGCAGACCGGGCCTTCGGCCTGTTCCGGACCGATCCCGCCCTGGAGTCTTCGGGTCGGCACCGCGGGCTGAGCTACCTGCTGTTCGGGCTGCGCGCGCCGGGGGTGACCGTGCGGCCGATCCGGCAGCTTGGCGGGCGGACCGGGTTCGCGGAGATCTTCCTGGACGAGGTGTTCGTCCCGGACGCCGACGTGGTGGGCGAGCCGGGGGACGGCTGGCGGATCGCGATGTCCACCGCCAGCCACGAACGGGGCCTGTTGCTGCGCAGCCCGGGGCGGTTCCTGGCCGCGGCCGGACGGCTGGTCTCGCTGTGGCGGCGCGGCGGCGGCGATCCGGCCCTGCGGGACCGGGTGGCCGACGCGTGGATCGGGGCCCGGGCCTACCAGCTGCACACCCAGGCGACCGTGGCCCGGCTCGCGGCGGGCGGCACGCTGGGTGATCTGGGGCCGGAGGCGAGCCTGGGCAAGGTGTTCTGGTCCGAGCTGGACCTGGCGCTGCACGAGACCGCGCTGGACCTGCTCGGCTCCTGGGCGGAGGTTCGCGACGGGCCCGACGGCCGCTGGCTGGAGGACTACCTGTTCGCGCTGGCCGGACCGGTCTACGCGGGCACGAACGAGATCCAGCGGACGCTGATCGCCGAGCGGCTCCTGGGCCTTCCGCGATGAACGGTTCGGAGTTCGGGTCGGTGCTGCATGAGCTGCTGGCCGACGCGGACGTGCCGAATGCGGCGCGGCGCTGGGCGTCCGGTGACCCGGCGTCCGGGCTGGCGGTATGGCGGCGGCTGGCCGACCTCGGGGTCACCGCGCTCGCGGTGCCGGAGAAGCAGGGCGGCCTCGGCGCGAGCCCGCTGGATCTCGTGGTGGCCTGCGAGGAACTTGGTCATCACGCGGTGCCCGGGCCGGTGGCCGAGTCGCTGGCGGCCGGGCCGGCGCTGCTGGGGGCGCTGGCCGACGCGGGTTCATGCGGCGAGTGGCTGGCCGGGCTGGCCGCCGGAGACCTGATCGTCACGCTGACCGCGCCGCCGTGGGTGCCGTTCGCCGCCTGCCCGGAGGCGGCCGGGCTGGTGCTCTACGCCGAGGATGGCGTGGTGGGGCGGGGCCGCGCTGACGCCACGTTCCGTTCGGTCGATCCAGCCCGGTCACTGGCCGAGGTCCACCGCGGCCCGGTACTGGCCGAGCGCGTGGCCGGGGCCGTGGCGCGGGCGCTCGACTTCGGGGCGCTGGCCTGCTCGGCCCAGCTGCTCGGCGCGGGCCGGGCGCTGCTTGAGGCGTCGGTGCTGCATGCCGGCCGGCGGGTGCAGTTCGGGCGGCCGGTCGGCGCGTTCCAGGCGGTCAAGCACCGGCTGGCGGACGTAGCCATCGGCCTGCAGTTCGCCCGGCCGCTGCTGGAGGCGGCCGGGGTGGCGCTGGCCGGGGACGGGCCGACGGCCGGGCGGGACGTCTCGGCCGCCAAGGTCGCCTGCGCCGAGGCCGCCTACCGGGCGGCCCGGGCCGCGCTGCAGGTGCACGGTGCGATCGGCTACACCGCCGAACACGATCTCAGCCGGTTCCTGCTGCAGGTCCGCGCGCTCGTTCCGGCGTGGGGCGCCCAGGCCGAGCACCGGGCCCGGGTCCTGCGGGAGCTCTGATGGGTATTACCGCCGAGCAGCAGGATCTCCGCGACGCGGTGCGCGGGCTGCTGGGCTCGGCCGGCGAGGTGGCCTGGCCGCGGCTGTGCCGCGAGGTCGGCGTGGCCGGGCTGGCCATTCCTGTCCGTTACGGCGGGGCGGGCGCCGGGCCGACCGAGACCGGCGTCGTCATGGAAGAGCTCGGCCGGGACCTGGCCTGCTCCCCCATGCTCGGCTCGGCGGTGCTGGCCGGACAAGCCCTGCTGGCCACCGGCGACGAGGAGGCCTGCGGCCGGCTGCTGCCGGTGATCGCCGACGGGTCCGCGACCACGGCCCTGGCCTGGACCACCCGGGCCGGGCGGTGGGACAGCGAGGAGGTGGGGTGCGTTTCCCGGCCGGCCAGCGAGGGCGCCTGGGAGCTGAACGGCGAAGCGCACTACGTGCTGGACGGGGTAGGCGCGGACGTGCTGCTGGTCGCGGCCCGCGGCCCGGCGGGCGTGGGCCTGTTCGAGGTGGATCCGGTTCAGGACGGTGTCCGCCGCACGGCCGCGGCGGCCATGGACGCAACCCGGCGGCTGGCCGTCGTGCGGCTGACCGGGGCGCGCGGCAGGCGGGTGAGCGACGACGCGGCGGAGGCGCTAAGCAGGGCGCGGGACCTGGCCTGCCTGGCGCTCGGCGCCGAGCAGGCCGGCGCGGCCCGGCGGGCGCTGGAGCTGACCGTCGGGTACACCCTGACCCGGGTGCAGTTCGGCCGGGTGATCGGGAGCTTCCAGGCGCTACAGCACCGGCTGGCCGACCTGCACGTCCTGGTGGAGTCGGCGCGGTCGCTGGCTTTTGCCGCCACCGCTGCTTCCGAGGATCCGGCCGCGCTCGGGTTGCGGGCGGCCGCGGTCAAGGTCTACTGCTCCGAGGTGCTGATGCGGACGGCCGCAGAGATGATCCAGTTGCACGGTGCCATCGGCATTACCTGGGAGCATCAGGCGCATCGCTACCTCAAGCGAGCGCACGGCGGGCTGCACCTGTTCGGTCCCCCCGCCCAGCACGCCGCGGCCATCGCGGCCAGCCTCATCGACCGCTGACGCGGACGGGCGTTTCGCTCATGTCATGATCGGGTGAGGCAAAGGGAGGCGTGGTGGAGTACGAGATCGTGGCCGAGGCCTACCGTGACCTGGAGCAGGCGACCGGCCGGCTGGCGCTGATCGAGCGGCTGGCCGCGCTGCTGGCTCAGACCCCGGCCCAGCTGCTGCCCGTGGTGTGCTACCTGTGCCAGGGCCTGATCGCGCCGGAGTTCGCCGGGGTGGATCTCGGCCTGGCCGAGAAGATGGCGATCCGCGCGGTCGCCGCTGCCACCGGTGTCGATCAGGCTGAGGTCGCGGCCCGGGTGCGGGAGACCGGCGACCTGGGCCAGACCGCCGAGCAACTGCTGGCCACTGCGGCTGGCCCGGGCGCGGGCGACCGTTTGACGGTCGTCGCGGTGGTGAATACGCTGCGCCAGATCGCCAACGCGGAGGGGACGGGCTCGCAGGGCCTCAAGCTGGAACTGCTGGCCCTGCTGCTGGGCCGGGCCACCCCGCTGGAGGCCCGGTACCTGGTCCGCCAGGTCACCGGGAACCTGCGGCTGGGCGTCGGCACGCCCACCATCCTGGATGCGCTCGCGCAGGTCTACGCCGGAGGGCGGGCTGACCGGCCGGTGCTCGAACGCGCCTACAACATCTGCTGCGACCTGGGCCTGGTCGCCTCCGAGCTGGTTGACGGCGGGCTGGCCGCGGTCGAGCAGATCCAGGTCCACCCGGGTAACCCGGTACGGGTCATGCTGGCCCAGCGGCTGGCCGACGCCACCGAGATCCTGGCCAAGCTGGGCGGCGAATGCGCGGCCGAGTACAAGTACGACGGCATGCGGATCCAGGCGCACCGGACCGCCGACGGAAGAATCGAGCTGTGGACCCGGCGGCTGGAGGAGGTCAGCACCCAGTTCCCGGACGTGGTCGAGGTTTTGGCCACCGGGCTGCGCCCGGCCGAGGCGATCATCGAGGGCGAGGTCGTCGCGTTCGACGCGGCCACCGACGAGCTGCGCCCGTTCGCCGAGGTCATGTTCAGACGGCGCAAGTACGGCATCGCCGAGGCGGTGCGGGACGTGCCGGTCGGCATGTTCTGCTTCGAGCTGCTCTACGCCGACGGCCAGGACCTGACCCGGCGGCCGTACCCGGAGCGACGAGCCGCCCTGACCGAGGCGATCACCACCGGGCCGCGGCTGCGGCTGACCACCGCCACCGAGGTGACCGACCCAGCCGCGCTGGACGCGGCGTTCGAGCAGGCCATCACCGACGGCTGCGAGGGACTGATGTGCAAGTCGGTCAGCCCGGCCTCGATCTACCAGGCCGGGAGCCGCGGCTGGCTGTGGATCAAGCTCAAGCGGGACTACCGCACGGAGCTGTCCGACACCGTCGACCTGGTCATCGTCGGCGCGTTGGCCGGCCGCGGCCGGCGGGCCGGCACCTACGGCGCAGTGCTGCTGGCCGCCTACGACCCGGACGCGGACGTGTTCCGCACGGTGACCAAGTGCGGCACCGGGTTCTCCGACGCCGACCTGGCCTCGTTGCCCGGCCGGCTGGCTCCGCTGGTTTCCGCCGAGCGGCCGGCCCGGGTGGATGCCCGGCAGCAGCCCGACGTGTGGTTCGAGCCGGGGGTGGTCCTGGAGATCCTCAGCGCCGAGCTGACCCTGTCGCCGCACTACTCGGCGGCCTGGGGGCTGGTCAAGGAGGACGCCGGGCTGGCCATGCGGTTCCCGCGGTTCACCGGCCGCTGGCGGGACGACAAGGGCCCGGAGGACGCCACCACCACGGGCGAGCTGGTCGACCTGTACCGCACCGCGCAGCGGACGCCCGTCAAATCGTAGGCGCTGCCGATATGGGATCCATTCTGGTGGGCACCGCGTCGTGGACGGACAAGACGCTGATCGCGTCCGGGTGGTACCCGCCCGAGGCGGACACGCCGGAGAAGCGGCTGCGGTTCTACGCCCGCCAGTTCCCGCTGGTCGAGGTCGACGCGACCTACTACGCGCTGCCCGCCGAGCAGACAGCCACGTCCTGGGCGGAGCGGACTCCCGCCGGATTCACCTTCAACGTCAAGGCGTTCAGCCTGTTCACCCAGCACCCCACGCCGGTCAAGGCGCTGCCCGCCGACCTGCGCGAGGCCGCGGGCAAGGCGGGCAAGGAACGGGTGTACCTCAAGGACGTCGACCCAGCGGTGGCCGATCAGGCCTGGGACCGGTTCCTGGCCGCGCTGGAGCCGCTGCGCCGCGCGGGCAAGCTCGGCGCGATCTTGCTGCAGTTCCCGCCCTGGTTCCCCATCGGCCGGACGCGCAAGGACTACATCGTGGCGTGCGCGGAACGGGCCGCGCCGCGCCGGGTATGCGTGGAGTTCCGCAACCGAACCTGGATGACCCCAGACAACCAGGAAGAGACCCTGGGCTTCCTGGCCGCCAACCAGATCCCCTACGTGTGCGTGGACATGCCGCAGGGCTATGTCAGCTCCATTCCCCCGGTCCTGGCCGCGACCAGCGACCTGGCCTTGGTCAGGATGCACGGCCACTCGGACAAGTGGGACAGCAAGAACATCTACGAGCGGTTCGGCTACCAGTACAGCGCCGGCGAGATTTCCGAGTGGGCGCCGAAGATCCGGGACCTGGCCGCCGGCGCTCCGGTGACTCATGTGCTGTTCAACAACTGCTACCGCAACTACGCGCAGGTCAACGCGCAGCAGCTGGAAGAGCAGCTGGGGATCTCGTAACAGGACGATCTGCAGGGCCAGCCGGGGCGGGCAGCCGCGGCGGACGAGCGCGGCGATCTGGTGCCAGTCCACGTGATCAGCGACGGCTTCGGCAAGCGCCCGGGGGATCCCCAGCCGGGCGAGCTGGCGGGCCCGCCAGTCGTGTACCGGCTCGTGCTGGTCGATGCTCTCGTGCCAGCCGTTGGCCGGGATCAGCTTCATCTTCCCTCTCCGGTCCGTCTAGACGGCGCTGCCCCATCGGCGTCGCCGACCCGGATCAGGTCCAGCAGGCGACGTCGTGAAGACAGGATAATGCGCCCTCTCCCTCGCCTAGGATCCGGAGTCGCGGGCCCGGTTCGCGCCCGTGGTTGGCCCTGGCCGGCTGAGCTCAGCTCGGGCTTAGTCCAGGGCGGCCAGGAGGTCCCGGCAGGCCTGTTCGCAGCGGCGGCACGCCTGGGCACAGACCCGGCAGTGCGCGTGCATCGCGGCGTGCCGCTCGCACTCGTCGCCGCAGCTGCGGCAGATGGCCAGGCAGGACTCCAGCAGCGGGCGCAGGACGCCGGGATCGTAGTCGACCAGGCGGCTGGTGACCCCGGCCGTGGCGGTGCAGATATCGGCGCAGTCCATGCAGAGCCGGATGCACGTGACCATCTCGGCGAGGTTCGGCTCGCTCAGGTCGGCGGCGTTGTCGGCGGTGCAGGACTGCGCGCAGTCGCTCATCGCGTCGATGGCCGCGGCCAGCACGTCGGCGTCCACGTGTACGGTGCGCGTGAAGGTATCCAGCATCTGCCGGGCGTAGCTCATCTCTTCGTCTCCTGTCGTTACGGGCGCCGGCGGTCGGCTGCGCTGGCTGCGTTCGCGATGATCACGGCGAACGGCGGGATCACCAGGGCCACGGCCGAGACAATGACCGCCGCGGTCACCGAGTAGCGGTTCAGGACGGCCCAGGACAGGACGAACAGGCCGATGCAGACCGCCATGAGCACAAGGTAGAACCGCCTGTCCCGGCGGGACGGCTGCGGCCCCGCCTCGTCCCGGTCCTGCCCGTCGCCCGGCATCCGCGCTGCTCCTTCGCTCAACTGCCAGGATGCCAGGGCAGGCGGTAGGCCCGGTAGGTGGAGATACCGGTGGGGAGTTCGGCGTTGAACAGCAGCTTGCCGGACGGGCTGAACTCGGCGATGTAGGGCAGTGAGCCCCAGCCGACGAACAAGTCGCCGTTGCGCGTGGTCTGCGCATTCCCCATCACCGCGGCGATCAGCCCCTCGGGCTGGTTGTCGGACTCAATCAGGGAGGCTACGCGGGTCTGCAGGTCCAACCGGACCGTGACCGCCCGGCTATAGCCCAGCAGCGCGGCACTGAACTCGTCGTCGAAGAACGTGTACTCGCCGCCCCCGATGGCCTCGGGGTCATGTTGCCAGGCGAAGATCTCGCCGTCGCGGTCCATGATCTGGCCAGGGCCAGCCTTGAGAGTGAACGAACTCTGCTTGCCGCCAAGCTCCCAGATGATCTGCCCAGTGTGGATATTCACCTTGTAAGTGGTCCAGGTGTTGCGAGCGTCGATCAGCAGGTTGCCGTCGGTGTCGAGGTGGACGGCGTTGATGTGGAACCAGTCCCACGGCATGGTCGCCGAGGCCGGACGGGGCTGATGGCTGTCGCGGTACGGCACATGATCGGCGCTGTTCCACTGGAACAGGACCTGGCCTGTCTTGATGTCGATCTCCTGGACGATGCCGTCGATGACCTGCTGGTCGGACGGGCCGCCGACGGAGCTGAGATTGGCGGTCGCGGGGGTGTCGGCCAGGATCAGCGCCGTATTCCACGGCGTGATGAGGAACTCGTGGAAGTTGGTCATGTACCCGTGTGCCGCCCTGACCGTGGCAATCGGCTGGTAGCGGTCGTTGTAGATCTCGTCGGTCCCGCCGGCCGGGCCGCCGCCCTGGAACCAGGTAAGGACCGGCTGACCCAGGTAGGTCTGGGTGCGGAAATCGGTAGCAACCTCACCGTCCGGCAGCGGGTGGAACCAGACCACCTGGCCGGTGTTGGTGAGGATCTCCGGACCGTTGGCGGAGGCACCTCCCTCCGGCGCGATAAAGATATCCCCGTTGCCGTTATCCGCGCCGTGGGTCAGGATCGTGACCGGTGGCGCTCCGCTGGCTGAGCCGCCTAGCCCTGCTGGTCCTGCTGGTCCTGCCGGTCCTGGTGGTCCTGGTGGTCCTGGTGGTCCTGCGGAGCACGAGGTCACCGCTGCGTAAACCACGGCTCCGGTCAAGACGGCGATCAGGCGCGGACAGCCCGGCCGCCCGCGCTTGACCTGCGACGCGAATCCCACCACGACCTCCGTCAAACGGAGTTCCGTGCGAAAGCAGGTCGGCCCTCGCCACCTGTCTAACGAGTAATTCCTCGTAGGGTTTCATCCCAGGTCGCAGCCGGTGCGGCGGCGAGCGGGGTGGCTAGCGGACAACCTGGTCTTCCCAGCCGGGGGGCGGGCCGATGGTAGAGGCGTCGGGTCCGAGCCGGGTCACATAGACGGGATGTACCTGGCGCCAGATCCGCCCCGGCGCCGGCGGCGAGGTGCCGTCGAGGTCGCTGGCCAGCAGGTCGAGGCACTCGTGCCAGCCGGCCGCGTCCCGGGCGGCCTTGCCCACGTCATCGAAGGTGTCGGTCAGCGTGAGCAGGGTTCCCGGGCCGTCCGCCTGGAGTTCGATCCGGAGCAGGTCGGTACCCCAGATGAACTCCATGACCGTGGGCGGGTCGAAGACCAGCATCTGGCCGTCGAAACCGTCTCCGGCCGCGCTCACGAACCGCAGCGGCGCGCCGGCCTTGCGCTCACCGACGATCTGCTGGGGATACCAGGCCGCCAGGTGCTCCGGCTCGGTCACGGCCCGCCACACCTGCTCGCGGGGGTGCGCCAGCTTGCGGGTGAACGTGAGCGTCCACCGGTCACCCTGGCGAGCCAGGGTACCGAGGTCCGTTCGATCCATCTGCGATCCTCCTCACTCGTCCATGTCGTCGAGGTGGGCTTCCAGCGCGTCGAGCCGGTCAGTCCAGGCGGCCCGGTACGGGGCCAGCCACTCATCGATCTCCCGGAGCGGCTCGGTGCGGAGCCGGTAACGGCGCCGCTGACCGTCGGCCCGCACCTCGACCAGGCCCGCCTGGCGTAGCACCCGCAGGTGCTTGGACACCCCCGGCTGGCTGATGCCGAGTTCGGCCACTAGGTCGCCGACCGTCTGCTCCCCTCCGCGGAGCAGATCGAGGATGCGCCGCCGGTGAGGCTCGACCAGAACCTCGAACATGCAGGAAATATACTCAAAAAGAAATATAACTGTCAAGAAATATATATCAGCGCGGGGTGGTGCGACTCGGCGCGCGAGTCCCGCGCGGGCGGGAGCTCGCGGGCTCGGCACGGGCGGTCGGCGGCCCGGCCTCGCCGACGGCCGGATCCGGCCCGCCCGCGCCCGGATCCGGCTGGGCCGCGCCCGGATCCGGCTGGGCCGCGCCCGGATCCGGCTGGGCCGCGCTCACCTGCTGCCAGTGCGCGGCGACCTTGGCCAGCAAGCGGTTCAGCTGTTCGCGCTCGGCCGGGTCGAGCGGGGTGAGCAGGGTATCGGCCGCGCCGGCGAGCGCGGCCGCCGCCCGCCGCCGTACGTCCTGGCCGCTGTCGGTCAGGTGAATCAGGAAGGCTCGGCGGTCCCGCGGGTGGCGGACCCGTTCCACCAGTGACTGTTCTTCCAGTTCGTCGAGCAGGTACACCATCGCGGTGCGGTCTACGGCCATCGTGGTGGCCAGCTCGATCTGAGTCAGCGGCCCGGATTCGGCCAGCGTGCTCAGCACGCCCCAGGCCCGGGGCGAGAGACCCAGCGGCTCCAGTCGCTCCGCGGCCAGGGCCTGCGCGGCCTGCTGCACCACGAACAGCAGCTGGCCCACCCGCCCGGTCGGCCTGCTCGGCGGTCCCGGTTTGCGGAAAACTTGTCTTTTGCCTAGATTATCTTGCATATAGATAATCTTATCCTCCGACCAGAGTCGGGGGCAACCGAGGGGAGCGTGCGGCATGGAACCGCGCACCGCCATCGTCACCGGCGCCTCACACGGCATCGGCGCCCGCATCGCCCGGGTCCTGGCGGCCCGGGGCATGAACCTGCTGCTGGTCGCCCGGTCGGAGGACGAACTCCGCCGACTGGCCGCGGAATTGAGGACCCCGGAAGTCACCGTGGCGGTCGCCGCGGTCGACCTAGCCGAACGGCAGGCCGCCCAGCGGGTCGCCGCGGCGGCCGGGGCCGAACTGGGCCGCGTCGACGTGCTGGTCAACAACGCGGCGACCGAGCCGCAGACCCGCTTTCACGTGCTGACCCCGGCCGAGATCGAGGATGTCCTGCAGGTCGACCTGACCAGCCCGCTGATGCTCAGCCGGCTGCTGCTGCCCGGCATGCTCGAGCGCGGGTACGGGCGGATCATCAACGTCTCCTCGCTGGCCGGGCACACCAGCTTCCCGCACACCGAGGCCTACGCCGCCGCCAAGGACGGGCTCACCGCATTCAGCCGGGTGCTGGCCAGTGACTACCGGGGCACCGGAATATCGGCCACCAGCCTCGTACTCGGCCCGGTCAAGGACGCCGGAATCACCACCCGGACCCTGGCCGAGACCGGCCTGACCGCCAGCACGGCCTTCTCGGTCGCGCCGGAGAGGGTGGCGTCGGCCGTCCTGCGCGCCATCCGCAAGCCCACGGCCGAGATCGTCGTCAGCGTTGGCCCGGGCCGGTTCCTCAAGGCCCTGATGGATTACTTCCCTGGCCTGGGCCCGGCGATCAACCGGCTCAGCGGGGCGACCAAGCTGATGGCCTCCGTCGCCGACTACCGCCAGGCGCAGCGTGGACAGTCCCCGGCCGAGGCCAAGAAGATGCCGGCCGATCCCGTCGGGGAGCTCGACGTCCAAGGCTGAGAGGATGGGGCGGTGGATATCACCGAGCTGATCCTTGATGACCATTACGAGCAGCGCCGGCTGTTCGCGATGCTGGAGCAGATCAGCCGCACGGACACCGAGGTGCTGTCTGCCTTGTGGGGACGGCTGGCCGCGTTCCTCGAGTTGCACGCGGCGGCCGAGGAGGAGATCTTCTATCCGGCGCTGCTGCAGGTGGGCCTGGCCGCGCGGCGGGCGTCGGGGGTCGAGAGCGAGACACTCGACGCGATCGGAGACCACAATGACATCCGGGACGCGATCACGGAGGTGGCCCGTCATCCGGTCGCCAGCGACGGCTGGTTCGCCGGGGTCGCGGCGGCGAACCTGGCCAACAGCGATCACATGGCCGAGGAGGAACGCGAGGGCCTGACCGATTTCCGTCGGCTGGCCAGCCTGCAGCGGCGCCATGACCTGGCCGTGGCGTTCGCGGCCTTCGAGGCGCGGCACTTCGCCGGCGTCTCTCCGCGGGACCGGGATCCGGCCGCGTACGTCCGGGAGGCCGAGGCGGGCCTGCACGCGCCTTCGGGCGGGTCGCTCAGCATCGGCAGCCTCAAGAAGGCCTGATCCTTACGTCCCCGACGGCTCAGCCGTGGTCGCAGGTGCGGCGCAAGCTGTCCGGGGTCAGGTCGGCCAGGGTGGGGTAGCCGTCGACGGCCATGATCAGGTCCGCTTCAGCCAGGATGCTGCGCAGCACGTGAACGACGCCGTCGGCGCCGCCGATGGCCAGGCCGTAGGCGTACGGGCGGCCGACGCCGACCGCGGTGGCGCCCAGGGCCAGGGCCTTGATCACGTCGGCG
>Ga0306925_10004078_pt1 | contig 13087 bp, 11 predicted proteins | sample flu12Cox44000176_FD_203755 | JGI IMG/M metagenome (GOLD analysis project Ga0306925, IMG submission 203755) | Lab enrichment of tropical soil microbial communities from Luquillo Experimental Forest, Puerto Rico - flux8day.12C.oxic.44.000.176 (v2)... | ecosystem: Environmental > Terrestrial >...
GCTAGCGCTGAAAGCGCGACAGAAGGATAACCAGTGTGCAAAAGACCCTCGATCCGTGGCTTGAGGTGGAAAATATAATCCACCTTGAGGCGCGCTTTCAGCGCTGATTGTCCTATCCTACGGTTCCTAGCCCTGCGGGCCCTGCGGGCTAGGCTATCCTGACGTCACGCCTTCGGCGCTAAAAAAATGTCCAAACACCAGGAAGGCGGCCTTTTCGGCCGCCTCTGGTCTCGCTTTTTTAGAAATCGTATTTGTCGATGTTGTCCTTAGTGAACACTGTTGGAGGACCGAGAAGAATTTGACTGCCGTTGATGATCTTCAGCTTACCGAGTCTGCCCGCATCGAGTTCGGTATCGCCCGGCTTCAGCTTCCCATCAATAACCGCACGCATCGCATAAGCGGCCGCATAGCCCAAATCGACCGGGTTCCAGAGAACGTCACTTTTGACCGCGCCGCTTTTGACGAACGGCTTCATCTGATTCGGAGTGGACTGGCCTACGACGGCAATCTTGCCGATGAGGTTGGCCTGGGTGATTGCGTCCGCAGCTCCCGGGAAAGCGACACTGGATAGCCCGATGATGCCCTTCACTTTCGGATACGCCTTCAGGATCTGACCCGTAACCTTGAAAGCCAGCTGTTGATCTTCCTCAGCCGGAAGAATTGTTACCAGATTAAGCTTTGGGTAAGCCGACGCGATATACTTCTTTATTTCTGCAATCCATGCGTTTTGCCCGGCGGCAGTCATTGAGCTGGTGACGATCGCAAAATCGGCTTCCGGTCCGATTTCTGCCACGAGCGAATCGATGTCCGCTTTTGCCACTCCTTCAGGGGTGCACATTTGCAAAAACCATTCACGAGCGTCTGGCTCTGACTCCGCATCATAGCCAATTACGTGGATTCCGGCTTTGAGGGCCTTCCGAAGGACCGGCGAAATTGCGACGGGATCGTTAGCCGCGAAGAAAATGCCATCAACGCCCCTGGATATGGCGTTATCGATGAACTCGATCTGCTTCTGGATATCACCTATTGTTGGCGCATCGGTAGTGACTTCGGTGGGCAGGCCGTTCTTGGTCAGATCGGCGCAACCTTCTGCGATTCCTTTTGCCGTGGCATTGAAGTAGCCGATGCCAATCAGTTTGGGCACATCGGCAAGTATGATCTTCTTACCCTTCAGATCCTTGGGTTTGGTAGGTTGGCCGCCGTTATATGCGGTATCGGCACCAAAAGCCGCCGCGACCGACGCCACAACTAAAAGTAGGACCGATCTGGTCAGTTTAAGACGTTTTGATTTCATGTAGGGGGGATCCTATGGCTACTGCAGTTTAGGGGGTTGGATTTGTGCTTGGTTTGGCGAAGGCACGTCTGCTCAGAAGGTGCTTCTCCAAAAACTGATTCAATAAAATGGAAAGAATGAGGACGGTTCCGATTAAGATCACGGTAGCCTCTCCGCGCAATCCGGCCAGCTGGAGGCCATTTTTGAGCAGTTGAATGGTTACTACGCCGAGCGCAGTGCCCAAAATGGTGCCCCGACCTCCAAAAATACTTGTACCACCGAAGACCACCGCTGCGATGACGTCCAATTCCAGGCCCGTCGCGGCGTCAGCTCTGGTGCTTGTTACCCGGGAGGTAAAAATAAATCCTGCAACGCCGGCCATGAATCCACTGAACGCGTACATCAACAGTTTGATACGGCCCACCCGCAACCCCGCAAAGCGAGCAGCCGTTTCATTATTTCCAATCGCATAGACGCAACGGCCCAACGGCGTCCCGGCGAGGGTAAGCGAACTGACGATCAGTACCGCTACGAGGATGTACAATTGCACAGGCAAACCCCAGAGGTCTCCGCTTCCCCAGAACGCGAATGAATCCGGAAAACCATGCACCGAACGCGATTCGCTTATTCCGAAGGATAAGCCACGGTAAATGGCGAGTGTGGCAAGCGTCACGATCAGCGGCGGAACACCCAGGTAAACGATCACCAGACCATTCAGCAAACCTGCGAGCGCACCGCCACAAAGAGCCACGCAAACAGCCGCCCAAAGCGGAAAACCAAAGCTCTGCCAGGAAAATCCCAGAAGGATCGCACTCAGAGCCATCGTCGAACCGACTGACAGATCAATCCCGCCCAGGATAATGATGAAAGTCATCGGCACGGCAAGCAGTGCCACCTCGCTCAAGAACCGAATCTGGTTTAGCAGATTTGCGGGAGTAAGAAACCGGTCTGACTTAAGAGCCAGCGCGATCATCACGAGAACGAGGATTCCGATCAAGACGGCTTCCTGCACCGTCAGCCATCGCAGATTCAAGAACTTTGGCGAGGCGGCCTCTCCTCCTCCGCCGCCCGCGACCATCGGCGAAGCACCGGAGGTACGGCGGCGCCGGAACACATCCAGAAGGATGGTGAGAAGAATCAGACTGCCCTGAACAGTTTGGAACCACTCGGCACGAATGTGAAGAAAAACCAAGGCGGTTCCGATCGTCTGAAGAAGGATCGCACCCAGGAGAGCGCCCACGATCGTCCCCGTACCGCCAAGAATGCTGACCCCACCGATCACGGCAGAAGTAATAACCGTTAACTCAAATCCCGGCGCAACGTTCGATTGAATCGCCGTAAAGTTGGTTGCATAAAGGATTGCCGAAATTCCTACCAGCAGCCCGTTCAGGACAAAAACCCCCAGAGTTACTCTCCGCACCGGGATGCCCGACAATCGAGCGGCCTCAGCGTTCCCACCTACGGCATAGATCTGCCGACCAGACCCCGTATATTTTAGCCAAAGCGAAAACGCAAGGCCAAACAGGACCAGCGCGCAAATCGGCAGGGGAACCCCAAAAATGAGCCGGCGACTGATGCCAAAACCTGGAGGTAATCCGTAGATCCAAATACCACCCGTGGAAAGGATCAGGCCGCCTTTCAGGATGCTGGCCATCCCCAGCGTCGTGACAATGGCTGGGATGCGGCAGTAAGCGACCAGAAGCCCGTTTAGAAGACCGATCACCCCGCCCGTGAGGATGGTCGCGGCAAAAACGATTCCGAGAGGGACATTGGCCACGGCCAACTTACCAGCGACTGTGGCGCACAATCCAAGCGCCGCACCGATTGAAATATCAATGTGGCCGCAAAGGATGATCATGGTCATCCCGACGGCTGCCACGCCGATGTAAGAAGAATTGTAGAGAATGTCGACGAGATTCGTCGGGTCAATAAAACCGCGATTTGATAGAGTTACACCGCCGACAACCAGAAGAAAGGCTAATACCAAAACGCTTTCCTGCTGATCGAAAATGGCTAGCCAATTGCCGCCACGGCTTGGGCCGGAAGCTTTGGCCAACGCCGAATCGATGGATTTTTCTGGGGGAGCCGCTGAGGACATAAGCCTTTTATGAAGTTGCAGGGCCTGGATTCGGGTCGAAAGCGCGTAGAGTTATTGAATCGTGGTTTTGTGGTTCGCCGCCGCCGGGTTCGCTACGTCACCGTTCAATTGCTGGCCCACCGCCGCGGCCAATACATTCTCCTGAGTAGCCTTGTTGCGCGGGAACTCCGCAACCAGGTAGCCTTCCCGCATGACACAAACGCGATCGCTCAAACGGAGGATCTCAGGCAGGTCGCTTGAAATAACGAGAATTGCCATTTTCTCTTCTCGGGCCAACTTATCCAGTAAACGATGAATCTCTGCGCGCGCGCCGACGTCGATTCCCCGGGTTGGCTCATCCACAATCAGTAATCGGGGCTTGGTAGCGAGCCACTTGCCCAGAACGATTTTCTGCTGGTTTCCGCCGGATAAATTGCGGGCAACTTGATGACTGGTCGGCGTTTTTATCCGCAAAGTTTCGATATACTGCCGGGCGAGAAGTTCTTCGGCATGGAAGTCCAAAAAGGGTCCGCGCATCAATTTCCAGATACGAGTCAACCCCAGGTTCTCGGCGACGGTCATCGCGATCACCAAGCCTTGCCGCTGCCGGTCTTCGGGTGCATAGGCAACCCCTAGTTCGATCGCTTCCTCCGGCCCAGCAATCTTTACGGCCTTGCCGTCGATTTCGATCGTACCGGACTCTGGCCGAGCAACGCCAAACACCGTCTGAGCTAATTCCGAACGGCCGGAGCCGACCAATCCGGCGAGGCCGACAACCTCGCCGGCACGCACCTCCAGACTCGCATCTCGCAATAGCGGGCGCCGGGCCAGATTGCGAACCCGCAACACAACATCCCCTTTGGGCGCAGCGCTTTCGAGATGAGGCAACGGTTCAAGTTCCAGTGCACGACCCACCATCATGCGAATCAACTCAGCCTCGTTCGTTTCGGCAGCCGGTTTGACTCCGATGAACTTGCCGTCGCGAAGAACGGTAACTCGGTCGGCAAGCGCAAAGATTTCATTAAGCCGATGGCTGATATAAACCAGTGCCACCTTCTGGGCGCGGAGCCGGTGAATGATGCCATAGAGACGCTCGGTATCATGTTGCGTGAGCACAGCTGTGGGCTCGTCCAGAATGAGAATTTGCGCCTGGCGCGAGAGCGCCTTTGCTATCTCGACCCTCTGGCGATTGCCAACCGAGAGCGCGCCGACGCGAGCCCGCACGTTGAGATCGCTCGCATCAAGCGATTCAAGCACCGCCGCCGCCTTGCGCTCAGCTTCGGACCAATCGAGCGCGAGTCCCCCAAATTTTCGTGGCATGTTGCCGGCAAATATGTTCTCAGCGACCGTCAATTCCGGATACAGACTGAACTCCTGATAGATCGTGGCAATCCCATGGGCTTGCGCCTCACGCGGATGGGCGAAATGAACCAACTGCCCATGCACCCGCATTTCTCCGGAAGTTGGAGGGTAAACACCGGACACAATCTTGATCAGGGTCGATTTGCCCGCGCCATTTTCTCCAAGCAAAGCATGGACTTCGCCGGGCATGACATCAAATGAGACATCGTCAAGCGCACGTACGCCCGGGAAAGACTTGCTCACGTTTTTCAACGCCAAGGCCGGTTCGCCTGTTCGCAAGTTTTCGGAAGAGGGAGAGTTGTGGTGCGCCATGCGCGGAACCGGGGGGGAAGAAACCGCTGTCTTCTATCTTGATAGGTTCCAGAGAATCACGTCAACCGGAAACTCATTGCGATCGAAAGATATTCGATTTCAGGAGTTGCAGGAGTCAGAAGTCAGAATACAAAAGTCCGAAACCCGCTCCGAACCCGAACGCCGCCCACCGAACGCCAAACCCCGAACCTTCGAATCCCATTCCGCGTCCATGGCCACGACTGAGCACAACTAACGTCGGGGCGATCGATAGAGTACGTGGAGCAAGCGCCAGAATCCTAACGCCGCCAGGAAACCAAGCTAAAACGAGATCCGCTCCGTAGCCGCTCGGAGCCTTTCGTAGAGCGGCATGAGTCCGTCCGGTATTATTCTGCTGCCGCCGATCACGGTCATGAAATTGTGATCGCCGTTCCATCTCGGCACGATATGCAGGTGCAGATGTTCCGCCACCCCGGCGCCCGCCGCCGTGCCAACATTCCAGCCGACGTTAAAACCCTGCGCCTTAACGACTTCTTCGAGCAGCCGCTCGGCATAGCTCGCCAAGTCAAGCAACTCGACCTTCTCGCCATCCGTCAACTCCGAAAATCGCGACACCACCCGATAGGGAACCGCCATCAGATGACCTGCCGCGTAGGGATAAATATTCATCATCAGGAAAGCCAGCTTCCTCCGGCAGATGACAAAATGTTCGGCATCATTAGCAGCCTCACCAGCTTCGCGCAAAAACTCGGGCCTTTTTTCGCGTTGATAATATTCGACCCTCCAAGGGGCCCACAAAGTTTCAAGCCAGGTGTTCAACTCGCTCACAGGAAAGAGTCTTACCACAGAGGCGCGAAGAGCACGAAGGATTAGCCCGAAAATCTGATCCGTTCGCCGTTCGCCGTTCACCGTTCGCCGTTCGCCGTTCGGTGGTCGGGGTTTTGGGGCGCCGTATTCTGAATTCTGAATTCTGTCTTCTGACTTCTGAACTTCTTTGCTCTCCGCGTCTCTGTGGTGAAATATTCTCCTTAACGGACCGCCATGAATATTTGCACATTGCCCCTCGCCTGCATCCTCACGGTGCTGGGCATCACAACGGTACCGGGCCAGAACAAACCGGATCTGGTTCGGCTCGGGAATCTCAAATTTGCACACTATGGAGCCGTTTCCTACATGAAGGAACTCGGTCCGAAATATGGTCTGGAGATCAAAGAACAAATATTTCCCAAAGGGATTGACATCATTCCGGCAATAATCAGCGGCAATATCGACGTGTCGGCGAGCGCTTTGGATGCTGCGATTGCCGGGCGGGCACAGGGAGCCCCTATCTACGCAGTCGCAGGTTTTTCTAAAGGCGGAGTTCGAATTGTGGGCCGTTCAGATCTGAACCTGAAGTCCGTTGCGGACTTGAAGGGTAAGAGGGTCGGTGTAGCGCGCGGCGGCGCCCAGGAGCTTTGCTTGTTTGCCGAACTCGCGAAAAACAATCTCACATGGTCGGATCAAGCCGGTAAGGACGTGCGAATTTTTTATCTGGCTTACGCCGACCTGAACCAGGCATTGCAGCAAAAACAGATAGACGCGATCTGCCAGAGTGAACCACAAAGCACGCAGGCTATCGATGCCGGTTTTGGGCTGGAAATTATCAAGCCGTATGACACACCAATCGGAAAACCGATTCGGGTCCTGGTGATGACGGAAAAGATTTACAAGGAAAAACCGGACGTGGCAGAACGCGTTCTGGAATGCTTTGTAGAAGCGACAAAGAAGTTCCTCGCTGAACCGGAGACAGCTCAAAAATACGTCCGCATGTCGTTATTCGGAAATTCTCTTTCGGCGAAAGATTACCAGGATGCGATGGAGAACGCGGAGTTCACTTACGACCTGACAATCGAGCACGTCCAGATTACGACCGATCTAATGAAGAAATATGGTGTCGGGCGCCTCACGAACACGCCGAGCGCTGACGATTGGGTAAAGCTCGACCTTCTTGCCAAGGCCAAGGAGAAAGTCGGAGTGCACTGAGGCTCGGCGTCGCTGATGTCCTGTCCGCGAAATAAGCATGCCTTTCGCCCCGCGGCCGCGGGGTCGGTTACGTATCGCTCTGGATATGCGCCCTCCTCGCGCCTTGCCGGCGGCCCATTTTGATCGCAACGAAAGATATGCTTATTTCGGGGACAGGACACTAAACTGTGAATGGCCGGTTCAAAAACGAAAAACAAACGCTCCAGGGGGTCCATTCCCGGGATATCGAACGCTCCGCTGCCGAGACTCCCCGGAGGGAGAAGGCACAAGGTCTGAAGCCTTTTCTGGCTGCGAAATCATTGATCCTGCCGGCTTTTCTTGTGCTGCTTTGGGGCTTTTTCTCTACCGAGCAATTTCGCGAGATACCTATCCTAAAAGGTTCGGTGATCGTGGACAAGCTGTCCAACCCGCAAATCCTGCCGCCGCCCTGGATCGTTCTAAAGCGATGGATCGCCTATGCTTCGCCTCTTCAACCCTACGATAAGACGCAGGGAACTTATCTTCAGTGGCTTTTCAGCGGAGAACTACCCATCGATCTGTGGTCAAGTCTTCAGCGGATCCTGACGGGATTCGCGATTGCAATCGCACTGGCCGTTCCCCTCGGCATTCTGATGGGGGCAAACCAATCGATCTATGATTTCGTGAACCCCAGCATTCAGGTATTGCGGCCCATACCCCCGATTGCCTGGATCCCGCTCGCGATGCTCTGGTTCGGCCTTGGAGATCCACCAGCTTACTTTCTTATTTTTCTGGGCGCTTTTTTCCCAATTCTGATAAACACGATCGGCGGAGTCCGCAATGTCGACAGCATTTATATCCGAGCGGCAAAGAACCTTGGAGCAAAACGTATCGCCTTATTCTGGAGAATTATTCTTCCGGCAGCGACTCCACAAATTCTAACAGGCATTCGCGTCGGTCTAGGGGTGGCTTTTATCTGCGTGATTATCGCCGAAATGATTGCCGTCCAGAGCGGGCTCGGCTTTCGAATTCTGGAAGCGCGCGAATATTCTTACACTGACAAGGTCATCGCCGGGATGTTTACTATCGGGCTTCTTGGGCTTGCGCTGGATTACATTATCACGCGGCTCAACGGTTATCTGTTGCGATGGCATCGCACCCTGGATCAAGCCAAAAACTGAGACATGGAGGCTCAAAACCCGGTCATCCAGATTTCGAATTTGAACAAGGAGTTTGTTTCGAAGCAGGGGTTCGAGAGGGTTTTCGCGCTGAAGGCGATCAACCTCGAGGTTTACCAGGGGGAATTTGTTTGCCTTCTGGGGCCAAGTGGATGCGGCAAATCCACACTGCTGAATGTTATAGCCGGTTTTTCCGAGCCGACCTCCGGAACACTCATCGCGAACGGCAAAGCGATCTCGGACCCTGGCCCCGATCGAGCCATGGTTTTTCAGGAATACGCTCTTTTCCCATGGATGACGGTCTACAAGAATGTCGCGTTTGGTCTCGAACTTGCCGGAAAAGCCGACCCTGAGATCCGGGCCACGGTCAACCTCTGGTTGCAAAAACTCCAGTTACAAGATTTTCGCGGCCGTTTTCCAAAAGACCTTTCTGGCGGCATGCGGCAGAGGGTGGCAATTGCGCGCGCGCTGGCAATCGATTCACCCATGTTGTTAATGGACGAGCCATTTGGCGCTCTTGACGCGCTTACCAGGCGCAATCTCCAGGATGAACTGCTTCGGATCTGGCAGGAATTGGGAAAGACCATTCTCTTTGTCACGCACGGGATCGATGAAAGCGTCTATTTGGCGACCCGAGTTGTCGTCATGACCTACCGGCCTGGACAGATAAAAAAGATTGTCCCGATTGATTTGCCCAGACCCAGAGATCCGAATTCGGCCGAATTCAATGCGTTCGCCCGCCAGCTTCGCGAGCTCGTTGCTGAAGAACAACCAGCCCGAAAATCTCACGAACCAAAGCGCCCGTGAAACCTGAACTTCCGTAAAAATTCTCCTCCCGCGACGTCTGGAGATACATTTTTTCGCGATCCGAAAGTATTTGTATCGAAGTTTGCGGTTATCTCGTGTTCACGTTATCTAAATCAGGCCGTTTGCAGATAAATCTCCCCCTTTATGCCTTTCTCCATCGGAATAGACTTCCGGACTAATTCAGTCCACGCGATCGCGGCAGATTGCTTCAATGGCAATGAGTTTGGCGGTTGTGTCTTTCACTATCTTTCCGGCGAAAATGGCGTCGAACTACTTATTTTTAAAATTAAACTATACTAACTATCCGTTATGTACCTCCCCCTTGGAACTTACTCACCCGAGATCAAACTTGGGCTGGTTTCCGCCTCCCGGAACTGTTTTCCTCGCAGCCTCTCAGAGGAACGCACGATTCGACTTCTTGAGGCCTGTAAAAAAGCAGGTATAACACCTTTCGTTCCACAGGGCGAATCCCGCGTGATCGAAACAAAGGATCACGCGATGGATGCTGCTCGACAGTTTAAGGAAGCCGGCTGTGATGCCATTGTTTTCTTCCTGGGGAATTTTTCGCCGGAGATCGAGGATGCCTGTTTCGTGAGGACGTTCAACGGTCCGGTCATGATCCTTGCCGCCGCGGAGGAATCGGGCGCATCGCTGCTTGAAAAGCGCGGTGATGCGCTCTGTGGGCTGCTTTCGGCTGTGCTTGCAATAAGCAAACGCAACCTTTCGGATCGCGTCCACCTGCCGGAGAACCCCGTTGTAGGTGCGGAAGAAGCCGTTCAGGAAATTGCACATTTCATCAAAGTGGCAAAAGTCGTCAAAGGGACGCGAAACGCGACGATCGGCCTTTTCGGCCCGAGGCCCCGCGATTTCGAGACATGCAACTACAACCTCGCCTCTGTCAATTCGATTGGGGTTGAGGTCGAGGAACTGGGACTTTTCGACCTCCAAAATGAAATCAAGAGAATTAAGGAAAGAGGTGAAGATACCGAAACCATCAAATCGGATATGAAACGGGAAATGCCGAGTATCCCTGACGATGATTTCGCTTCGCGTCTGTCAGTTTACGAGAGAGCCATAAAGAACTTTCGCGACCGGCTGAAACTATCCGGAGCAGCGACCCAATGCTGGTCTGAGCAGGAAATGAGTCTCAAACATGTTCCGTGTTTTATTAACGGACGGATGGCTCAAGGCGGGTTCCCGATTGCGTGCGAGAACGATTGCTACTCGCTTATCTCCGAGCTTCTGGCGCAATACGCTTCGGACAGCACGGTCGGCATCCTGGATATTAACCATAGCATTCCAAAAGACCTGCACGAGAGCCTTAAGGACTACCCTATCAAAGACATGGTCGGCATGTTCCATTGCGGCAATGCGTCTACACGGTTGCTGAAGAACCCGGAAATGAAATATCAGGTCATTATGAAGCGAGTGATGGAGCCGGATTCCCAACCCGATATTACCCGGGGAACTATCGAAGGACAATTTATCGGCTCGCCCATTACGGTTGTCCAGGTTCATGGGTTTGGGGACAAGATGGCGGCTTATCTGATCGAAGGCCATTTTCTCGACCTTGATCCCAAAACTTTCGGCTGCACTGGCACGGCGTACCTTCCGGGTTTCAGCCGTTTCTATCGTCATGTTCTGCTCGGCCGCTTTCACCACCACGCATCGGTGGCATTTTCTCATTGCGCGGCGGTTTTATATGATGCGTTCAAGTTGCTCGGATTCGCCCACGTTTACACGCCGCTACCCGATTGCGTCCCCTACCCTGGGGAAAACATATTCCGAAACGGATTTATTTCGGCACGTGATTCAGTTGCTTGCACATGAACTACCGTGACATCAAGGCAGAATGTTATGAGGCAAATTTGCTGCTGCCGGAATACAAATTAGTCGACCTTACTTTCGGTAATGTGAGTGTCCGAGACCCGGTGCGAAGTGTGCTTGCTATTAAGCCAAGCGGCGTCGACTATCCGCTGCTCACGGAAAATGATATGGTGATCGTCGATTTCGACGGCACGGTCGTTGAAGGCTCGCTGCGGCCCTCATCGGACACGCCCACACACCGGCGCTTATACCAGGCTTTCTCAGGAATCCGCTCGATTGTTCACACCCATTCCCGGAACGCCGCGGCTTTTGCGCAAGCCGGGATTGGAATACCCTGCCTGGGAACAACTCATGCCGACTATTTTTACGGCGAGGTCCCTGTTACACGCAGAATGACGGAAACCGAGATCAAATCAGGTTACGAACTCGAAACCGCGAATGTGATCATCGAGCGTTTCAGCAATCTTGATCCGGAGGAAGTCCGCGCCGTGCTGGTTCACGGGCATGGACCGTTCGTCTGGGGATCCAGCGGCAGGAACGCCGTCGAGAATGCTGTTGCGCTGGAGCTCATCGCGGAGATGGCATTGAAAACGATTCAGCTCAATTCAAGAGCTCAACCCATCGACCAGTACCTGCTTGAAAAGCATTTTCTCCGTAAGCATGGGAAGAACGCCTATTATGGGCAGAAACAGACGGAAGTTCAGGGAGGGACGACCTCCGTGCCGTCCGACTAATCATTTGGTCCCTGACACCGAGAAAAAAATGGGACGGCACGGACGTGTCCGCCGAAGCCTTGGCGAAGGCGGAGGCCGTCCCTCCCATGAAAGAACATACTAAGAGTGTTCATGGGGAGGACGAATGAGAAGGGAAACCAATCCAATCTCCTGATTTGGTAAAGGAATGAATACCGGACTCATCGTTGTCGTTTCGCTGGCGTTTCCCCTTCTGTGGATGGCTACCTTCACCGATCGACAATCATACATTGAAGCAATTAAACTGAAGGAATTGATCACCGAGATTCTGCTTTCCATCGTGGAATGGCAAAACGACAAGCTGACAGTGTTCAAAATTCTTACGCTGAAGGCCTATCCACAGAACCTGATCAACCGGTTGAAGCTCATTCGCGGGTACGCGATCCTTCGCTTTGTGGTGAAGCTGCCGCGCAAAACAAGGGTGCAAGCCGCAGGGGCTCTTCTCCAGCAATTTTGTGAATGCATCTGGGCTAGCGCACCGGGCTACCGAGCTCAAGCCGATGTCATGGCGCAAGAAATCAAAAGACTGCTGACGTGAAGCCCGCAGATGCATACTGCTGAAGAATTGCGGGAGAAAGTGGATGCCGTTTATCGCTCGGAATCGCGGCGGATCTTTGCGACCCTGATCCGGCTGCTCGGCGACTTCGAACTGGCGGAGGACGCATTGCATGATGCCTTTAACGCTGCGCTCGAGCGATGGCCGCAGGAAGGCGTGCCTGGCAATCCCCGCGCGTGGCTCGTTTCGACGGGTCGATTTAAGGCCATCGACGCGATGCGACGTCGCGCACGGTTTGACGCGTCGCAGGCGGCTATCGCAGAGGGGCTCGGAGCCGAGACCCAGAACGCCGCAGCCTTTGACGGTGAGAGCATCGAGGACGACCGGCTTCGGCTGATTTTCACCTGCTGTCATCCTGCGCTGGCCCCGGAAGCTCGCGTGGTACTGACGCTGCGAGAGGTGTGCGGCCTGACGACCGAGCAGATTGCGCGCGCTTTCCTTACCGTCCCTTCCACGCTGGCTCAGCGTATCGTACGCGCCAAAGCGAAGATCCGTGAGGCGCGTATTCCGTATCAGGTGCCCTCGCCAGCCGAATTGCCGGAGCGCTTGGAGACGGTGCTCCAGGTGGTTTACCTGGTGTTCAACGAGGGATACTCCGCGTCGTCGGGTGAGTTGCACACGCGGTCCGATCTCTCGGGCGAAGCGATCCGGCTGGGTTGGCTGCTGGCCGAGTTGTTACCAGAGCCGGAAGTGATGGGCCTCCTGGCGCTGATGCTGCTGCAGGAATCGCGTCGCGATGCGCGGACCTCGCTGACGGGCGATCTGATCGTGCTCGAGGAACAGGACCGATCGCTTTGGAATCGCGTTCAGATCGCGGAGGGAAAGGCTTTGATGGAAAAGGCCCTGTCGTCGCGCCGGTTGGGTCCCTACACGCTTCAAGCGGCAATCGCGAGCGCGCATGCCGACGCGCCTAAGGCCGCGGCCACGGACTGGGTGCGGATCGCCGGGCTGTACGACCTGCTCGTGCGTTTGGAACCCTCACCC
>Ga0306925_10004079_pt1 | contig 13085 bp, 10 predicted proteins | sample flu12Cox44000176_FD_203755 | JGI IMG/M metagenome (GOLD analysis project Ga0306925, IMG submission 203755) | Lab enrichment of tropical soil microbial communities from Luquillo Experimental Forest, Puerto Rico - flux8day.12C.oxic.44.000.176 (v2)... | ecosystem: Environmental > Terrestrial >...
GCCAGGCGGGGCACAGTGAGTGGCCGCCATCCTGCCGGAATTTCGAACTGCCGAATTATCTATTCCCTGATTGCCTGCGGTATTCTAGACAGACTTCGATGATGATCAAGCTCTGTCTCGCCCTCCTGGTGCTCTCCCTCGCAAACCTTTCTGTCGCTGCTGACAAAACCGCTGCTGTGCTTGGAGGCAATGGAGTCGCGTTACCGGCTCCGCCGCCTACGAAAGCTGAGCCGGTCACGGAGACGATCAACGGCGTCGTCGTGACCGACCCCTATCGGTGGCTGGAAGACGCCAAGAGCCCAGCCACCCGGGCGTGGATTGCGACCCAGATGCAATACACCGAGGGCTACCTCTCACAGGTGAAGATCCGTCCCCAGGTTGTGAAGCGGCTGGGGGAACTGATGCGAGTCGAAAGCTACAGCATTCCTGTGGAACGGGACAACAAGTACTTCTTCAAGAAGCGGCTTCCAGAAGAAAACCAGGGATCCATCTACTTGCGTGAGGGTCTCAAAGGCAGCGACGTGCGAGTTGTCGATGCCGACAAGCTGAGCGCTGATCAGAACACGTCCGTCAACATCGCCGATGTTTCGAAAGACGGAGGCCTGCTGGTATACGAAGTTCGTGAGGGCGGCGCCGACGAGCAGTCCGTCCATTTGCTTGACGTGAAATCGGGGCGGGAACTCGCCGATGTATTGCCGACAGCACGCTACTCCGGCGTCAACCTCAGTCCGGATGAGAAAGGCCTCTACTATTCAAAGTTCGAGCCGAGCGGCACTCTCGTGTTCTACCACCAGCTCGGCACATCCGTTTCCGCGGATCAGATGATCTTCGGAAAAACGTTCGAGGGGGAGAGTTTCGGTCCGATGGACTTGATCTATCCGCGAGTGACCGAGAACGGGCGCTATCTGGTCGTGCAGGTAAGTCACGGAGTGCCGGCGAAGCGGGTCGACATCTACGTGAAGGACCTGCGGACGCCTGACGCTCCGATACGGCCCATCATCCATGGTATCGACAGCCGCTTCTCGCCGGAGAACTACAACGATGACCTATATGTGCTCACCGATTACCAGGCAGAGAACTACCGGGTCATAAAGATAAAGTTGAGCAATCCCACGCCGGAGCATTGGGAGACAGTCGTGCCCGAGGGCAAGGATGTCGTCGAGTCGATCGCCATTGTAGGCGGCAAACTCTTCGCAACCGGCCTGCATGACGTGATAACTCAGACGCAGATATACACGCTCGACGGCAAGCCTGCGGGGAAGATCACCTACCCGACGCTGGGAGCAGCGTCCGGCATGTTCGGTCGGCAATCGTCGAATCACGGCTTTTATAACTTCGAGTCGTTCACCATTCCCCCGGCGATCTACCACTACGATGTTGCGACCGCGAAGGCGGAGGTCTTTGCCAAACCCCAGGTTCCCTTTAATTCGGACCAGTACGAGGTGTCGCAGGTGTTTTACGCGTCGAAAGATGGGACGCATGTGCCCATGTTCGTCTCGTCGAAGAAAGGTCTCCAGCGCAACGGAGAGGCTCCCGCGTTGATGTCTGCTTATGGCGGGTTCAATGTCAGCCTCCCTCCGCACTGGGACCCTGAGTACGCATGGTGGATAGAACAAGGCGGCTTCTATGCTCAGCCCAACTTGCGGGGAGGCGGCGAGTACGGTGAAGGCTGGCACAAGGCCGGCATGTTTGAGAAAAAACAGAATGTGTTTGACGACTTCTTTTCTGCGGCCGAGTACCTGATCAACAACAAGTACACGCAGCCTGCTCGCCTGGCGGCACGCGGACGCTCGAATGGCGGACTCCTAATGGGAGCGGTCATGTCACAGCACCCCGAATTGTTTGGAGCCATCTGGTGTGGTTATCCGCTGCTCGACATGATTCGCTTCCAGAACTTTCTGGTAGGGCGCTGGTGGACGGCGGAGTACGGCTCTGCCGAAAAATCCGATCAGTTCCCTTACCTGCTGAAATATTCTCCTTACCACAATGTGAAGCCGGGAGTTAAGTATCCGGCGATCATGTTCAATACCGGCGATTCGGACACCCGGGTCGATCCACTACATGCCCGGAAGATGACTGCCCTTATGCAGGCCGACACGGGGAGCGGCCGGCCGATCCTCTTGCACTACGAATTGAAGGCTGGACACAGCGCTGGGGTATCGATCACGCAGTTGGTAAACGATACTGCCGATGAGCTCTCTTTCCTGTGGAATGAGACCAGCGGGAAGTAGTCGCGTAGAAGGCAGGCTATATCAGCAGCCCAAGCAGATTATTTTGGCTCTGTAACATTTGTTCCAGATCAGGACAGTGCGCTTCGAATTGTGCTTGCGTACGCCTTGTCACCCCCCGACGTGACCCGTCTCACAGAGTTCCCGCCAAAATTAGACGAACCTTCTAGTAGCAGGATCGGAGCTGTCCATTGCGGACTGTTCAATCATCCTGCAGGCGTTGATAGGACTATCGAACAGCCCTGGTGCTGGTCTCTCGCGAAAGGAGCGCCCAAGCACATGTCAGCCTTGCCGACTCTTCCCGATAGCGGGGAACAAACCTATATCGACCAAGCTATAGCCAGGAACAGTGGCCGTGCTGGTGCGCTGCTGGGCATCCTGGAAGCGGTGCAGGAACACTATCCTCACAAATATCTGTCACTCGAGGCGCTGCAGTACGTAGCCACGAAACTGGACATCCCGCTCTCGCGCATCTATAGCTTTGCGACTTTCTACGCATTGTTCAATCTGCAGCCGCAGGGTGACAACACGGTTTGCATCTGCCGCGGCACCGCTTGCCACACGCGCAACTCCCGCAGCCTCCTCGAAAGTCTCCGCCTGGAACTGGGGCTCGGCCTGAACGACGAAGAGGAGGCCGGCGACGCAGACAAGCTGGCGCTCACCACCAGCGATGGAAAATTCACTGTGCGTACGGTGGCCTGTTTCGGGCAGTGTGCCCTGGCCCCGGTAGTGGAGATCAATCACCGCATTTGCGGACACGTCAATGAGCGAACCCTGCAGCGCGAGGTTCGAGCGCTGGAACGGGAGAGTGAGTGATGCCACGGATTGAAGACATCGGCGTATTCAATACGGTCCGCGAGGCCGGCCTGAATAAGCTGCTGCCTCCAGTCCCGCGTATCGGCATTGGCATGGGAACGTGCGGACGCGGCAACGGAGCCGAAGGTCTGTATCACGCCATCCTCGAGGCAATCGACCGCAGCGGAACGGACTTTTACTTGACCAGTGTTGGGTGCTTTGGCGCATGCTACCAGGAGCCGCTGGTGAATATCCATATGCCCGGCCAGCCCCTGCTCATACTGCGCCAGGTGCAGGCCAACGATGCGGGCCGAATCCTCCACCAGATCTCCAGCGGCAACATCACGCCGGATCTGGTGTACTGCAAGATCGAGGAATGGGACCACATCACGGGCTCAATCCGCTACGGGCATGGATATCCGGAGGTGCCGGCGTGGAACGAGGTCCCTTTCTTCAAGGGACAGAAGAAGATTGTGCTACGCAACTGCGGCATCATCAACCCCGACGATATCGAGGAGTACATCGCGGTTGGCGGCTACCAGGCACTCTATAAGGCCCTGATCGACGGCAAGCCAGAAAGCATCATCGAGCAGATCAAGGCTGCCAAACTACGCGGGCGTGGCGGCGCCGGCTTCCTTACCGGAAACAAATGGGAGTTCCTGCGCAAGGCAGTGGCTGACCACAAATTCATCATCTGCAATGCCGACGAAGGCGATCCCGGCGCCTACATGAACCGCAATGAACTCGAAAGCGACCCGCATTCGATGCTGGAAGGCATGATCATCGGCGGATACGTCATGGGCGCCACCCAGGGAATCATTTATGTGCGCGCCGAGTATCCACTCGCGGTGCATCGTCTGAGAAAAGCCATCGAGCACGCGCACGAATATGGCGTGCTGGGCGACAACATCCTGGGTCGTGGCTTCAAGTTTGACATCGACCTGGTCGAAGGCGCGGGAGCGTTCGTCTGCGGAGAAGAGACCGCCTTGATTGCCTCTCTTGAGGGCGAAGCGGGACGGCCACGCCCACGTCCTCCCTTCCCGGCGCAGAAAGGGCTATGGGGGAAGCCAAGCAACATCAACAATGTCGAGACCTGGTACAACATCGCGCCCATCGTAACGAAAGGGCCCGCCTGGTTCACCGAGACTGGCAGCGCCCAGAGTCCGGGCACGAAGGTGTTCTCGCTGGTGGGAAAGGCGCACAGCACCGGACTGGTGGAGATGCCACTAGGCACCCCGCTCAAGACATTTATCTACGACGTCGGCGAAGGTGGCGTCGGTGGCCGCAGCATCAAGTCAATCCAGACCGGCGGACCATCGGGTGGATGCATTCCTCACGAGATGTTTGACACGCCGGTTGACTACGAAAGCCTTGCACAGCTCGGATCGATCATGGGTTCGGGTGGCATGGTGGTGATGGACGAAGACAACTGTATGGTTGACCTCGCCCGCTACTTCGTGGAGTTCACCACCTCCGAGTCGTGCGGCAAGTCGCTGCGCATCCTCAACCGCATTACCACGGGGACCGGGCGCCTGCAGCACATGGAGACGCTGGACGAACTGAGCCGCTACATCCGCGACTGCTCGTTGTGCGGACTGGGCCAGACGGCGCCGAACCCGGTGCTGACGACCATGCGCCACTTTCGCCACGAATTTGAAGACCACATTGTGGCCCGGCGCTGCCAGGCGGGTGTTTGCACGGATTTGGCGCTGTCACCGTGCGAAAACAGTTGCCCGCTGCACATGAACATTCCGCGCTTTCTGCAACTGTACAAGGAGCACCGACTGGAGGAGGCCTTCGAATCGGTCATTCTCGACAATCCGCTTCCGTCGTCGACCGGACGGGTATGCCAGCATCCTTGCGACGAGCGGTGCCGCCGCCAGACCGTGGACGACTCGGTAAATATGCGCGAGGTGCATCGCTTCATCGCGGACAGTGTTCTGCTGTCTAAGCAATTTGAAACGGCGGTCGCACGAGTCGCGAAGCGCATGCTGGAACATACCGGCCGGAAGATCGCCATCGCCGGGGCCGGACCAGCCGGACTGACGGCGGCGTTCTATCTGGCTCTGCTCGGACACGACGTCACGGTGTTCGATCCCATGCCTGAGCCGGGTGGCATGCTGCGGTTTGCGCTGCCGGAGTATCGTCTGCCCAAGCCGGTCTTGCAGCGTGAGATCAAGCTGATCGAACGCCTGGGGGTGAAGTTCAGCCTCAACACGCGGGTCGGCACCGACATCACGCTCAACGAACTGGATGAACGCTTCGATGCCGTATTCCTTGCCATCGGCACGTGGAAAGAATCCTGGGTCTATCTGCCCGGCACCGAACTAAGGGGCGTTTATCCGGCGCTTTCCTTGCTTGAGGCGGTTGCAAAAGGCGACTCTGTAAGCTTGGGGCGCAAAGTCGTAGTCATCGGAGGGGGCAACGCAGCCATCGACTCTGCCCGCACCGCGCTGCGCAAGGGAGCCGAAGTTATCGTCGTGTATCGCCGCGAGCGCAAAGACATGCCGGCAATCGAAGAAGAAACCGAGGCCGCGGAGAAAGAAGGCGCGCGGATCGTTTTTCTGTCCGCGCCGTACCGCGTCATCGGGGATACCAAGGGAAGCGTCAAAGCCTTGGAAGTGGTCAAGACACGACTGGGAGAATACGACACTTCGGGACGGCGCAAACCGGTCGCCACCGACGAGGTGCAGCGCATCGAATGTGACTCGGTGATCCTGGCCGTGGGCGAAACGGTGGACCTGGACTTCTGCAAAGCATCGGGTTTGCAGGTCAAGGCAGGCGGCACCATCGAAGTGGATCGATACCGCTTGGAGACCAGCCGTCCTCGCTTCTTTGCCGGAGGGGACCTGGTCACTGGCGCGTCGAATGTATCCAACGCGATGGCGTTCGGCAAACGGGCCGCCCGCGCCATCGACGAGCAGTTGATGGACGCGAAACGCTGGGACGAGCTGTTCCCCGCCATGGAATATGATCCATCTCCACCGAAGAACGTGAGTGAATGCCGCCGCCACTCGCCGCGTGAGCTCTCCGTCGGTGAGCGCATGCCGTCGTCGGCAGAAGTGGTGGTCGGGCTGTCGGCCGAAGAAGCACATGAAGAAGCCTGCCGCTGCCTGCGCTGCGACGTAAAAGTAGCGGCATCTCGCTAGAGAGGGAGGTCAATCTTGCCGCAGAAGAAAGTTTCGCTCCGCATCGACGGCGAGTTGGTCAACGCCCTGGAGGGGCAGTCGATCCTGGAAGCCGCCCATGCCAGCGGGAAATGCATTGCAACGCTTTGCTTCATGGATGGGCTGAGTTCGGTCGGAGCCTGCCGACTGTGCATGGTGGAGGTGTCGGGTGTTGATCGGCTGTTTCCAGCCTGTACGACGCCGGTGCAGGACGGCATGTCGGTAATTACCGCCTCCCCCAAGCTGTCGCGATACCGTCGCATCACCATCGAATTGCTGCTGGTAGAACGCAACCATGTGTGCGCGGTGTGCGTTGCCAACGGACACTGCGAATTGCAGGACATGGCGTATTCGCTAGGCATTACGAGTGTGCGTTTCGCGTATAACTTTCCCAAACTGAGAGTGGACGCGACGCATACGCGCTTCGTGCTCGACCACAATCGCTGCATCCTGTGTACAAGGTGCGTGCGGGTGTGTGCGGAAGTCGAGGGTGCGCACGTCTGGGACATGATCTCGCGCGGCATCCATGCCCGTATCGTTCCAGACTTGAACCAGAATTGGGGCGATTCGAAGACCTGTACCAACTGCGGCAAGTGCGTGCAGGTCTGCCCAACCGGCGCGATGGCGGAAAAGGGCAAGGCAGTCGAGGAAATGGTCCGGGCAACAACGCCGATCACTGCGATCGCGCGCCACAGAGGAGGATCACGCGCATGAGGAAACTCAGGCTCGCTACCGTCTGGCTGGACGGCTGCTCGGGTTGCCATATGTCGGTGCTCGACCTTGATGCCGCCATCATTCCCATCCTTCGCAAGGTCGATATCGTTTACGGTCCACTGGTGGATGCGCAGGAGTTCCCGGAAGATGTCGATGTGACACTGGTGGAAGGCGCGATCAGCTCGCAGGCAGACGCGGACAACATCCAGAAGATCCGCCAGCGCACGAAGACGCTGATTTCGCTCGGCGACTGCGCGGTCACCGGCAACGTTGCGGGATTGCGGAACACGGTGCCCGTCAACAACCTGCTGCAGCGGGTTTACGTGGAGGGATCAGACGCCAATAAGTGTGTACCGGGCAATGGCCTGCCCCAACTTTTGCCACTGGCGCGTCCGGCACAGGACTACGTGAAGGTCGAGTACAGCGTCCCCGGCTGTCCGCCACAGAGCAAAGTGATTTCGGCGCTCCTGACCAGCTTGCTGGAAGGACGCAAAACCGAGACCGCCAGCAAGATCAAGTTCGGATAGGAGCGGCGATGAAGAGCATCATAATCGAGCCGGTGAGCCGCATCGAAGGCCATGCCAAGGTCACGATTCACCTGGACGACTCCGGCAATGTCGCAGACACCCGGTTCCAGGTGACGCAGATCCGCGGCTTTGAGAAGTTCACTGAAGGACGCCCGTTCTACGAAATGCCAGGAATCACCTCGCGCATCTGCGGTATCTGTCCCATCAGCCATCAATTGGCGGCGGCGAAAGCATGCGACGCCATCATGGCGGTACGCATTCCCAAGGCTGCCAAGCTGCTGCGCGAAGTTGTTCACTGCGCGCAGTTCGTGCAGTCTCATGCCCTGAGCTTTTTCTACCTGTCGGGACCGGATCTGTTGCTAGGCATGAATGCTGATCCAGCCGTGCGAAATGTAGCCGGACTGGTTGAGGCCAACCCGGAATTGGCTCGTGCCGGAATTGAGCTTCGCAAATTTGGTCTGCAGACGATCGAGAGCCTGGCCTCGGAACGTGTGCATCCCTCATGGATCGTGCCAGGCGGGGTGAAGAATCCCATGTCGGCGCAAACCTGCGATCGTCTGCTGGCCGGAATTCCCGCGGCAATCGAAACCACTCAGCTTTCGCTCAGCATTTTCAAGGGCAAGTTGGATGAGTTCCGGGAGGAGATCGAGAACTTTGGATCGGCGCCTACCATGTACGCGGGACTGGTCGACGGAGCGGGCAACCTGCAGCTTTACGATGGACTACTTCGTTTCCGTGATGCGGCCGGAGAAATCCTGCAGGACGGAATTCAGCCCGACGAATATGCGAATTTCATTGGCGAGGCGACGCTGCGGGAGTCTTACCTGAAGGCGCCATACTACAAGCCGGTCGGTTATCCGGATGGCATCTATCGAGTTGGTCCGTTGGGACGCATCAACGTCACCAACGCGTGTGGCACGCCCATCGCTGACGGCGAGTTGCAGGAACTTCGCCAGCGTTTTGGCCGCGTTCCGCACAGTGCTTTTCTGTATCACTATGCCCGGCTCATCGAAGTGCTTTATGCGCTGGAGCGCATGAACAAACTGTTGATCGATCCGGAGATTTTAAGCAGCCACGTGAGGGCGACGGCGAACGTGAATGCCCTAGAGGGCGTGGGAATCATCGAGGCGCCAAGGGGAACGCTGATCCATCACTACAAGGTGGATGAGAACGGCGCGATCGTCTGGGCGAACCTGATCGTCGCCACCGGACACAACAACCTGGCTATCGGAAAGAGCGTCCGGCAGGTGAGCGAACACTTCGTTAAAGGCACCCACCTGGAAGAGGGAATGTTAAACCGTGTCTCGGCTGTGGTGCGGGCCTACGACCCCTGCTTGAGCTGCTCAACGCACGCACTGGGAATGCCTGCGGTCAGCATCTCATTGCACGCCGCAGATGGAACGCTGTTGGACGAGATTCGGAGCTAGATGGAAGGTCAAAGGAGCCAGGATTTGTCACAAGAGTTTCAGCGCAGCTTGACGGTTACCGCCATCGCGCATTTTCGACACTATTATCGTCGGTGTCGTAGATCAGTATCGTGCATTCCGCACGAACTAAACGAGCTTTATTGAGGAGAGCACCTATGTCTTACGTTGTAAGAGTTGTCATGACCGAGGAAGAGGAGTCTGCCCAGAAACCGGCGATTGGCGTAAAGGTTCATGTCGACGGACAATACGTCTACAACAACCTGGAGATTGCCCGTGAAGCCGCGCAAGTGGCCTGCAATGCAGCAGCTAAGATGAAACCAGGACGGTCGCGCGCGACCAGCGATGAAGACTGGACTGAGCATCCCGACCGCACGGATTAGTTACACCTTCTCGGCCCGCTGGCTCGATCGTCTCCGAAAGTGAGGCCCGATTCGCTCTCTCGCCCAGAGACGCGGAGGGTTGGCGTCAGTTCGGTGAAATGCTCGTGAATAACGCGAATGAACGGTTGGTCTGGCCGCAAAATGGCCGCAGTGGATTCAAGACCGTGCATTCCCTTGCACGGGTCAAATACCAGACGGGTCACTTGCTGCGAACCGAAGGAACGGTCATTCAGCGATCGCTCCTCTGTAGGTTCGCCAATTCAATACGCCAACCCGACTTCACGTTCTCTGTTCTGATTTTAGCTTCCGAGATGATATGCGACGGACAGGCTCCGGCGGGATGCGATACCCGAGCCATAGGCACTCGAAATGCAGACGGAGACCGGCCATGAAGAAGGGCAGCAGTTCTCAACGGAGACCGAGGCGGACGGCAACGTCTGTCCGCACACAACGTCGGCTACAATCGGCATTGACCCAGGACATAGGAACCGTCCGTTACTGCGCATTGGATTAATGACGTAGAAGGTGTCGAGGAGACGTTTATGACTCAGGCGTGGGAGCGTGGCAAATGCAAAGAACGAAGCAGTCAACTGGGACGTTCACCCTGCGCTCGCAACCGTGTCGAGTGAGTTGTTCGCAGTGTGCGGGGTCGCCACCGACGACATTATGGATGTGGGCGGTGCGGCGGATATGAACTCTCGATCATGAACGTTTCCAAGCAATTATGAAGCAAGAACTCGCTGTCCCAACGGTCGCGGAGATCAACCAGAGAGACTCGTGGCTGGCGATGGCCATTATGGGTTTGGGCCAGGCGCTGATGACGTTCAACATCAGCGCCCTGCCGGTCTCCATGAGCGGCATCGTCACAAGCTTCAGTGTGGCACCGACCACCGTGGGAACGGTGATGGTCGTGCACTCACTGAGCATCGCAGCCTTGGTCATGCTGGGTGCCAAGCTCGGGCAGATATTCGGGTCGAGGAACGTGTTCCAGGCGATGAGCGCCGTGTTCGTCGTTGCGGTGATGATGTTGAGGATTGCCCCCAATATATTCGTCGTGCTCGCGGCGCAGACGATCGCGGGGCTGGCAGCTTCTGTCGTCGTCCCCTCCCTGGTGGTGCGGATTGCCAATAGCTATAAGGGCAAGCAACAGGTCCAGGCACTCGGCCTGCTGGGCGGCATCCAGGCGCTTGCGGGGATGCTGGGGTTCTTCGTAGCCGGGAGTCTGGAAACGTTGGCCAGCTGGCGCGTTACCTTCGCGATCCTTGTTCCACTATCGCTTGCGGCGGTGTTCCTCGGTCGCCATTTGGCCCCGGTGGACAAGTTACCCGAAGTCAAAATCGATTTGCTGGGCGTGGTGCTGGCTGCCTCCGCTATCGTCCTCATTAGTCTTGGCTTCAACAATCTCCACCGCTGGGGCGTCCTTCTGGCGAAACCCACACATTGTTCCATTTCGGCGGTCTATCGCCCGCGCCCGTGATGATCGTACTGGGCCTCGTGCTGGTGCAGAGCTTTTTCGCGTGGTCGCATCGTCGCGCGGCAAGCGGGAAAACCCCCTCTCCTGGCGCTGCAGGTGATCGAGAGCCGGCAGGAGCGGGTGGCGGTGCTAGCGATGTTGACGATCGTCGTGCTCGCTACTGCACTGACTTTCCTGATGCCGCTCTACATCGAAATCGTTCAAGGCGGATCGAGCTTTCAGACTGCGATCTGCCTCATTCCGTATCAGTTCTCGGTCTTCGTCGCTGCGGTGCTGATCGTGCGCTTGTACGGCAGGTGGTCGCCGCGGCAGATCGCCCGCTACGCGTTCTTCATCGTCGCCATCGGGTTCGTAGGTTTGGGTATAAAGTTCCAGAATGAGTGGAGCAGCCTAGTTGTCATCTTATTTCTTATCGTGATCGGCATCGGCCAGGGAGCGCTGGTAACTCTTCTGTTCAACGTGTTGGTAACCGCTTCGCCGAAGCGATTCGCAGGCGACGTCGGTTCACTGCGCGGCACAACCAGCAACTTGGCCGCAGCGGTAGGCACCGCAGTTGCGGGGGCGCTTATGGTCAGTATTCTGAGTCTCAATATCGAGCGCAGTCTGATAGACCACCCGACCCTTCCACCCAAATTGATCAACAAGCTGGACCTCAACAATGTGAACTTCATGAGCAACGATCAGCTGATCGAAGCGATATCCCATACCCCGGCGACGCCCGGGCAGGTCAGGGAGGCCGTGCGCATCAACGCGGACGCGCGGTTGCGAGCGCTGCGCCTCTCGCTGTTCTTTTCGGCCGGCCTGGCGTTCCTGGTGATCATCCCAGCCGGCGGTTTGCCAAACTATGTCCTCGGCCAGGTACCGAGTGGGCACCCAGAGGTCACTGAGGTGCGCGGAAAGAAGTAACTCGCGGCCTCCGCGCAGAAGTTCCCGCCATCTATCCGACTCTACCGATTGATGCACGGAACCTGTACCAGGCCAGCCACTGGATCGCAAGGGAGGCCGAGATTGTGTTCAAGTGCCATCGCTCCGGCGTTGAGCACCGGGTCGACGGTCCCGCCCAGAAACGTCGCACAGGCCGGTCGCAGACATCAGGCTTGCGGAACCCACTTCGCCCTGACAGCCGACCTCCGCGCCGGAGAACGATGCGTTGATTTTCGCTGGACTCGCGCAGCCCACGAACGTCAGCAGGAAATTGCAGATGTCGTCGGTGACGTCTTCGCCGAATTTCTTCGCCACCTGCGGCAGCTTGCGCCGCCGTTCGGCAAGGGTGCGAACCGGCAGCAGGTTGTGTGGCGGATGTAGGGGCGCCAGAGCACGAACTCTTTGAGTATTGCGGACCGACTGCGTCGACGAGCACCGGTGCTGCATACACAGCGCCGCCGTGTACGACCGATGACCGATTGCAACAACATGCGTGTCACTCGAGAAGCGCACCAGCCAGTCGAACCGGAAATCAAGCGCGCCCGGCATGTTACGGCGGCGTACTTCACTCCAGGCCTGCTCGTCCGCGACGTTACCGTGCGCATCTTTGGCGCGAAACCGGGCGCGACCATAGAGCTTCGAGATTGCTGCTGACCTTCGCCTCGCCGATGACGAACTCGGTGAACGTAAAGCTGGAGGACCCCGCGTTGGGGACGAGGATCGCGTCGCTCATATCAGCTCACCTTTGCGGCAGTCTCCCGGCGTTGGTGCGCGACCAGCGCCGACACCGCGCACGAAGCGAGGCGGCTCTGTACTGAATCCGCGCGGCTGGTGAGGGTGATCGGTACACGGGCTCCGAGCACGATGCCCGCCGAATCGGCGTCCATCAGAAAAGAGAGACTCTTCGCCAGCATGTTGCCCGCTTCCAGGTCGGGAACCACCAGGATGTCGGCATGTCCTGCCACGGGCCCGGCGATATTCTTGATCCTAGCCGCTTCAGGACTGATCGCGTTGTCCAGTGCCAGTGGACCATCGAGTACGCCGCCGGTGATCTGTCCGCGGTCGGCCATCTTGCACAGGGCGGCGGCTTCGACCGTCGATTGCAGCTTCGGATTGACCTTCTCCATCGCCGACAGGATGGCAACCTTCGGCGATTCGATTTGCAAGGCGTGCGCCAGGTCGATCGCGTTCTGCACGATATCGACCTTGTCCTCGAGGGTCGGAAATATGTTGATCGCAGCGTCGGTAATGATCAGCACGTTGCCATGATGCGGAACATCCATGATGAAGCAATGACTGAGCCGTCGGGCGGTGCGTAGCCCCGTCTCGCGCTTGACCACAGCGGCCAATAGTTCGTCAGAGCTTAGGGAGCCCTTCATCAGCATTTCGGCGTGACCCTCGCGCACCAGCGCCACCGCTTTTGCGGCTGCTGCGTGGCTGTGCTCGACA
>Ga0306925_10004080_pt1 | contig 13084 bp, 10 predicted proteins | sample flu12Cox44000176_FD_203755 | JGI IMG/M metagenome (GOLD analysis project Ga0306925, IMG submission 203755) | Lab enrichment of tropical soil microbial communities from Luquillo Experimental Forest, Puerto Rico - flux8day.12C.oxic.44.000.176 (v2)... | ecosystem: Environmental > Terrestrial >...
ATCTTGCCTCCAGTTCCCATCCCCAGACTTTAGCGACCCGGCGCGCACGCCGTGACCAGCACACCGGCCCGGATCAGCCCAAGTGTCAGTCGAGGCCGGGCAGGGGGGCGGTGCCGTCGCGCCACCGGACGACCCGGACCGCCTTGCCCACCTCGCTGCGCGGCACGGTGCCCGGGGGCAGGACCCGGACCGCGACGCCGACCCCGAGTTCCGCGCGGAACCGGGCCTCCAGTTCCCCGGGCCCCGGCATCTGCCCCGCCCCGGGGTCGGCCGGCGCGGCGCTGGACGGCGACCCGGTAGCGGCAGCCGTTTTGTATTCGCAACAGACGATCAGCCGGCCCGCAGCCTCGCGCTCATCGACCACCAGCAGATAGTCCGGGCACATGGCGGGCGAGGCCAGCAGCACGCGTTCCACCTCGCTGGGGTAGACGTTCACGCCGCGCAGCACCAGCATGTCGTCGCGCCGGCCGGTGACCTTGCTCATCCGCACCAGGGTCCGGCCGCACGGGCAGGTGCCCCGGCGCAGCGACGAGATATCCCCGGTGCGGTAGCGCAGCAGCGGAAGCGCCTCCCTGGTCACCGTGCTGAACACCAGTTCGCCGGGGGTGCCGTCGGGCACCGGCGCACCAGTCTCCGGGTCCACCGCCTCGACGAGGAAATGGTCCTCGTTGACGTGCAGGCCGTCCGCCGCCTCCAGGCACTCGGCCGCCACTCCGGGGCCGATCACCTCGGACAACCCGTAGATATCCAGGGCCCGCAGGCTGAGCAGTTCCTCGATGCGGGCGCGCATCTGGCCGGTCCAGGGTTCGGCGCCGAACAGGCCCGCCTTCAGGGTCAGCCCCTCCCCCGCCCCGAGGCCCGCCGCGGCCAGCGCCTCGCCGAGCCGGATCGCGTACGACGGCGTGCAGGTCAGGATGTCCGGGCGCAGGTCGCGGATCAGCGTGACCTGCCGGGCCGTCATGCCGCCGGATACCGGGACCACCGTGGCGCCAAGCTCGATCGCGCCCTGGTGGATGCCGAGCCCGCCGGTGAACAGCCCATACCCGTAAGCGTTGTGGATGGTGCTGGCCCGCGTCGCGCCCGCCGCCGCGAGCGCCCGCGCGCACATCCGCGCCCAGAGCGCCAGGTCCGCGCGGGTGTAGCCGACCAGTGTGGGCCGGCCGCCGGTACCGCTGGAACCGTGCACAGCGACCAGGTCCGCTGGCGGAACTTCCACCATGCCATACGGATATGCCGCCCACAGGTCAGCCTTGGCAACCATGGGGAGCCGGGGCAGATCGGCAAGAGTGACGTCATCCGGGGCGGTCACACCCGCGGCGCGCAACCGCCCCGCCTGGACGCCGTCGGTGCCAAGGAGCCGTGCGACCAGGGCGCGCAGCCTTGTTTCCTGCAAGCTGGCGAGTTCCTCGGCGGGCATGGCCTCCGCGCTGGGCTCGAACATCCGCCTCACCTTCCCGCCCGGCTCCCGGCCATCCTGCCATGATCCGGTGCGCCCGGCGGGAGTTGGCCCCCTGGCAGTGGTGGGCCTGGATCCCCTGCTCGCGCGCTCCGGCAGGCACATAGCATCGGGGTATGAACACGGTGCCGGATCGTGCCCGGGTACGCCTGCCCGGGATTTCTTCACGCGCTTACGAGCATCCCGCCGACCGCTCCGCGCTAGTGGCGATGCGCAAGCTGACCGGCTTCGACGTGCTACTCAAGCGGCTCGCCAGCCTGTTCTCCGACCGGAGCCTGCGGCTGCTGTTCCTGGCCAGCTCGGTCCGGGCCTCGACCGAGCAGTTCCCGCACCTGTACGAGCTGCTGCTCGACGGCTCCTCGATCCTGGACCTGCCAGAGGTGCCGGAGCTGTTCATCTCCCAGGACCCGATCCCCAACGCGATGACGCTCGGCTCGGACAAGCCGTTCATCGTGCTCACCACGGGCCTGGTGGACCTGATGGACGAGGAGGAGATCCGGTTCATCATCGGCCACGAACTCGGGCACGCGCTATCCGGCCACGCGGTCTACCGGACCATGCTCTACCACCTGACCCGGCTCGCCACCCGGCTGGCCTGGTTCGCGATCGGCTACATCGGGCTGCGCCTGATCATCGCGGGCCTGGAGGAGTGGTACCGCAAGTCCGAGCTGTCCTGCGACCGGGCGGGCGTGCTGGCCGGGCAGGACGTGTCGGCCGCACGGCGGGCGCTGATGAAGATCGCCGGTGGCGCCAAGGTGTCCGAGCTGAGCCAGGACGCGTTCCGGCAGCAGGCCCACGAGTACGACGCCGTCCCCGACGTTCGGGAAGGGCTCATCAAGCTGCTGCAACTGCAGGGCAACACGCACCCGTTCGCCGTGGTGCGATTCGCCGAGCTGGACCGGTGGGTCGCCGAGGAGGACTACGACACGATCCTGTCCGGCGAGTACCCGCGCCGCGAGGACGACCCGCAGGTCTCGGTGGGTGACGAGATCAAGGCCGGAGCCAAGTCCTATCAGGACTCCTGGAACCGGACCTCGGACCCGTTCGTGGGGCTGGTGAAGGGCTTCGCGGAGGGCGCCGCCGGAGCGGGCGCATCGCTGTTCAGCGGGCTGTTCGGCCGTCCGGGCAACGGGCCTGGCAACGGTGGATCCGGGCCGGGAGCGGGATCGGGCTCAGGCGGCTCGGACTCGGACTGACCGTCCGATCGGAGGCTGACGGGTTCCGGGGCCGGCCTAGCCGCCGGAGCCAAGGGGCGGAGCGGTTCTGGGCGGCCCCATAGAACGCGTTTGTGGTGGTTGGCTCAACAACCACCAAAGAGGGTGTCGCAGCAAATGGGACAACCCGGCCGCCACCGGCCAGGGCCGGCGCCTGGTCATCTGGACGGTCTGGCTCTGACCCACCGCTTCGCCGTTTGTGGTCGTTGGTGCCAACGCCCACAAAACAATGTGGTCGTTGGCGTAATCGCCCACAAACGCCGCGGGCCAGCCGCCGTCGCAGCAGTCACCACCGCATCGACGGCGCATGAGCCCCCGCTCTGCCCGCTCCAAATGTCATGGCTGGCCCAACCACCACAAAGAATGTGGTCAGAGTGCCAACCACCACAAACGGATTCCGTGAGTGCGGTGTGGCTGTCGGGCCGGGAGCCGCTGCGGGGTTCCCGGCGCGGGGTTCAGGCCCGGGAAGTGCTGAGGATGACGAGGTCGTCGCGGTGTACGACCTCGCGCTCGTAGCCTGGGCCCTTCCGGGCGGCGAGCCAACGGGTGGACCGGCCCATCAGCGCCGGGATCTCGGCCGCGTCGTAGTTGACCAGGCCACGCGCCACGACCTGGCCGTCGGGGCCGGACAGGTCCACCGGGTCGCCCGCGTCGAAGTTGCCCTCGACCCCGGTGATGCCCGCGGGCAGCAGGGATGCCCGGCTGGCCACGACCGCGCGGACGGCGCCCGCGTCCAGCGTCAGCGTGCCCCGGGCGGAGGCGGCGTGCGCCAGCCACAGTTGCCGGGTGGCGGGGCGGCGGTCGTGCGGGGCGAAGTACGTGCCGACCGGCTCCCCCGCCAGGGCAAGCGCCGCCTGGCCGGCCTGGGCCACCACCGTGGGGATGCCGGCCTCGGTGGCGATGAGCGCCGCGTCCACCTTGGTGGCCATTCCCCCGGTGCCCACGCGCGCGGGCGCACCACCCTGCCCCGGCGCACCGGGGCGTCCCGGCGGGCCGAGGGTGATGCCGTCCAGGTCACGGCGGTGCTGCACCCGGCGGATTCGCCGGGCCCCCGAGTGGCGGGGGTCGAAGTCGTAGAGCCCGTCCACGTCCGACAGCAGGATCAGCGCCCCAGCCCGGACCACGTGGGCGACCAGGGCGGCCAGGCGGTCGTTATCGCCGAACCTGATCTCGTCGGTGGCGACCGTGTCGTTCTCGTTGACCACGGGCAGGACGCCCAGTTCGAGCAGCCGGTTCAGGGTCCGCTGCGCGTTGCGGTAGTGCGCGCGGCGCATCAGGTCGTCGGCGGTCAGCAGGATCTGCCCAGCCTGCACCTCGTGCCTGGCGAACGCGGCCGTGTACACCGCGACAAGCAGGCCCTGGCCGACGCTCGCGGCCGCCTGCTGGGTGGCCAGGTCCCGGGGCCGGCGGGCCAGCCCTAGCGGCACCAGGCCCGCCGCGATCGCCCCGGAGGAGACCAGCACTACCTGGGTGCCCGCGCGCACCCGTTCCGCGAGCACCCCGGCCAGTGCCGCGATGCGACCCTGGTCGATCCCGCCGTCGGCGGTGGTGAGCGAGGACGAGCCGACCTTGACCACGACCCGGCGGGCAGCGGCGATGTCCGCCCGGTCGTCTAGGTCGTCCAGGTCGTCCCGGCCTTCCTGGCCTTCCTGGCCTTCCTGGCTGGACTCGCCGGCCGGGGCGTCCGTGGTCACCAGGGCAGCCGTTCGTCGGTGCCGCGGGGCCCGAACCCGTGCGGCGAGCCGGCCGGCACATCCGGGTCCCAGTCGAACACGACCGCGTCGTCGGGGTCCCCGATGGCCACCTCGGCGCCCGCCTGGGCCCCGGCCTCGGCCAGTGCCTGCTCCACCCCGATCCGGGCCAGCCGGTCGCCGAGGTATCCGACCGCCTCCGCGTTGCTGAAGTCGGTCTGCCGCACCCACCTGGCTGGCTTGTGCCCGCGCACCATGAAGCTGTTCTCGCCGGTCCGGATCACCTCGAACTCGGGCCCGCCCGCGGCGGGTGGCCTGATTACCTGCCGGGTGGGCTCCGGCGGCGGGGCCGCCGCGCGGGCCGCGGCAACCACCCGGCCCACTGCGAACGCGAAATCCCGCACGCCCTCGTGGGTGGCCGCCGAGATCTCATGGACCTCCAGGCCGCGGGCGGCCAGGACCCCGCGGGCCTGCTCGGCCACCGCCCGCGCCTCCGGTACGTCGATCTTGTTCAGGGCGACGATCCGCGGCCGCCCGGCCATGTCGGCACCGGTGGCCTCGGCGTAGGCAGCCAGTTCCGCCTCGATCGTGTCTAGGTCGGCCACCGGGTCCCGGTCCGGCTCCCCCGCCGGGCCCGCGGCGCAGTCGAGCACGTGCACCAGCACCACGCAGCGCTCCACGTGGCGCAGGAAGTTCAGGCCGAGCCCCTTGCCGCTGCTCGCGCCGGGAATCAGCCCGGGCACGTCGGCCACCACGAACTGGGTGTCGCCCGCCTCCACCACGCCCAGGTGGGGGGTGAGCGTGGTGAAGGGGTAGTTCGCGATCTTGGGCCGGGCGGCGGACATGGCCGAGATCAGCGAGGACTTGCCCGCGTTGGGGAAGCCCACCAGGCCCGCGTCGGCCACGGTTTTGAGCTCAAGCACCAGGGTCTGCTCGAGGCCGGGCTCGCCGCGCAGCGCGAACCCCGGGGCCCGGCGCCGGGGAGAGGCGAGCGCCGCGTTGCCCAGCCCGCCCCGGCCGCCCTCCGCGGCCACGAACCTGGTCCTGGCGCCCACCAGGTCGGCGAGCACCTCGCCGTCCAGCGCCTTGACCACGGTGCCGTCGGGGACGCTGACCACCACGTCCACTCCGTTGGCGCCGCTGCGGTGCGACCCTGAGCCCTGCTTGCCGTTGCCCGCGCGGCGCACCGGCCGGCGGTGCAGGTCCAGCAGCGTGGCCATGCCGGGGTCGACCTCGAAGATGACGTCGCCGCCCCGGCCGCCGTTGCCGCCGTCGGGCCCGCCGAGCGGCTTGAACTTCTCCCGGTGCACCGACGCGCAGCCGTGCCCGCCGTCGCCCGCCTTCACCGTGACGGTTACGTGGTCAGCGAACTCGGCCACTTGTCGATCCCTCCTGAGGGCCACATGACTGTAGGGCGGACCGGCTGGCGGTCCGCCCTAGTGTGGCTCGTTTACTCGCGGCGGACTAGTCCGCCGTCGGGCCCGCTTCCCCGACCACGCTCACGGCCCTGCGGTTGCGCACGCGGCCAAACGTGACCACGCCGCTGACCAGCGCGAACAGGGTGTCGTCCTTGCCACGGCCGACACCGGGGCCCGGGTGGAAGTGGGTGCCACGCTGGCGCACGATGATCTCGCCCGCGTTGACCTGCTGACCGCCGAACCGCTTGACGCCCAGCCGCTGCGCGGCGGAGTCACGGCCGTTCCGGCTCGATGACGCGCCCTTCTTGTGTGCCATCGTCAGCTCTTCTTCCTCGCCGCGGCCTTCCGCTCGGCGCTGATCCCGGTGATCTTCACCTGGGTGTAGCGCTGGCGGTGGCCCATCCGTCGCCGGTAGCCGGTCTTGTTCTTGTAATGGATGATGTTGATCTTGGGCCCGGCTACCTCGCCCAGGATCTCCGCGGTGACCTGGTAGTGGCCAAGCTCGCCCGGATCGCTGATGACCTTGCCGTCATCGACGACGAGCACGGCCGGCAGCGTCACGCTGGAACCAACCTCACCGGCAAGCGTGTCAACGGTGAGGACGTCGTCCACCGACGCCTTCTCCTGCCTGCCACCGCAGCGCACGATCGCGTACACCGAAGAACTCTCTCTCTGCTTGTGCGGGCCCAACGCGCTGTCCCGCTAGGAGCGGGTCACAGGCACGAAGAGGGGCTCGCCAGCTTTGCACCGGGCACCCTGGGAACCCAGCCCCGGATCCGTCCTGTGCGCTGGCATCTCAGGCTATCAGACCCCGGCGGCCGCCGATGCCTCGGACGCCGCCTGCCCGTCGATGCTCGCCGCCGCATCCGGCGGGCCCGGCTCCCTGGTGGCGGCCCGCCGCCGCCGTCGGCCGCCGAACGACTGGCCCGCCGCGCCGTTCCCGGCCTCGGCGGCTCCGTCCTGGCCAGCGCCCTGCCCGGTCGCGGTATCTGGCTGGCCCGGGGCGGCAGAATCGCCATCGCTGGCTGGGGCGGCACCGCCGGGGCCGGATGCGACGGTGTCGGCCGCGGCAGCGTCGGCCGCGGCAGCGTCGGCCGCGGTGTTCTCCGCGGCGGTGCTGGCCGCCGGCGTCTCGGCGGTGCGGTCGGCCACGGGCTTGTCACCGGCCTTGGCGCCGGCGTCGGCACCGTCCTTATCGGCCTTGCCCTGCCGCTGCCGCCTGCCTTCCCTGCCCTTGCCGTCTCTGGATGCCTTGCCATCCCTGGCGGCCACGCCCTCGGACCGGGCCCGGTGCTGATGCTGGTGCTCCACCCCGTCCAGAGAGATCAGCAGGCCGCGCCCGTTGCAGCACTCACAGGTCTCGGAGAACGCCTCGAGCAGCCCGGAACCGACCCGCTTGCGGGTCATCTGCACCAGCCCGAGCGAGGTCACCTCGGCCACCTGGTGCTTGGTCCGGTCCCTGGCCAGGCACTCGAGGAGCCGCCGCAGCACCAGTTCGCGGTTGCTCTCAAGCACCATGTCGATGAAGTCGATCACGATGATGCCGCCGACGTCGCGCAGCCGCAGTTGCCGCACGATCTCCTCGGCGGCTTCCAGGTTGTTGCGGGTGACGGTCTCCTCGAGGTTCCCGCCCTGCCCGGTGAACTTCCCGGTGTTCACGTCCACGACGGTCATGGCCTCGGTGTTGTCGATGACCAGCGAACCGCCGCTGGGCAGCCACACCTTACGTTCGAGCGCCCTGGCCAGGTGCTCGTCGACCCGGTAATGCGCGAACGCGTCCTCGTCGCTCTGCCAGTGCTCGAGCCGGTCGGACAGGTGCGGCGCCACGTAGCGGACGTACTCGTCTACCAGGTCCCAGCCCTCGTCACCGGAGACGACCAGCTTGGTGAAGTCCTCGTTGAAGATGTCCCTGATCACCCTGATGGTCAGGTCCGGCTCGCTGTAGAGCAGCTCGGGCGGGCTGGCCGACTTCGCCTTCCGCTCGATGCTCTCCCACTGCGCGGACAGCCTGGCCACGTCGTGGGCGAGTTCCTCCTCCGAGGCACCTTCGGCCGCGGTCCGCACGATGACGCCGGCGTTCTCCGGCATGACCTGCTTGAGGATCTGCTTGAGCCGGGTGCGCTCGGTGTCGGGCAGCTTGCGGCTGATGCCCATCATCGACCCGCCGGGCACGTATACCAGGTAGCGGCCGGGCAGGCTGGCCTGGCTGGTCAGCCGCGCGCCCTTGTGCCCGACCGGGTCCTTGGTGACCTGGACAAGCACCGACTGGCCGGACTTGAGCGCGAGCTCGATGCGCTTGGACTCGCCCTCCAGGCCGCTCGCGTCGAAGTTCACCTCGCCCGCGTACAGGACGGCGTTGCGGCCCTTGCCGATGTCGACGAAGGCGGCCTCCATCGACGGCAGCACGTTCTGGACCTTGCCGAGGTACACGTTGCCGACCAGGGACTGGTGGCCGCCCCGGTCCACGTAGTGCTCGACAAGCACCTTGTCTTCGAGGACTGCGATCTGGGTTCGCTCCCCGCGCTGCCGGACCACCATGACCCGGTCCACCGCCTCGCGCCGGGCCAGGAACTCCGACTCGGTGATGACCGGCGGGCGGCGCCGCCCGGAGTCGCGCCCCTCGCGGCGCCGCTGGCGCTTGGCCTCCAGCCGGGTGGACCCGCGGACGACCTGCACTTCGTCGCCGGAGTCTTCGCCGCCGGAACGGGCCGGGCGCACGTGCACCACGGTGTTCGGCGGGTCGTCTGGGCCGGCCTGGTCCGAGTCGGCCGCCGCGCCACGGCGGCGCTTGCGCCGCCGGCGGCGGCTGCCGCCTCCGGCGGCCTCTTCTTCCTCGCCGTCCTCGGCGGCCGTGCCCGCGTCCTGCTCACCGGCCGGGGCGGCACCCTGGCGTGCTCCGGGGTCCTGGCGTGCCCCGGCACCGGCGCCGGATTCCTCGTCGGCCTGGGCTCCGTCGGCTGCGGCGGCGTCCTGGCCGCCGTCTGCCTCGGCGCCACGGCCGCGGGAGCGCGATCCACGGCGACGGCGACGGCGGGCCGTGCCTTCGGCCTCGCCATCGCCGGGCTCGCCCTGGTCATCGGGCGCGGCCTGGTCCTCTGCCGGGCGGGCCGGGGCGGCCGCAGGAGGCGCGGGCGAGGTCTTCGCGGGCGCCTGGAAGATCGCCTGAGGTGGCTGGAAGGTGGCGGCCGGCACCCCCGGCGGCTCGGTCTGCGCCGGGGCAGGCGGCTGCCCGGCGGCGGGGGCGGCCGCGCCGCTGAACGACGTGGCCGGGATGCTGAACGGGGCGGCGAACGGCGCCACCACCGGGCTCGCCTGACCGGGCGCGCTGCCAGCGGCCGGACGGTCGGCAGCCGGACTGCCGGCCGGGGCGCTGGTGGCAGAGGTGCCCGTGGCGGGGCCGGCGCCCGGAGCCTGGCGGGCGCCCGGAGCCTGGCCGGCGGCGCTGCCCGCCACCGGCGGCGCCGTGGCTGCCCCAGCGTCGGCTGCGCCCGCGTCGGCTGCCCCTGCGTCGGCCGGCTCTGCAGCGCCCTTCTCGCTGGACGCGGCGGCGCGGGAGGCGCTGCGCCTGGTGCGCTTGGCTGGCCGGCGCGTGGCGGTGCCGCCATCGGCCTGGTCACCGGTCGATTTCGGAGCGCGCCCTGACGAAGCACGCCCTGACGGAGCCGCGGCGGGCGTGTCCGCAGCGGCCCCGGGCGCAGCAGTTACAGGCGCGGCGGTTTCGGGCGCGGCAGCCCCCCGCGTGGCAGCCCCCGGCGCGGCGGCCGCAGGCGCTGCGGCTGCCGTGGCCTCCGTGGTTTCCGGCGCCGCCGGATCGGCAGCAGGCTTGGCCGTCCGCCGCCTGGTGGCGCGCTTGCGCGGCGCCGCCTTGGCGGCGGGCGCTTCGGTCAGGCCGGACGGGCCATCGCTGCCCGACCCGTCACCGCTGGACCCTGTGTCGTGTAGCTCGCTGTCGAGCATCCGGGCTATCTCCCGTCAAGCTCCCGGGCGCGGACGGCCTGGTCGGCTCGTCCGCTCCGCGCAGGAGCGGGTCGCACGCGACATTCCGGCGGGCACCTGCCGGCTCGGCGGTGCCCCCGGTGCGCGTTATCTCCAGTTGTGGTCCTCCCGGCGTGCTCCGCACCCGCGGCTGCGGTGCCGCATCCGGCTGCAGCAGCTCTGCGGGCACTGTGAGCCCGCTTGCCGCGGCAGCGGCGCCGACACCGTCCGCGCTGAGCGCGCCCTGTGCCAGCCGGGTCACCAGCGGTGGTGACGACGGCGCGAGGGCGGCCAGGCGGCGAAGCGCGGCCAGGATGTCGTCAGGCCGGATGGCAGGTATGACATGCCGAACAACCATTCGAAGTATGGCATTCCCGGCATCGCCGCCCTCGGCGGCGCACCGGTCGGTTCCGATGGTGATCACTGCGGCACGGGCGTCCATGCGCCGCGTCCCTTTATTGGTGAGGCGCTCGACCTCCAGGCTGTCGCAGGCGAGAAACTCGTCTACGGCCCGGGCTGCGTCGGCCGATGGCACGCCGGGCAGGACCACCTGCCACAGGGACGCCTCCAGCGGAAGCGCGCCCAGGGCGGGCGGGGCCTGCATCACCTCGATCACGTCAATCCCGTCTGGCAGCGCCGCGTCAAGCCGTTCCCGTACCTCGGACACGGCACACACCCTTGTGAGCGAGAGCTCCAGGTACTCGGCCTCGCTCGCTGCTCCTGTCGGGGCCGCGCCAGCGTAGGAGATCTTCGGGTGCGGCGTGAATCCGGCGGAATAAGCGATGGGCAGCCCTGCCCTGCGAACTCCCCGTTCAACGGCACGCGCGATATCCAGGTGACTGGCGAAACGCATCCTGCCTCTTTTAGCGTACCGGACGACCAGCTGGCAGGTCACCGTAGGCGCGCCCGGGCCCGGTGCCCTCTGGCCAGGCACGCTCAGGCCCCGGTCCTGGCTGGCACGGTCGGCAGCGGGAGAAGCGTCGCCCCCGTGGGCCCGGTCTGGATCTCGGTGCCCATGGCCGGGCAGACCCCGCAGTCGTAGCACGGCGTCCAGCGGCAGTCATCCACTTCCAGCGCGCCCGAGGCGTCGCGCGCGTCCTCCCAGTCCTGCCACAGCCAGTCGCGGTCCAGCCCGGCGTCGAGGTGGTCCCACGGCAGCACCTCGCTGTACTCGCGCTCCCTGGTGGTGTACCAGTCCAGGTCGACCGGCTCGCCGGCCAGGGCCGCGGCGGTACAGCGCTCCCAGCGGTCAAAGGAGAAGTGCTCGCTCCACCCGTCGAAGCGGGCACCGTCCTCCCACGCCGCCTTGATCACCTTGGCGACCCGCCGGTCGCCGCGGGACAGCAGGCCCTCGATGATCGAGGGCCGCCCGTCGTGGTAGCGGTAGCCCACCGCGCGCCCGTACCCGGGGGCGGATCGCAGTGCGGCGCCGAGGCTGCGCAGCCTTGCGTCCACCGTCTCGTGGGTCTCCTGCGCGGCCCACTGGAACGGGGTGTGCGGCTTGGGCACGAAGGCCCCGATCGACACCGTGCACCGGATGTCCCGCCGGCCGCTCGCGTCCCGCCCGGCCTTGATGACCTTCCTGGCGAGGTCGGCGATGGCGGCCACGTCCTCGTCGGTCTCGGTCGGCAGGCCACACATGAAGTAGAGCTTGACCTGGCGCCAGCCGCTCGCGTAGGCGGTGGTGACGGTCCGGATCAGGTCATCCTCGGTGACCATCTTGTTGATCACCTTGCGCATCCGCTCGGTGCCGCCCTCCGGGGCGAACGTGAGGCCGGATCTGCGGCCGCCGCGGGCCAGTTCGTTGGCGAGCGTGACGTTGAACGCGTCCACCCGGGTGGACGGCAGCGACAGCCCGAGGTTGGCACCCTCGTAGCGGTCGGCCAGGCCCTTCGCTATCTCGTTGATCTCGCTGTGGTCGGCGCTGGACAGCGACAGCAGGCCGACCTCGGCGAAGCCGCTGGCCGACACCCCCTGCTCGACCATGTCCCCGATCGTGGTGATGCTCCGCTCGCGCACCGGCCGGGTGATCATGCCGGCCTGGCAGAACCGGCAGCCGCGGGTGCAGCCACGGAAGATCTCGACGCTGAACCGCTCGTGCACCGACTCGTGCACCGGCACCAGCGGGCGGCGCGGGTAGGCCCAGTTGTCCAGGTCCATGACCGTGTGCTTGGCAACGGTGTGCGGCACGCCCGGCCGGTTCGGCGCGACCCGCCGGATCCGGCCGTCGGGCAGGTAGTCGACGTCGTAGAAGCGCGGGACATACACCCCGGCCCCGGTCGCCAGGCGCAGCAGCAGCCCGTCCCTGCCGCCCGGGCGGCCTTCCAGCTTCCACTCCCTGATCACGTCGGTGATCGCGAGCACCGCCTGCTCACCGTCGCCGAGCACGGCACCGTCGAGGAACTCGGCGATCGGCTCGGGGTTGAACGCGGCGTGCCCGCCGGCCAGCACGATCGGGTCGGCCTCGCCCCGGTCCGCGGCCGCCAGCGGGATGCCCGCCAGGTCAAGCGCGGTCAGCAGGTTCGTGTAGCCAAGCTCGGTGGCGAAGCTGATGCCGAACACGTCGAAGTCCCTGACCGGGCGGTGCGCCTCCAGGGTGAACTGCGGCACCCCGTGCTCGCGCATCAGGCTCTCCAGGTCAGGCCACACGCTGTAGGTGCGCTCGGCGAGCACCCCGGGCCTTTCGTTCAGCACCTCGTACAGGATCTGCACGCCCTGGTTCGGGATGCCGACCTCGTAAGCGTCCGGGTACATCAGCGCCCACCGGACCTCGGCGGCGTCCCAGTCCTTGACCACGGAGTTCAGCTCGCCACCCACATACTGAATGGGCTTACGGACCAGCGGGAGCAGCGGTTCCAGCCGCGCGAACACCGATTCTGCGCCCATCCCCTCAGCTTACCGACGCCGCGCACAGCCCACGCAGGCCCGCGCCGCGGGGCGGGCGGCAAGCCGCTCGGCGCTGATCCGCGCGCCGCAGACCTGGCAGGTGCCGTAGCTGCCGTCCGCGAGCCTGGCCAGGGCCGCCTCGATCTCGGCCAGGTCCTCCCTGGCCGCGTCCGCCAGCGCGGCCACATGCTGCCGCTCGAACGCGAGCGTGGCGCCCTCGGGGTCGTGCTCGTCGTCGGCGCCGGCATCGCGCGCCGCGTCCACGATGCCGGCGAACTCGCGCTCAAGCGAGGCCAGCCGGGCCAGGCCGCGCTCCCGGGCGGCGGCCAGGGCCGCACTCGCGTCTGCCCGCTCCGACATGGGCTCCCTCCCCTGGACATCTTCGCAGCCGGCCCGGCGAGCCCGGTTTCGCGCGGGCCGCCGGCATCAGGCAGGCTGGTCCCA
>Ga0306925_10004082_pt1 | contig 13083 bp, 9 predicted proteins | sample flu12Cox44000176_FD_203755 | JGI IMG/M metagenome (GOLD analysis project Ga0306925, IMG submission 203755) | Lab enrichment of tropical soil microbial communities from Luquillo Experimental Forest, Puerto Rico - flux8day.12C.oxic.44.000.176 (v2)... | ecosystem: Environmental > Terrestrial > Soil...
GTGGAGACCCCGGCGATGCTGAAATTAGCGGCGGCGATCTCTTTGGTATAGCCCTCGTGTCGGGATCGGCAGCCGCCCAGCCGAGGGGGTGGCAAGGCCAACGGTTACGAGCAGCTGAACCTGTTCGGCGAGGCCTTCGAGCGAATTCGCCAAGCTGCGGTTGAGCCGGTCAGCGAAGCGAAGCTGATTGGAGCTGCAATCGCCGGGATGCTGTCCGGCCTTGACGCGCGGTCTGGCTACATCAGCGAACCTGCGTTTCGGGCATCACAGGCAACGGCAAATGACGATGCTGCGACCCCAGGACTGGTGCTGACGATCGGAAACGGTCAGTTGCAGGTGATCTCGCCCGAGGATGGATCACCAGCGGCGCTGGCCGGGATCAGACCCGGCGACGTGACTTTCACGATCGACGAGGAGCCGGTTTACGAAACTGACCTTGAGCGAGGTAGAGCAGAAGCTGCGCGGCCCGGTCGGCAGCGAAGTCCGGTTGGTTCTGCGGCGCGGCACCGAGAAGCCCCTCGACCTGTCACTCAAGCGCGAGGCCTACAAGCTCCAGACGATGGTCGGGCGCGTCGAAAGCGGAAACGTCGGCTATCTGCGCATCGCCGGGTTTGACGGCGGAACCCAAGCCGCGCTCGCCGCCGCGGTGCAGGACCTGCGGCAAAAGATCGGCAGCAAGCTGGTCGGCTCCATCCTCGATCTGCGGAACAACCCGGGAGGCGGCTTCGAGGCCGCGGTCACCGTCGCCGACGCGTTTATAGACAAGGGCGACATCGTCGTCATCAAAGGCCACAAACCCGCGAGCCTCAAGCGCATCGCCGCCACCCCGGGCGACCTTGCCAAAGGCCTGCCGCTCGTCGGTTTGATCACGAGAGGCCGAGTTCGTCGCCGGCGCGCTGCAGGACAACCACCGGGCGGTGCTGCTGGGCAGCAAGACTTTTGGCGACAGCTCGATCGAACGCGTAAATCCTCTTCTCAGCAATGGAGCCATCCGTTTGACTACCGCTCGCTTCATGACGCCCACCGGCCGAGAGACCCAGGGAAGAGGTCTTAAACCCGATCTTGCCGCGGTGCCGATGAGGCTGAAAAAGCTGATGCACGGCGAGTGGCGTCACGAGGTGGATATGCGCGGTGCCTTGAAGAACACCGATCCGGTTGCAGGGGACAACAGGTCGGCTGCCGTGGCCGCCTCTGGCGTGACCGCCAGTACTGTAATGTCGCGGCCTCCTCAGTCACGACCAGCAGTATCGGTCGATCAGGCGACGAGCAATTGAGCCAAGCCGCGGACGCGGGTTGGCCCTGATCACTGGCCACACTGGCCAGTGAGCCCCGTTGGTCCGTTCACACGGGCTCCCATGCGCAATGTCGACTGGGGTGCAGGGATGCAGTCGCGCCATTCGGCATAAACTACTTTGGTGTTATCGGATTCTGAGGCAGCAGAGGTTGGGGAACGAGTGAAATTGAACGGTTCCGGTGCAAGCCTCACCCGCGTCCGTGTCGCACACGCGCAATCTGTCCGGGTTGTCACCTACAACATTCATACCTGCGTCGGCGTCGACCGGCGTTATGACCCCGGCCGAATCGGCATGGTATTGCGCGAAATCGATGCCGACATTGCTTGCCTCCAGGAGGTCGATGCTCACCGCCCGAGCGCTCGCCAGACCGACCAGTGGGCCTACCTCGGCGCAGCTACTGGCTGCCGGGTAGTTACGGGCACGAGCGTCCGTCAGCGTCACGGACGGTTCGGTAACGCGATCCTAACCAGGTTTCCGGTCCTTGCGGCGCGGTTAATCGATCTAACGGTCGCCGGCTACGAGCCGCGAGCGGCGATCGACGCGGATGTTCTGATCAGCGAACGAGTGTTGCGCGTCATCGCCACCCATTTTGGTCTGCGCGCGGCTGAACGGCGCCTGCAAGCGAACCGACTAATGGCAGCGCTCGCAGAACCGGTTTCAGCGACCCGGCGGGAACCTGCTGCGGTGCTGGTGATGGGCGATCTAAATGAGTGGCGGGGGCGACACGGCGCAATCCGCTTCCTTGATCGACGTCTTGGTCCGAGCGCGGCCGCGCGCACGTTCCCATCATGGATGCCGGTGCTGTCGCTCGACAGAATCTATGCGGAAGGACCGGCCGAGCTACGCGACGTAGACGTCTTTCGTTCGCCGCTTGCTCGCCTTGCCTCCGATCATTTGCCGCTCGTTGGTAGCTTGTTCTGGAGCGTACGCGACCGGCAGGATCGCGAGCGGCCCCGAGCGACACGTCGCCGGATGCGACAGCATCTGAATAGATCGACAGGAAACTGAGCGCAGGCGCGCATCGCCGGCTTTGACCCGTGGTCGGTCGAGCAGGGTTGCGCGGGACGGTGTAGCGGTCTATTCAGCCCGGATGCCGCTGAGGAGAAACCCACTAAATCTGAACCCGCTCCAGCTCCGCACCTTGACCCTGCTCCAGGAGCTCGCGCGTTTTCCCGAATATTCCCAGCCGGGTGACGAGCCGGGAAGCGTCGTGATCTCTGGCGTACCCATGGCGCATGGCGATCACTTTCACATCGGCGAGGTAGTCGTCGCGTCGCGCGACGCCAGCGGGTTGCACAATCCTGCCGTGTGGACCGCGCTCGAGCGCAAGGGGCTGATCCGCTATCTGTCCGACCGCGCGGTTTTAACCCCTCTTGGGATCGGCTACGACACCGGCTTGCGCAACGCAATCCTACGCACAAGTAGCTCCTGACGCTCTTGGCCGCTACCAGCAAAAGTTGAGGGCGACGCCAACCGGGCTGTGAGAACCCTGGCGGAGAGCATCCTCGATTAGTCTGGGATCCGGGGGATGCCCATCGATAGCACCAAATTCTCGGGCATGGATGCCGTTGACAATCAGAACGCTGTCGATGCCCGCCCCGGCCGCACCGGCGATGTCGGTTCGTAGACTATCGCCCGCGGCGAGGATGCGCGCGCGGTCGTCGATACCGATTAGCTCGAGGCAGCGATCGTAGACCGACCGGAACGGCTTGCCATGCCAACGCACGCGCCCTCCAGCTTGTTCGTACCACTGCGCCAACGCGCCCGCACAAAGAGCGAGATGTTCACCGTGCATCACCACAAGATCCGGATTTGCGCACACCATCGGGAGGGCGCCCACCAGGCCTCGTCGTAGTAGCGGCGCGTAATCTTCGATTTGGTCGTCCCACCCGGCGGGCCCGGTGTTTAGGATAAATTCCGCCTCCTCGGCGTCTTCGACGATTTCGAGCCCAAGGCCGTCGCGGATTCCGGTATCGCGCTCCGAGCCGATGTGCAGACAGCGGCGGCCGAGCGTCGCGTAGAATGGGTCGGCGCGCCGGTCGAGATGTTGCCATGCCTCTTCACCTGAGGACATGACTTCGTGGTAAAGCGCGGCCGGTACCCCTATCCGAGTAATGCGCTCGACGACATCACTGGCTCGCCGGGGAGCATTCGACAGGAGGACGACGCGCTTACCCGCTTCGACCAAACGGCGAAGACATTCGAGAGCTCCCGGGAGCGGGGCGACGCCGTTGTGAACGACCCCCCAGAGATCGAGAATGAACCCGTCGTAGCAGGGGGCCAGCCCTCCGACGCCGGGAGTCAGCCGAATCGCCATGATGCTCCTCAGACTAAATAATTAGGACAGCTTTCGAGAAGACCACAGGTTTCTAGACCCAGATCAAGGACACTTGCGCGGCATCGTGGCTTCCCTATCCTGCTCAGCGGGGGTAACTATATCTCATGCCTGGACGGTATTCCGCAATTCTCGCGGCAGCTTGCGTATTGATTTCCGTGACGGTGCCGCAGTTCATCCGCGCCGAAGGGGTGTCGGATCGTCCAATCATCCATCTGTTGAACCGCCTGGCCTTCGGGCCGAGCCTTGAAGATTTCCGCCTCGTCAGGTCGATCGGGGTCGAGCGCTACATCACCGAGCAGCTCGATCCCGAATCGATTCCGGAACCGTTCGACCTGCAATGGCGCATCGCGGCGCTGGACGCGTTACGCTACAATGCGGCTCAGCTCCGGGAGTTCTACGGGCCGCTGTCGACCACCCGTGGGTTCAAGCTCCCGCCTGAGCTAGAGAAGGTGCGGCGCGAGCGCGCTCGCACAATTGTTCAGCAGGCTGCGGAAGCGCGCATCCTCAGGGCGGTGCTGAGCCGCAGACAACTAAACGAGGTCATGGTCGATTTCTGGTTCAACCATTTCAATATCTATGCCGGAAAGGATTTGGATCGCCTATGGATCGGTGACTACGAACAGCGGGCGATCCGTCCCTTCGTGCTGGGCCGGTTCCGCGACCTTCTCTTCGCCGTGACGAAGCACCCGGCCATGCTCGTTTATCTCGATAATACACTGAGCACAGCCCCCGGCAGCCCGGCTGCACGGGGCAATCGGAGCGGACTCAACGAGAATTTTGCGCGCGAGGTTATGGAGCTGCACACGCTCGGTGTTGATGGCGGATATACCCAACAAGACGTGATCACTTTGGCACGCGTTTTGACAGGATGGAGCATCAATCGGCCGGATACACCTGAATTTCCTGGCCACGCCGCCGTATTCGAAGGCGCTCGACACGACTTCAGCCCCAAAGTCTTTCTCGGGCATGCATTGCGGTCGAGAGGCAAGGCCGAGGGGGAGGAAGCGCTCGACATCCTCGCAGAGAGCCCTGCGACCGCACGGCATATTGCCTTCGAGCTGGCACAATATTTTGTGACCGACGACCCCCCTGAGCCCTTGGTCGAGCAACTCGCTGCGCGGTTTCTCGCAACAGAAGGCAATATCCGAGAAGTGCTGCGCTCACTTTTCGCGAGCCGAGAGTTCTGGGGGAGCTACAGCCAAAAGTATAAGACGCCTTATCAATTCGTGATCTCAGCAGTGCGCGCCGCGGGCGCGCCTGTGGGCGACATGCGCCCACTACTGGCCGCAATGAGCCAGCTCGGCATGCCTCTCTATGGCTGCTTGACCCCAGACGGCTACAAGAACACTGAGGATGCTTGGCTGAGCCCGGATGCGACCGAACGTAGGATCAACTTTGCAGAGGCGCTGGCCCGAGGCGGCTTGCGGGTGAGCACCCCGACGGCGCTGGGCGTTGTCCTCGGTCGCTACTCGGACTCGCCGAGACCACACACAGCGAGCCAAATTGTCGCCGCGCGTCTAGCGGAGATATTCGGATCCACCATTACCAATTCGACCCGCGAAGCGATCGCAGAAGCTGCACCCCGCCTGCGCCCCGCCTTGATCCTCGGCAGCCCCGAGTTTATGCGACGCTAAAGATTATGTGACATTCGACCCCTTTTCTTGGGGTCTTGTCACGCTCGGCCGGAGGCCTTACGACCGATCTCCAGCGCCGCGAAAGAATAGGTGGGCCCGGGCATCAGATAACGGAAACCCTTCTCTATCAATGTCTCGACATTCTTGCCGTCGACGTGCGGATGACCGCACGCGACATTGTGTTGCTTGCAAATCGCTAAGATCTCGTCGATCGCCGAGGCTACTGTCGGGTGATCGTATTGCCGTGGAAAACCCAGATCCTGCGACAGATCACCCTCGCCTATTATCACCACACCGATACCGGGCACTTGCTCAAGCATGTGCGGTAGGTTTTTGATCGCCCGCACTTCCTCACACATGATCGCAATCAAAATCTCGCCATGCGGGTTGAGCGGCCAAACGTCGGCGCGCGCATAATATTCCTGCTGGGTCAGCCCCCAATAGCGGGCCGCCGCAGCCGGCGCATCGCCACGCTGACCCGGCGGTTCAAAATACGCCGCTGCTCGCGGACGCGGATATCGGCAGGCGGTGACTGCGTTGCGCGCTTCTTCGACGGTACTCACATGCGGCCAAACAATCCCATAAACGCCTTGATCGAGGACTTGTTTGGCGACCCATTGACTGATTTCGCCGCCATTCGGCGGGATCCGCACAAACGGCGTCACTGCCGGCGCCAAGCTGCCGGTGCGCAGTATCTGCCGGCGCTCCAGCATGAATTGCAAACAGTCTCGTAACGCTCGGATGTCGTAGGGCCGGTGCTCCATTTCGAAGACCACACCGTCATAGGGCGCGGCATTGATGGCCTGGGCTGCCGAGATCTCCGCCGGCGAAAAGGTGACGAAGGTGGGCTTGCCCTGCTCCAAGGCCCGGATCACGCCATTCAGTCGCGGAATTTCGCCCATTGCTTCTCTCCTTCCCCAAGACGATCAGCCTACGAACTCGGCTAGCATCTCGTCAACCTCCCGACCCGCGATGATTGGACATCCTTGTCGATATCGCAAGACAACTGTCGAAAATAATCGCGCACACCATCCTCAAGGGAATAGAAGGAGTGGTCGAAGCCTACGCGACGCAACTTCGCGATGTCTGCACAGGTGAAATATTGATATTGCGGTCGCAGCTCATCAGGCATGTCGATAAATCGAATATTCGGCGTGGCTCCGACCACCGCGCAGACGGCGCCAACAAGGTCGAGAAACGACCGTGGGGTACCGTTTCCGACATTGAACAACCCGCTCGTCTCCGGATGCTTGAGGAACCAGCTGACGACGGCAACACAATCTTTGACATAGATGAAATCGCGTTGCTGGCCTCCATCGGGGTAACCTGGACGGTACGATTTGAACAGGCTCACGGTTTCCCCGGCTTTGACGGCCGGGAAGATCTTGCTGACGAGCGACTGCATGATGCCCTTGTGGGTCTCGTTCGGACCATAGACATTAAAGAACTTAAGCCCTACCCACTGCGGCGGCGTCGCTTGGCCGCGAGCCACGTCGTCGACCACGCGTCGATCGACGAGGTGCTTGCTCCAGCCGTAGGCATTAAGGGGATGCAACATCGCAAGGGAAGCGGGACTCTGCTCGTCGCTGAAGCCGGCGGTGCCGTCGCCATATGTGGCAGCAGAAGAGGCGTAAATCAGTCTCACGGAATTTGCCGCGCACCAGTTCCATAGATCCAAGGTCAGCCGGATGTTGGTTGCTACAAATTTGTCGACATCTTTCTCGGTCGTCGAAGTGATCGCTGCCATGTGGACGAGCGCGCCCACTTGGCCGCCGTGGCGATTCAACCACTCGAGCAAGTCATTTGGACGAACGATGTCATGCAGCCGAGCCGCGCCGATGTTCCGCCATTTGTCGCCCGATCGGAGAAGATCGCAAACAACAACGCGCTCTCCGGCCGCTGCCAACTCGATCGCGATGTTCGACCCGATGAACCCAGCCCCCCCCGTGACAACGACCAATTGATCACCAAAAAAATTCCGAACCGGCGTCATGCTATATTTCTTGAACCAATCTTGCTAGGCGGCCCATGCTGGTTAGTGCGATGAGTTCACCGAGCCCTTTACGACGATTCCGGTAATCACCGGCCCCGTGATAGTATTCAACAATGTGAAGAATTTTTGCAACTCGTTCAGCCTCGCATTAGCCACGTAAATGATATCTTTGTCTTCTACAGGGAAACGTTGAGCAAAAAAATAAGAATTGGCGTCGCTGAGATCGAGATGATAGACGATGGGCGAGCTGCCACCGGGCCCGGTCGCCAGTGCACGCGCCCTTAGCGCACCGACGACATCCGGCGGCTCGAATCGAAAAAGGAATACCCCCGCGGGATCAGCACGCAAGTCCTGCAACCCGCCGGCTTTTGCCAGCGCCTCGGCTAGTGTGACCTTTTCTGCGTTGAAGCTCACCTGTGTGTTCTCGCCCGTCGCGCCGAACACCGAAAAGGTTTGCGGGATGCGAACCAAAGTCAACACATCCCCCGGCCACGCGTAGATGTTTTCGGCAGGGTTCGAGACGAGCGTTTCCATCGGGATGGTCGCCGTAACACCATCGCGCGTGAGTCTTACAAAGGTTTCGTAAACTGGAGATTTTGCGCCCCCGGCGAGTGCTATTAGGTCGAGCAGACGATCTCCATTGAGTGAGAGTGGTACTCTGGCGCCATTGACAACTTCCCCCGATACGGTGGCGGTGTTGGTCACGCTCTTGGTGATAACTACGATCACCTGCGGCTCGATGGCCTTGTCGGCAAGCCGCTGCTCGATTGTCTGCTGAACTTCGAGCGGCGATTTCCCTGCAACGGAGATGCGGTCCGCGAACGGCACGCTGATCGCGCCGTCGCGAGCCACGACTTGCTCAGGAATAGTTACGCTTCGCGAACCGGGGGAAATACCTGTGGTCACCGCCGAGCCAAAAAGCCCTCCGGCAGCAGCTTCCCAGATGGTGACCGTGATCGTGTCGCCGATTCCGATCTTCGGATCGGGAGGTTTGCCGTATTTACGAAATCTCGACTGGAAGCTCTCACCGGGTCGCGCTAAGAGGGTCGAGACGACATTGTCGTCCACGTCAACAATATCAAAGCGCGCCTGGTCGTCTTTGACTGATTGGTCCACGACTTGGCCCGTGGTCGGCCCGGCGGTCGGTAATGTCGAGCATCCACCGACCGCGGTACCGAATGAGCAAGCGAGGATGACGGCAAGCCTCATTGTGGGATGTGGCAGAGTTTCGCAATTAGGCCATATTTCTATCAGAAAGAGCGTGGCAACAAAAGGCGGCGACCGCATTGCCTAATTTACACGGCGGAAAAGAAATCAAGACGGTCGAGGCACGAGGTCTTGGCGTATCGACGCATGGGCACACCGCCTAGACCGGCTATCGGCGTATGGTGCTACTAGACGACCTGCAGCTGTGTCGCGATCAATCGCGATGCATAGACTCCCATCCACCCAGCGGGATCTAGCCAACCCCTTTCGTCACGCGGCGGGCGAATCGCTCGGATATGGGCATCGGTTATCTCGCTGAGGCCGCCGATTGGACGCGGCGGGTCGAATTCGGTTGACCAAAAGAAATGAGCCGTGCCGCCCACTTCGTGCTTGGCGACAAGGCAATTCGGGGCGCCGCCCGCTCGATTATATAGGCCAACTGCCGAATAGTTTTCCTGATGGTTCACCATCATAACGCCTTCCGTCCCCGGAAAAGCATATTTCATCGCTGAGAACCAACGGCACAGCGCCGCGAGTTCCTGCTCTGTAAACTCGTACTTGGTCGGTGCCGGATCAGCTCGGGGCGGAACACCCCTAACCGTCAATGGGAAAGGCACAATATTAGTTCGTCCCGTTCGCCCCCGATTTTCTGGCCGGTCAGTGAACGGCCGTAGTCCCCGCTTCCCGCTCGTCCACACCCAGCTTCATCACCCAGCTCCCGATGCCGGCGCAGCGGGCGAGAAAAGCCAAGCTCTTGCCAACTACTTATCAATCGGCGATCGATACAGCACGCTCACTAATTTCGATTCAGAAAATACTATCGGACGACGTTTCGGAGTCAATCGAGCCCGTTCGCGTAGCGCGGCTTTTCTCCCAGCTGTGGTTAAAAGGCAACAGTGGCAGATAGGCGACAGTCTATTAAACTGCAAGTTTGGTCGGCCCGCGCGGCACCTTTGCGCCCTTACGGACCGCGCTGAAATCTCTACTCTAAATCAGATGTCTCTGCGGATTGCCATGCTTGACCCGTCGATCAGGCTCTGTTAGAGAGCGCTTCTATGCCAACCGATCGCCTCGAACTTCGACTTAGCCGCTCGGCGCCCTGACGGACGCTGGCCTCTTGCTGTTCCCGCTCGTGGAACCCTCTCGCGCTCGGTGGTACTTATGCTTGGGCCCTGTCTGATCGACCGATTCGCCACTCGCCGCACTCTGACGGCCGAGGATAGGCGGGCTCTATGGTTGCGACTTAGCGGCGGTCAGCGGCGCTGACGCCGCTGGCCGCGATACTCTCCGATCATAGAACCGCCGTGCTGGCGGTGTTCCTTGCAGTAGGAGTCTCCGATGTCTGGCATGCCCATCTACAAATACCGCCCGTTTGCGCCCATTAATCTGTCTGACCGGCGCTGGCCGATGCAGGTCATCGATCGAGCACCGCAATGGTGCAGTGTCGATTTGCGCGACGGCAACCAGGCGCTCGTCGAGCCGATGGGACCCGACCGCAAGCGCCGGATGTTCGACCTGCTGGTCAAGCTCGGCTTCAAGGAAATCGAGGTCGGCTTTCCTTCGGCCTCCGAGACCGACTTCGCCTTTGTACGCGAGCTCGTCGAGCACCGGCTCGTCCCCGACGATGTTACGATCCAAGTGCTGACCCAAGCGAGATCCGAGCTGATCGAACGGAGCTTCGAGGCGATCAGCGGCGCGCGGCGCGCCATCATGCATCTCTACAATTCGACCTCGACATTGCAGCGTCGCGTCGTCTTCGGTCTCGACAAGCCGGGGATCGTCGACATCGCGGTGTCGAGCGCGAGGCTCATTCGCGACCTCGCCGCAGCGATGACGGAGACCGAGGTCATCTATCAATATTCGCCAGAGAGCTTTACCGGGACCGAGCTCGACTTTGCCGTCGAGATTTGCGAGGCGGTGATGGATGTCTGGCGTCCGACGCCTGAAAAAAAGACGATCTTCAATCTTCCCGCCACGGTCGAAATGGCCACCCCCAACGTCTATGCCGATCAGATCGAATGGTTTGGCCGCAACATCCGCGACCGCGACTGCATCACTCTCAGCCTGCACCCGCACAACGACCGCGGAACGGCGGTGGCGGCCGCCGAACTCGCGATCATGGCAGGGGCCGACCGAGTTGAAGGCACGCTCTTCGGCAATGGCGAGCGCACCGGCAACGTCGATATCATGACCTTGGCATTAAACTTGTTTAGCCAAGGCATCGACCCCGGCCTCGTGATCACCGATATCGACGAGATCGTGCGCACGGTCGAGCACTGCAATCAGCTACCGGTCCATCCGCGCCACCCCTATGCCGGCGAGCTCGTTTATACGGCGTTCTCGGGCTCGCACCAGGACGCGATCAAGAAAGGCTTCGAGGCGCTGGCCAAGCGCAACGACTCGTTGTGGGAGGTGCCGTATTTGCCGATCGACCCGAAGGATCTGGGCCGCACCTACGAGGCGGTGATCCGGGTCAACAGCCAATCGGGCAAGGGCGGGGTCGCCTATGTGATGAAGACCGATTACGGTCTCGATCTGCCACGCGGACTCCAGATCGAGTTTTCGAAGCGCGTGCAGGAGGTTGCCGACCGCACCGGGAAGGAGCTCAGCAGCGCCGACATCTGGTCGCTCTTCCAAGAGACCTATCTGCGCCGCGACGGCGTCGTCCTCTGGGACTACAGCTTGCTGCCGGAGCCGCGCGCCGGCGAGCGGCGCATCGCCGCGACCATCGCGGTTGACGGCAACGAGCGCCGCATCGAAGGTGTCGGCAACGGCCCGATCGCCGCGTTTGTCGATGCGTTGCGGCGCGATTGCGACATCGCGCTGAACCTTCTCGACTATCACGAGGACGCGGTAAGCGCCGGTGCCGACGCGCAGGCGGCCGCCTACGTCCAGATCCGCGCCGGGAGCGATGCGACGCTTTATGGCGTCGGCATGGACAGCGACATCGTTACCGCCTCGCTGCGCGCGGTCGCCAGTGCTGCGACCCGCGTTGTCCGACACGCCCGCGGAAAGTAGCGGCGGCCTCAGGCGACGCGATCGCCCTGCCTGATCTCGACCGTGCGATTGTCCACCGCCGGCAACATGCGGGCGGGGTCGCGGGTGACGACGATGTCGAGCACGGTCGGGCGCGAACGCTCGGCGAGGCCCTCGCGCAGCGCCGCGCCGAGACGCTCGGGATCCTCGACGCGGATGCCGGCGCAACCCATCGCGCGGGCGATCGCCGCGTAGTCCATCTCGACGAGGTCGGAGGATTGGTAGCGGCCGCGAAACATCGCGTGCTGCAACGCCTTGACATAGCCCGAGGCGGCGTTGTTGACGACGACGATCGTCAGCCCGATGCCGGCGCGCCGCGCCGTCTCGAGCTCGCCCAGCATCATGTTGAAGCCACCGTCGCCGGTGATCGCAACGACCGGCGTTTGCGGCGCCGCGAGTGCTGCCCCGATGCCACCGGGCAGCCCGTAGCCGATCGAGGCCAGACCGCGATCCGGAATGAAGTGCCGCCCGGGCGACTTGGTGTCGTAAAGGAGCCCGGTCCAGTGGCCGGCAAACCCGCCATCGGCGACCAGGATGCTGTCGGCCGGCAAGGCGCTGTTCAGCTCGCGGCAGAGCCGCGCCATGTGGATCGGCCGCTCGCCCGAATCGAGCCGGGGTGCGGCTTCCTGCCGCCAGGCCGCCATCCGCGCCGGGATTTCAGCAACATAATCGGCACGCGCGGCGCGGGCTCGTCGGGCATCGCTGGCGAGGGCTTCGGCCAAATCATCGAGTCCGGCTCGAGCGTCGCTCCACAACGCCACCGCCGCCGGACTGCAGCGCCCGATCTCCTCAGGGAGGATGTCGAGATGAATGAGCGGGATATTCCCCGGCGGCAGGGCGTAACGCTTGGTCGCGATCTCGCCGAGCTTGCAGCCGACGACCAGAAGACAATCCGAGGCCTCGATCAGCTCGTTGGCGATTCGCGAATAGCGGCCGAACAACCCTACCGACAGCGAATGCGTGCAGGCGATGCCGCCCTTGCCGCTCATCGTATGGGCGACCGGGATCGACTGCGCCTCGGCCAGCGCCGGCAGCGCCTGGTGTCCCGCCGAGAGATGGATGCCGCCGCCGACCAAAATCAGCGGCCGTTTGGCACGTGCGATCAGGGCGGCAGCACGGGCGATGTCGGCCTTGTCGGGACGGATGCGGCGCGCCGGCACACTCAACGTGGTTGGATCGATCGCAAAATCCTCGGCGGCAAAATCGTGCTCGCCGTGGCAGACATCCTCGGGGACGTCGAGCAGCACCGGGCCCGGCCGCCCGGAGGTCGCGACCGCAAAGGCGCGGCGCAGCAATTCGGGGACACGGCTCGTCAGCTCGACGCGAATCAGCTCCTTGACCGCCGGCCGCAAGATCTCGGCCTGCCGGCATTCCTGCGTCATGTTCTTCCAGGAATGCGCGCGGTTGGTGTCGCCGGCGAGCGCGATCATCGGGGTCCCGGCGTTCAGCCCTTCGATGAGGCCGGTGACGAGGTTGGTGGCACCGGGCCCGAGCGTGCCGTCGCAGACCCCGGGCCGGTTGGTGACGCGGGCGTAGGCTTCTGCGGCAAAGGCGCCGCAGCGCTCGTCATTGATCAGAAAA
>Ga0306925_10004083_pt1 | contig 13080 bp, 12 predicted proteins | sample flu12Cox44000176_FD_203755 | JGI IMG/M metagenome (GOLD analysis project Ga0306925, IMG submission 203755) | Lab enrichment of tropical soil microbial communities from Luquillo Experimental Forest, Puerto Rico - flux8day.12C.oxic.44.000.176 (v2)... | ecosystem: Environmental > Terrestrial >...
GATTGCGGAGGCGGCTGAACCAACCGGAACGCTGACGCTGGCGTGTCTGGGCACTGCCACCATCACAATTGAAAATGCCAAACCGAATTGCATAACCCTCCTTTCTTCATGATCTCAAACTTGCTCAATGAGAGTTTCCCTTGCCGCAGGTGATGATGTGATGGTCAGCAGCGCTCATTTGTATATAGCGGTCGGCACAACATGCCGACCGCACGGTAGCCGCTGCTCTGATTGATTTGACCGGGTCAAGGCCGTAGCCACGCGCAGCGTGGGGGCGCGAAGCGCCAGCCTTGACGCGACCAAATCAATCAGAGTTCTCCCCCCAACAAAATGACAGTTGCTCATTCGAAAGGCCCAGTCGTGCAGGCGGTGCTGGTGCATCTTTCCGAGCCCGACAGGGATATGGATGAGGGGATCCCAATCCCGGCCGCCGGCTTGGAGCAGCAGCACGCGCGGGCGAGGGTCCTTGCTCAAACGATTCGCGAGGACGCAACCGGCCGCGCCGGCGCCGACGATCACGTAATCGTAGGACATGCGCTCATGCATCCGCGGAGCCCACTACCATCGTGCCCGATTCGGCGGCAACTCTTCAAGGATGAGGTTGTGCTGCGCGGCTGTCTCCTGGATCCACCACACGTATCTCTTGGACGCATATTTACTTTCATAATGCGAAAGTAGCGTGTCCAGAGCCTCGATCAGTTGTGTGACCGTGCGGAACGGTCCAGCAATCTGCTCGATCTTCGGCTGCCCCCGCGCCTCCTCTTCAATCTTTTTGGTAATGTAATAATCCATGCTCTTCTCACTATGGTAGGAAGCGCACAAAGGCGGGATCGACTCTGAGCTCGAGCGGCTGGCCGATGCTCAGCGCCTTCGCTTCGGCGCTCGGCAGATCGACAAGCATTTTTAGGTTCTGTATGGCCACATGGAGATGGGTTCGCGATCCCAGGTATGTGAATTGCAGCACCTCGACGCGAAGATTATTGGGTGACTGTCCATTTCCCAGGACCAGGTGTTCGGGTCGGATAGCAACGACCCCTTCATCTCCCGCCGGATCGTTCGCGATCGACAGCAGATGCCCGCCCTCGATCGTCACCATGTGGGTACCTCCGGCGGACTTGCAGGGCAGCAGGTTGCACCGGCCAATGAACTCCGCGACGAACCGGCTCTGCGGCACATCGTAGATATCCGACGGCGCGCCGATCTGCTCGATGCAGCCCTTGTTCATGACCACGACTCGGTCCGCGATGGCGAGCGCCTCCTCCTGGTCATGAGTGACGAGAACCGTCGTGGCGTTGAGTTGATGCACAAGCGCACGGACTTCTTCGCGCATATGGATTCGGAGCTGGGCATCGAGGCTCGAGAACGGCTCATCGAGCAGAAGGACCGCGGGCCGCAGTACGAGCGCGCGCGCGAGGGCCACTCGCTGCTGTTGCCCGCCCGAGAGTTCACGCGGATACCGGGCGCCCAGACCGGCGAGGCGGACCGTCGCGAACATTCCGTTGACCCGCTTACGGCGCTCCGGGTTCGCAACGCCGATGTTACGCAGCCCGAATTCAACATTCTCGAACACGGAAAGATGGGGAAACAACGCCGGATGCTGAAAGACCATGCCGATGTTGCGCAGATGCGGCGGTTTTGCCGTCACATCCGCGCCTTCGATAAACACGCGGCCCCGCGTTGGCGATGTGAATCCAGCAATCAACCGCAGCGTCGTCGTTTTGCCACACCCGCTAGGGCCGAGGAGGCAGACCAACTCGCCGCAGCGCACGTCGAGGGAAAGCAGCTCCAGCGCGGCGACCTCACCGTAGCTTTTGGAGACTGCGCTCAGCGCGACGGCAGGCGGCTGCGGTATCGGTGCAGGATCTCTCATATCAGCCGCTGCAAGTTCGCGAGCCGATCGATGCAGAGCACGATCGCACCGGTTATAAGAATAACGAACGTGGCGACCGCCGCCAAGGTCGGATCGCTCGAATGCTCCACCGCCGCGAACATCTGTACCGGCAGCGTCGCCGCGCTGCCGCTGACGAGAAAGATGGAAAGCGCAACGTTGCCGAAGGAGGTAACGAACGCGAAGATCGCGGCCGAGAGCAGGCCCGGAATAATGTTGGGAAGGATCACCCGGAACCAGACCACCGGCCACGAGGCCCGCAAGCTTTGCGCAGCCTCTTCGAGCACGACGTCGAAGAGGCTGAAGCTCGATATCAGGGTGCGGACGACGTAGGGCAGCGTGAGCACGAAATGGCCGAGCAGCAATGCGGCCAGGCCCTGCCCGATGCCGATCAGATTGGCGAACATGAGTAGCCCTATGCCGAGCACGATCGCGGGAATGACGATCGGTGAGAGCAGCAGGCTGTGGAGGGACTGCAGGCCGGGCAGGCGATATCGCTGCAACGCATAGGCAGCCGGTGTGCCGGCGAGCAGCGACAGCGCCGTTGCCAGGCAAGCCAGTTCGACGCTCAGGAGAAAGCTGTCCGTGAACGCGGGCGTCTCCATTGCCTTCATGTACCATGCCAGCGTGAGCCCGCGCGGCGGGAAGCTGAACGTGCTGGCGGGGTTCAACGACGCGCCGATGATGACCAGAGAAGGCAGCGCCAGTACGAAATAGGCGGCGACCTGAAACAGGCCCCACCCCAGAAGGCTTAGCCTGCTATTTTGCCAGGGCACCCGTTTGCTCCTCAGGCGTTCGGCCGGCAATCCGGAACAGGGCCGCAAACGTCAGCGCCACCGCCAACAGAACGAGCGACAAAGATGCCCCGAACGGCCAGTTCAGCACCGTCATCATCTGCTGGAATACCAGCACGGCGTACATCTGGACGGACGTGCCACCAATCAGCTGCGGAATGATGAAGGCCGAGATCGTGAGAATAAAGACGATGGTGGATCCCGCGACGATGCCGGGGCGCGCGAGGGGGATGATGACGCGGCGGAAGGTAACCCACCGGTTGCCGCGAAGGCTTGCCGACGCCTCCTCCAGCATCGGGTCGATCTGCGCCACGACGCTCATAACAGAAAGGATCTGAAACGGCAGATATGTATGCCCCAGCACGAGGAGGACCGTCCCGACTCCGAACAAGAACTGCCTGGGTTGGTCGAGCAGGTGCAGGCTCAACAAAACAGAGTTCAACAGACCGTTCTGCCCCAGGATCATGATCCAGCCGAAAATATTCACGATCAGGCTCAGCGTGAGCGGAAGCACGATGAAGAAAATCTTCCAGCGGCGGAACCGGCCGCGCGCGGCGGCATAGCCCAGGGGAAAGCCGATGATTGCCGTGCCGAGGGTGACGATGAGGCTGTAAAGCGTGGTGCGTGCCAGAGACTCCAGATAGAGATCGTCGGTCAGCGCTTTGATGTAATGAACGGCCGAGAAGCCGCTGAGCTCGTAGGATTGGTCCTGCGGATAAAGGCTGATGCGGACCAGCCAGGCGATCGGGAGGGAGAGTATCAGCAATACCGAGAGGACTGCCGGAGAGAGCAGTCCGGCGAAATAGACCTCACGGCTCCACGCCAAATGCTTCAAGTATCACCGCATATCGCGGTTCCAGCGCTCTATCCAGCCCGATCTCTTTGCCACGACCGCGTCCCAGTCGACCGGGGGCATGCTCGCGATCATCTCGGCCCCGTAGGGCAACACCCGCTTTTCGATCTCCGGCGGCAAGCTAACGGTCTTGTTGGTGGGACCGAAATATACGGATCGAGCGATGGCGAGTGAGGTCTGCGCCGAAGTAATCTGATTCATCAGTTTCAACGCCGCGCCGCGCGATTTGGTCCCCTTGACCAGGCTTACGAAGTCGAGATTGCCGCGCAGATGCTCCTTCGGAACTGCCAAGGCGACGGGTACTCCCTGGTCAATGAGCGCGTTGACGCGTCCGCTCCAGAACCAGGACGCCCAGATCTCGCCCCTTTGCAGCAGGTTGTACATCTCGGCCGGAGCAGAGGTCGCGGTGGCGAGGTTCGGCTTGATCTCCTTGAACTTGGCAAAGCCGGGCTCCACGTTCTCGATGCTGCCCCCGTTGGCCTCAGCCAGCGAGATCAGCGACACAACGCCGCCGACGCTTTCGAGATTGAAGATGCCGACGCGACCCTTGAGGTCGGGTCTGGCGAGATCGCTCAGGGCATGCAGCGGACTCTTGACATGCTCCGTGTTGTAGGCGAGCGCGCACACGGAAGCAAAGAACGGCAGGCCGTAGCCCGCAAGCGGCATGAAATTGGAATAGAGCTGCGCCATGTTGGGGACGTCGGCGGCCGAGACCTCCTCGATCAGCCCCGCCTTTGCGGCGGAACGCAGAGTAATGTCGTCTGTGACCAGCACGTCGAAGGCGGGGTTCGCGCGCGAGGTCATCGCCTTGGCGTAGGCCGAAGCGACCGAGCCCGGCACGATCTCGACGGTTATACCGTACTGCTCCTTGAGCGGCTTGCTGACGCTTTCGACCAGCACGTCGTCGAGGTTTCCCCCGAACCCGTTGACGACGAGCTTGGTGCCTTCGAACTCCTTCTGCTGAGCCCTGGCAGGCGCATGCGCGAGCGCCAGGGCGCAGAGAGCGGTGGCACAGATGCCAAATCTGGACAACGACATGGACGAGTGTCCCTCCTTCTGTCCGGCCCGGTCAGCGGCGTTGCGCGATCACCGCCGCAGGCTTGCCCGCCTCCGCCTCGATCAGCCGCCGCAGGGTGCGACGAAACTGCAGCGCGCCCGCATCCATGTTGAGGTCGACCATGTGCTCCAGCGTTCCGCCGCGCACCTTCTGCTGCTGCGCTTCGAGCATGGCCTTGTCCTCGAGGTAGGTCATCACGGACCCGTCGAACAGGAGCTTCGTCATCTCCTCGTCGTGGATGCAGAAATTGCGGGTATAGCCGAAGAAATAATGGGTCGACGTTTCCGACTCCGGCACGAGCAGATGATTGGTCCAGATCGAGATACCCCGTCTGCGATCACCCTGCGGCGCGCCGGAGCCCGCCTCGGCGCAGCCGATATCGAAATAGACCACGCTTGGCGGCTTCCATGTGACCATCTGCCAGCGATCGACATTCCGAGTGAAATTGCCGGCACGCGCGAACAGGGGCGGGGGCTTCACATCCAGCAGCCACCGGCTCACATGAATGCCGTCGCTGGTGCGTTCGGTCTTTACCGGTAACGTGGCCTCGCTCGGATCCCCGGCCAGCGTTCGGGTGTGGAGGTAGACGAGATGGGTGAAATCGACGAGGTTATCGATGATCAACTGATAGTTGGCCTTCACGTGCATATATCCTGGCGCTAGCGTCCATGCGGGATCGTCGAGCCACGGCAGGTCGGGGATTTTCGATGTGTCAGCGCGCGCTGCTTCGCCCATCCAGATCCAGGCCATGCGCCATTTCTCGGTGACCACGTAGCTGCGCACGGCCGCGCCGGCAGGGATAGCCTTCTGCCCTGGGACTTCGACACAGCGACCGCTACTATCGAATTTCAGGCCGTGGTAGCCGCATTGCAAATGCTCGCCCACTACCTTGCCCAGAGAAAGCGGCGCGGCCCGATGACAGCACCGGTCCTCGAGCGCCACCAGCTCTCCGTTCGCCAGCCGGAAAAGCGCCACCGGCTCTTCCAGGAGCGTTCGAGCGACGGGCTCGCTGGTGAGGTCTTTCGACCAGCCAACGGGGTACCAAGCGTTTCTCACGTACATAACGGCCTCCAGCGCCGGCTGCGATTATCCCAGATCTATGCACCAATACCGAGCGGCGTACAATCGACAACATTGGCGCGTGTCGCGGGCTACACCGACGAACACGGCGCTGCACTTCGCGGTCGCTGGCGAGATGGTCTGAGAAGCCGGTACACTGCGCGAGCCAAGGTTGCGAGTGAGCTGGTGAGCTGACTCCGCTTCGGTCCGAGCTACTGATAACTGTGCGCCTCCGCCTTTGCTGATGCCTCGCCATCAAGCGAATATGTCTGGAATCGATTTAGCGGCATGCTGGTTCGAGGAAGCGTCACCGTTTCACCAGGCTCGGCGTTCAGCAGCGGCCACTGATTGCGACCGTAGGGCTCACCATCCTTGATGGTGACCAGGATATTTTCAGGGGTCAGAAACGCGACATCTTCATACGGCTTGCCGTGTACGAGAATGAAATCAGCTAGGTAACCCTGCTTTATCCTGCCGATCCGATCGCTCATCAGCATCGCTTCCGCTCCATTACGGGTGGCGCAAAGAAGCGCTTCCTCGGGCGAGTAGCCGAACCATTTCACGAAATGATAGAGGTCCCGCGCATTTGTGCCATGGGGTGTCCACGCGAAGCCGTAATCTCCCCCAATCAATACGCGCAGGCCGCGCTTTCGCAGATTTTGATACACGTTGGCGCATTTCTCCACCTGGTCGACAAGTCCGCTCGCTTGCGCCTGCTGGCGTGTGATGCCCCAACGCTCGCCTTCGAAAAGCATGTTGTGCAACATGCCAAACGCCGGCGCGAGAAAGACCCGATCCTTGTACTCGTCCAGCATATCGATAGTGCGCTCATCCGCGTATTCACAGTGATTGATGAAATCGATGCCGGTCTTAAGGCTGAGCTGAACCGATTCCGATGATCGGGCATGCGACATGACCCGCTTGCCAAAGGCATGAGCAGTCGTAACTGCCGCATCGATCTCGGGCCGGGTCATCAATGTAGTCGTTGCTGGCGCGTTCGGCAGCGAGTTGTTGCCCGAAATATTGAGCTTGATGATATCGCATCCCTCCCGGCACATGGTGCGCACGTATTTGCTGATCTCATCCGCGCCGTCGAGCACGGCACCGACCGATTCCCGGTAGATGTGCATCATGCGCTCGTCGCCGAGGCCGCCGGTGACAGTGATCTCCGGCGTTGCGGCGAGCAGCCGCGGTCCTGGAATGCGTCCGGCATTTATTTCGTTGCGCACGGCGATGTCCAGCCGAGGCTTGGCCGAGCTCGCACCAATGCAGCTCGTGAAGCCGGCAAGAAGCACCCGTTCCGCGTTTCGCATCGTTGCAATCGTGTGCTCCTCGGGTGGTACGAAGCCCCAGTCAACCATGCTTGCAGTTTCGAGGAATGACAGATGCGAGTGGCCGTCGATCAGCCCCGGCATGAGGGTGGCACCGCCGCAATCGACGAGAACAGCATCCTTGGTCGCGTCCGGATCGATCTGGGGTTCACAAACCACGATGCGGCGATCTTCGACGAGGACTTCCCGGGGAGCCGCCGAACCAACTTCACCGGTCCAAACAGTGCAATTCTTGAAGTGCAGCATTTTCTTGCTTTGCGTCATCAGCGTCGATCCTCAGCGTCCTCCCAGTTGGCTCGCCGGCTTGCCCGTTGCTGCCGTCAACCAGCGGTAGTCGAAGTGCTCGCCTACCGCGTTCACCGTCGGGTGTTTGGTGAGGCCGGCTTTGTAGATCATATCCAGCAACGCCTCACTTTCGTTCCGATAGAGGTCGGTGTCGAGCCGGCCGTGCGGAAGGGCGACCTTGAGCACGTCAAGCGATGATCCCGTTGCCTTGAAGGCAACATCCGCCCACTCGTGTGGATTGTTGTTGAGATGATCGGTCGCATCCACCAGGGCGCGCACCAAATTGCCCGTAATTCCGTCGTTATTGCGGGCAAAAGCCTCGTCGACCACGAGTATGCCCTGGATGCCCTTTGATGGATTCTCGCCGATGTCCAGATGGCTATAAACGCCCAGCTTGCCGACCACGGCATCGGCATTGTTGGGCTCCCACGCGATGAAGCCATTGATGTCGCGATCCTTGAGCGCGGTCAGCAATGGCGGCCCGAGCGCTCCGAAGCTCACCATCTTGATCTTGCTCTGGTCCACGTTGTGCTGCTTGAGCAGAGCGCGGAACACGATGTCGACTGCTCCGTTCGGCGCCGTTCCCAGCGATTTTCCCTCCAGGTCCTTCCAGGTCTTCACCTTGTCCTCTACCTCCGGAGCGAGAACAAGACTGCCTGGCGCCACATAGACCCCTGATACAACTTTATAGTTCTTGATATTGCTCTCCTCCATCAGCGCAACGTTTACGTAGCCGAGCACCGCCGCGTCCACCTGATGCGTTGTCAATGCCAATTGCAGATCGGGAAAGCGTCGCATTGCGACCAGATCGACTTTCAGCCCGTACTTCTCGGCAAACCTCGGCAGCACCATCATGTTTGCCTGATGAGCCTGAATTGCATAACCGACCTTGATCATGTCTTGCGCAACAGATTCCGAGTTGAGGAGCGCAACACTCGAAAACACAGCGACAACCGCAGAGATCAGCTTTTGCATCTCACATCCATTGCTTTGGGGGTACCGCCGATGCCGGCAACGGCACGGTCACGGAACGGATTTTTTCATATGCCCTGGCCGCCGACAAAACCAGCCGATCAGCGAAAGCGTTTCCAACGATCTGCAATCCCACCGGCAAGCCCGAAGGGGTCAAGCCGCAGGGAACCGAAAGCGCGGGTTGCCCCGTGACGTTGAACGGGTAAGCGAACGATGCCCATGAGAGCCAATCGTCCTGATCATAACCGGGCGGGCTCAGGTGACCAACGGCAAAAGGTTCAACCGCAGCAGCTGGAGTGAGCAGGAGGTCGTAGATTTGATGGAACAGTCGCATCTGGCGGCCGAGGATCATCCCGGCCTCGACCGCCTCCATGTAGGCGCGTCGGCTGATGGCCTCGCCGCGCTCCGCCATGGCGAGCAGCCCCGGATCGAATTTCCGGCGCTGATCCGGATTGAAGCGGCGCACCGCATGGGCCACGCCGGCTTCGAACAGAGTGCGGCAAAATGAGCTGGGATCGTCGAATGGCTTTTCAACGTTCTCCAGGTCCGCACCAATCGCACTGAACTCCGTGACCGCTTGCTCGAAGAGTCTCGCGACTTCCGGCTCCACCTTTGCATGCCCCAGGGTGCGGCTGAAGGCTACGCGCAACCGCCGTTTCGAGAGCTCGAGCTTCTCCCAGTCCGAAAACGCGTTATCGGGCGGCAAGGCATTCCAATCGCGGGCATCAGGGCGCGAGATCGCCGCGAGCAGCAGGCTCGCATCCACAACCGTCCGGCAAATCGGACCTACATGAGCCATGATGCCGAGAGGGCTCGGCGGGTAGGTCGGGACGCGTCCGCGCGATGCCTTGAACGCGACGACGCCGCAAAAGGAAGCTGGAATGCGCACCGATCCAGCCGCGTCCGTTCCAATCGCCGCATGACCGATGCCAACTGCCACGGCTGCGGCGGAACCCCCGCTCGAACCTCCGGGCGTGCACTCGGGGTTCCAAGGGTTGCGGGAGATGCCGGTCAGCGGCGAGTCCGTAATGCCTTTCCAGCCGAACTCCGGGGTTGTCGTCTTGCCGAGTATGATAGCTTTTTCTTCGCGCAGTCTGGCGACAGCGGGCGCATCCTCGCCCCAGTGCTGGCGCGGGTCGACCAGGGTCGATCCTGCGAGCGTAGGCAGCCCTTTGGTCAGGATCGTATCTTTTACCGTGATGGGAACACCATCGAGGCTGCCAACTGCCGATTTGTCTCGCCATCTCGCTTCTGATTGACGCGCTTCGGCGAGCACACGCTCACGATCGGGCGAAGTCACGAACACGTTCAGCTGTCTGTACCGTTCCGCTCTGTCGAGGCTGGAGAGCACCGCGTCGACGGGCGACACAGAGCCATCTGCGTACATCTTGCCGAGGTCGGCCGCCGTCAAACTGGAGATCTCTGCAGACATCAGCACCCTTGTGATCGGTTCGGGGGCGCGCCGGATATCGCAGCGCGCTTCCCAGAGCTACCTCCGATCGAGGGGTGCACTGCGCTATCCGGGCTACGCCTCGGAGAGCGCAAACCCCTCACGGGCTTCCATAAGCGGCTCGGAAAAAACATCATACCCGTAAACCCAGGTCGGGTCGCATGGATCGCGCAGCCATGTGTTGTGCCGCGACAGGTCTTGTACCTTGTCGGCGCGCGGCATCCGATTGGCTTCGTACAGTTGGAAGGTGGCTTCGATGTCGTTAGGCCCAGTTGCTTCGAGGCACCGCAGGAGCATGGCGGCATCTTCGATCGCAATTGCTGCGCCTTGCGCCATGTGCGGCTTCATGGGGTGGCAGGCATCCCCGATCAAGACCACTGTGCCGCGGTGCCACGGCCGCATCGGAGGCCGCTCGAAAAACGCCCATTTCGTAACCTCGCCCTCGACGCCATCGATCAAACGCTGGCACTCGCTATGAAAGCCTGAGAATGCTTCGCGAAGCTCTTGCTGGCTGCTGTTCGTCCACGAGATCGACCGATCCCATTTTTCCAGGGCGCCGGTGACGAGATAGAGCTCATCGCGCCGGTTGGTAAGGAAGTAGACGATGAGATGCCGATCCGGAGCCCACCACTTGGCGTGGTCTTCGAAGCTCAAGCGGCCGAGATTTCGCGCCGGTATGGACGCGCGGTGGCCGATATAGCCGCTGTATATCGGCTCCTGCGGTCCAAACATCCATTCGCGGACCTTGGAAAATACCCCGTCCGCTCCGATGACGATGTCGGCGGAAGAACTGCTCCCGTCGGCGAACCGCATGCGCACGCAAGACGAATCCGGATCGAGGTCTACCAGCCGCTTTCCGAAACGAATGCTGCCGGGCGAGACTGTATTGATCAGCAGTTCATGCATATCGCCGCGATGCATGGTAAGATAGGCCGCTCCGTACCTTTGCTCGGCGACATCGCGCAGCGGCAGGCTGAACAGAGTTTCGCCGGTGTTCCACATCAGACTGTTCCAGGCAGCCGGACGTACCGCGATTTCCAGGAGGTCGCGTTTCAATCCGAGGTGATTGAGGACCCTGACGCAATTCGGTCCGAGGTGGATGCCGGCCCCCAAGCGGGTGAATTCCGGTGCCTGCTCGTAAACGTCGACGGGATAGCCGGCCTTCTGAAAGAGCACAGCACAGGTTGCACCGCCGAGCCCCGCACCGATGATCCCAATCCGGGGGCGCTTGGAGTCACTCATGGTTAGTTGCTCAGCCACTCAACGATTATGCGCATGCATATTGTTTTTCCCCCCACACGGCAACGTGTGCCCAACGGGAATGGCGGATTGTGACCCTTTCGGCAGGTCCCCGCTACATCGAAGAGGGGTAGAGACGGCGATGGAACATGGGGAAAATGATCTCCCAATCCCGATTTGCGCTCCGTTTGTCGTAGACATCGCGCTCGGGCAATGCATATCCGTGGTCGGCACCCTTATGCACCTCATACCGGTAGGTCACGCTGCTTGCTGGTAGCGTTTGGGCGAGGGTGTTCACCATAGTAGGCGGCGTGTGTCGATCTCTTTCACCGAACCCGCAATAGACCTCGGCTTTGGCTTTCAACACACTCAGGTGCGGGGAATCGACTGCAGTTATGAGATCCGTGCCATGCAGACTGGCGGACGCTAGGAAACGGGCGGGATAATGCCCTATCACCCGAAAAGCGTGTCGTCCGCCCATACAGTAACCGATGCATCCGAGAGGGGCGCCATTTCGAGCGGCAGGATCCGCATCGATGAATTCCAGTAGCTCCCCCGTATCCTCAATCACCATAGAATCCGTCAACTGTTGCAGTGGGGCGAGAACGCGGTTGCGGGTTTCCTCATCCAACCGGTCAAGGGTGATCATCTGGTTACGCTCGTTGCGAAACTCATGCCTGATCTTTCCTTGGCGGTAGTAGAAGTTGGGAACGGCGCAGTAGTAGCCAACAGTTGCCACCCGACGCGCGATGTCGAACAGCTCCTCGCGCAGACCCCACACGTCCATGTAGATGATGACGGCGGGGTAAGTGGCGGGATGAGACGGATGAACGATGAAGATGTCCATCGCGCCGCTCGCCATTGGAATCTCGATCAAGCGCTCTTCCACGGGTCTTGGTTCGTGCTGGCGCGCTGCGCTCAGGGGATGAGCTGAGTGAGGGGGCCATAGGTGTCAGGTCGGCGGTCACGATAGAACTGCCACGCTCGCCGACGTTCGGTCACCTGATCGAGGTCGCATTCTGTGACTAGTATCTCTTCCTCCGAGCCTGCTTGCGCAAGAATCTCGCCTACCGGATCTATTATGACGCTTCGCCCATAATAGGTGTAGTTGCCCTCCTGACCGACGCGGTTGAGTCCGGCTACGAATAGCTCGTTGAAGATCGCGTGCCCCATCAGCTCCTTCTCCCACACTTTCACCGAGAGGCTCGCCTTGGGCGTTGCGCTCGGGATCAGGAGTATCTCGGCGCCGTTTAGCGCTGAGCAGCGCGCTCCTTCCGGATAATGCCGGTCATGACAGATGATTATTCCGATTTTTCCGAACTGCGTGTCGAATGCAGGATAACCGAGATTGCCGGGCTTGAAATAAAGCTTCTCGTAGAAGATCGTATTCAGTGGAATGTGATTCTTGCGATAGACTCCAAGGAGTTTGCCGTCTGCGTCGATCATTGCCGCGGAGTTGTAATACACGCTGCGCCCCACGCGCTCGTAAATTGGGGCGCAGATGACCACGCCTAGTTCCCTGGCAAGTGTCTGCATCATGTCCGTAATTGGACCCGGAATGGTTTCCGACGCTTCCATATGTTTAAGATCAAGATCTGTAATGAAGAACAATTCATGGAAAATCTCCGGTAGCAGCAGTATCTGTGCGCTGTGCTTTTTGGCTGCATCCCGGATGAACTGCTCCGCCTTTGCCAAGTTTTGCGCGCGGCTTCCTGAACAATCCATCTGCAGAAGAGCGAGCTTGATTTTCATCCGTAGATCTCCTCACAGGCGCTGGGGCACGGGCGGACCCTCGATAATGCTGAGAGCGGCAACCAGATCGGCGAAAAGCTCGTTGCTCAAGCTGACGTGCTCGATCAGCAGTCTGCGCGCCTCTTCGCTGCTTCCGGTGATGATTGCTTCGATTATCGCCTCATGTTCTTCTGATGCGCGACGAAGCGCGTCGCGTTGCTTGAGCTGATAGGCGCGGTACGGCGTAAGTCGATCATACAATGCGCCTGCTTGCTGTCGAAGATATTGGTTGTGTGAGCCTGCGTAGATCAGCTCATGAAACGATTTGTTCAAGGCGTGATAGCCTTCGCGATCACCGGTTTTGAGGTAAGGCTTGAAGCGTTTATGGAGAGCGACAAGCGCGGCGTGCTCGGCAGGCGTC
>Ga0306925_10004085_pt1 | contig 13078 bp, 11 predicted proteins | sample flu12Cox44000176_FD_203755 | JGI IMG/M metagenome (GOLD analysis project Ga0306925, IMG submission 203755) | Lab enrichment of tropical soil microbial communities from Luquillo Experimental Forest, Puerto Rico - flux8day.12C.oxic.44.000.176 (v2)... | ecosystem: Environmental > Terrestrial >...
GCCGTCCGCCAGCACATCAAGATCGTGGCTACCGGCGGGGTGGCCCGGCCGCAGTCCTACGAGCTGACCGGCCCGCTGGCCACCGGCGTCCTCGAGCAGGTCACGCTGGACATCGCGTTCCTCGGCGTGGACGGGATCGACGCGGTGGCCGGGGCCATGGCGCACCACGAGGGCGAGGCGAGCATCGGCCGGCTGATGGCCGGGCGGGCGGCCCAGGTGGTGGTGACCGCGGACAGCTCCAAGGTGGGCAGGCGCGCGTTCGCCAGGATCTGCACGGCCGCCGAGGTGGACATCCTGGTCACCGACACCGGCATCGCACCCGCCGAGGCCGCCAGGCTCGCCGACGCCGGGGTCAAGGTTGTCACCGCCTGAGCGCGGCCCGGCGCGTGCGCTGGACCTGCTGGTTATCGGGGACTGCAACCCGGACGTGATGGTGGTCGGCGGTGACGTTACCCCCGCGTTCGGCCAGCAGGAAAAGCTGGTGGACGGCATCTCGCTGGAGGTCGGCGGGTCCGCCTCGATCACCGCGGTGGCCGCGGCGCGGCTGGGGCTGCGGGTGGCGCTGGCGGCGGCGGTCGGCGACGACCCGGCGGGCCGGTTCATGCTCGGGCAACTGGCCGCCGAGGGTGTGGACACGTCCGTTGTGGCGGTGCGCCCTGACATGCCCACCGGGATGACCGTGGCGCTGTCGGCGGGCGCCGACCGGGCGATTCTCACCGCGACCGGCGCGATGACCACGCTGACCGCGCGGGACGTCCCTTCCGGCTTGCTGGTGCGCGCCCGGCACGTCCATGTCAGCTCCTACTTCCTGGTGGCGGACTCGCTCGGGCCGGGGCTGGCCACCCTGCTCGAGGTGGCCAGGGCCGCCGGGGCCGGCACCTCGCTGGACACCAACTGGGACCCGGCGCAGCGCTGGGCGGGCCCCCGGCTCACCGAGGCGCTCGCGCACGCCAGCCTGCTGCTGCCCAACGAGGCCGAGGCGCTGTGCCTGGCTGACGCGCCGGACCTGGATCGGGCCGTGCCCGCGCTGGCCGCGGCCGGCCCGGCGCTCGTGGTCAAGCTCGGCGAGCGCGGCGCGCTGTGTACCGACGGAACCCGCCGCTACCTGGCCGAGCCGCCGCCGGTCAAGGTGACCGACACCACCGGCGCCGGGGACTGCTTCAACGCCGGTGTGATCGCCGGGCTGCTCGGCGGCCTTGACCTGCCCGCCGCGGTGGCGCTCGGCTGCGCCGTCGGCGCCGCGTCCACCCGCGCACCCGGTGGCACGGCGGGCTGCCCGGACCTTGCCACGGCGCGGGACCTGGCCCGTGCCGTCACCGTTCGCGAAGTCGCCGCGCCCCCACCGCGCACCTGACCCGCGAACCTGCGCGACTTCCATGATCATGTGATTCTGTTCATACATGTTGTGAACAAAGTCCCGTGATCATGGAACACGGGTTGTGTGGGCCGGCAATTCCACTGATGTGGGTCTCTTCCGGGGCGGCCTAGCGTGGACGCATGGCGGATGAGCTGCAGGTCACAAGGGCGAGCGACCTCATGCACCGCGCGTGCGTCATCGGTGCGGGTTCCTCGGGGCTCGCGGCGTGCCAGGCGCTGCACGGCCGCGGCATCCCGTTCGACTGTTTCGAGGCGGGCTCATCGGTCGGCGGTAACTGGCGTTACGGCAACGACAACGGGATGTCGTCGGCGTATCGCTCCTTGCACGCGAAATCGTCCCGGCGCGGCATGCAGTACGCGGCGTTCCCGATGCCGGACGGCTACCCGGACTACCTGAGCCACGAGCGGGTCGCGCGGTACCTCGACGACTTCGCCGATCACTTCGGCTTCCGCGGGAGCATCCGGTTCCGTACCGAGGTGACCAGGGTGGAGCCGGTGCCCGGCGGCGGCTGGGAGGTCACGGCACGGTCGCGGGATACCGGGGCGGAGTGCACCGGGCGCTACGGCGCCGTGCTCGTCGCAAACGGCCATCACTGGGATCCCCGGCTGCCGGCCTTCCCGGGCGCCGGCGCCTTTGCCGGAGAGCAGATTCATTCGCATCAATACCGTGGGCCCGAGCCGTTCGCCGGGAAGCGTGTTCTCGTGCTCGGCATCGGGAACTCGGCGTGCGACGTCGCGGCGGATTGTTCCCGCCTCGGCGCGCGCACCCTGATCGCCGCGCGGGCCGGTGCCCACATCATCCCGAGGTACCTGGCCGGCAGGCCGGCCGACCACCTGACGCTGATGCGCGCAGGCCCGATGCTGCCGCTGTGGCTGCGGCGCTTTGCCGTGGCGGTGCTGGTCCGGATCGCCCGGGGCACCGCGGCGAAGTACGGGCTGCCCAAGCCCGGCCACCGGCTGCTGTGCGGCCCCCTGGCTGTCTCTGACAGCCTGCTGAGCGGGCTGCGGCGCGGTGAGATCGCCGTCAAGCCCGCCATCGACCGGTTCGAGCGGGACCGGGTCCGCTTCCGCGACGGCAGCACCGAGCGGGCCGACGTGGTGATCTACTGCACGGGATACAAAATCAGTTTTCCGTTTCTCCGCGAGTCGCTCATCGGCGCCCGCGACGGCGAGATCCCGCTCTACCGGCGCGTCGCCGCGCCCGCGCTGCCCGGTCTGTACTTCATCGGGCTCGTCCAGCCGATCGGGGCGATCATGCCGGTCGCCGAGGCCCAGTCTCAGTGGGTCGCGGACCTGCTGGAGGGCCGCGCGGCGCTGCCGCCGGTGCCGGAGATGAACCGCGAGATCACCAGGTACCGAAGGGCGATTGCCCGCCGGTATGACCGCACCGGCGGGCACGCCATTCATGTGGACTTCCTGCCGTACCTGCGCGAGATCCGCAAGGAACGCGCGGCTGGCGCGCAGCGCCGGCGTGATGGCGCCGGCTATCGGTGGGCCGCGGCCGCCTCCGGGTTGTGCCGGCCCTGCCGGGCCACTGAGGGCCGTTCTGCGCTGGCCGAGGGCTGGTCCGCGCCGGCCGAGGGCTGCTGCGCGGGGCGCCCGGGCAGTGCGAGCGCCGCGACGAGCGAGGCCGCGGTGAGGCCAAACGCGACCCAGAACGTGGCGCCGAATGCGTCCGCCAGCGCGGGCAGGGCCCGGGCCGGGTCGGCGGCGGCCAGCGCGCCCACGCCGGTGATGCTGCCACCGAAGCCGGGCAGCCGCGTGCTGATCGCGTGCTGCAGGGTGACCGCCAGCAGCGCCGTCCCCAGCGAGCCCGCGATGCGCTGAATGGTGCTGATCGCCGCGGTCGCCGCGGGGGCAGGCAGGGCCGTCTGGAGAGCCCGGAAGGGCGGCGTCAGGCGGTGGTGCCGATGCCACCGTCCACCGGGATGACGGCGCCGGTGACGTAGGCGCCCGCCCGCGAGGCCAGATAGATCGCCACGCCGGCCATGTCGTCGGGCCGGCCGATCCGCCGCAGCGGGGCCGCGTCGGCGATCGCCTCGCCCATTGCCTTGAGGGTGGCGGCCATCATCTTGGACTCGAACGGCCCCGGGGCCACGGCGTTGACGGTGATCCGCCGTGGGCCGAGCTCGCGTGCAAGCACCCGGGTCATGTGGTGCAGCCCGGCCTTGCTCGCCGAGTAGGCGTACGTCGGGAACGGCGGCACCCGCAGGCCGTCGATGCTCCCGATGTTGATGATCCGGGCGGGGTCCTCGTCCGTTCCAGCGGCCTCAAGCAGCGGCAGAAACGCCCTGGTCAGGAAGAACGGCGCCTTCAGGTTGAGGTCCACCACCTTGTCCCAGGCCGCGGCCGGGTAGTCCGCCAGCGGCGCGCCCCAGGTGGCACCGGCGTTGTTGACCAGGACGTGCACGGCCTGCTCGCGCTCGCCGACCTCGGCGGCCAGCCGCAGGCACGCCGGCTCGGCCGACACGTCAGCGGGAATGGCATGGACGGGGCCGTACCCGGCGAGCTCCTTCGCCGCCTCGGCGCAGGCGTCGGCCTTGCGTGAGCTGATGTACACCCGCGCCCCGGCCTGCAGCAGGCCGCGGGCGATCATGAGCCCGATGCCGCGGCTGCCCCCGGTGACGACGGCGGTCTTCCCGGACAGATCGAACAGATCCATGGCCGCTCCCGCGCGGAACCTATGCGGGGGCCGTCCCCGCCGCTGGCCCGAAGCGTATGCCAGCGCGGCTCCGGGCCAACAGGCCCGTGCCCGAAGCGGCTCAGTCTGCCCAGGGTCCGGCCGGGCCCTGCTCGCCCGCCACGTTTCCGGCCAGCCGGGTCAGCAGGGCGGCCAGGCCGTCGAGGTCGGTGTCGGTGAGTCCGTCGCGGAGCCTGCGGTCGAACACGGTGGCCGCCTCCGCCAGCCGGATGAAGGCCGCTTCGCCCGCCGGGGTCACTTCCACCACGTGGACGCGCCGGTTGGCCGGATCCCGGGTCCTGGTGACCAGTCCCTGAGCGTCCATGGCGTTGAGATGGTGGGTGAGTGTGGCCTCTCGGACCCCCACCGCCTCGGCCAGGTCGCGCTGTTTGGACAGCTGGCGGGTCTTCAGGTTCAGCAGCACTAGCCAGACCGGCAGCGAGCCGCCCGCCTCGGCGAGGGCGTTATCGAAGGCGCGGCTGACCGTCCTGGCCGCCCGGGCCAGTTCCAGCCCGATGGGAGTCCGTGCCGGTCGCATGCGCCCAGCGTACCCGATCCGTTGATGTCTAACTATTCGACTGCGAAGCGCTTGCCGTGTGAGGCCGGCCGTTGCTCCGGCGGGGGTGTCACGCGGCCGGGCGGTGGCTGCCCGGACGCGGAGTTCTGTCCGCGCTAGATGAGCCCCCGGCCAGAATCTGGCTTGAGCGATCAGACCGCCGCGGCCAGGAAGCCGGCCGCGGCCTCGTGCAACGCGGCCTGGTGCAGGCGGATGCCGGCCGTGCGGGCGGGCGGGGCGCTGCCCGGGCGGCCCGGAGCGCGGTAGTCCCAGCCGCAGGCCCGCCATGCGTCCGCGTCCAGGGCGTGCCGCGCGTCCACGACCACCTGCCGGGCGACCGTCTTGGCCAGCACCTCCGGGTCGGCGGCGGCGAACTCCGGCCACTCGGTGAGCACAAGCAGCACGTCGGCGTCGCGGGCCGCGCCGAGCACCGAGCCGGCGTACTCCAGGTCCGGATGCACGTGCTTGGCCCGGTCCATGGCCGCCGGGTCGAACACGGCCACCCGGGCGCCCAGTGCCTGGATCCGCGCAGCCACCTCGAGCGCGGGCGAGTCCCTGATGTCGTCCGACCCCGGCTTGAACGCCACGCCGAGCACGCCGACGCGGCGGCCCTCCAGCCGGCCGCCGGCCGCCTCCCGCGCCAGATCCACCACGCGGGTACGGCGCCGCTGGTTGATCGCGTCGATATCGTGCAGGAACTCAAGTGCCTCGCCCGCACCGAGTTCCGCGGCCCGGGCCGCCAGGGCCCGGATGTCCTTGGGCAGGCACCCGCCGCCGAAACCCAGCCCGGGGCGCATCCCGGACGCGCCGATCCGCCGGTCATGGCCGAGCGCGCCGGCCAGGCTGAGTACGTCCGCGCCGGTCATCTCGCACAATTCGGCCATCGCGTTGATGAAGGAGATCTTGGTGGCAAGAAACGCGTTCGCGGCAACCTTCACCATCTCGGCGGTGGCGGGGTCGGTGACCAGGAAGGGGATTCCCGCCGCCAGCGGCTCCGCGTACACCGCGCGCAGGGTGGCCTCCGCGCGGGCCGACCGGACGCCCGCGACGATCCGGTCCGGCCGCAGCGTGTCGCCGACCGCGTGGCCCTCCCTGAGGAACTCCGGGTTCCAGGCCAGTTCCGCGCCGGGCCCGGCCGGGGCGATGGCCGGCAGCCGCTGGCCGTAGGCCGCCACCGTGCCCGGCGGCACCGTCGACTTCCCGACGACGAGGCAGGGCCGCCGGAGCAGCGGGGCCAGCCCGGCGAAGCACGCCTCGAACTGGGACAGGTCCGCACCGCCGGACCCGGGGCGCTGCGGGGTTCCCACGCAGATGAAGTGCACGTTGCCGAACTCGGCGGCATCCGGGTAGGACGTGGTGAACGAGAGCCTGCCGCCGTGCAGCCCCGCACGGAGCAGCGGCTCCAGGCCGGGCTCGTAGAACGGCAGCGTCCCGGCCTGCAGCGCGCTGGCCCGCGCTGCATCCACGTCCACGCCGAGCACCTCGAAGCCGAGCGAGGCCAGGCAGGCGGCGTGCGCCGTGCCCAGGTACCCGGTACCGAACACGGTCAGCCGTGGCCGCCCGCTCATGGCGCGTGCCCAATCTCCGGCACCCCAGCCTCTGGCAGCCCGGCCTCTGGCACCCCGGCTTCCGGCACCCCGAGCTCCGGTATGGCGGTCTCCGCGATGCCGTTCTGTGGGCCGGGGCCCTGCCGCGCCGTCACCGGTTCGCCTAGCCGCAGCGACGGCGCCGTGGGAGGCCGTGGGCCGGGACCCGGCCAGCACTCGCGCAGCGCCATGACAACCAGGTAGGGCACCAGGTCGGTGCACCGGCGCAGCACCCAGCCCGTGCCCTTGGTCGCCATCCAGGCCGCCGTGTCGAGCCGCGTCGGCGGCGGGCTGGTCGGCTCGGTGCCCGGCCGCGGGCCGAGGCGGTGGCCACCGGCGGCGAGCTGGTCATGGAAGCGGCCGGCGATGTACCTGTGGCCGCGCTCGCTCGGGTGCAGCCGGTCCGCGCTCCACATCCGCCGGTCGTAGGTGGCCAGGTCCGCCGCCGCGTCGAAGTGCACCGTGCCGAACTGCTCCGCCACCTGGTCCATCGCATCGTTGATCACCTGGAGCCGCCGGGCCAGCGGCCGGGCGAGCCCGGGCGGCAGGCCGAGCATCATGCCCGGATCCGGCAGCCGCATGGTGAGCACGACCGCGCCGGCCGCGGTCAGCGAGCCGGCCACGTGGGCGAGCGCGGCCTGGATGCGCGCCGCGTCAAAGCCGGCCCGCAGGGTGTCGTTGACGCCCACGACGACGCTGGCCACGTCGGGGCGAAGTTCCAGGGCGCGGGGCAGCTGGGTGCGTTCCACGTCGGCCGCCCGGGCGCCGTTGGCGGCCAGGTTCACCAGCCGCCCGCCGGGCAGGCTGTCTGCCAGGAACGCGGCCCAGCCCCGCCAGCCGCCGCCCGGCGCGGGATCGCCCACGCCCAGCGTGATCGAGTCGCCGAGTGCCGCGAAAGTCGTCATCGCACTGCCTTCCCGCGGTGCTTGAGGATCTCTGCGTAGTGCCCGATCAGTTCGTCCCCGAGAACCGGCCAGGTGCGGCCGGTGACCTTCTCCCTGCCTGCGCGTCCCATCGCGGCCCGCATCGCCGGATCACCGGCCAGCCGCGTTACCGCGCCGGCCAGCGGCCCCGCCGCCCCGGGCGGCACGAGGAAACCGGTGACGCCGTCACTGACGATGTCGATCGGCCCGCCCGCGGCCGGCGCGACAACGGGCAGCCCGCTGGCCGCGGCCTCCTGCAACGTCTGGCCGAACGTCTCCCGTGCCCCGCTGTGCACGAAGATGTCGAGGCTGGCGTAGATCTCCGCGAGTTCGGCGCCGTACTTCGGGCCGAGGAACACCGCGCCGGGCATGGCCCGGCGCAGGGCGGCCTCGGCCGGGCCGCCGCCCACGACCACCAGCCTTACCCCGGGCAGCGCCGCAACCTGCCCGAGCAGGTCCACGCGCTTCTCCGGAGCCAGCCGCCCGACATACCCGGCGAGCACCTCGCCACCGGGAGCCAGTTCACGGCGCAGCCGCTCGCTGCGCCTGCCCGGGTCGAACAACCCGGTGTCCACCCCACGGCCCCACACCCAGACCCGCTCGACCCCGTTCGCGCGCAGGCTGTCGGCGCTGGCTGTGGACGGGGCAAGGGTGCGGTCGGCGGCGTTGTGGATCCGGCGCACCCAGCGCCAGGCCGCGGCCTCGCCCAGCGGCCCCGCCCCGTACACCCGGGCGTACCCGGGCATGTCGGTCTGGTACACCGCGAGCGTGGGCAGCGGGGCCCGGCCCGCACCCAGGATGAACGGGCTGGGCATGGCGATGCGGAAGTTGCGGTAGCAGGGCAGCGGCACCGAGCCGAGCCGGAACACCGGGCACGGGAACGGGCCGGCCGCGCCGGGCGTGCCGCGGGCCGGGGCCGGCGCGATGACCAGCGGATGGTGGCCACGGTCCACGAGATGCTCGGCCACGCGGAGGGTGCAGTGGGCTACCCCGTTGACGTCGGGCGGGAAAGACTCGGCCACGATGGCGATCCGCACGTTCACCAAGGTGAACTACGAGGCATCGCCGTAGGACATAACTCTCGTTATGTGTTGGAGAACAATGGGTGACATCTCGGCTGCGTTGTGTCTCCGCAGGCGCAGGGCGGGTGAGGGCCTTCCGGAGGGTCACCTGGACGCGGAGACAAAACTCCGCGTCCAGGTAACCCACCGACCAGCCCTGTGCGGGTTCCGTGGGAGCGCCTGTCTGGGGCTGGGGCGACAGTAAGTCCCCCGGCTCAGGGGGGCGCGAGGGAGCGGATGCGGGGATGGGCGACGCCAGGAAGCGCGCGAGGCGCGGGGCCGGGGCGGCGAGAGGTGATACGGGGATAGCGGTGCCGGGAAGCGCACCAGGAAGCAGGGCGGAAGTTAGGTGTCGGCAGCCAGGGCCGCAACCACTGGTTGCGGAATGTGCCGGGGGTGGACCAGGAGGGCGCGGGCTAGTTGGCGGATCTTCAGGCGCCGGGGGGTTAGCAAGGCCTCGGCGTGGCGCCAGGCGGCTTGCTCGTCGTCGTTGAAGCGGGGGCGGATGCTGGCGCGGAAGCGTTTCGCGTCGCCGCCGTCGTCGCGCCAGGTGGGGAGCCATTCGCGCAGTGCGGCGTCGTCCAGCACGGTCCAGGCGCGCAGTTGCTCGGCGATCTGGCCGGCCGCGTCCACTACGAAGGCCAGTTCGCCGGTGCCCTGGATGCCGTGCACCCGGCCCTCGGTGTCGCGGCCCGCGTGAATGCTGGCCGAGCGGAACCGGGCACCCACGGTGAGGGCCGCTACCGCGTGACCTGCCTCGTGCCACGCGGTGGCAACGGTGGCCCGCCTGGCGTCCCCGAGCGTGGCGTAGCGGTTGCTGTCGTAGCGGCGCCGCAGCCACACCTCGTTCACGATGGACTCGTCGTCGTAGCGGATCAGCCGGCCCAACTCGGCCCTGATCGCGGCAAGCGCCCGGTGCTGCGCAGCCGTCAGCGCCCCCGGCATCGGCGGCGCGCTGGCTCCGGTCACGACTGGCCCACCTCCTTGCCGAAACGTAACCCAAGCCCACCCGGTCACCCGGGATCGCCGCAACGCCTGGACTCCGCGTGGCGCGTGAGCTAATGTCTCTAACATTGTTAGAGGTATTTACATAGCGGACGGTGCGGAAGGCGGGTGGCGGGATGAGCATGCAGACCAGGGACCGGAGCACGGCGGGCCGGTGGACCGAGGCGGACGTGCCGGACCAGTCCGGGCGCACGGCGGTGATCACCGGGGGCAACTCCGGCATCGGCTTCGAGGCGGCGCGGGTGCTCGCCACGCGCGGCGCGCGGCTGATCCTCGGCTGCCGGGACCGGGGCAAGGCGCACGACGCGGTCACCCGGATCCGTGCCGCGGCGACCGGCGCCGACGTCCGGGTGGTGCCGCTCGACCTTGCCTCGCTGGAGTCCGTCCGCGCGGCGGCCGGACAGATCCGGTCCACCTGCGAGCGGATCGACCTGGTGGTCAACAACGCGGGGGTGATGATGCCGCCGTACGGCCGCACCACCGACGGCTTCGAGTTGCAGTTCGGCATCAACCACCTCGGCCACTTCGCGCTGACCGGGCTGCTGATCGACCGGCTGGCGGCGCTGCCCGGCGCGCGCGTGGTGACGGTCAGCAGCAACAACCACAGAGACGGCCAGATCAACTTCGACGACCTGCAGTCCGAGCGCGGCTACCGCCGGATGGCCGGGTACAGCCAGTCCAAGCTCGCCAACCTGATGTTCACCTACGAGCTTCAGCGGCGGCTGCATGCGGCCGGGACCCCGGCGATCGCGGCCGCGGCGCACCCGGGCCTGACCAGGACCGACCTCGCGCGGTACCTTTCCCCCGTAATGACCGCGCTCTACGTCCTGATCGAGCGGCCGCTCGCGCAGCGCGCCGCGATCGGCGCGCTCGGCACGCTCCGGGCCGCGACCGACCCTGCCGTGCGCGGCGGCGATTACTACGGGCCGGGCCGCTGGCGCGGGGAGCGGGGCTACCCTGTCCGGGTCAGTTCAAGCGAGCGGTCCCACGACGAAGGCGCGCAGCGCCGGCTGTGGCAGGAATCGGAGCGGCTCACGGGTGTCGGATACGCGATCTGAAGCCAAGGGCGGCCGGTACCACCACGGCGACCTCAAGGCCGCGCTCGTGGACGCCGCGATCGCCCTGATCGCCGAGCGCGGGGTGCGTGACTTCTCGCTGGCCGAGGTCAGCCGCAGGCTCGGGGTCACGGTGGCCGCTCCCTACCGGCATTTCGCCGACCGCGACGACCTGCTCGCGGCGGTGGGCATCCGGGCCGTGGACGCGTTCGCCGCCGCCCTGGCGGCGCAGGCGCGGGACACCGATTCACCCGCGCAGCGGCTGGCCGCCCTGGCCGGTGCGTACGTCAGGTTCGCCGGGGAGCAGCGCCCGCTGTTCGACACGCTGTTCGTGACCGGCATCGACAAGAGCCGTTACCCCGAGTTCCGGCGCGCCTTCCACGCCCTGGAGGAGACGTTCCGCGCCTGCGCGCTCGAGGTCTGCGGGCAGGACGCCAGGGCCGCCGACGCCCTCATGGCGGTGACGGAGGCCACCGCGCACGGCCATGCCACGCTGCTGCTCGACGGCTCCTTCGACGACGAGGAGGACCCCGTCTCCACCGCCGCGGACCAGGCGGCAAGCGCCACCCTCGCGCTCATCAAGGGACGCACTGCACTACGACGGCCATCATGACCGGGATTCCTAGCGGCCGGCCACGTCCCGCCATAGCAGCACACCGCCGGTGTGCCGCGGCGGGCGCTGGACGACGCGCGTAATGAACCCGGCCAGCGCGGCGCGGGTACCTGGCCCGGCCACGATCGCCCGGGCGCCCCAGTACGACATGTCCCGCCGGAAGCTTGCCCGCAGCGCCGCGGTGACCGGCGGGGCGGGCAGGCCACGCTGGATCCCGATCAGCGTGGTGGCGAACGCGGTCGGCCCGGGTCCGTCGACATAGGCGCGGCCACCCGCGGCGGGCCCGATGAAATATCCGCCGGGCATCTGGTACGCCATGTGCGCCGCAGCCTGCCACACCAGCGGCACGGTCTGCGTGTCGGTCGGGTATGGCAACACCAGCACGGTCGAGCCCGGCGCGAGCCACCGGGTCGCCGCGGGGAAGAACGGCGGGACCGGGTCCGCGGCCATTGCGGGATAGGGCCTGGGCAGCAACGGCACGACGCAGGCCGTAGCCAGCAGCACCGCGAGGACCCTGGCACCGGGCCGCCCGGTGCCGAGCAACCAGTCGACCCCCACGGCCAGCAGGCCCGCGGCCGCCAGCGCGACCACGATCGCGAACCGGTCCGGCAGTGCGGAACCGAAGACCGGCCAGTGCTCCACGGCGCCCCAGGGCAGGCGGATCGCGGTGTTCCGGCCGTTGTCGAGCAGTGTGCCGCCGAGGGAGAACAGCGCGAACACGGCGCCGACGCCGAACAGCAGGCGGGTGCGCAGGTCGCCGATCCGCGCGATGCCCACAATCAGAGCGGTCACCAGGAGCGGGATGCCCAGGTAGGCCAGGTACTCGGGGACGCCGGGCACGTAGGAGCGCGCGAACGCCGAACTGCCCCGGGTGGTCACCCAGAGCATGCGCGAGGGGACATAGAACGCGCGGACGTCCGTCTCGTAATACCCAAGCGCGAACGGGCTGCCGTACTGGTGCAACGGCCCGAAGAACTGCAGCCACAGGGCCCCGCCCGCCACGAATCCGAACACGCCGAGCGCGGCCGCGGTTCCGCGGCCGATCCGGCCAAGGGCGGCTGCGGTGACGGCCCTGGGCTGCGTCACCAGCACCAGGACCGCGGCTACCAGCAGCACCAGGCCCGTCTGGAACAGCAGTTCCTCGGAGGTGAACAACTGCGCGGCCATGGCCAGCCCGAGGGCCGCGCCCCCGCGCCACGGGTCACGCCGTCCCGTGACCAGGTCATCGGCCAGCAGCAGCGTGATCGGCATCAGGCCGGTCAGCACGAGGTTGATGTGCCCGAAGCCGGACGCGAGCACGGCGGGGGAGAAGCCGAACACCAGCGCACCCAGGCCCGCGGCGGGCACGGAATCGGTGAACCGCCGCAGCAGCGGAAACGCGCACAGCGGCCCGCTCGCCAGCGCCAGGACGAACAGCACGTTGTAGGCGGCCAGCGGGCCGGCCAGCAGCGTGACCGGGGTCATGACCAGGGCCGGCAGCAGCAGCGAGGTGTTCCACATCGCGTTGACGCCGGCCGGGGCGTTCATCGTGGTGAAGAACAGCGGGTCGTGCAGGTGCAGCACGGACTGCGAATCTTGTTCGAGGTACCAGGTGAAGAGGCGGATGTCGGCGGGGTTGCCGGCGACCATCCGATGCGGCAAATCACCGAGCAGATGCCGGCTCAGATAGAGCGAAAAGAGCAGCGAAATCAGCCCGAGCACAAGGTACGGACGTACTTGCGGGCTGACCGGGCTGAGCAGCCGGATCCGCTTGGCCGGCTCGGTATCCACCGGCGCCGAGCTGGCCTGCGGGTCTGGCACGGCCACATGATGCCATACGCCGCGGTGCCGTCCGCCCCGGCCGGCACGGGCAAGGCCGGGCCGGAGGAAATCAGAACGATGGCGTGTCGTAATCATGACTTTAGTGTTGTGATAGCAACCCCAACGTCATGATCACGAAAGTGTGGCGAGGGTAAGCGCCCGCGTGGTGCGCCCCTGCCTTAGCCTCGCGCCGCCGCGCCGTGTTAGCCCGGGGAGCGACCCCCCGGAACCCCCCGGGGCGCCGACGGGGCCTGGCCGGCAAGCCGGCCAGGCCCCGTCGCGAGTTATTGATTTGTGGCTGCTTCGTTCTTTTCCTTCGATGCCGTCCGCATCACGGTCAGCACCACCAGGAGGGCGAGCACATCCAGGACCGCGGCCAGGGTGAAGGCGCTGGACATACCGTGCACCACGGCGGCCTGTCC
>Ga0306925_10004093_pt1 | contig 13073 bp, 13 predicted proteins | sample flu12Cox44000176_FD_203755 | JGI IMG/M metagenome (GOLD analysis project Ga0306925, IMG submission 203755) | Lab enrichment of tropical soil microbial communities from Luquillo Experimental Forest, Puerto Rico - flux8day.12C.oxic.44.000.176 (v2)... | ecosystem: Environmental > Terrestrial >...
TGCACAGGCAATCGAATACGCCCAAAGACGGCGCACAGTCGCTGCGCGCGCGCGCACCCTGTCGCTGGCTGACGAAATTTCTATTCCATTTCTCCATGCGCCAACCCCTTGTTCAGACGTTCCCTAGATCAATACCTTTCCAGCCATAGAGCCCTGTGGCAACGCCCACATTGAAGGTCATCGTAAGAGGCGTCAACAGTGGCGGATTCCAATGTCCGATCGGTGTCAATTCATCGATCACGTTCTGATGACAGTCGTAGACGGTCAGCTCAGGACCTAGAACGGCGGTTGGGATTGCCACATAATAAATATCCATAGCATTTCCCGCAAATTCGATACCAACCCCCCATTCGGCAGCATTCATAGGAACGGTCGCCGTCACTGACGCAAACTGAAACGGACTGATGTCTCGTCCACCGCATCGACTATTGGATGATGATAACCGCTCACCGACTCGAAAATATATGGCCGCCAAGTATTCCTACGCCCCTGCGCCGACTTAGGGTATACCAACGCGCCAAATGAAACCACCCGGCCCTGATACTTGGGCAGTTGTGCCGGTGGACAAGTCCAACTCAGCGTTTCCGCCACTGATTGGTCCTTGCGGACACCCATCGTTCGAATTGCGCCGGCGCAGGTGTTTTCCGCAAAATCGTCAGCCCAAACAGTCATAGAGGGAGTTTTCTTCCACCCGTCCGCGGCATTGCCGGTTCCAATTTGGCCTAGATCCCCCGGACAAATCGGACGCGCCGTGACACCATTAAGTACGCTCCTCGGTGTCACGCCCCCGAGCGGTGCAACCACAACGAACGAGGTATCGGGAACCAAGCTCACAACACGGACGGCAGTTGGAGTCGAGATAAAACCAGGACCGTCGTAACCCCATTGGAAGCCGCCGCCTTCTATTAACACCAAATCGCCATTCTTCAATTGCTGCGTATTTTTAGTATAAAAGGTTGGATTGTTATTTAAGACGTCAAATCGATCACATACTATCGGATATTGCGTTCCCGTTCCCTCGCGGTTCATCTTCGTGACGCAATACAGACGCCACGCCTTGTCATTTTCGTTCCAAAACGCACCGGCAAGAGCAGACCAAACCTGCCATTGAACATTTGGCAAGATATTTTCCGGGGTTTGTCCGGACTTCGAAGTGGCGGCATCCGCCGCTTCCGTAAGTGGGAACTTTGCACTTGTTTTAAAGGATGTTCTCCCGAACATACCCGTTATTGCAATCGCTCCAAGTGTTCGGCGGGAAACCTTTTCAGTGCTCAACACCTTTGCCATCGCAAAACTCCGCAATACAGACTAAATTGAGGGAACCCGTTTCACACCGACGCACGATCCCGCGGCTAGTGGCCCAGCATTGAGTGCATTAAATGGCAACCGCTGTCGAGGAAGACAGGCGCCGAAGCGGACCCGAAAATAGGACCGAGGGGCTATCAATGCGGCATTGATCAAACGCCACAAGACTTTGCTCAGGCCACTGGGCAGTTCGGATGTGTGTTGTCACAGGCGCGGCAGAACAGTTTTGCCAACCGCGTCGGTGGGTGCGGTTGCCTTGGCGGTGAAAGACGCCGGGAACCTCGACGCTAGGTTTAGCAGCAAGCAGGCTCTGCAGGACGCGCTCAAGGCCCGATATGTCGACGTTGGGTGAATTCTGACCGTTTCGGTCGATGTTGAAGGGCGAATTAGGAGGAACATTACAACATTTTTCGGCGTTTGGTGCGCGTATGCGCCGATACCTGGGCTTGGGTTCATCAGAACCATCATCTAGGATATGAAGGCGCACGCCGTGGCCTGGCGCGGTGCGCCGCTCTGGTCACCGGCGCAGGGGTAGCGCCAGACGATCGGCAGCCCGTGAGTGGCATTGACGAGAAATTGGCTCTGAACGTCACCGCGCTCGTGTAACCAGAAACGGCGCAAGCTGGCTGCACACCACTGTCGCTGTAAAAAGTGGTGCCGTCAAAAATAATATCGGCGGGATAGGAGTTCGAGCCCTTGACCGTGACAGCGTTCACCGAAACGATCGCCTGACCGCTGGCATTACTCCCCCAGCTCGCATTACCGCCGTAAAACCGCGCACCTACGATGCCGCCGAACCACAGCGCGGCATCACTACCAAAGTTGTGGAACTCGCTTCCGGTGACCGTCCAATCTGAAGGGAATTGATCGTTCGCATTGTCGATTGACACGAAGGCTGAAGCAGCGCCGAAAAAATTGTTCCCAGTGAAAATCGCTGTGATCGCACCATGCTGATAGTTGTAGAACTGGCAGTACTCGATATTGCTTGACGCAACACTAAGAACGTAGATGGCCGCCAACGAAAAATAACCATCAACACGGACGCGGTCGCACGCGAAGACATCAGATGCTGCGCTGCCGGACATCTGGGCGCTCAGAATGCCGGTACTCGGGACGACGTTCGGCGTGCAATACCCGCAGATGCGGAATTTCGATAGCGTAACGTTCCACGATCCAGTGAGATCAATAATATTGACACCCGATTTATTCGGCCAAAGTTGGCTCAGCTCCAACCCCTGGCCCTCGATTACCAAACCGCGTGGCTTGGGGCCGTTCGGGGCGTCCACGTGGTTGGTGCCGTCTAGGTTGGAAACGTGGCAGATGCCAGCTGGTAAAATGACATGATTGTGCTCGTTGATCGCGGCCTGGATCACCTCCGTGTCGTCTGGCCCTGTGCAAGTGACCAATTGTGCATGAGCAGATTTTACTGTGATCAAAAAGGCCCCAATGGCTAAGAGCGGCGCGACGAGTTTCATCGAGTGCGACCTTCTATAGCGACAACATGTCAAGTGTAGTGTAAAGATCTGTCTGAGAGGAATGTTACATGTGTGGTCGTGCCCGCCTTGCCTCCGATGTGAGCGAAATCAAGCTCGTCTTCTCGATCGCGCCCGAGCGGCCGCTGCCGAAGATCGCGGCAAGCTGGAATGTGGCACCGACCGATCCGCCGCCGATCGTCCATTACGACCCAAGGCCGGCCAACGCAGTCTCGAGAAGCGCTACCGGTACGTGTACTGAGAATTGGCTGCTCCAGGCCGAAAACAATCGTTCAAGGAGATCACGTCATCGATACGGGGACAAGCCGATTTCGGGAATCCGGATCATCGACATGATTGAGTCGCTTGACCCCAAAATTCGAGGATGGGAACCCGCATAGGATTCCTCGGCTGGCTACCCTATCAGGGATTTGGCATCCCCGTCTTTTTGTCTTTTTGACCATTCCGTAATGTCAGGGGACGGGGACCGGCGAGCCGCCCTCGAGACCATCGCGGGACACCAGTTAGCGGGCTTGTCGTGTGTGGATTGGACGATTGGACTGCTCTTTGCATGAGCCGTTTCGGACGAGGCTTATCCCGTTGTCCCAGGTGACACTAGATATGGTAAGATAGCTTCCCGGCGGCGCGACGGGGCTTTGAGTGGCTAGAGCGCGATCCATGAACGAATTCCAGGACATTATCGGCCGCGACAACCCGCGCAAAGGAGTCGCCACCGTGCGGCGGCAGCCACGGCGGCGCAAGACCGCCACCGGCACCCGGCAGGACGGATCAAGCCCTAGATATTGATGAACCTGGGACAACGGGATAAGCCTATTTTGGACAGCCGCCGGGCCGACACCTCTTTCTGTATAAAGGGCTCTTTCGCGAATGGGTAAGACGTTCGCGGAAGCTTGGCTCGCGAGCGCATGCGTCATTGATTGTTAATTGTATTCTTTAGTGCTTTGAGTTTGTTTATCCTATACCATAAGAAAGGGTTGTCGTTTCCGCTGGTTGCAATCTTCGGTAAATCTCGTGCTACGACGTTTACGAGCGTATCGCCGCCCGCACGTGCTAGCGATGGCAGATTTATTAATAAACTCGTTTGATCCAACAATTCAGCAGCAATATGCCCACTCTTATCCAAACCGGCCTGTAGAAAATATCTCATTACATCGCTACTAATGAGGTATTCAAAGCCCGAGCTGAAATCGGTTTTATCGCCTTGGCATTCCTGAACATCAACAGTCGTCGACATATCTCGCCTCGTTTCGCCAGCGCCGTCAATAGTTGCGAGCCTTTTCAAAGGATCGCTAAAGTAATTATTTTCGACCCTACTAGGGCCACCGCTATTGAAAATACGAAAATAGTACGAGAATAAATCGAACAGGTTGCCCGGATTCTGCGGCTCATCCACCCATCGAGGCTCATACGCTGGCCGAGGCTCTTCCACTCGGGACTTTGTGTGTCGGCACGTGGAACGACCAGGACGCCCGTATAAAGCGGCTCTGACCTTATCATCGTATGCGCTTGGGCCGGGTAAGGTGAGTGCCACCAGACCTCTGATTGCCGCGACGGTTCCATCGAGATCCAGCATAGAGTTGTAGAGCTCACTACCGTCCAGCTGGGACTCTTGAAGAAGGGCCGTATGCTGAGCCATAAGCAGCTCGTCCAAGCGGTTTTCAACTTGCGTGGTGATAATTGGAGAGCGCACAACGACGTGTGGCGATAGCGCTACTTGCGCTTCGAGGAATTTTTGCCAATCAAACTGCATTTCTGGAATACCAGGAACATGATTTACGTACGGACGCAGATATTTGCACGCTGCCGAAGCCAAATGAGAACAATTCCATAAGAACAGCGTGGTCTTTTCTCCGTCTTGGTATACCTGCAGGGCAACTGGCTTCTTAGGCGGGGTCGCGCCGCCCGACTTCACTAGGTAAGCAAAAACTGTAGCGATTGGCTCACCCCACACCGAAGCCGCATCGGAACTGGCGTCAACAAAATCGGGTTGATAAACGTCTGGGAAATATCTAAGAGCGAGTTCGCCAAAGCCAACAAGCTCAATTGCTACTAAAGAATTGTCAAAAGAAATCAAGGTCCACACATAATCTTTAGCACTCAACGGGCCGAACGGGATGCCGTCTCCAAGCGACGCATTTTTTTCCTGCTCACGCAAGTTGGCGGGACCAGGAGGATATGGGGGCCAATCGGTATTTACTACCGGCCAATTTCCCCCAAATTGTACGTCTCGTTTCGTAAGTTCGGGTCGAAAATCTGCGACTATCTTTGCGAGCTCAGGAGGCGATAGCCACGCTGCTTTCGCCTTCCGTTCTGTCAACACGCGCTGTCTAACTTGGCCTGCCGCTTGTCCTACTTGCTGTGCCGCATGATTATAATCTTCGACCAACGAGAATAAGGTCGAAAGGTATTTATCTCCAGACCCTGGAATAGTTACAGAAAAATCTCGATTGATTGCTACACCCTCGGATATTAATTCGTCTAATATCTTGGAAGGTTTTCGCCGAAATATTTCCGTGTTCTCAGTAGCTAATCTGACGTATGCATCAACAGCAGTTGCCCACCGCACCGGGTTGGCGCGGCGATCGGGCAGAGGGTAACCTCCGCGTTCCTTGGCAAGAGCCAAAAACAAGTTAACGTTACCGGACCAGTCTCCCGACAACAGAGTATGCGTCGCAAAGTCTCTTCCGGTCATTCCGGGTTTCCATTGCCCGCTGACGGGTTCGGCCTTCGCAAGATCTACGAAATGGGCAATGTCGAAAGTGCACGTATCGTATGCGTCCTCGGTTAGAGGTTTTCCCGTCGCGGCCTCATGCCCGAGGCACTCCTTCATCCGTCGCTCAAATGGTTCGTCAAGAATCACCTCCAGATATCCGGTCAATCGGACCTCTATTTCGTCGAGGCGAAAAAGCGTTCGAGCAAGCGCCCCCTTTATTTGCTGCAAGTCCAGCGACGCGCCGTAAAGCTGCGAGGCAATCTGACCGAATTGATCTACCATCTCGGCAAAAATCTGAGCAAGACCAAGGTCTATTCGATCAAAGCGCTCTCGGGTCTCTCTGCCAATTGTAACGCCAACTCTTTTATCTGACCTGAAATCACTTCATCGGCAGATGGACCTGTTTTCCCAAATGACTCCACGAGTGAAAAAAATATCGCAGCATAATTCATTGATAACATGGCCGATGCCATCGTAGAAGCTTGACTTCCACCAGCAAACGCCGTGTTGAACTGATCCGTTACGGTTTTGAAATTTATAATAGCGTTTCCTATTGCATTTAATTGCTGCGCGGTTCGTTTGTCCGCGATTAGTGATGTCAGTACAAATAGTGAGGACCGAAGACCCTCCATCTCGAATCGATCTTTTTCTTGTTCCTGTAATTTGCGTTGTCGTTCTAGCAACACGTCAAAGCCGGATGAGACATTCTCTGCTGGGACTGCAGAAGCGGAGACCCCGTTAGTTTGTGATATGGATTTTTCGATTGATATCAATCTGTTCTGCAGATTGTTTGTAGCGTGCTTTACAGTGTTATTCAATGTATCGAGACCGTTAACAAGATCTTGAATCTCCTTATTCTCGGCAAAGTCGGGATTTTCGCTCAATATTTGCTGGCCCGACTCGTCTATTTTTGCGTTGAAGATTGGAATGCCAAAGACTTCGTCCAAAACCTTCGCAAATGCGTTGTTGCGACGAGCAATGTCGTATAAACCCGACAGAACCGCCATCCTGTCAACATCTGTAGAAGCATAAGCATTATAGAAGTCTTTATTGTACATCTGCCATCTTTGGAGCTGCGCTGTCGGGCTATCAACAGTCCTAGTCAGTTCCTTTTGCAAAAAGTCACCGACGAGTTTATTCAAGGAGGGAAAATCTTTCAGGGCGTCGTAGACCCGATTGGCAAAATCAAACTGATCAGTCACAGGGGAGGCTGAAGCGAATGTCTTGTGTTCGGTTTCGCTATACCATCGGAACCAATTAAGGGATTTCCGAATGTCGTCCTCATTAATAGAGGTTTGCTTGGAGTAACCTTCATTTATTATGTTGAGGCTCCACCAGTAGGCGATATTGCCGGTTCTGTTGAGATGGTCGAAGGCGTTTCCCACCCATATGGACCGGTTGAATTCCTCTAAGGAGTTCGCGCGCGCGATGGGACTGGTCAATAAGAGCGCGGTGAGGAAAATGCCAGGAGCCTTCATGCGACATCCCCAGGTCTCGAAAGCAGCGCGATTTTGACCATCTTTGTACCACCGCAGCAACAAGGTTTGCTCGCTTCAGGTGGCGCATGGGGACCCGATCGAGCCTCATATTGGATAAAGGGGGTCTTTTGAATTTCGAATGCGTGATGTAGCGCCTGACAAGAGGCTTGGCGCGAGCAGATGGTCTTGAACTGCAGCCCATCGGTCCGCCGGTGGCGATTGTAGCCGGTGACGCTTGGCCCTTATAAAGCCTGGCCTTCCGGCCACCGCCTTCGGCGGCAAGGGCTTGACAAGGGCCAGCGCCCCGGCACCCGTTCCACCGTGCATTCGATGGCGAGGAGGGGCTGGATCGCCCATTTGCACCCACTCGTTTTTCAAAAGAGGCGATAAAGGAGAGGCAGCGGCGCGTCATGTTGATGACTCCATTTTTAGAGGCCGGTTAAAAGCGACTATGGCCGGGGAGGCGGTAAGGCCGTTCCGCCGGCATCTGCGTCACTGCTTGACGCGCGGCGAAGGTCGGCTGACCGATTCGAGAGCAGCCGTCGCCGCCGCCGGCGGGACCAGCGCCATCATCCCGACCGCACTCTTGAGGTCAGGGCCTACGCCCGTGCAAGCCGCCTGAGGGCGAGCCGTATAGAAGCGAGGGTGACGAAGGTGGCGAGGGTTTCGGCGAGGTTCTCGAAATCCTTGGCAAGCCGCCGGTCAGCGTCGGGAACCGCTGAATCTGCCTCCTAGCCGTCATTCGCCGCGCCTATAAGGTGCGGTCCAGTTGAGCGTAACGCCATCGTTCGTTCCGCGGACACCCCGTCTTAGGCGATCGGTAATCGATAGCGCCGGTCCCCGCCACCAGCTAACCTCTGTCCGAGAGACCTCAGAATAGCAAAGGAGAGGCATATGCATTTCGGCGGTGCGATGTTCTTTTTCAATTATTCGATGTCGGCGCTCGAGCTTGCCCGCGCGCTCGAGGAGCGAGGTTTCGAGTGCGTGTGGGCGCCCGAGCACTCGCATATCCTCTTGTCGCGCAAGACACCTTTCCCGGAGGTGGCGATTTACCCAAACCGTACTAACCAATCGTAGAAAAGCCCATGCTGGATAACTTGCCGGCCCCGTCCGTGCCGGCCCGCACCCTGGGCGAGTTCGCCTGCGGGCTCGCCTTTGAGCACATCCCGACCGCCGTCCTGGAGCGGGCCAAGCTCCTGATCCTCGATGCGCTTGGCTGCGGCATTGCCGCGAGCGCTTACGGCTTCGCGGATGCCGCCTTAGCCGGCGCGACCGCCCTTGGCGGGATCGGCCGATGCAGCGTTATCGGCCGCGCCGACCGCCTGCCGGTCCGGGATGCAGCGCTCGTCAATGGCATGTTGATCCACGGCCTCGATTTCGCCGACACCCACTTGGCCAGCATCGTCCATGCCACGGCCGCCTGCCTGCCCACCGCGCTCACCTTCGGCGAGGAACTGGGGGTCGACGGCCGTGGTTTATTGGTGGCCTACGCCGCGGGAATGGAGACCGCGATCCGTATCGGCGCGGCCGCTAAGGGCGGCTTCCACCACACCGGCTTTCATGCCACCGGCGTCGTCGCTCATTTCAGCGCCAGCGTCGTTGCCGCACGCCTGCTCGATCTCCCGTCTGAGGCCATCGTCGCCGCCCAGGGCATCGCCGCCAGCACCGCTTCCGGGGTCCAGGTCTTTCTGGAGGAAGGTGCGTGGACCAAGCGCATGCATCCGGGATGGGCCGCCGTTGCCGGCATCACCGCCGCCCGCCTGGCCCAGTACGGCTTCAAAGCGCCCACCCGGCCCTATGAGGGCAAGTTCGGCTTCTTCGATACCCACCTCCAGCACCCGCCGGCGCCGATCGACCTCCCAGCCGAGTTCGCCACTCTGGGGTCTGTCTGGGAACTCGCGCAGACCGCCGTCAAGCCCTATCCGGTCTGCCACTTCATCCATGGCTGCGCCGATGCGGCCATCGGGCTGTACGATGAGATCGACAGCGCCGATATCGTCCGCGCAGAGGCGCTTCTGCCGCGCGACACAATGCCCATCGTCGCCGAGCCGCAGCGAAAGCAAAATCCGCCCCGCCAACGAATACGAGGCCAAGTTCAGTGCCCCGTTCGTCGTCGCCACCTGCCTCATGAAGGGCGAATTCGGCCTCGCGGACCTGATGCCCGCCGCGCTGGAGGATCCGGCCGTCCTCGACCTCGCCGCTCGCATCGCCTGCACGATCGACCCGGATTCTGTCTTCCCCACCTTCTTTTCGGGTGGCGTCCGCCTCTATCTACGCGACGGCCGCACCCTCTTTCGTCATGTCCGCGTCAATAGCGGCGCCGGTGAGCGCGCCCTCGGCGCGGACGGCATGTCCCGCAAGTTTCTGGCGTCTGCCACTCTCGTTCTTCCCCGCGATCAGGCCGAACGTATCCGCGACGCGGTCTTGACCCTTGAAGATCACACAGCCGCCCATCTTGCGTCCCTGCTGCGCAGCGAAGCTCCATCCCGCGGTTCGGAGAAGCGCTCATGACCCAATATGACGTTATCGTCGTTGGCGCCGGCAACGCTGCCCTGGCTGCCGCCGTTTCGGCCAAGGAGAACGGGGCCGAACACGTCGTGGTGCTCGAAAAAGCCCCCCGCGAGATGCGCGGAGGGAACACGCACTGGAGCGGTGGCGTGCTGCGCTTCGCCTTTGACGACCCGCGCGAGATCGGCGTGCTCCTGCCCCGTATCGAAGACGAAATGGAAGACTTCTATGACGGCATCCAGCCCTACACCTTCGACGATTTCCATGGCGACTTGATGCGGGTCACGTCGGGCCAGACCGACGCGGTGCTGTCCCGCATCCTGGTGCAGAACTCCAAGGACACCGTGTTCTGGATGAACCGCGTCGGCAACATCCGGATGGAGCCGGCGACCAGTCTCACCGGCGTGCGTAAAGGCAACAAGATTATCTGGGCGCGCGGCTTGGTGGTGCGCGCCGCGCACGAGGGCGTCGGCCTTTCGCGGAGTTGGTTCGCGACCGTCGAGAAGATGGGCATCGAGATCCGTTACGGCGCCGCCGTTACCGCCATCCTGCAGGACGGCCATGGCCGTGCCTGCGGGGTGCGCGTGCGCGACGACGACGGCATCGCAGACGTTAACGGTCGAGCCGTCATCCTCGGCTGCGGCGGCTTCGAGGCCAACGTACACCCAGCATATCGGGCCGCTGGTCGGCGGCGCCAAGGTACGCGGGACCCCGTACAATCAGGGTGACGGCCTGCGCATGGCCATGGCCATCGGCGCTATGCCCTGGGGCCAATGGAGCGGCTGCCATGCCACCCCGATCTCCGCCGACTGGGGCAATTTCGCCCCGCGCGAACTCACCGACCGCAGCAACCGCCTCAGCTACCCCTATGGCGTGATGATCAACCGCCGCGGCCGGCGCTTTGTCGACGAGGGGGAGGACGGCGCCATGTTCACCTACGCCAAATACGGCCGGGCCATCCTCGCCGAGCCCGGCGCCAAGGCCTACCAGATCTTCGACTCACAGGTCGTCCACCTGCTCGAGCCGCGCTACGCCACCAGCGAGCCAATCACAGCCGACACGCTGGAGGACCTCGTCGCCCAGCTCGATATCGACGACAAGCCGCAAGCGATCCGCACGTTGCAAGAGTACAACGCGGCCGCGAAGCACGCCGCCGACGGCTTCGACCCCACCCGGAAGGACGGCCTTGCCACCAGCGGCCTGGCGATCGAGAAAACCAACTGGGCAGCCAAGCTCGAAAATCCGCCCTATTACGCCTATTCCGCCACCGGCGGCATCACCTTCACCTTCGGCGGTTTGCGGGTTGACGAGAACACCCAGGTGATCGGAACCGACTGGCGGCCGATCGGCGGCCTCTTCGCCTGCGGGGAGATGGTCGGCGGCCTCTTCTACGACAATTATCCGGCCGGCACCGGCCTCGTTTCCGGCGCCACCTTCGGCCGCATCGCCGGCCGCGCTGCGGCGAAGCACAGTTCGGCCGGCCGTGCCATGACGGGAGCGGCGGCATGAGCCAGACCATCATTCAGCGCCTGGCGGAGCGCGTCCATTCGTTTGGTGAAAAGAACCTCACCAAGCAGGCAATCGAGCTTTCCAGGACGGCGATCATCGACACGATCGGCGTGACACTTGCGGGTTCGGTGGAACCCTGCGCCGCTAATCTGCTGCGCACCCCCGGCGTCGCCGAGGCGCCGGGGCCGTGCACCCTCTTCGGCACGCACCATAAGACCTCGGCGCTCGACGCCACTTTCTTCAACGGCACGGCGTCGCACGCGCTCGACTACGACGATTTCAGCCAGCCGATGGGCGGCCATCAATCTGCACCCCTCGTAGCACCCCTTCTAGCGGTCGCCGAGGAGCGCCGTCTCTCCGGCGCGCAGCTCATCCAGTCCTACGTGGTCGGCGCCGAGACCGAGATCCGCCTGGCGCGCTCCGTCAACTTCCATCATTACGACAAGGGTTGGCACCCGACCGCAACGATGGGCGTCTTTGGCACCGCCGCCGCCGTTGGTCACATGATCGGCCTCGACGCGGAACGACTTTCCGTCGCTCTCGCCATCGCGGCCTCGTTCGCCTCTGGGGTGAAGGCCAATTTCGGCACCATGGTCAAACCTCTGCATGTCGGCCAGTGCGCCCGCAACGGCCTCCTCGCCGCCCTGCTCGCCGACGCGGGCTACGACGCCAACCCGGCCGTGCTCGAGCACAAGCAGGGGTTCTTCAATGCCTTCACCGGCCCCGGCAACTATGACGCCGACAAGATCTTCGAGCACTGGGCCGACCCGCTGGAAATCACCGGCAAGACCATGGGCCTCAAGCAGTTTCCCTGCTGCGGCAGTACCCACCCGGCCATCGCCATGATGCTGGCACTCCGCCAAGAGGAGCGTATCCGCGCTGACGACGTGGCGAAGATTGAGATCATGCCGCACCGTCGCCGCCTGCCGCACACCGACAATCCCAGCCCGCAGACGCCGCTCCAGGCCAAGTTCAGCGTGCAATATGCAGTCGCCCGCGCCCTGCTCGACGGTGCGGTGCGCATCGCCAATTTCGAGGGCGACGCGCATTTCGACACGCGCATCCGCCCGCTTCTGGCCAGGACGACCGCCTTCGCGCATCCAGACATGGCCGACGACGCCGATGCTCAGTTCAGCGCCGAGGTCCGCGTGACGCTGAATGACGGCCGCGTCCTCTCACGCCGCGTCGACGACATGGCCGGCCGCGGCGGCGACCACCCGATGTCGAGCGAAGAACTATGGGAAAAATTCGACGACTGCGCCCGCCGCGCCCTGCCGAAAGAGGACATCATGCCGCTCTTCGAGCGGCTGGAGACGCTGGAAAAGGTCGCCGACATCCGTGCCGTCACCCGCCTGTTGGTGAAGCGGCCGCCGCTCGGCGCGGTGACAGCAGCCGCGAAGCCATCGGCCGCCCAGGGCAAAGGGAACACGCTGCTGGAAACGAGCTGGGTACCTTGACCCCAGCGAGGGTCACATCATGTGATTTGCGCAGCGGCGCGCCGACCGGTAGTTGCGCCTCGATCGGCTGCCGCGCCATCGTCAAGCTGATCAGCGCACCCGTCAGTGCCCATAGGCTCTCGGTGGAACGCACCAGTTCGCGTCGCTTCGCCGAAGGGGGCGAGGTGCGCCGGAAAACCGGCGAGCAGACCCTGGTATCGACGAAGAGGCTCACCGGCGTGGTCGGTGGCGGTCGGACGACCGACAGCGACATTTGCTTCGAGTGGTGAGCCGGCGCGGCAGGGAGGATTGCCGATCTTCGGGCAACGTGGGAGGATTGAGTGATGTCACCGACTGATCTCGCTGAACTGCTGAAGCTACCAGCGGTCGATCGCGCCGAACTTGCGATCACCCTCTGGGAAAGTCTGACAGACGAGGAGCGTGGTGCCGAACTTAAGCTCGGGCCGGAGGAGCGAGCCGAGCTCGATCGCCGTTGGGCCGAGCACCTTGCCGACCCCGGGTCTGCGATTTCCTGGCAAGACGTGCGGCGGAGGCTTAGCAACCGGACGTGAGCCATACGGTCGTCTTTCGGCCACAAGCCGAGGCAGAAGTCCGCGCGGCGCGGGGGGTG
>Ga0306925_10004094_pt1 | contig 13072 bp, 10 predicted proteins | sample flu12Cox44000176_FD_203755 | JGI IMG/M metagenome (GOLD analysis project Ga0306925, IMG submission 203755) | Lab enrichment of tropical soil microbial communities from Luquillo Experimental Forest, Puerto Rico - flux8day.12C.oxic.44.000.176 (v2)... | ecosystem: Environmental > Terrestrial >...
ACGATCGGTCTCTGAATATGCCCCTCGTTTCGATAAAAAGTGCGATCCTTCCGATAGAGCACAATGCGCGGCGGATAGAGCGACCCACGCAGCGGTCGCCCGAACACGCGATACACGAATCTTGCGTGATAGCCCGACACCGATTCGTCGGGGTCGAGGTGTGCCAGCTCCGCGACAAGCTCTTCGCTCAATTCATAGTCGGCGTCGAGCGACAGCACCCATTCGCTCTGCACCTGATTGTTGCCGAAATTCCACTGGCTTGCGCGATCGTCGAACTTCCGGTGAATCGCCTGCGCCTGCGGAAAGGAGCGGATAATATTCAATGTTTCATCTGTGCTGCCGCTGTCGATCACCACAATTCGTTTTGCCCAAGTCAACCGGTCGAGAGTGCGGGCGATATTCGGCGCCTCGTTGTAGGTAATCACCAGCGGCGTGATGCGATCGATAATTCGAACTGGCGCGGGGCTGTTCATTTTAACCGAGATTCTCCAGATGAATCCCAAACCGGCCGCCGGGCTTTCTCCGAATAAGGTCGATGACAAGTCCGCTGTGCGTGCCGCATTGGGGCGGTTGCTGCGGGCGGGATTGAACGCGCTGCTAGAACTTGAGGCTCTACGGCGGCGCACATCAATGTTCGCGCTTTCCCGGCCCTCTTGCAAGAGCGATCCCGGCAGCTTACCGCTTGCGGCAGGCACGCAGTCCCTTGCAAAACAACCCGGTCGTTGCAAAGCTTACTCGCCGACCGCAATCTATGCGGCCGGGATGACCGATCGTGCAATCCCGCCAAGCCTTCGCGACGGTACCGATCAACCCATTTTCGAACGGTCCGCGGGCAGACGCCTACGGCTTGCGCGACGGCCTCCGGCGTCTGCCCGCTCTCGACCTGCAGTACAATCCGCTCTCGACCGCGCGGCGTCAGCCGGGCATTCTTATGCACGTTCATCCGGTTCTCCGTTGGACTCTGAAGCTTCAGCAACCTCAGCTTCCTCGGTCAGAACCGGATGGACAACCTACTGAAAGCTCACAGCTAGCCAGGAAGTTTCGGGCACCCGGCCGCGCCCGCGCGAGGAATGGCCGTTTATATTCCACGACGGAGGGTCCCCGTCGGCTTCGGGCCGTTAGATCGTGACCTCGCTTCTCTTGGTAGGCCCGAGCTACGGCACTAATGCCGACCGGAATGGGCCATGGTTGAGAAAACTCTCGCCTTCAGGCAGCGGCGTGCCGCCGATATACGTGGCGGACGATACCTACGACGTGTTCGTCAGCTACTCTCGCGCGGATGGGCGCCACGTGGCGGAGATCGATTCGGTCCTGCACAAGGGCCTGAAGACCTTCTTTGACCGCCGTAATTTGGCGACGGGTCTGCCTTGGGTTCGCGTGTTGGAACAGGCCATCGGCGCACCCAGGGCCGTGATCGTGCTGATCGGGCCACGTGGGCTCGGCAACACCCAGCAATATAAACGAGACCTTGCCTTTGTTCGGCAGACGCGCGATCCGGCGTTCCGGCCTTGGAGTTCTACTCTTGGGAGAGCCACTCGGTCAGGTATTTGTGCTAACACGCAGCTAGCTTGCCTGTTTGGGGAACACAGAATTCAGTGAAACAAGCGGAGCTCCATTCGATGCGTGTTCTGATCCGGTGCCGATTTACAGATGCCTTTCTGGATTACCACCGCGACCCCAGTGATTATCTCGTTGAGACTGTGGTCTGGAAGAACCTGGAGCGCTTGCAAGGGCTTTACTATGAGCGGCCAAAAAGCCCCTGGATGATCTGGAACTATCTGTGGGACATCGGTCCGCGTCAGACGGTACGAAAAGCCCTGTCAAGGCATCAGGAGCGTTACCGGAACGAAAAGTATGTGGCCTGCGGTGTCGGTTACGTTCGCGAACGACCGGACGGCAGTCTCCTGCGTGATGGAGCGTTGGTCGTTTTCCTCGCTCCTTGCCACCCGCTGGCTGCCGAGCGAATAGTTCTTCCCGTGGAGTTATTGAAAGTGGTGAACCCCGACGGCCTATCGTTCATTCCGACGCAAGGACTTCTTTGTCAGACGGAACCGGAAGACTCGACGGATGCAAGTCGATGGTGGCAGTCCGTCCGGGGTTGGAATCCCCATTCGGGGATTGGCCTTTCCCAGCCGGCATGCGACAGACTTCTGGACCAAGCGTTTGACAGCCTCAAGGGCACGGATTGGGCGAAGGCAGTTAAGCTGCCAAGCAACGGCCGGAGCATGGTGCAGAGCCGTGTCGGAGTGGCTCGCCCAGCTAATCTCCAAAGGAAGAGCACCGTGCTTTTTGGATATGGCAACTACGCCAAAAACATTATTCTGCCCAACGTTCGAAAGTATCTAGATGTCCGCTGCATTCATGAAATTGATCCTCTCCAAATCCCACTGAACCGAACCGTACACTATGGCTGGGCTACAGCCCCCAAAGCGAGCCCAGACGAGAAGTACGAAGTATTTCTGATCGCCGGCTATCACCATACCCACGCGCCTCTGGCTATTCAAGGCTTGCAACAAAATGCCTGTGTAGTCGTGGAAAAGCCGATTGCGACTAGCAAGGGCCAACTGGTAGGGCTGTTGGATGCCATGAGCCGCTATCAAGGCAAGGTGTTTTGTTGTTTTCACAAGCGTTATTCGGCCTTCAATGCCCCGGCCCGGAAGGATCTGCAAGTACAGCTGGGAGAGCCAATTTCCTACCACTGCATCGTCTACGAAGTGCCCTTACCGCCAATGCACTGGTATCGCTGGCCGAGTTCTCGGAGTCGCCTGATCACGAATGGTTGTCACTGGATTGATCATTTCTTATTCCTAAACAATTACAGTAAGGCGACCGCCTGCCATTTGCATCATGCCTCCGATCGCAGTGCCATAACCTGCTCGATCACTTTGGCCAACGGCGCCTTCTTCACCATGGTGATGACCTATCGCGGTAGCGAACGGATCGGGCCACAAGACTATATCGAACTCCGGGGAAATGGCAGGACGGTGCGCATCGTGAATGAAACCGAATACTGGGCCGAGGCAAAGCAGCGCATCCTGCGCAAAAAGAAGGTCAACAAGATGCACTCGTATGAGCAGATGTATCGGGAGATCAGTCAACAAATTGTCTTGAACGGTGCGGGGGACACAGCCGCTTCAGTCAAAGGCGCCGTTGAAGTGGGGCTTTGGCTAGAAGATCGTGATGAGCGTTCACGACTAGAGAACAATGGTTGCGCGAGTCTTTAGATGCGTATACTTAGCGACCGACAAATTCAGAGCTGGATCGCGTCGTAAGACCCCAACTAAGGGCTGATTTTCTGCCCCGCCAGCCATCGGTCACGGGATCCCAGCCGACCTGTAGCGCGCGCCGACAAGGTGATCGAGTAATCGGTTGCTTTTTGCTTTGCTGCGTTCCAGCGTCTCGCCGGAACCGATAGTGATCCGCCAGAGTGGTAGCGCAAAGCGTTTGAACCACTGTTGGTATGGAAAATCGCTTCTTGGCCCGCCTTGACGCTCGCCCTCGGCCAAGCGAATTGTCACTTCACGACCGCCAAAGGCCGCGAGCGATGATGGTGCACGCCGTATTGTTCCGACTTTGACGACTGCGGTACGTTTGGTATCGGGTATCTTTTTCAGATTAGCGGCCCTGATCCTCTTTACCGTGCCTTCAAAGACGAACGTGGCCGATTCCTTCGATTTGCTCCGTCACGCGCCCTTCTCCGCACGCAATGCAAGATGTCGTAATCTATAGGCTACCGACCAACAGGGTCCTAACGCGCTCCCTGAGCAGCGGAACACGAACAACCATTACCAGGCATATCTCCGGCAAAAGAATATTCAGCCACGGTGCGCTACACCGAGTTGGCGCCGGATCGGTTCAAGGACTTTTGGCGATAGATGGCGGCTCGCTCGGGCCGCCCCGGCTTCGCTCGCCAGCGCTGGCTTGCCGGCGCCACTGCGTTGCCAAAACCAGCACGGGCGCAATCGTCGTCCGCGAAGAATTTTAAAGCTATTGAAAGCTGATCCGCCACGATTGTCGTTCAAATATGATGAGATACTGCGCAGAACGCAGGCGATATGCCAAGGCGACAGCCCTGTCGGGTCGAACGTAGCCCAGGCTCCATCAGCACTATCGCAACTCGTGCGGGAAGCGCCGGTGATTGAGTGGGATGAAGATGTTCTCGACATTGTGGAGCCATACTTTCTGTTCTTCCTAAGGTGCTCTCCATTTCTGGAAAAGCTCGGTCAACCGAAATAGGCATCCAAACTTGGCCCCAAATTTTATCTTATTGCCTTTTGCCCAGATGATGCGCTTAGCACTTCCCAAACTGCTGCCAATAGGCGCCGGCGATAGTTGGCCCAGCTATACCGCTCACTAGCCGCTCGGGCTGCAATCGACATGTTGCGGACTGCGGTGGCATTCAAAATGCACCAGCGCATCCTTTCGACTAAGGCCTCGCAGTTCCCGGCTGGTACAATGAAGCCATTGTGACCCTCCTCAATAAGTTCCTTGGCTCCCACCATATCTGACACTATTGCTGGAACCCCGCAGGCCATCGCCTCCGCAACGACCATCCCGAACGAGTCAAAGCGGGACGGTAAAAGCAGACAATCGGCACTCCTAAATACTGATACTAGCTTTCTCTGATTGACCATTCCAAAGCTGCAGATTCTCTCTTCCAAGTTTTTTCTTTTGGCAAAAAGCGACCGGTCTATCACTCCAGCCACCAAAAATTTAAAAAAATGTCCTTCTGAAACAAGTATGTTCATGGCATCAAGTATGACATCGAAGGCCTTTGCTTGTTTTCCTGACCCCACGAATGCGAATGTGAACACTTGACGCACGAAATTGCCGGATTCCTGATCGGATTCAGGCTTAAATCTATCCAAGTCGACCCCAAGCGGTATCACCTTGACGGGTTTGCCCGGATCAATATTAGCGCGATAAGAATTGGCGGCCAAATCGGACACCACAAAAATGCAGTCGGCGAGACCGATTTCCGTGTCTTTGGAATTGTCTACGCGCGCTTTGCATGAGCTCGCGAGATCGCTCTTATAGTGACGGTCCTGTTCGATATGATGCAAGTCAGCAGCATCGAGAATGCATTTTGCCGCTGCTTTTTTTGCTGCCCGAAACGTGTAAACCGCGCTGTTCTCGTACGCTATTACTGCATCAAAATGGTCCCGCGCAATTAGCCCAGCTACCCAGCGGTCGAACATCCTGTAAGTTTCGTACTGGAGTGGTTCGCCGATAACTCCCGGCAGATACCGCCGAAATAGTCGATTATAAATCCTATTAACCATGTTTACGCGCGTCAATTCCCCCAAAAGGGGTAGTTCTTCGTAGCTAGAAGAAAATCGACGAACCAGAGCTCTCCAAGGTGCGCCGAGCTCGCTATGCGAGACAGGCACTCCGGTGGCATAGCAACCAAGAAACCCGGCTTCTAGCAGGGCAAGAGCTGCTTGATGGGAATGTTGGCGTGCCGCATTTGCAACCAGAATACGCGGTTTTCGATCAAGCGAATCGATTGACGTGCTTTGTGCTCGCATCGGGCTCTGAGTGCCTGTCCGCAGGGCAGTTGATTTATTGCTACATCGCTGTTGTTTTCTCAAAACTCCATCCATCCGGGATTCCCCAGATCAATCCTGAACTGACGTGGATGGTAGGCGTTTTCTGAACTGGCTGGAAGCGCAGATGCGAGAGGGTGGATGGCTCCCGACATTCCCGACCGTCCGAGCGGTGTTTGACTGCCTGATCTGGCCGTTTTCCTTGGCATTCGGACGCACTCATTCCGTCGGTTGCTCTTGAACGCATGACGGTCGAACGTCTCACGCTAGCGCTGGTGGTGGCGTATAAAACACACGCATCCTATAAGATATTTAGGTCAAATGTCTGCAGCCGCTAGACCGTACAACTCGCAAATCAACGGAGAGATACCGGTGGCCAAGATCAGCTTAATCGGCGTTGCCACAATCTTGATGTTCGCCGGCATTGCGGCAGGGGTCAACTCAAATCATTCTGCGCTTGAGGACCCATTTGAAGGCCCCCGGGTCGACCCGTTCTCGAGCGTTGCCTGGCTACCCCAATTCAATCAATGGAGAGATGCCATTGAAGATCGCCCGCCATCCAACGTTACGATAGCGGGTGTTGGCGATCACCTCGTTTACGGCCGCGACTGCCGCGGCGTGGATCGTGCCGTCGCCGAGCTCTTTGCCGCTCAGCCGGCGGGCGACAGCCTGGAGATATTGGAAAAAAGCTCTCGACGTACTTCGCATCCATATGGCGATAAAGTCGTGGTCGAACAATTGACCACCTTCGAACTAGATGCAGGTTCCGCCGGATTTGAGTCAGGGGATTCCCTAAGCAGTTTGGGTGAGCGAGTCTATCGCATTGATTCGCCTGTGGGGGCTACCAGGATGCCGAAATCGCTGTCGGGTGACCTGCGTGAGCGAGTTATCGAAGCAGTGGAAGAGGGAGCGTCGCGACGTGAAGCGGCCGAGCGCTTTGAGATCAGTCCCAGTTCTGCAGTAAGATGGCTGCAACGTTGGCGTGATCATAGGGTGTGTGCACCGAAACCGCGCGGTGGTAGCCGATCTGTCTTGGAAGACTATGCCCAGCGCATCCTTGCCCTGGTTGATGAGCGGCCGGACCGAACGCTGGACGAGCTTGTAGCGGCGATGCACAAGCGACGGATTCCGGGCAGCCGCAGCGCGCTCTGGCGATTCCTCGATCGTCATGGCATCACGTTCAAAAAAAAGCCTGCGGGCAGCCGAGCAGCATCGAGCGGACGTAGCGCGAGCGCGGCGCCGTTGGATTCGGCAGCAGGGCTTTCTTGATACGACGCGACTGGTGTTTATCGATGAGACTGCGACCAGCATCAATATGGTCCGTCTCAGGGGACGTTGCCCGCGTGGCGAGCGACTGATCGGCCATGTTCCGCAAGGAGAATGGAAGACGATCACGTTCGTAGCGGCTCTGCGACATAACAAGATGGTGGCACCGATGGTTCTCGACGGGCCAATCAACGGAGCATCCTTCGTGGCCTACATCGAGCAATGCTTGGCACCGACGCTCAAGCGCGGCGACATCGTGGTGATAGACAACCTTCCAGCCCATAAAGTTCCTGGCGTGAAGGAGGCCATCGAAGCTGCTGGCGCAACATTGCAGTATCTGCCGCAGTACTCGCCTGACCTTAACCCGATCGAGACGCCGTTCAGCAAATTCAAAGCATTTCTGCGAAAGGTCTCGGAGCGAACTGTTCGTGGTCTATGCCGGCGGATTGGCTCGTTCGTGCCAACCCTCAGTCGCGCAGAATGCCGCAATTACTTCAGACATGCCGGCTATGCACCCACATGACCGGAATCTGCTTTAAATTTAGGTCCAAGGTTTGCGGCGAAGATTTGGGATGTTCTAGCATCTGATCCCCTCGCCAAGCTTACACGTTCGGAGCTCGCCCATATCTTAGAATTTGTCACAAAATTTGCGAGGGTGTACGAAGCTCAACGCTTCGATCTGCGCTTTCTTCGCCCCTTGCGTGCTGACTTATCAATCAAGAAATCATCGAGCCTCTTTCCACCTTTGATCGCAGCAACAAGCCACCGAGGTCTTGCGCCACGACCTGCCCACGTTTCGCCTGACGGACCCCGATATTTCGCCGGGACTTTTCTCCCCTTCAATGCACTTCCACCTTGACCGCCTCGGCTGACAGCCACGGCAATGGCCCTATCCATCCTCTCTAACTGCTTTTCAATCTCGGCACGACGCTCAAAAAGCATTTGGTCAACCCGCTTTCGCAGGTCCATGAGTGCTTCAACGGTCATCCCTGATAGACTTACCTTTGGCATGGTGATCTCCGGCGGGGAAACGAAATAGTCTGAGGCTTTAGCGAGCAAAGCAATAGCAAATCCTTGGGCCTTCGGGATTTTTGGTCCTAGATATTTTCAGCTAGGGTTTATTAATAGTAGGGGTGGGCCCCTTGGTCATCAGGGGGGAGGGGTCGGCCAGGGCCAGGCGGACCCGAGCGCAGCCCCCACGCTGGAGCTGCGCGCGTGGCGGTCACCGCGATCAATCGCCGGCGCGAAAACGAAACCACACAAAATCGAAACGCGAGAAACCCCGAGCGCCGTTGAATAGCGCGGGCTCGAGCACGAGGGGGTCATGGCCAGCTGGCCAGCATGTCCAAGCGACAGCGATCGCTACGACGCGAGCGCCGAGCACACGCTGCGACGCGAACCAATCCCAACGCAAGCAACGCGCCGGCCCGCGCGCCGCGCGCTGCGACCAACCGTCGCCACTCATTAGGCTTGACTAATGTGCGTATTATAGCTCATGTACGCACATTAGAACACGAAAACAAGGAATTCCGCCAAGGAATTCCGCAATGAAAACGAGACTCAAATTAGTGGCGCCAACCGCTGAAAAGCGCACAATTGAAACACCGCGCCGACAGAAAAACACCGAGCTGCGAACGCGCGAGCACCTGAGCGAGGGCGAGATCGAGCGCCTGATGGAGGCCGCTCGCAAGAACCGCGAGGGCCACCGCGACGCATTGATGATCCTGATGGCCTATCGGCATGGCTTGCGCGCCAGCGAGCTATGCGACCTGCAATGGTCGCAAATCGAACTAGCGCCGGGTGTCATCCACGTCCGCCGCGTCAAGAACGGCAATCCAGCAACCCACCCGCTGACCGGCAAGGAGCTGCGCGCTCTGCGCAAACTGCAACGAGAGGCCCCGACATCAACGTTCGTATTCGTCAGCATGCGCGGCACCCCGTTCACCGTGTCGGGCTTCCGCCGCATGCTCGAGCGAGCGGCCGCCGAGGCCGGAATGGAAGCGCTGAAGATTCATCCGCACATGCTGCGGCACGCAGCAGGCTACCAACTGGCCAACCAGGGAACCGATACGCGAACGATCCAGGCGTATCTCGGACACCGCAACATCTCGAACACGGTGAGGTATACCGAACTCTCGGCCCGCCGGTTCAAGGGGCTATTCCGCGACTGATCTCCTCGCTGGCCCAAGAAAGCCGCCAGGAGCAGCCACCAACTCCTTGCACGTCCGACAGCTCCCTTCGCACCCGGCAAGGCATGCTGTCGGCCGCGGCACGGCCCCACAGCAGCTTCTGCTGGTGACGCACCGTGTGCTAGAACACGCACCGCGAGGCCCACCATGGACGACATCGCAAAGCTCATCACCGATGACAGTTTTATCGCCGACTGCTGCCGGTTCAGCGAAGGCATTTTGAGCGAGGCCGCGGTCAAGCATCGGTGGCGAAAGGTCGTTTCGGAAACGGATTGGGCAACGATGGGGAGTAACGACGAGCTTGTCGAAGCGATAGAACGCGAGAAAATCCGCAGGATGCGAAACGGCCAAACGGCGAGGGAAAAAGCGCAGTTGCATGCAGTGAAAGCACCGGACATCTTGGATCGGATAATGACCGACGAGAGCATCTCGCCTCGCCATAAAATCGAAGCAAGCAGAGAAATGCGCGCGATCGCAGCGACCGGCCAAGATGCAATACCAACGAGCGAACGCTTCATTATTACGATCAATCTCGGCGAGGACCGACTTCTGATCAACAAGCCCATCGCCTGCGGCCGACTCGACGATAATGGCGAGATCATCGACGACACAGCACCACAAGAATTGCTTCCGATGATTGCGAACAAACGAGAGGACGGCAACAGTGGCGAGCCTCTTTAAACGGTTGGCAACGACGATGCCGCCGTCGGCCGAAAAAACTCAAGAGAACCTCTCTGAACGCTTGGCGACGATGGCGCCACCACCGGCCGAAAAAACTCAGGCGCCCCCACCTAAACAGAAGCACCTACCGGCCCAACAGCTCCTGAATTGGCTCATCCAACGCTGGGGTAAAGAAACCGTCTGGATGAAAGATATCCGACAATTTGGCCCCTCCGCCCTCAGGGACCCAAAAACCGCGATCGATGCGGCCGAAGCCTTGGTCAAAGACGGCTGGCTCGTCCCCGAACCAACGCGCCGCTACGATGCGCATAAATGGCGGTTTGTACGAAGACCCGTAGCACAGCCACTCGTAACGAATGAATAATGGGATAGCAAAGTAGCAAGATAGCAAATAACCCGAAATCCGCGCGCATTTTGATGATCTGACCCAGGCTGTCGTCATTCGTGGGTGCGACTGGGAACGGAGCCACTGAACGCCACGGGAAGCACCGCGAGAAGCGCCCCTAAACCAACAACCGCACGACCCCAAGACCCCTAAGCAGGCGGTCCCTGAGGCTGCTTAGCTACTTTTAGAAATCAACAGAAGTCTCAGAGCGGGCAAGTCAAATCAGCTGCCGGCAGGTTTGGCCCCCGCTAGGCCCGCCAATCGATCCTGGCGCGCTCCGGGAGGATGTAAACCCCCCGAGGGCTAACTCCCCAACTGGCCGAGCAGTTTAATTGCGCCGGCGTCGTGCCGGGCGGCAAGTGCGGGCATCCCGCCTGCGGCAAAGACCGCCACTGCGCGCAGGAGCTCGGCGAGTTGGCGTGCGGCGCCGGGGTCGAAGCGGCAATAGGCGCCACGGGTCAGGCGGGCGATATCCTGGAAGGTTTGCTCGACCAGACGATCTCGACCCTCCTGGAACATGAAGGCGGGCGTACCGAGGCGGCCGAGGGCGTTTGCTGCACTCAGAACGGTATCGGGGCTTTCCTCGAGGGCGTCGCCCACGAATACGAGCGCGCTGACCTTGAGCAGCTTGGTTTCCTTGGCGGCGTGGGCAAGGACCTTTTCGATTTGGGTTTCACCGGCGCGGCACATCACCTGCGACATGATCTTGGCGAGCTGACTGCTATTGGACATCCAGCGGGAGGCGCGGCACTCGCCGAGGCCGCGGTAATAGACCAGCTGGAGGTCGAGGCGACCGACGGCAGCGGCGGCCTGGAACATCTCGGCTTGGAGCTTACAAGCGGTGTCCCAGGTAGGTTGCCGGCTGGCGGTGGCGTCGAGGGCGAAGACGAGGCGGCCGCGTCCGGCTGGTACTGCCGTTTTGGCTGTGGAGAGTTCGGACAGAAATTTATCGACCTCGGAGAGCGCTGGCGTGCTCTCGCTACGGCTTGCGATGTCAGGCATGTTTAACCTCCACCATCCTGAAGGTGGCGCGGCCTGGCGTGACATCTGGTCCTTGGACCAGCTGATACGTACGACCATCAGCCAATGTGACCGGGCGCCCGGAATTCCGACGCAGCCACTCCTCCAATTGCTGTTCCGAGATGCGACCCTTACCGTCCCCTGCGATGCGCAGGAGAAACCGTCTAAAACGTTTGCTAATGTGATCGCTCCTCTTTCTATTCTTGGTCAGTGGACCAGTGGACCCAGTGAGCGTTCCTCTCTATACGCGCGAGATGGCAAGACAAAACAATATAGGGAATAGTGAGTATCCACTGGGTCTATGGGTCCACTGGGTTTTTAGGTGACTTCCTCCAACCGATACTGGGCTCGGCCGTCACGAAGATGCGGCTGTCTAACCAGTCGAAACCTGCGACCGTCATCGACCCGCACCACGCGAGCACTGTTGCGGCGCAACCACTCACCCAATCGCTTGGCCGAAACGTTGCCGTCCCTGTCGCCGGCGATGCGCAGGAGGAGGTCTTTGAACGGGTTAGGGTTGAAACCAATAGGTGCCGCGGATGCAGCCTCGATAAGGGTTACGGTCCCGTAGATCGTATCGGGCTTGAACTCGTCCACGCAGAGATTGAATAGCCCGCGAAGATTGGCGAGCTCGGAATCCTCCGCTTGGGTCTTATCAACACTCCCGACCGGGTCCGGCTCCCCCAGCCAAACCAGCGGGCTGCGCACCATGGCCGACCACTCAGCATAGCTGCCGAAGGGCCCGCACACTTCGGGCGCGCCGGCGGCGAGATAAGCGCGCATGACCGTGAGCGCGGCTGCGACGTAGGTCGCCCGGTTCGCGGCGGCCTGCCGCAGCGTGTTGCGGTTGAACTTCCGTAGCTCCGGCCGCTCGTCGAGCGTTTCAAGGTTACACACGAGCCCGCGCCGGACCATGTCATCCTTGAAGGTGATGTTATTGCCGGTCCCATAGACCGCGGTATGGACCTCGCAGTCCGGCGTCTCGCTGTAGCCGAGGATCCGAACCTTGACCACCGGCCGTTCGGTGATCTGGCACAGGAACTCGCCACCGAGATCGTGGGTACAGTTGTCGAGGCTGATCATCGGAATACCGCTCAAGATGATGGACCCGAGCCGCTTCTCGGTCTCTTCGACGCTCTTGAGCGCAGTGATGACCGGACAAATCCGACCGGTGGCGATCACGGCGAAGGTGTCAACCAGATAGCTCTTGCCCGTTCCCGCCATGGATGCGGCGATCAGGTGCATCGGCGCGGTGGGAAGCGAGCCGCGAACCAAGGGCGTCAGCAATCCCGACAACGCAACTGAGCGATTGAGCCGCTTCTCCTGCTCGCCTCCAATGCACTTGAAGGAAAATTCGGAGAGCAGGTCAATCAGCAAGTTGAGCGACGCAAGCGCCTGATCCCTGGTGGGATGCTCCGGGATTGGCGGGACTTGAAACCCCGGTGCGAGATAGAGTTCGGTCTCGGGGTCATAGCCTGGTTCGGCTAGCAGCGAGCCGTTCGGACGGAGCGTGGGTGTGGTGATGATACCGGAGACATGCGGGAGCCGCCAACGCCGCTCGGTCGCAAGTAGCACGCGCACATAGTGCAGCGGCGGGTCGGTATCGACCAGCTTCTTGCGTCGGTGATCCCATTTCTGAAACCCGGCGGCCTCGGCAATCACGGGCAAGAAACTTTCGGGCGAGAGCTCGCGCAAACGCGCGACCGCGGTCTTGCGACCGTCCGACGCGGGCATGGTCTCGGTCACAGGCTCAACCAACCTTCCAGCGCGCGAGAACACCGGTAGGCCCGACGCGAGTAGCGCGTCTTCGATCTCACCGAGGATGCGGATGAGCTCGCCATCCGCGAGTTGAATGGTCGGGCGTACCCCGCTCTGTACTGGTGGTTGCGGCCGGGCGCGCGGCTGCTTCTTGCCGGCCGTGACTCCGCTATCGATGGTGGCCTCTGCCGCTGTCGCCCCGTCATCGGCGACCAGTCGGCAAGTCT
>Ga0306925_10004095_pt1 | contig 13071 bp, 10 predicted proteins | sample flu12Cox44000176_FD_203755 | JGI IMG/M metagenome (GOLD analysis project Ga0306925, IMG submission 203755) | Lab enrichment of tropical soil microbial communities from Luquillo Experimental Forest, Puerto Rico - flux8day.12C.oxic.44.000.176 (v2)... | ecosystem: Environmental > Terrestrial >...
CAGCGCCGTCTATTACATCGTCGGCGGCGGTGCAGCGCTGGCCATCGTGCCGCTCCTCACCCGGATTGGCCAGCCCGCGACCCTGCTCGAGCTGTCGCCGGCGGTTTGGCAGGTGCTCGCAACAGCCGGCTTTGCCGGAGGCTTCGTCTACTGGCTACTGGCCGGGCGCAATGCCTGACGGCCCAACTGGTCGGCGCCGATGGAGGCGGCTAGACTGAGGGCGAGGGCGGGGGGTGCCGCGGGGGGCAGGTTAAAGCCTCTTGGCACCCTCGTCGCGTCCTCTGTCCGCAGTCCCGCAATGGAGCGAACATGGTCCTAGGCATGCTTCGGGTTCTGCTCGGCTTTGCGCTCGCCTGCCTGGCAGCTGGTCTCACCCTGGTGTTGTTCGTCTACACGCCGCTCGAGCTGGCGAGGGAACATGCCGGTGACCGCGTGTCGGAAGCGGGTCTCCTGGCGCTGGCGGTGGCCACGCACACGGCCATGTTCGCTGCACCGTTTGCCTTGATTGGTGCGGGCTTTGCCGAATGGCGGCGGATCGGCGGTTGGCTCTATTATGTCCTCATCGGTATCGCCATCGCTGCGGTGGGTTTTGCGGCGCAATCTTGGACCGAGAGCGGAGGCGAGGCTCAGGGCAGCATCCGCAACGGCTACGCGGTGGCGGCTTTCCTTATCACCGGAGGTGTGGCCGGCCTCGTCTATTGGCTGTGCGCCGGCCGCCTGGCATCCGCGCGCGACGGTCGGCGGGGGCCTGCGCCGAACCCGCCCGCGCCCTCGCCGGTGTCCCAGGCAGATAAGCCCGAGGGAACCTCCGCTGGAATTGCCAGCTGACCCGCGGTGCAGACGCGCGAATGTTGCAGCGCATTATAATCCTTGTTGCAGTGCACGAAGCAAGGTAGCATCGACGGGTGCATCGTTGGGGCACGCGCCAGGATTTCGCGCGAGGAGCAACGCTCATGCTCAATTTCAAGGCGCAATCGCAACTCGCGGATGCCACAGCATCGATCCTGCGGGCCCAGCTGAGGGCGTCCAGCGACGCGCTGGCAGCGTCTTTGCAGGGCTGGTCGATGTGTGTGCAGATGCTAGCGAGGCGGCCAGCGAGGGACGCAAACCTCATGCCCGCGCGCGGCGAGTGTCCCTGGCACCCCGGCGTGGCGTGGTTCATGTCTTGGCTCATGCCCTGGTCCATGTTCTGGCCGATGCCCGGGGCAATGACTGGGCCAATGACTGGGCCAATGACTGGGCCCATGAACTGGCCCATGAACTGGCCGATGAAGGGGCCGCTGCTGGCGCCCTGGCAGTGGGCCGGCTGCGACGCGGCTCGGTTGGGATTTGTCTCGCTAGGGCCGATTTGGTGGGCGTCCGGGGGGTGCGGGTTGCGGGCCGCCGGCGGACCCTCCGGGAAGGGGCAGGTCGCGCGGCACGGCCGGCTGAGCCAGCCGATACCCGTGCCGACGTTGGCCGCGCACGCTGCCGCAGGTCCAGGTGCTAACCCTGGCGATGAGGCGAGCTTTGCCAGGTACCGCTCGGCGGGCGGTCATGCGCTGGCGCAGGTGATCGTCCCGCCCACCGAGAACGTGACGGAGGCCGCGGCGATTGCTTGGCTGACGCCTCTTGAGGCCATGCTTGGCGTGTGGCGTGCTGCACTTGGGGTCTAGCGTGCGGCCACCTTGCGAGGACGCACCAGCTCGCCGTTGAGCGCCCGCGCGATGAGAGCGCGCGTGTTGTCGACGCCATAGAGCTCAACGAAGCCCCCGAAGCGCGGTCCCTGCGATTGGCCAAGCAGCACCTCGTAAATGGCGCCAAACCAAAGGCGCAAATTGTCGGCAAAGCCGTGGCTCTTGCCGGCCTCATAGACAATGTTTTGCAACTGTTCTGCGTTGGCGCCGGGGCTGGCCTTGCCCAGCGCGTCGGCCAGGGCGGCGAGCGCTGCGCCCTCGGGCTCGGTCGGCAGGCGGTAGGTTTTTGCGGGCTTGACGAAGTCGCGATAGTAGCAAAGCGCGTAACCGACCAGCTGGTCGAGCAGGGGATGCTTTTCGGGCGTGGCTTGGGGCGCATATTTGCGGATGAAGCCCCACAGCGTTGCCTTGTTCTCGGCATTGGAGACGGACACCAGGTTCAAGAGCAGCGCGAAGCTGATCGGCAGGTCGGTGTGGGGCGGGGCTCCGGCGTGGATGTGCCAGACCGGGTTGTCGAACTTCGCCTGCGCGTCCTCGGCAGGGTACTTGGCGAGGTGGACCAGGTACTCATCGACCGTCTTGGGGATCACGTCGAAGTAGAGCTTCTTGGCGGCCTTGGGCTTCTGATACATGAACAGTGCCAGGCTCTCGGGCGAGGCGTAGGTGAGCCACTCATCGACGGTGAGCCCGTTGCCTTTCGACTTAGAAATTTTGCCGCCCGCTTCGTCCAGGAACAGCTCGTAGATGAAGTTCTCAGGCGGCGTGCCGCCGAGGGCGCGGCAAATTCTGGAGGAGAGCGTCACTGAGTCGATCAGGTCCTTGCCGCACATTTCATAGTCGACCTCGAGCGCCGTCCAGCGCATGGCCCAGTCCGCCTTCCACTGGCACTTGACGCGACCTCCCGTCACGAGCGTCTCGACCCTGCCTCCGCTGTCGGGATCGACGTAGACGATGGTGCCCCTCTTCGCGTCGCGTTCGAGCATCGGGACCTGCAGCACCTTGCCCGAGGTCGGCGAGATGGGAAGGAACGGCGAATAGGTGGCGCGGCGCTCGGGCCCCAGCGTGGGGAGGATGATGTCCATCACCTCGTCATAGGCCTCGAGCATGCGGATCAGCGAGGCGTCGAAGACGCCAGCCTTGTAGCACTCGGTGGCCGATAGAAATTCATAATCAAAGCCGAAGCAGTCGAGAAAGCGGCGCAGGCGGGCGTTGTTGTGGGCAGCAAAGCTTGGATATTCATTGCTGAAGGGGTCCGGCACAGAGGTCAGGGGCTTGCCGATATGCGCGGCGAGCATGTCCCGGTTCGGAACGTTGTCCGGCACCTTGCGCAGGCCGTCCATATCATCGGAGAAGCACACGAGTCGGGTCTTGCGGCGTCCGCCCGTCAGCACCTCGAAGGCGTGACGGACCATGCTGGTGCGCGCGACCTCGCCGAAGGTGCCAATATGCGGCAGGCCTGAGGGGCCGTAGCCCGTCTCGAAGACGACCGGCTTGGTGCCTCCGTCGCGCAGGTTCTCCAGCCGCTTGACGAGCCGGCGTGCTTCCTCGAACGGCCAGGCGCGCGCAGACTGCACGGCGGCGAGCGCGGCTTTCTTCGGCTGTGCCATGGTCTCGTCCTTGGCCCGTGTGCGCATCCTGCGGCGAACGGCAGCGCGGACCGTATTGGCGGCCCAGCGCCCAGTCAATCGGCGTGCGCCCGCCACCCTCGCGGTCGGACAAGCGATGGCTCGCGGAGCGCCGCCCATGTGCGCGTTGCGTCCCGATCCGGCTTAGACTGCTTGAGGGGAAACGCTGAGGCAACTCTTGCCCCTCGCGGCAGCGGGGCCGGGAGCGGGGATGGGCAGGATTGCGGCTCGGCGATGAGCGCCCCGATCGACGGCTCGTCGAGCGGGCGAGCAGGAGGCATTGATGCTGTTGGGGGTGTCGTTCACAGAGCTCGCATGGCTCGCAGCCGCGATCCTCCTCGCCGGCATCGTCACTGGGATTTTCGCCGGACTGTTCGGCATCGGCGGAGGGGCGGTGATCGTGCCGGTGCTCTATGAGGTGTTCCGGGTGCTGGGTGTGCCCGAAGAAGTGCGCATGCAGCTCTGCATCGGCACGTCGCTTGGCATCATCGTGCCGACCACGATCCGCTCCTATCTCGCCCACCGCGCCGTGGGCCAGGGGATGGCGGGCGTGGTGCGGGCCTGGAGCCTGCCGGCCGTCGCCGGGGTGGCCGTGGGAGCCATCGCTGCGGCCTATGCCCCGGCCGCGGTCTTTAAGCTTGCGTTCGTTGTGATTGCCGGGGCAATCGCTGCCAAGCTTCTGTTCGGACGGGAGTCTTGGGTGATTGCCCATGCCTTGCCGGGTGGCATGGCGATGGCTGTCTACGGCGCCCTGATTGGCCTTGCCTCCTCGCTCATGGGCGTCAGCGGTGGATCGCTCTCGACCATCGTGCTCACCCTTTACGGGCAATCGATCCAAAGCGCGGTCGCCACCTCGGCGGGGCTCGGAGTGCCGATTACGCTTGCGGGCAGCATCGGCTACATGATTGCGGGCTGGTCGCAGCAAGCCCTCCTGCCGCCGCTCTCGATCGGGTTCGTTTCCCTCGTTGGGGTGGCCATCATGGCGCCGATCTCCAGCTACGTGGCGCCCTACGGCGCGCGGCTGGCGCACGCGTTGCCCAAGCGCACGCTGGAGATCGCGTTCGGGCTATTTCTCCTTGCCGCAGCGCTGCGCTTCCTTGTCAGTCTGATGGCCGTGTCAGCCTGACGGGCCAGGGCGCGCAGTCGTAGGACTGACGGCGAGGCCAAATGCGCAAGCCAAAGGGTCGTCAGCTCAAATCAAAGTCCGCGCGCGCCGCCTTCCCAGCCGCCCTGGTCGCCCTTGGGCGAGGCCAGCACCTTCGCAAGAAACGCCATGATCCGTCGCAAGAGCCCGGGCTTGGCGGGCGCGCTGGGTGGCTCAAACTGCCGGGCGCCCACATGCATGTTCATGGCTGCGTGCTCCTCCAGAGATGTCGTCAGCAGGCTGCCGCAGCGGTTCGCCGAGCGCAGTGCCCTAGGTCACAGCGACGGGGGCGGGCTGTGCTGCGGGCACCCCAGCAGGAGGCGCAAAGCGCCTGTCCTCGCCGTGCAGGGCGAGCCAGGCGCTGGGGAAAGAGGGAGCCAGCGTGGGGACCGTGCGCGAGGACGCCGAGATCACGTGTGCCGCGACCGATCACGGTCGCGGCTGGACGGGCCGAAGTCGCGGTGGGCTAGCTCGCGTCCCGCCTCAGGCGGAGGGCGTCTTCATTGTGTTCGAGAGGCTCGCCTGCTGTTCCTCGAGTGCCTTGACGCGTTGCGAGAGGGCCTCGAACTGCTCTGCGGTCGGCCCCCCGCGCGCGCGGCCTGGCGGTTTCACGCCGATGGCCGCCGCCTCGGGCACATCGCCTTGGCCGGAGCGCTTGACGACACGCGCGCGCCAAGGCTTGAGCGCGGCGAGCGCCAGCACCGCGGCGAGCACGTTGGCGCCTGCAGCGATGATGAACACGAGGTCCCAGCTGCCCGAAGCGTGTTGCAAAGTATTGGCATAGGGCACGAGAAGCGCTGCCGTGCCTTTGGCGGTGTACAGTAGTCCGGCATTGGTGGTGGCAAACTTCGAGCCGAAGGTGTCCGTCGCGGTGGAGGGAAAGAGGCTGTAGATCTCGCCCCAGGCAAAGAAGACGAGCCCGCTCAGCACCACGAACCAGAACGGATCGGCGCCCAACAGGTACAAGAAGTAAATGCCCACGCCTTCGATCGCGAAGGCAATGAACATGGTGTTCTCGCGGCCGATGCGATCGGACACCCAGCCGAAGAAGGGCCGCGTCAAGCCGTTGAGGACGCGATCGAGCGTGGCGGCGTAGGTGAGGGCTGGCATGGTCAAGCCGGCGAGGGCAACCGGTATGGCGTCCACCTTGAGGTCCTTGGCGATTGGCGCCAGGTTGGCGGTGACCATCAAACCGCCGGCGCCGACCAACACGAACATCAAATACATGAGGGTGAAGATGGGTTGGCCCTTGAGCAGGACCACCGACCCACCGACCAGAAAAATGAAGCCCGCCAGCGCCAGCGGGATATAGAATTGCAGTCCGCTCCACCACAGGGCGAGGCCGCCGCCGAGAGCCAAAATAGCGCCCCAGATCCAATAGGGATTGGGGCCGATGAGCTCAGACGGCGAGTACTGGCGCCGGCTCTGCAGCACGTTGGCCCGCAGGCCCGGCTCGGGCGCTTCGCCACTGCGCGGCGCGCGCAGCAGGAGGGCGAGCAGCACGATGATGACGCCCTGCCACAGACCGAACCAGAAGAAGGTCTGCTGGAAGCCTTTGGCCGCCGTCTCCAGGTACACAGGGACGCCGAACAACGAGAAGTCCAACAGCGGCCTGCCGGTAATCATGTTCTGAATGGGCGCTACGGTCAGCGCCGATCCCGCGCCGAAGCCGGCGGCGGTCAGGCCCGCTGCCAGGCCGCGTTTGTCGGGGAACCACTTGAGGGCATTGCCGATGCACGTGCCGTAAACGCCGCCCGCGCCGATGCCCGCGATGATCTGTGCGGCATAGTATCCGGTGAGCCCGCCGAGGGTGGTGGCGTAGGAGTTCAGCACCCAGCCGAGCCCGGCCAGAATGCCGCCGAACAGAATGACGAGCTTGGGGCCCCACTTGTCGACGAACCAGCCTTCGATGGGAACGAGCCAGGTCTCGAACAGAACAAAGAGGGTGAATGCGATTTGGATCTCCGCTCGCTCCCAATGATATGTCTTTTGAATGTCGGGAACAAAGAAGGTCCAACCATATTGCAGGTTGGCGATCATCACCATACAGATCAAGCCGATGATGAGCTGGGTCCAGCGAAACAAGTTGCTCGCGCGAGCCGCTTGCGGCTCCGACAACGTGTCCATGGCGCCTCCCCCGCGCGCCGTCGCGCGCGCGCATTGTTATGCTTCTTTACTTGGCAGGTATGCGGTATGCCAGCGGGCACAACCATAACAGCTCAGGCGCTTACCCTCAATCCCATGAACTTGGCCCATGAACTTGGCCCATGAACTCGGCCCAAGAACTCGGCCCAAGAACTCGGCCCAATCGGCCCATGAACTTGGCGCGGGGTTCAAGGGGGTGCCCGGCGGGCGGGGCTTGCAGTGGCATCGCCTTTGTGGTGTATGGTATACCAGAATCCAGCACGCCGCCGTTTTTGTGCCAGTGAGTGTGACGTGGCCGACACCCACCTGAAAATCGCGCCCATCGGGGAGGGCTTGAGCCTCAAGGCGCGGGCCTACGATGCGCTCAAGATGGCCATTCTCAACATGAACATCTACGCCGAAGGCGCCCAGCTGCGCCTCGACGAGCGCGATCTGTCCCAACGCTTCGGGGTGAGCCGCACGCCGCTGCGGGAGGCGCTGGCGCAGCTCGATCAGGAGGGTCTGGTCAAGATCGTGGCCCGCCGTGGCATCTTCATCGTGCGCAAGACCAAGGCAGAAATTCTGGACATGATCACGGTCTGGGCGGCGCTCGAGAGCATGGCGGCGCGGCTCGCCACCCAGCACGCCGAGACCGATGCGATCGCGCGCCTGCACACGCTCGTTGACCAGTTTTCGCTAGACGAGGTGGCGCGCAAGACGGGCGAGTACTCCGAGGCCAACATCAAGTTCCACCAAGCCATCATTGCTTTGAGCAAGTGCCCGCTCATTGCCGAGATCACCAACGGATTGTTCTTCCACATGCGCGCCATCCGCCAACGCACCATTTTCGAGCAGGACCGGGCGCGGCGCTCGATCGTGGACCACAAGGAAATTGTGGCGGCACTGGAGGCGCGCGATGCCGACCACGCCGAGCGCTTGGTACGCGAGCACACGTTGCGCCTGCGCGACCACGTGCAGTGCTTCGTGGAATTGGATTGACGGGGACGAACACCGACAACGCGTCAGAGCGAGGAGGTCCACCCATGGCGGCGCAAGCAGCGGGCGAGCACGAACTGACGGACGGTTTTCATCTCGTTATCGAGGCACTCAAGCTCAACGGTATAAACACGATCTACGGCGTGCCCGGCATCCCGATTACCGACCTCGGGCGCATGGCGCAGGCCGCGGGCATGCGCGTCATCTCCTTCCGCCACGAACAGAACGCGGGCTACGCGGCGGCGATCGCCGGGTTCCTGACGAAAAGACCCGGCATTTGCCTCACCGTATCGGCGCCGGGCTTCCTCAATGGTTTGACGGCGCTCGCCAATGCTACGACCAACTGCTTTCCGATGATCCTCATCTCGGGGTCCTCCGAGCGGGAGATCGTCGACCTGCAGCAGGGCGACTATGAAGAGATGGACCAGCTCGCCATTGCCAAGCCGTTGTGCAAGGCGGCCTTCCGCGTGCTGCACGCCGCTGATATCGGCATCGGCGTGGCGCGCGCGATGCGTGCGGCGCTATCTGGCCGACCGGGCGGGGTTTATCTCGATCTGCCAGCGAAATTGTTCGCCCAGGTGATGAACGCCGAGGCCGGCGCCAGATCCCTGGTGAAGGTGGTCGACCCAGCCCCGGCCCAGATCCCGGCTCCCGCCGCCGTCAAGCGCGCGCTTGATGTGCTGCGCAGCGCCAAGCGCCCGCTGATCATCCTCGGCAAAGGCGCGGCTTACGCGCAGGCCGATGCGGCGATCCGCGCCTTCGTCGAAAAGAGCGGCGTCCCCTTTCTGCCGATGAGCATGGCCAAGGGGCTGCTGCCGGATACGCACCCCCAATGCGCCGGTGCAGCGCGCTCGACAGTGTTGCGAGATTGCGACGTCGTCATGCTGATCGGTGCCCGACTGAATTGGCTCCTGTCGCATGGCAAGGGCAAGACCTGGGGTGAGCCGCACGCCAAGCGGTTCATCCAGATAGATATCGAGCCCAAGGAGATGGACTCAAACGTCGAGATCGCTGCTCCGCTGGTGGGCGACATCGGCTCGTGCGTGGCCGCTTTGCTTGACGCCACGGAGGGCAAGTGGCCCGCGCCCCCCGCGGACTGGAGCAACGCGGTCAGGACGAAGAGGGAGGAGAACATCGCCAAGATGGCGCCGCGGCTCATGAAGAACGCCGCGCCGATGGACTTTCATGGTGCGCTCGGGGCGCTGCGCACCGTTATCAAGGGCCGGCCGGATACCATTCTCGTCAATGAAGGCGCTAACACGCTCGACCTCGCGCGCGGCATCATCGATATGTATCAGCCCCGCAAGCGATTGGACGTTGGCACCTGGGGCGTCATGGGCATCGGCATGGGCTATGCCATCGCCGCGGCCATTGAGACCGGCAACCCCGTGCTCGCCGTCGTCGGCGACAGTGCCTTCGGGTTCTCTGGGATGGAGGTGGAGACGATCTGCCGCTACCAGCTGCCGGTCTGCGTTGTCGTCTGCAACAACAACGGCATCTATCGCGGAACCGACGTCAACGCCGCTGGCGGCAGCGATCCGGCAACGACCGTGTTCGTCAAGGACGCGCGCTACGACAGGATTGCGGAGGCTTTTGGTGGCATAGGTGCGCATGTGACGACGCCCGACGAGCTCGCTCGGGCCGTGAATAAGGCGATGGAGCTGCGCCGACCGACCCTCATCAACGCGGCGATCGATCCGGCTGCCGGAAGCGAGAGCGGCCGCATCGGCAATCTCAATCCACAGAGCGTGCTGAAAAAGAGACAATAGCGCAGCGAGCCATGTCGCAAATGGTGCCAAACTTCCCCCGTGCTTGGGCGGCGGATGATCGCGCGGCGATGCCCATTGGAAGGTGGCGGCACGCGCTGCGTAAGGGTCTTTTGAGCAGGGGCCCCGCCGGAAGCTCGCAACCGCTCGCAACCACACAACTCGGGCGTCGGGAACCGCACTTTATTCCCGCCATCGACGCGCGCAAATGAAGGAGACTGCCAACATGGGCAAGGCGTTGGAAGGCGTAAAGATCCTCGACTTCACGCACGTCCAATCGGGCCCGACGTGCACACAGCTGCTGGCCTGGTTTGGCGCCGACGTGATCAAGGTGGAGCGTCCGGGCGTCGGTGACATCACGCGCGGCCAATTGCAGGACATCCCCAAGGTGGACAGCCTCTATTTCACGATGCTGAACCACAATAAGCGCTCCATCACCATCGACAGCAAGAACCGCAAGGGCATGGAGATCCTCGAGCGCCTGGTGAAGCGGTGCGACGTCCTGGTCGAGAACTTCGCACCCGGTGCGCTCGATCGCATGGGGCTCACGTGGGAGCGCATCCAGCAGCTCAACCCCCGCATGATCTATGCCTCCGTCAAGGGCTTCGGCCCCGGACCCTACGAGGACTGCAAGGTCTACGAGAACGTCGCTCAGTGCACGGGCGGTTCCGCCTCCACCACCGGCTTCCGCGACGGCCTTCCCCTCGTCACCGGCGCGCAGATCGGTGATTCGGGTACTGGCTTGCATTTGGCGCTTGGCATCGTCACGGCGCTCTATCATCGCAGCGTGACCGGCAAGGGCCAGCGCGTTGCCTGCGCGATGCAGGACGGCGTGTTGAACCTCGCCCGCGTGAAGATGCGCGACCAGCAGCGCCTCAAGCATGGACCGCTCACGGAATACAGCCAGTACGGCGAGGGCGTCCCGTTCGGCGATGCGGTCCCGCGTGCGGGCAACGATTCCGGTGGCGGGCAGCCCGGGCGCATCCTCAAGTGCAAGGGCTGGGAGACCGATCCCAATGCCTACATCTATTTCATCACCCAGGCCCCGGTTTGGGAGGCGATTTGCGATGTCATCGGCGAGCCCGGCTGGAAGACCCACGCCGACTACGCCAAGCCGGCCGCGCGCCTCACGCGCCTCAACGAGATTTTCGCGCGCATCGAGCAGTGGACCATGACCAAGACCAAGTTCGAAGCCATGGACATTCTCAACAAGTACGACATCCCCTGTGGACCGATCCTGTCGATGAAGGAGCTCGCAGAGGACAAGGCGCTGTTTGCCTCCGGTACCATGGTGGAGGTCGCCCACCCCACGCGCGGCAAGTATCTGTCGGTGGGCAACCCGATCAAGCTCTCGGCTTCGCCCTCAGAGGTGAAGCGCTCACCGTTGTTGGGCGAGCACACCGAGGAGGTCCTGCGCGAGCTAGGCTATTCGGGTGAGGAGATCGCCGCGCTGGCGCAGGTTGGCGCCACCGCGCCGTTGAAGAAACAGGCCGCGGAGTAGGTGCAACCGTCGGCTGATAGGGTTGGCCTGACGCAGGTGTCGGTCAGGGGCGGAATGGGAAGCGTCACCTCGCACAGAGGTCTGCGCAAGAGCTTCACTGGAGTAGAGCCAAATGCGTATCGTTGTGCACGGGCAGCAGGCCTTCGGAAAGGCGGTCCTGGAGGCGCTGCTCAAGCGCGGGGAGAACGTGATCGCGGTCTATGTGGCGCCCGAGAAGCCGGGGGCCAAGGCCGATCCTCTCAAGGACGCGGCGCTGGCGGCAAACCTGCCGGTCTTTCAGCCGACCTCCTACAAGAAGCCGGAGGTGTGGGCCGAGTTCAAGGCACTGAAACCGGACCTGCAGGTGATGGCATTTGTCACGCTATTCGTGCCCGAGGAGTTCCTTAACATCCCCACGCACGGATCCATCCAATATCACCCCTCGCTGCTGCCCGCCTATCGCGGCGCCAGCGCCATCAACTGGCCCATCATCAAGGGTGAGACGGAAACGGGACTATCGATCTTTTGGCCCGACAACGGCCTCGACACCGGCGACGTGCTTTTGCAGAAGAAAACGACGATCGGCCCCGACGACACGCTGGGGACCGTCTATTTCGACCGGCTGTTCCCGCTGGGAGTGGAGGCCATGCTTGAGGCGGTTGACCTGGTCAAGACGGGCCGGGCGCCACGTCTCAAGCAGGATGCATCGAAGGCCACTTACGAGGGCCGGTGTGGTCCCGACAATGCGCGGATCGATTGGGGGAAACCTTGGGTCCAAATCGATCGCCTGATCCGCGGTTGCAATCCGGCGCCCGGAGCGTGGACGACGCTGGCCGGCAGGCAGCTGAAGATCTTCGACGCCCAGCCGCTGCCGGCCAAGGACCCGAAGGGCATTGGCGGAAAGCTGGGCGAGATCGTTGCGGTGGAGGCCGACGGCTTCAAAGTCGTGTGCGCCGACGGTCGTTTCAAAGTGACACGCGTTCAGCCCGCCGACGGCAAGAAGCTCGAAGCGGGCGCGTGGGCGATCTCAGCCGGCCTTAAACCCGGCGTCGTCTTTGACAAACCATGATGCTGCCCGCGAGGCGGACATGCGCGCATGCCCGAGCGGCGCACGGGGGACCGAGCAAGTCGCAGCGCAATCTTCATGACACGACGGCGTGGCCTCCCCTGCGCGGGGATGCCTCGCAAGGCAAACCGGAGTGAGACCATGGCCGTGAGATCAGACATCGAGATTGCCCGCGATGCGAAGATGAAGCCGATCGCGGAGGTGGGCAAACGCATCGGCATTCCCGAGAGCGCGCTGCTGAATTACGGGCCCTATAAGGCCAAGGTGTCGTTCGACTTCATCAATGATGTGCAGCGGAACAAGGACGGCAGGCTGATCCTGGTGACTGCCATAACGCCGACGCCAGCGGGCGAAGGCAAGACCACAACCACTGTGGGTCTGGGTGACGGACTGAACCGCATCGGCAAGAAGGCCATGTGCTGTCTGCGCGAGCCATCGCTTGGGCCCTGCTTTGGCGTCAAGGGTGGCGCGGCGGGTGGCGGCTACGCGCAGGTGGTACCGATGGAGGACATCAACCTGCATTTTACCGGAGACTTCCACGCCATCACGAGCGCGCACAATTTGCTAGCGGCGATGCTCGACAACCACATCTACTGGGGCAACGCGCTGGGGATCGACGCGCGCCGCATCGCTTGGCGACGCGTCATGGACATGAATGACCGCGCGCTAAGGTCGATCGTCAACTCGCTCGGAGGTGTCGCCAACGGCTTTCCCCGCGAGGACGGGTTCGACATCACCGTGGCCAGCGAGGTGATGGCCATCCTGTGCCTCGCCATGGATCTCAAGGATCTCGAGCGCCGGCTGGGCAACATCGTTGTCGGCTACACGCGCGACAGAAAGCCCATCAAGGCGCGCGACCTCAAGGGCGATGGCGCCATGACGGTGCTGTTGAAAGACGCGCTGATGCCCAACTTGGTGCAGACCTTGGAAAACAATCCAGTCTTCATCCATGGCGGACCGTTTGCCAACATTGCGCACGGCTGCAACTCGGTGCTGGCCACCAAGACGGCACTCAAGCTGTGCGATTACGTGGTGACCGAGGCGGGCTTCGGCGCCGATCTGGGGGCTGAGAAGTTCTTCGACATCAAATGCCGCAAGGCGGGGCTCAATCCCGCCGCCGCCGTCATTGTCGCCACCGTGCGAGCGCTCAAGATGCATGGTGGTATCGGCAAAGACGATTTGAAGCACGAAAAC
>Ga0306925_10004098_pt1 | contig 13069 bp, 10 predicted proteins | sample flu12Cox44000176_FD_203755 | JGI IMG/M metagenome (GOLD analysis project Ga0306925, IMG submission 203755) | Lab enrichment of tropical soil microbial communities from Luquillo Experimental Forest, Puerto Rico - flux8day.12C.oxic.44.000.176 (v2)... | ecosystem: Environmental > Terrestrial >...
ATGGGCCTGATGTTTGTGGTGTCGCTGCAGCCGCCGCGGACGATCCGCCGCATCGCCGTGATCGGTTTTGCGATCGCGCTGGCGTTGCTCTCGCTGACCTTCGTCATTGGCACCGAGATCAAAGGCGCGAGACGGTGGATCAATCTGCCGGGGTTGTCGGTGCAGCCGTCCGAATTCGTCAAGCCGACCTTCGCTGTAGTCGGCGCATGGCTGTTCTCTGAGCAGAAGTTGCGCCCGGACTTCCCCGGTAATCTAATATCCATCGCGCTGTTTCTTATCGTCGCCGGCATGCTGGTCAGGCAGCCCGACATCGGCATGGCAGCCGTCGTTGCTATTGTGTGGTTTGCACAATTTTACATGGCCGGGCTGCGGCTCTATTGGGTGGTGGCGGGTGCTCTCGCCGGGCTTGGGGGGCTTGTGGGTGCCTATCTTTACCTGCCTCATGTCAAGGTCCGAATCGATCATTTTCTCGACCCGTCGGCCGGCGACAGCTATCAGGTGAACCGCTCGATCGAGGCCTTTGCCAATGGGGGACTGTGGGGTCGTGGTCCGGGCGAGGGCCAAGTGAAGGACGTCCTCCCCGACGCGCACGCCGATTTTGTCTTCGCTGTCGCCGGCGAAGAGTTCGGTCTCATAGTCTGCCTCATCGTCGTCGGGCTGTTTGCCTTCATCGTGCTGCGCGGGTTTTCTAGGCTGTTACAGGAAGGGAGCTTGTTCGTGCTCCTCGCTGCGACCGGCCTTTTGATACAGTTCGGGCTTCAGGCAGCGATAAATATGGCATCGAGCCTGCACTTGATTCCGACCAAGGGGATGACGCTGCCTTTTCTGTCGTACGGCGGATCCTCTTTGCTAGCACTTGGGCTCGGCATGGGGATGATGTTCGCACTGACCCGCCGGCGACTCGCCGGGACCGCACCGTGAGCGTGTCTTTCGTGCTCGCTGCAGGCGGGACCGGCGGGCATTTGTTTCCAGCGGAGGCGCTGGCGAGCGAGCTGCTAGTCCGCGGGATGAGAGTCCATCTCGCGAGCGACGGGCGAGCGGACGCGATCACCCGACGCCTCGCTGGGGTCGAAACCCATCGCGTGCGCGCCGGGCGGTTCGGCGGCGGACCGGGTCAGGCCGTCCAAGCGCTCGCCGGACTAGCACTCGGCACTATCCAGGCGCGTCATCTGTTGCGTCGATTGGCGCCGACCGTCGTCATCGGCTTTGGTGGTTACCCTTCGGTCCCGACGATGCTCGCAGCCGCCCATCTTGGGCTACCGACGCTCGTCCACGAGCAGAACGCAGTGCTCGGCCGCGCCAATCGGCTGTTGGCACCGCGCGCTCGGCGAATCGCCACCGGTTTTCCCGCGACCGCAGGTCTGCGCCTTGCCGATCGCATTCGTGCCGTCCATACGGGAAATCCCGTGCGGCCGGCGATTCTGACGGTTGGCGATGCAAGCTACAAGGCACCGGAACCCGGCCAGCCGATCGAGCTGCTGATTACGGGTGGCAGTCAGGGAGCACGCGTCTTGAGCGAGGTTGTGCCATCGGCTCTGGGGGCCTTGCAGGGGGGGCTGCGCGAGGTGTTGCGGGTCAGCCAGCAGGTACGCCCGGAGGATCTCGACACCGTAGCGGAAATTTATCAGAGAACAGGGATAGCCGCAGACCTGAATACCTTTTTTGACGATGTGCCCGCAAGGCTGGCACGGGCGCATCTGGTGATCTGTCGTGCCGGCGCCTCGAGCATCGCCGAACTCACGACGATCGGCCGGCCGGCAGTGTTAATCCCTTATCCGCACGCGACTGACGATCATCAGACAGCGAACGCCCGGGCCCTCGCCGAGGCCGGCGGTGGTTGGGTCATCCCGCAGTCGTGCCTTTCCCCGAGCTCCCTCGCCCTTTACCTCGATCGGTTGTTCGCTGACGGAGCAGTGTTATCAGCGGCGGCGCAGCACGCAGGTGCCTTTGGGCGCCGCGATGCTACCCAACGTCTGACGCGACTGGCCCTCGATCTCGTACCCGGCGCCGGGAATTCTTCCGAGTTTCAGGTGCCCGCAGCATGAGAGCGCTTCCTCGGACAATCGGCCCTCTGCATTTCGTTGGCGTCGGTGGTATCGGCATGAGCGGTATCGCTGAAGTACTGCACAATCTCGGCTATAGGATTCAAGGTAGCGATCTTGCGAACGGCGCCAATGTGCGGCGGCTCGTTGACCTCGGGATCCCGGTGGCAATAGGGCATGACGCCGCAAATTTGGGTGCCGCAGAGGTCGTAGTGACCTCCTCGGCGGTCAAATCCGACAATCCGGAGGTCGTAGCGGCACGGGTTCGCCGCCTGCCGGTGGTACGTCGCGCCGAAATGCTCGCCGAGCTGATGCGACTCAAATGGTCACTGGCGGTTGCCGGGACCCACGGCAAGACGACAACGACCTCGATGATAGGTACGCTGCTCGAGATGGCACAGCTCGACCCGACCGTGATCAACGGCGGCATCATCAACGCCTACGGCACCAACACCCGCTTAGGAGCCGGCGACTGGATGGTGGTGGAGGCCGATGAGAGCGACGGCACCTTCACCCGGCTGCCGGCGACGATCGCTATCGTCACCAACATCGATCCCGAGCATCTCGATTTCTACGGCAGCTTCGATGTGCTGCGCCAAGCGTTCGAGACTTTCGTCGGCAACATTCCGTTCTACGGCTTTGCTGCGTTATGCATCGATCATCCCGTCGTGCAGGGGATGATCCCCCGGCTGTCGGACCGCCGTGTGCTCACCTACGGCTTCAGCCCGCAGGCCGACATCCGTGCCGTCGACGTCCGGCTCGGGTGCGACGGCGCCCGGTTTAACGCCATCGTGTCTGACGCGTTATCGGATCGAGGGCGCACAATCGCTGAGCTGTTTCTGCCGATGTTCGGGCAGCACAACGTGCAAAATTCGCTTGCTGCGGTCGCCGTCGCCGAAGCGATGGGGCTCGGCGACGAGGCGTTGCGGGTCGCGCTAGGCAGTTTCCGGGGAGTCAAGCGGCGCTTCACCAAGACCGGCGAGTGGAACGGGGTGACCGTGATCGACGATTACGGACATCACCCGGTCGAGATAGCAGCGGTGCTGAAGGCGGCACGCGCGATTGTCGAGGGCAAGGTTATCGCCGTCGTTCAGCCACATCGGTTTACCCGCGTGTCGCATCTTTTCGAAGGGTTCTGCACCTGCTTCAACGATGCCGACATTGTCCTGGTCGCAGATGTCTACGCTGCGGGGGAACCCCCGATCGAAGGAGTAACCCGGGAGGCTGTCGTCGCCGGTCTGATCGAGCGCGGTCATCGCGACGCACGTGCCCTTAATGACCCCCGGGACCTTGCCCCGCTTATTAGGAAGCTGGCGAGGCCGGGCGACATGGTCGTGTGCCTGGGGGCGGGCTCGATCACCAACTGGGCGAATAACCTGCCGGGGGAACTCGCTAGCCTGCAGTCCCCGAGCCACCTCGCGTGACTGAGGGACGCGAAGCCGCGAGGTCGGCAAAGCTTCCTCTGGTGCGCGGCAAGCTGACTGCGAATGCGCCGATCGGCAGGCAGACCTGGTTCGGTGTCGGCGGTCCGGCGGAAGTCATGTTCCGGCCTGCAGACGCGCAGGATCTCGCCGCCTTTCTTGCGGCGCTGCCGGCGGAAATTCCGGTGACCGTAATCGGGGTCGGCTCGAATTTGCTGGTGCGCGATGGCGGCGTTCCCGGCGTCACGATCCGCCTCGGCCGGGGCCTTGCAAACATTGCCATTGGACGCGGGGAGGTTCGTGTCGGCGCGGGCGCACTCGACCGTATTGTCGCCCTCGCAGCGGCCGAGGCGGGGCTCGCCGGGCTGGAATTCCTGTCCGGCATCCCCGGAACCATCGGCGGAAGTTTGCGGATGAACGCCGGCGCTTATGGGGCGGAGATCAAGGAGGTGCTCCTGTCGGCGACAGCGCTTGACCGCAGCGGCAGCAGCCATGCGATTGACTGTGCTTCAATGAAACTTGCCTATCGTCATTGCGGGGTCGACCCTGGGTGGATCTTCCTCGAAGCTCGATTGCGCGGCATCGCCTGCGACCGTGCGGAAATCGCCAAACGGCTGATGGCGATTGGTGAAATGCGCGAAGCCACTCAGCCCGTGCGCGCCCGCACCTCAGGTTCGACTTTTGCAAATCCGCCCGGTGAGGAGGCATGGCGCCTGATCGATGCCGCCGGGTGCCGCGGTTTGAAGCGAGGCGGCGCGATGGTCTCGCAGAAGCACGCCAACTTTCTGATTAATACCGGAAGCGCCACGGCTGCCGATATCGAGGGTCTTGGCGAGGAGGTCCGACGCCGCGTCTACGAGATGACCGGTATCATGCTCGAGTGGGAAATCCACCGTATCGGCTTTCCGGCTCCAGGTTTCGGGACCGCTGCCCAAGACGGTCGGGGCGTATCGTCTGGCACTTCGAAGCGTTCCGCGGTGCGGGTCCCCCCTCCCTTCCCGCTTGCGGCACGAGGGTTGGGGTAATGAGCATCATGACGATCGCCTAATCACGGGGTGGGCGCCGTGACAAAAACCGTGGCTGTGCTGATGGGAGGGTGGTCGCCGGAGCGCGAGGTCTCACTATCGAGCGGGCACGAGTGCGCCAAAGCACTGGCGGATCGCGGCTATAAGGTGCGGGTGATCGATGTCGGGCGCGATGTGCCGGCATTGTTGCGCGCCCTTGATCCTCGCCCCGACGTAATCTTCAACGCCTTGCATGGGATCGGCGGCGAGGACGGCACGATACAAGGCGTCTTAGAGATGCTGGGCGTTCCGTACACCCACTCGGGTGTTCTCGCCTCGGCCTTGGCGATGCACAAGCCTACCGCGAAGGCGATCTTTCGCGGCGCCGGTTTGCCCATCGTCGAAGGCCTGGTTGCACGTCCCGAGCAACTTGCCCTGAGAGATCCGATGCCGGCGCCCTTCGTTGTCAAACCGACCAACCAGGGTTCCAGCGTCGGGGTTCGGATCGTGCGGGTCAACGACAATTCCTGGCGCGAGGAGGCGAGAAATTGGTGCTTCAGCAGCGAGGTGTTGGTCGAGCGCTTTGTCCCCGGGCGCGAGCTCACCGTTGCGATCATGGGGGATCGCGCACTTGGCGTCTGCGAGATCGTCCCGCGTGGTAGTTTTTATGACTACACGGCAAAATATTCAGTGGGCGGATCCGATCACTTGACGCCCGCCCCGATCCCAGCGGAAGCGTACGAGCGCGCGCTCGACATTGCCTTGCGCGCCCACCGGATGCTCGGGTGCCGGGGTGTCAGTCGAGCCGATCTGCGTTATGACGATACGGCGGCGCTGCCAGGCGAGCTCTACCTGCTGGAGGTGAATACACAGCCCGGGATGACGCCTACTTCGCTCGTCCCCGACATTGCCCGTCACGCCGGCATTAGCTTCGACGAGCTCGTCGTGTGGATCTTGGAGAACGCGGCATGCGAGGGATGACCGGACCAGCGACACGGCGGCCGCATCGCCAGGAAGCTGCGCGCGGGCTCCACCGGATCGGGCTGTGGATCGGTGTCACCGTGCTGATTTTGGGGGGCGTTTACGGCGCGATTCAGCTGAACCGCTCGCCGTTTGGGCAATCGCTGCTACAGAGCGCCGCCGACAGGATGATGCAGGGTACCAGGCTGCTCGGCTTGACCGTTGCCGACATTACGGTCGAAGGACGCGAGACGACCGATCGCGAGACGATCCTGGCGGCGCTGGGTGCCGAGCCCGGCACCCCCATCCTTGCGGTGAGCCCGACACTTGTCAAGGAACAGCTCGAGGCTCTGCCCTGGGTGCGTACCGCGGTGATCGAACGGCGCCTGCCGGGTACACTCTATGTACGTCTGGTTGAACGCAAGCCGCTGGCGCTCTGGCAGCACGGCGGCAAGCTCGAGCTGGTCGATCATGAGGGCAACGTCATCCCAGTGGCCCGGCTCGACCGATTCGCCAAGCTGCCGCTGGTTGTCGGCGAAGGTGCTGCGAGCTCCGCAGCAGAGCTTCTCGAGATGCTCGCAAGCGACCCTGACCTCGCCTCGCGCGTTACTGCCGCGATCCGCGTCGGCAACCGTCGCTGGAACTTGCGTATCGATAATACGATCGACGTGCTACTCCCCGCGGACGACGCGGCGAGCGCGTGGTCGCAACTCGCCCGACTGGAGCGATCGAGCGCCATCTTGAAACGGGAGGTGCTGACCATCGATCTACGTCTCCCGGATCGGCTCGTTCTGCGGGTTATTCCCGAGCCCCAGAAAGAACCAGCGACATCGAAAAGAGCACGTCCACCTGCGAAGAACACATGACCGCGATGGACGAAGCCCCGTTGCGCGCCGAAGATCAAATCATGGCAGCGACTGCAGGAAACGGCGGGAAGACAAAGCCGCGCCGGTCGCCGATGCGTCCGCGCGGCAGCCTTATTGCTGCTCTCGACATCGGCACGACGAAAATTTGCTGCTTCATCGCGCGGGTCGGAGCCGATAAGTCCCGGGTGCTCGGCATCGGCCATCAGATCTCTCGCGGGGTGCGCAACGGGACGATCGTCGATCTCGAAGCGGCTGGCGCCTCCATCGTCAGTGCAGTGCACGCCGCCGAGGAAATGGCGGGCGAGACGATCCAACAAGTTGTGGCGAATCTGTCGGGTGGGTTCTTCGCCTCGCGCATTGTCAAGGCCGAGATCGGCATTACCGGGCGGGAGATCACAGATGCAGAGGTGCAGCGGGTGCTTGAGCAGGGTTACCGGATAGGCGAACCGGGTGATCAACACGTCGTCCATTCGGTGCCCGTCGCGTTCTCGATCGACGATAGTCGGGGTATCCGCGACCCGCGGGGGATGTTTGGCGAGCGACTCGGTGTCAACATGCATGTGGTGACCGCGAGCGCGGCCAGTGTGCGCAATCACGGCTCTGCGATCGGGCGCTCGCATCTCGACGTAGACGCCCTCGTCGTCAGCCCTTATGCGGCAGGGCTCTCATGCCTTGTCGAGGACGAGATCGCACTCGGGGTGACGGTCATTGACATGGGTGGCGGAACGACGACGATCGGGGTGTTCTTCGACGGCAATATGATCCATGCCGACTATGTGCCCGTCGGCGGCTGTCACGTAACAAACGACATTGCCCGTGGGCTTTCGACCCCGGTGGCCCACGCCGAACGCATGAAAGCGCTCTTCGGCAGCGCCATTTCCTCAAGCACCGACGAGCGCGAGACGATCGCCGTCCCGCAAGTCGGCGAAGAGGACGAGGGTCATGTCAATCACGTGCCGAAATCCTTGCTTGTCGGGATTATTGCGCCGCGCATCGAGGAGACCTTTGAGCTGGTACGCAATCGTCTAGAGGCCAGCGGGTTTGACAAGGTCGCCGGCCGACGGGTGGTGCTGACCGGTGGGGCTTGTCAGCTGCACGGGGTACGCGAGTTTGCCGGACTGATCCTCGACAAACAGATTCGGATCGGCCGACCACAGCGGGTTTCGGGCTTGGCCGAGGCGACCGGCGGCCCGGCGTTTTCGACGACCGTCGGGCTCCTGCATTTTGCATTATCGGAACGGGCGGAGGTGGCACCCGGCGGACGCAGCCCTCCGCGGGGGCCGAACCGGCTTTTCGGTCGCTTGGGTCACTGGCTGCGAGAGAACTTTTGAGGCAAATTCAGCGTTGTCGCTCGCCCGGCCAAGTGTGAGCCAGCGAGGGGGGAGCCCGGACCGGACCGGGTATCATGGAGCTGCTGTGCAGCGGAGGGGACCGCATGATCAATCTGAGCATCCCGAGAGACGAGCAGGAGATGAAGCCCCGCATCACCGTTGTCGGGGTCGGGGGCGCCGGGGGGAACGCCGTTAACAACATGATTCGATCGAATTTGGTGGGGTGCGAGTTTGTTGCCTGTAACACCGATGCTCAAGCGCTGCAGCAATCCACCGCGTCTCGCAAGATCCAACTTGGGATCGGTGTCACTCGGGGCCTCGGTGCCGGCTCGCGGCCTGATGTCGGCCGCGCTGCCGCAGAGGAGGCTCTCGACGAGATCCTCGAGGCGATGCAGGGTTCCAACATGGTGTTTATCACCGCCGGAATGGGTGGCGGCACCGGGACGGGCGGCGCGCCGGTGATCGCGCGCATCGCTCGTGAGTCGGGGATTCTGACCGTCGGAGTGGTAACCAAGCCCTTTCACTTCGAAGGCAGCCATCGTATGCGCATCGCCGAACTCGGCATCGAGGAGCTGCAGAAGTTTGTCGATACGCTGATTATTATCCCCAATCAGAACTTGTTCCGAGTGGCCAACGAAAGGACGACCTTTGCCGACGCCTTCAAGATGGCGGACGACGTCCTTCATTCTGGCGTGCGCGGCGTCACCGACCTGATGGTCATGCCCGGATTGATCAACCTTGACTTCGCCGACATCCGTACGGTGATGGCTGAAATGGGCAAGGCGATGATGGGCACCGGCGAGGCCGAGGGCGAACGCCGAGCGATCGACGCCGCCGAAGCGGCGATCTCGAACCCGCTGCTCGAGGATGTGTCGATGAAGGGCGCAAAGGGCGTCCTAATCAACATTTCCGGGGGCCTGGATATGACGTTGTTCGAGGTTGATGAGGCGGCGAATCGAATCCGCGAGGAAGTCGATCCCGACGCCAACATCATCTTCGGATCGACCTTCGATGAGCGACTGTCGGGCATGATGCGCATCTCGGTCGTCGCCACCGGTATTGACGCTGAAGCGGTCTCTCAGGTCCGGCCGATGATCAGCCTAGTAAGCAGCAGGGATGCCGCGCCCGCTGTGGCTTTGCACGAGGCTTCCGCAGGGGTCTACACTCAGCCCCTGCTCACCCAGAATGCAGCGCCGTCGCCAATCGATGGCGGACGGGAATCGCCGCGCAGCGGGCCGTTGCGCGTGGAGCACGATAGCGAACCACTACCGCAGGCGGCGGAGGCAGCCGAGAACGCGGCTATGCGCGGGGGTTCCTTCATTGTTCCGAAGCCGGTCGACGCCGGACTCACTCGCCCGGTTCCGTTGACCCAACCGGCGGTTCCGCCAGCTCCGGCGGTCAAGGAGCCCGCGCCAAAACCGAAGGGGCGGGTGCCCAGCCTTATCGAACGGGTGACCGGAGTGGGCCGCGCCCGCATCGCGGCGCCGGAACCGGCACTACGTCCGGCTTCTCAACCCGCTAAGCAGGTCGCGCAGCCGCGACTGACCCCGCTCGAGCCCGACGATCGGCCAGGCTTGAGCAAGGAGGAAGATCTGCTCGACATCCCCGCCTTCCTGCGCCGTCAAGCAAATTAGACCCGCACTGCGGTGCCTCCGGCGGCCTCACTCCGTCTTCGGCGGGGGCGTGAACTGTCGATCGAGGAGGAGGTGGCGCAGCGTGCCAATCCAAAGGCGACATGTTGCTGATACGTAACAATCTGCAATAAAGAGTGATTTGAGACGACGTGCAGGCGCCGGTTAGTTTTGTGCCGTAGGGGCTCGGTTTTCGAGAAGTCTGTCGCATGTTGGGGGATATGACGACAGCGTCGCAACGGACGCTGAAGACAATGATCGGTTGCCGGGGCGTTGGTCTTCATTCGGGTCAAAAAGTGACAATGAGACTGCTCCCGGCCGCGCCGGACACGGGGATCGTGTTCCGCCGTACCGATGCCGGGGCAGAGATTCTGGCGAACTGGGTCAACACGATCGAATCGCCGCGCTGCACGGTACTGTCAAACGGCGAAGGGATCACCGTCGGCACGGTCGAGCACCTAATGGCTGCACTGGCCGGTGCCGAGATCGACAACGCCATCATCGAACTGGACGGTCCGGAAGTGCCGATCATGGATGGCAGTTCTGCGCCCTTTCTCTTCCTGATCGAATGTGCCGGGCTCGTCGAGCAGGACGCAGCGCGGCGCGCGATAAAAGTGCTCAAACCGGTGAGCGTTATCGAGGAGGGTGCAACGGCCGCCCTGTTGCCCGATCACGGCTTTTCGATGAGTTTCGAAATTAGTTTCGCGAACCCCCTGATTAGCCGACAAGATATTTGTGTGGTGTTCGATGCAGCGACGTTCAAGGCGGAGCTCAGCCGAGCGCGCACTTTTGGCCTTCTCGACGAAGTGGACCGTTTGCGAGAAGCGGGCTTCGGTCGCGGTGGGTCGCTCGACAACGTCATCGTGGTTAGCGGCGATCATATATTGAACGCTGGCGGCCTGCGGTATGCCGACGAGTTCGTTCGCCACAAGCTGCTCGACGCGTTCGGCGATCTCTACCTTGCCGGCGGCCCGATCATCGGACGATTTCGCGGCGTGTGCTCGGGTCATGCACATACGAGGCATTTGCTTGCGGCCCTGTTTGCTGACACCGAGGCTTGGCGCTACACTAGTCAAGGTCGAGCCACGGATTTTGGTGCGCTCGATCGGCCGGGCGAAATGCACCTCTCTGGAGTATAATTCGAGTTTGGCTTATCTCCTGTGTACACGATCTGTGCTATAACCCAAATCTGACTCCCGTTACCGGGCTTGCCGATGAGTCCATTGCCCCTTCTTCGGTGGCTCGGCGTGGCCGCCTTGATGTCCGTTCTCGCCGCCTGTGGCGGCTCAAAGAAGGACGTTTATGTCGAAAAACCGGTCGACGATCTTTACAATAAAGCCATGGACGAGATGGTCGAAGAACGCTTCGCCGCGGCAGCCAAGACCTTTGACGAAGTCGAGAGCCAGCATCCCTACTCGGTCTGGGCCACGAAGGGCCAGATTATGGCAGCCTATGCCCAATACGAGGCGGGAAATTATGGCGAGGCAGTGATCGCTGCGGATCGTTTCATCCAGCTGCATCCGGGTCATCGTGACGTTGCTTACGCCTATTATTTAAAGGCGATCTCCTATTATGTCCAAATCACCGATGTCGGCCGCGACCAAAAGATTACAGACCAGGCCTTGAAGGCGCTCGATGATGTGGTGCGTCGTTTTCCTGACAGTAAATATGCACGAGACGCGAAGCTTAAACTTGATTTTACTCGGGACCATCTGGCCGGTAAGGAAATGGAAATCGGCCGTTACTACCTTAAACGCGGCCAGTACCTGGCTGCGATGAACCGCTTCAAACGCGTCGTCGACAATTATCAGACGACGACGCATGTGCCCGAGGCGCTCGAGCGTCTTGTCGAATGCGACTTGGCGCTCGGTCTCAGTGACGAGGCCAAGGCCAATGCCGCAGTCCTCGGTTACAACTACCCGGGGAGCGAGTGGTATGAGGACAGTTATGCCCTCGTCACAGGGACCGGCAACCCTGGCCTACCCAAGGGAGGTTGGTTCGCCCGCAATCTCGGAAGCCTATTCTGATCTGCTCGGCGCAGTCGCGCCCCGCAACATGAAAAATTGTTAATTTCAGACGGACGCTCGGCTGGCGTATTCACCGCGCCATTAAGTGCCTTCGGTCCCTCCCGCGCACACCCTCTCTGCTGCGGTTGGGATAAGTATCTGCAACGATCATTGGAGCGTTTGAGGATGCTGCGGCGGCTTCTCGCGGTCTTGTTTCTCCTCATTGCGACTGCCGCGGCAGGTGCCGCCGACAAACCCTCCGGAGTCACCGGACTCTATCTGACGACCCGATATCCCGCTCTGACCGTACGAGCGGGCGAGACCACGACGATCGATCTTTCGCTGCGCAACTTCAACCTGCCGCCGCAACAGCTGGCACTGTCGGTCCCACAGGTCGCGAGCGGCTGGAAAGCGACGGTTCTCGGCGGAGGTCAGCCGATCGAGTCGGCGATCGTCGCACCGGATAGCGAGGAGAAGCTACAGCTTCGCCTCGAACCCCCGTCGGGCACCGGACCCGGCAGTTATTCATTCCTCGTCGAGGCGCAGGGTGGCGGAAGCACATTGAAACTCCCGATAACCGTCACGATCGGGCAAGAGCTGCCGGCCAAGCTCAAGCTCACCACAAACTTCCCGGCGCTGCGCGGCACTGCTACCACCTCCTTCAAGTTCAAGGTCACCGTCGCCAACGACAGCGGGCGCGACGCCACGATCAATTTCAGCGCGGACGCACCCAAGAACGTTCAAGTTACCTTCGCGGAGGCCTATGGTACCCAGCAGCTCACCAGCATTCCGATAGAGGCCGGCAAGTCGAAGGACATCGAAGCCGCCGTGGCGGTGCCACGCGATACGCCGGCCGGGGAATACAAGCTCGCGCTGCACGCCAAGAGCGAGGCTGCGTCTGCCGATCTCGACCTTACCATTACTATCATCGGCCAAGCCCGCTTGGCGCTCGCCGGCGAAGGCGGCCGTCTCAGCGGCGAAGCCTATGCCGGCCAGGACAGCCAGTTGACTGTCGTCGCAAAGAACGATGGCAGCGAAGCGGCACGCGATATCGAATTCAGCGCGACGGCGCCGGAGGGCTGGAAAACGAGCTTTGATCCCAAAGAGTTGGCCGAACTCGGTCCCGGCAAATCGCAGTCGATCAAAGTTACGTTGACGCCGGCCTCCCGCGCCATTGCCGGGGATTATCAGACGACGATCCGCGCGGGCTCTGCGGGAGGGCTTTCCGAATCGGCGAACTTCCGCATCACCGTCCTGACCTCGACGGTGTGGGGTGCTGTCGGCATCGGCGTTATTGCGATCGCCCTGCTCGTCGTGGTCTTCGCGGTCGCGCGGTTTGGCAGGCGTTAGCGAGGGCGTCATGGCTGACGAGGTCGTGATCCGGGCCGCGGGGTTGACCAAACGCTACGCTGCGACCCTCGCGGTTGACCACATCGATCTCGAGGTTCGCTCCGGCGAGATCGTCGGTATTTTGGGACCGAACGGATCGGGCAAGACGACGACAATCCTGATGCTGCTCGGGTTGACCGAGCCGACCGAGGGCCGCGCCGAGGTCGCCGGCTTCGACCCTTTGCGCGAGCCGCTCGAGGTTAAGCGCCGGGTCGGTTATCTGCCCGATTCGGTCGGCTTCTATGACAGCCTGTCGGCGCATGACAACCTCGCCTATACCGCGCGGCTGGCCGGGATGTCCCGGCGCGAGATCGATGAGCGCTTTGCCGAGGCGCTAGCGAGGGTCGGGCTTCCCGAGGTCGGCCGGGAGCGGGTCGGGACGTTTTCGCGCGGTATGCGCCAGCGGCTCGGCCTCGCCG
>Ga0306925_10004100_pt1 | contig 13068 bp, 11 predicted proteins | sample flu12Cox44000176_FD_203755 | JGI IMG/M metagenome (GOLD analysis project Ga0306925, IMG submission 203755) | Lab enrichment of tropical soil microbial communities from Luquillo Experimental Forest, Puerto Rico - flux8day.12C.oxic.44.000.176 (v2)... | ecosystem: Environmental > Terrestrial >...
CTGATCGGCTATCTCTACGGTATCACCGGCGAGCGCAAGCTGGTGGAAGAGCTGCGCATGCATCTGGCTTGGCGATGGTTCACGAGCCTGGGTTTCGATCAAGAGATTCCGCACCATTCCACGTACTCTAAGAACCGCCACGGACGATTTCAGCAGTCGAAGCTGTTCGAGCAACTGTTTGAGCAGATCGTGCGGCAGTGCGTGGAAGTGGGCTTAGTGCAAGGGACGCATTTGTCGGTGGGCGGGCAAATGGGGAGTTTCGCAATGCTTGCTGGATCGCGGCATTACGCCTTAATGCGCACGCGGGACAGTGCTTTGAGAAAGAACAATCCCGGCTATGGTCCCGAGCGATTCATCTATCTGCCCGAGAGCAATAGCTACCGTTGTTCTGCGGGAGAGCAACTGAACTACGTGGGGCTGAACGCTCGCAATCGTGCCCATGCCTACATTGGCAGCGCGAAACGCTGTGGAAGCTGCTCACAAAAAGCGCAATGCACGAGTGGCCGACATAAGTATCTTGCCAATCATATGCATGAGCCAGCACGACAACGAGCCAGAGAGCTAGCCGCGACCCCTGCCTTCGCCCATGCGCAACGTCAACGAAAGAAAGTGGAAGCGCTGTTCGCCGAGCTAGAATCAGATCGGATTGCGCCGCCTGCGCCTGCGCCGCATGAAGTTCGTCCGCGAATAGTCTTCCAGGCTGCGGCGGCACAAAATATCAAACGGCTAGACCGGTTCTTGCGTAAGGTACCAAGTCCGACCCAAGTTGAGCGATTCTATGTTCCAGGATAGGCAGGAAATCGTGCCCGGAACCAGTAAACAGGCGGGGAGCACCCGTCTGCGCAGTATAGGTCGACTCTCACCCAATGGGTGAAGATTTAAGAGGCCTGGGGCCACCGCATTGTGGGAGTGGCCGAGCGCGCTTCTTCCAATTCCATTTTCGAAAGTTCCACAGCCAGCGCCACCCATTTCCGGGTGAGGGTATTGAATTTCTTGTAAGCCGCGAGTTGCCGGCGCACTTCCCCCACAAACTGAGGCCGAATGAACTGGGAGGTGCTTTTGCCACCCTGGGCATAGCGGAGCTTGTAAAAAGGGCCGTGCTTTTGGGGGTGAATGGGATCCACACACTTGCAACCTGTTCTCTGGCACGCGGAGTATTGCTGCGTCAGAGACCCGGGGCGCATCGTCCGAATGTCGAACAGTTCGCTCTTGATTTTCTCGATCTCCGCCTGGATTTGCTCTCGGGATTTGCGCGGCATAGTGTCATTGTATAGACCCCCAAAATTCAGGTGCCTTTTAACAGACCCTCTGATGTACAGTCGTCGTCAGCCGCAGGTTCTAACTCGGCGAGGGAGAGCGCATGGCCGAAGCCGCCCCGCAGCGAATCCACCGGTTGGAAGTAACCGACGACACCTTGACCAGCCGCGGCGGGCTGGCTTTCTTCGTCAAGTACGTGCAGACCATGGGTATTGTGGGCCTGCTGCTGAGCAAATTTACCGATCTCAAAAAAACCGTCAAAGGGGTCTCGGTCGAGAACCTGCTGTACCAGGTGCTGTACTTCTTTTTGGACGGCACCAGCCGCCACGTAAGCTATTTCGATGAGCTGCAAAAAGAGGAAGGCTATCGGGCGGTGGTGGAGATGCCGGAAACGCAAATGTCTTCCTCGCATACCATCAAACGGTTCTTCCGCGCCTTTCATATTTTCCATGCCGCGGCTTTCCGTTGGGTGCTGAGAGAATTGTTGGTCTGGCGCTTGCAGTTGGCGCAGCCGCGGGTGGTGGTGCTGACCCTGGACACCATGGTGATGGACAATGATGAAGCGGTGAAACGCGAGGGCTGCGATCCCACCTATAAGAAGGTCAAAGGCTTTCAACCGCTGCAGCTAATTTGGGAAGGCAAGATCGTCGATGCCATCTTCCGACGCGGCAAACGGCACAGCAATTACGGTAACGATGTGGCCAAGATGCTGCGGAGCATCGTCCGTCTGATTCGCTCCCGCTATGATGCCTCGGCTGTGATCATGGTGCGCTGCGACGGCGGTTTCTTCGATGAGAAGAATTTCGCTCTCTGCGATGAGCTGGGCATCGGCTTCATTGCTAGCGGAAAGATGTTGGAGGCAATCAAGGAGCAAGTGGCGGGTATTCCCGAGAAGGACTGGGAAGAATATGACAACGGACGGCAAGTTTGGAACTACGCCCGTTTCTTTTATCAATGTGCCAAGTGGGACAAAGCTTACCGCGCCCTGTACACCCGCCCGCAATACGAAGATCAGCAACAGGTGCTCGACTTTGCCCGCCCTGACAACATCATCCTGACCAATTTAGCGGCCCACGAACCGGCCCTGAAGGCGATGCCACGCGACCTGCAGGAATATTGGCTCGACGATACCAGCCTCATCTTTCATCACCATCAGCGTGGCGCCGATGAACTCCCCCATCGCGGCCTGAAGGAGTTCGGCAGCGAGCAACTTCCGTTCAAGCGCTTTGCTGCCAATCAGGCCTACTACTATCTCATGCTGGTGAGCTTCTTTGTCTTCGAGAGCTTCAAAGAGGACACCCTGAACGACATCCTGCCCATTCCCAGCTATGCCACCACGGTCCGGCGTAAGCTCATCGACATTGCCGCCAAGGTGGTGCGCACCGGCCGGGAAGTGATCCTGAAAATAACGCAGGCGGTAATGAAGCGCCTGCACCTGCAAACGCTGTGGGTCCGCTGCCAGAAAGTCTCCCCCATTCCGATTCCGACCTAGCCTTTCTGTCGCATTCCCTTTTCGCACCCAGAGCGCCATCGAGTCGGTGCTGGTGTCTCCAAATCTGTGTTGCCCATTAGGGCCTCGTCGGCTCTAACTGCCTCTTCTTCGACTTACATCCCCACAGCCCTGTGTCTACTCCGCTGCTCTACTAACTGGCGATTGTTTTCTGGCTCCTGACCCCTCTGACGGCGCAAAAATCAAAATAAATCAAAAGAATCGCTCAATTTAGGTCCGAATCTTGCTGCCACAGCTTAGTTAATCCCCTAGAAAGAAGACAGGAATGAACACAACTTGGAAACAACCAGGCAACTATCCTCTTCATGGAAGGGACTTTTTCAACATCCACGGCCTCGTGCACTATTGCTCTCAACAGCGCGGTCATCCTGGCATTTCCGCTTGAAGGATACACGCGTGCGCACCTGGAGCATGAATACTACACCGTGAAGCCATGCGCTCCCCATGGCACTATTCCCTGTGTGCAGGGAATGGCCGTGGCGGACGAATTCCGGGAGGAAAAGAGAAGCGCTAGCGCGGTTGTCGGTATGCGGGTGGCGTGTTCTCACGTGGTTGTTTCTACCGCCCAACCAGCACAATTGGCGACACCGTCTGACTAGCACCTTCACGCGTACTGCGTTGTTGTGTCTGAGGGTCAAGTAGCTTGGTGAGGTTGCTTCGCAGTCAAACTGCGTTCGGTGAAATAAAGTTGGCGAGGGTTTTGCCTGCGACGTGTGCTAACCAACCCACGCCGGTGAGCCGTGTGTTGGGTGTCTGATCTCCAGACCTAGGAACTTCCTCCAATTTCCCAGTCAAAGTGCGATCGGTGAAATAGAATTTCTAATTTCTTCGTTCTGTGGCCCTCCATCGCGGACGGAAAGTCAGCTGGCAGGAGACGGCCATAACACTCGCAATTGCATAATCGGCAGCTCACCCACCAAGTCGTCAGCGGGCCGGAAGCAATCGACTTGGACGTGTAGTCGGCATGTCGGACACGTGAATCGTGAGCCATTCAAACCTCCGCGTAAGGCGTTTCTCGTCAAGTTGACGTTGACGCGGAGTTCAGGGGTGCAATCTCCCAGAAGCCCGTTATGGCTAACGTCGGGGTTGCCGACCTCCAAAACTCAAGCAATTACCCACACCCCTAACTTCGAGCCAGTCACGGGATTGGTCTTGATAAGGCTGATCCCCAAGCTTATCCAGGTCTGCTTGTTGTGCCGCGCGGCGGCGGCTTCTCCACTACGCGGGGCCGTGCATTTGCGTGAAGCCCTTGCGAATCTTGAACAAGCGGAATCGATTGTGGTCTGCGCATGACGGCGGTGTCACTTGGCGCGAGAACCCAATGTCTTGTGGGAATCTCTCGACCACTCCGCCTTGAGGTCAGCCGAGCCTTTTCCATCTACTTGTGCGGGCGCGACTCTGGCGGCACCATTCCCGCGACGCGGTAGTAGACCACCAGTTGGCCGTAGTGTTCTCCCGAATGCTCGATCAAGCCATAGGCGAGATCCTGGAGCGGGACTGTGCGGCCTCCCTCGGGCTCTACAACCATTTCCAGCATCCCCTTGTCCCCTTTTTCCTTGATGGCGGCCGCACCATCGGTGAACGACTTCTTGACGTAGGCGACGACGGCGGCTTTTGTCTTGTAGTGTTCACGCGACTCGTCGTCCACTGGCTTCTTCCCCCTTGCTACAGCGGTATAAAGATCATTGGAGCCCGCGACGTGGAGCAGTTGCTCGGCGAAAGTGCGCTGCGCCGGGGTGGGCTTGAAGTCGTATTTGTCCTCAGGAAAGTCCTCAGCCATGGCAATGAGCTTCCGACCGATTTCATTCCATGAAGAGAGCAGCGCGGCGGATGAACCCAACGTTGGCTTGGGTGAGGAAGCGGTTTGTCCGAAGCCAGACAGAGCGACTAACCCAACGACAACTCCGATCAGGAAGAATTTCTGCATATTTACGGCCTCCTGTTTCTTTTGCTGAGCGTTGGATCGACTTAGGCGATAAGGGAAAGCAATCCCAGGCGACTTTTTCTGCAAAATCAGCGAGCCCAAGAAATTCCGCCTAACCTTTTCACAGACCCGCACGTCTATGGCAACGCCATGGCTAAATACACCCTCCAGGTCAACGGCGAGGCCCATCAGGTCGAAGCCGACTCTGATATGCCGTTGCTGTGGGTGCTGCGTGACCTTTTGCAACTGACAGGCACGAAGTACGGGTGCGGGATCGGCGTCTGTGGCGCGTGCACCGTCCATGAAAACGGACGAGCCGTGCGCTCGTGCCAGATCACTCTTTCCAACGCCGCCGAGAAAAACTACACGACGATCGAAGGTCTTTCTGTAAACGGAGATCATCCCTGTCAGCGTGCGTGGATCGAGGAAGACGTGTCCCAGTGTGGCTACTGTCAGGCTGGCATGGTCATGACCGCCGCTGCACTACTGAAGGAGCAGCCGCATGCGTCGGATACCGATATCGACCTCGTAATGTCGGAACTTGTTTGCCGCTGTGGCACTTACCAGCGCATACGTAAAGCGATCCATCGGGCCGCGTCCGAGGGGAGGCAGGCGTGAAGACTACTCGCCGCGAGTTCTTGCAAACTGCTGCTGGTGCCGGCCTCGTCTTGATGATCGGTGCGCCGGCCTTCGCAGCGGCCAGCGAACCTGAGGACTTCTCACCCAACGCCTACATTCAGATCGGTTCTGACAACATCATTCGCCTTTGGGTCACGCGCAGCGAAATGGGCCAGGGCGTGCGCACAACGCTGCCCATGGTGCTCGCTGAAGAGCTCGAAGTCGACTGGTCACAGGTTCGGCTGGAGCAGGCACCGACCATTCCTCGCTTCAAGGGAATTCGACTGCGGACTAGCGGTAGCGGAAGTACGGTTGGGACCTACAACACCCTTCGCAAAGCGGGCGCCACAGCCCGCACGATGTTGATCACCGCCGCCGCCGAAAGATGGCAGGTGCAACCCGCAACCTGCCATGCCGAAGCAGGAACCGTAGTGCATCCTGCCAGCGGAAGAAAAGCGACCTACGGAGCACTTGCTGACGCTGCTGCCAGACGGCCAGTGCCCGAGAATCCTCCCCTGAAAAATCCCAAGAACTTTCGCTACATCGGCAAGCCCATGAGGCGAACCGATGGCCCTGCCATCATGATGGGCACAGCCAAGTACGGACTGGATACTCGCGTTCCTGGGATGTTGTACGCGGTGGTGAAGCGTTGCCCGTATCTGGGAGGGAAGGTCGCGAGCTTTAACCGAAATAAGGCTATGTCGATCGCCGGAGTGCGCTACCTGGTTCCCGTCGAGACGGGCATCGCAACCGGGGTCGCAGTCGTAGCCGATCACACCTGGGCGGCAATGAAGGGAGGTGAGGTACTGGAAGTCAAATGGAATCCCGGGCCAAACCGCAGCTTTGACTCAAATCAATTTCTTCGACAGATGGAAGACGCGCTCCAGGAGTCAGGATACTTCGTGCGGGACGATGGCGATGCAGAAAAGGCCTTCTCATCTGCGGCCCGGAAGGTGGAAGCGGTTTACGAGTTTCCATTTCAAGCGCATGCGCCGCTGGAGGCGATGAACTGCATCGCCGATGTGCGCGCCGGCTCATGCGAGATTTGGGCTCCGACGCAGACTCCCACCACCGCGCAGGAAGGTACTGCCAAGCAGCTCGGAATCCCACTAGAATCCGTCACGGTCAGTGTCACCTTGTCGGGCGGCGCATTCGGGCGCCGCCTGTTTGTGGACTACGTTCCTGAAGCGGTGGAAATTTCCAAGGCCATCGGCAAGCCGGTACAGGTGGTGTGGACGCGCAGCGACGACATGCGCTTTGGCTTCTTTCAGCCTCCCAGCATCGTGCGAATCACGGGCGCATTCGACAACGCGGGCAAGCCTCTGCTGTGGATACAACGGTCGGTTGGCTGCGATCTTTCCATGTTCGGCTTCCCCGACGAGAAGGCGCTGGCTGATCCGCGCCATTATTACAACGATGGAAGCCCGTGGGGCGCGTTCGACAATCCCTACAACTTTCCTAATCTCAAAGCCGACTTCGTCCGGAGGAACTCGCCGGTGCCGACAGGACCGTGGCGGGCCGTCGAATATCCGGCGCAGGTTTTCGCTCGTGAATCATTCATTGACGAAATGGCGCATGCGGCCGGTCGCGATCCCCTCGATCTTCGTCTGGAGTTGCTTCAGCCAGGTGATGTTTTGAAACTCGGTGACGCAAGAATCGATCGCGGCCGGCTCGTCGCAGTCCTCAAACTTGTGGCGGAGAAGTCCAACTGGCATCAGCCGCCAGCCTCCGTTCCCGGTCGCCACTGGGGACGTGGCGTGGCTTGCAACATTTATTCCGACGAGTGCTTCATGGCGCAGGTCGCCGAAGTGTCGGTCGGAAGGACAAACGGCGACATTCGCGTTCACCGCATTGTGTGTGCACTCGATTGTGGTCGCGTCATCAATCCATTGGGCCTCGAAGGGCAGACGGAGAGTGGGATTAGCTGGGGACTTACGGCGACCCTGCACGGACGCATCGATTTCAAGAACGGTACAGCAGTTCAGGAAAACTACACCGACTATCAAGTGCTGCGCATGAATGAAGCACCGGTAATCGAGACGCATTGTGCGCCTTCGGAACGGCCGCCCGGAGGCTTTGGTGAGACTGCGGTACCTCCTGTCGCTCCTGTTGTCGCGAACGCGATTTTCGCCGCTACTGGAAAGCGCCTCCGGCGACTGCCTATCACCCCTGAACAACTGACCTCCTAGGAAACTCTGCGGAACAGAGACCTCGCTGCACTCCCGGCGTGCGGGCTTGTGCGAATTCTTCCGCTCTTCGTGTCCTGTCGATTGGCGTTTACGAATCCAAGTTGATCCATGGTCGGCGTTCCGTCCTTATTGATGTGGCCTGACGGAATTCTTGAAGAGCACGGGATAGTCGTTACTCGTATAATTACTTTGCTCTTCTTACCCAGTTCGTCCAAAGCCGCCTTGAACCCTCACCGCCGTCTCCTTTGGTCATCGCGAACCAGCCGCCGAAACCAAAAGGTATGGGCACCGAAGAGTCCGCAATCTGTATGTGCAGATCATTCCGAGGAATGTTCACTCTCAATACATCTGCTTGTAGTCGCCCTGCTTACCCACACTTTTCATGACCTGCTGATAGTCAGTCGGGACATCCTGGGCGGCTGAGATTTGTGGGAATGCTGCGATACAGATCGCGGACAGCAGAATAAGAATTGCATTCGGTCTTTCAACTGCGTTCATTGTGTCTCCTTGATTCTGGGAAATCCCGTGCTTTGTTGCGGTCTTAGGAGCACAATTCGCCAGCTCAATGCGCTTGGTACACCCGAATCTCAGCACTCTGGTCATTCTGGGCCGGGACGGCAACAAGCAGCTTCCCCCACTCTTGAACAAAGAGACCCGTCTGAGAGCGCGATGGAGTCGGGTACCGCGCGATCCGGTTATAGTGGTCGGCGTCTTTCTGTTCGAAAACTTCGAGGTAGCCCACGCTCGTGACCACATACACTCGGCGCCGAACCGAATCGTAGAAAAGATCGTCCGTTTTGCCAGCAATTTCGCCGGCTGCGACTTGCTTACCGGTCTCGGTATCGAAGACCAGCAACTGCGCCGGCTTCCACACTCCAACCAACAAACGATGATTCACTTCGTCGAGCGCCATCGGGAAATTGTCTTCCGCAGAAACCGGCCAGCGTGCCAGAACAGAATGCTTGGCCGCATCGATGACCTCGATTTCCTTCTTCTCGGGCACATTCACAAAAATACGTAATCCAGATTTTTCAAGCTGAAATGACTCGGGATGGGCATCGATGACGATGTCTCCCGTCTCCTTTCCGTTTGAGTCGATGAACCCGAGTCCTCCAGTTCCCTCTTCGCGTTTTCTCAATTGTTTCGCGCCTGCGTAACCAACGATCACACCCTTGCTGCGCGGGTCGTAACGAATATTGTCGGCATCATCAGGGAACTTTACGGTTGCAAGGACCTGAAAAGTGTCTCCATCAAAAATCTTGGTGACGCCATCAAGGCCACAGGCCACGAACAAGTGCTTCGTCGAGGGGTCGTAGAAGACACCCTGCGGCTCGGCCAGATCGCTGATGGTGTGAATGCGTTGCCCTGATTTGAGATCAACGACTTCGACTGTGTGGTTCTCAACAGCAGCTACAAAGATTCGCTGACCCTTCACGTCGGCACTGAAATGATCGATCCGTCCTTTGAGGCTTGGAAGCGGAATGTGGGTTTCAAGCGACAGCACTTCCCTTCCTTGTCCAAGGGCACGAGTGCCCGCGACGACCAACATGCTGAACACCAGTGCCGCAGAAACCAGCGTTGTCAAGAGCAGCCTGACGAGCGGGCGTTGCATGCGATTCATGATTGGGCTCTTTCTCGTACGTTAGGGACAATTTCGCGGTCACCTTCGGCCCTTTGCATTTTCGCATTCCTCGTTGGCATCGTTCAGAGCAATCTCCACCGCTAGACGATGGCGGCCGCCACCATCGCAGGATCGTAGGTCGGCTGGGCAAGCAGCCGCAACTCCGAACCTGTGTACAACACGACGCAGGTGGGAATAGCAAGCGTCTGCCGCTCGCGATAGGAACGGGCGAGCAAGCGTCGCACCTCCGCTTGCTCACTGACGGGAGTGTTCACCTGATCGAAGAAGAGAATTACCGCTCCCAAGGCTCCGTGGTAACCGTTTCCGGCTGCACGGGAGAGCGCACGATCGTTGGCAACAGGCGAGCCGGCTGCAGTCTCGGTAATAGCTTCAAAATTGCGGATAACCTGCTGGTGTCCGTTTTCATAGATACGGAAATCTGCATCCGAAAGGCCCAGGACGTGACGACCCTGCGAGTCTTTAACCACTGCCGGAACGGAAACCAATTCGGTGCTGACGCTGAAAGTGGTAGGGCTGACGTGGGATTGCGCTGACACTGCCACCGCCGGCAGTTGCCCGCGCCTGCGCAGCAGTTTTGTCAAGGGCCTGTGCTTGAGTCGGAGACGAAGAGACCGGGGCGGCGGCTTCGGACAAAATCGGACCCGGGTCTTCCGTTGCCATGAGCGTTGCAAAGAACGCCAGAAAGCCGGCGAACACCATCGATAGCAACGTTGACATGCAACGCACCTTCCAGAACGTCCCAGTCCTCCGCACCGCGTGCTCTATTGTTCACGAACCCGCGAAGGACTGCATTGTAGCTTATCTGCGGCTAAGCGCTGGGCACCGCGCTGAGAGGAGGGGTCTCGCTACCGGAGGATGCCCGTTAGTTCGTAGAAAGTAGCGACTCTCAACCCCAGTCATAATGACCGAGGATAGTTTTTCTGCCAAGAAAAAGGAGAGAGTCGCTATGAAGAGACCATACCAGATCGACCAGCAACGTGCGGTGCAACGGTTTCGGCAGTTGGCCCGCGAAGAAAATCCCGCCATCCCGATGGTCTTTCCCATGGCCGAGGTCGTGGGCCTGCTGCAAGAAGGCGTGGGCCACCTGATGCGCGAAGCCGGATTGGCCTTGATGAGCCTGGTGATGGAGGAAGAAGTGCGGCACTTGGCCGGGGAGCGGCATGAGCAGCACCCCGCGCGGCGCGCCCACCGCTGGGGGAAAGAGGCCGGTTACTGCGTGGTGGACGGGCAGAAGGTGCCGATCCAAAGAACGCGTCTGCGCAGCCCGGAACAGGGCGAGCAACGGCTGGGCAGTTACGAACTGTTCCAGCGCAGTGGACCGATGGAAGACGCGGTATGGGACAAGATGATGCGCGGGCTGTCGACGCGTAACTATGGAGCGGTAGTGAGGGAATTTCGCGAGGCCTATGGAGTGGAAAAGTCGGCGGTGAGCGACAACTTCATCGCCTCCAGTCGGGAGAAATTACAGGCGTTGATGGAGCGTCGGCTGGGCGAGTTACGGCTGTGCGCGGTACTGATCGACGGCACGCCGTTCCGCGACCGGCAGATGATCGTGGCCCTGGGCGTCAATATCGACGGGCGCAAAACGGTGCTGGGTCTGCGCGAAGGAGCCACGGAGAATGCCGCTGTAGTCGGTGAGTTACTCGGCGATCTGGCGGCGCGCGGGCTGGACTTCAGCGTGCCCCGGCTGTATGTGCTCGACGGAGGCAAGGCGCTGGCGGCGGCAGTGCGGCGTCATGCCGGCGAGGCGGCGATGATCCAGCGTTGTCAGGTACACAAGCGGCGTAATGTCATCGACCACTTACCCGAAGAACATCAGTCGGCGGTCAAGAAGAAACTGCAGAACGCCTACGCTATGACCGAATACGCCGACGCCAAACGCGCCCTGGACCGATTGCATCGGGAACTGATGGAACTGAATCCGAGCGCCGCCCGCAGCCTGGAGGAAGGCATGGAAGAAACGCTCACGGTTCACCGTTTGCGGGTGCCGGCCCAGCTGCGCCGCACGCTGGCGAGCACGAACGTGATCGAGTCGGCCTTCTCCATCGTGGAGACGGTCTGCCGCAACGTAAAGCGTTGGCGGGCGGGAGACCACATCGAGCGCTGGGTCGGGTCGGGTCTGCTGGTGGCCGAGCGCCAGTTCCGCAAGGTGCAGGGCTACCGTGAGATTCCGTCGTTGTTGACGGCGCTGGCGAACACGGTGTCGAAGAAGGCGGTTGCCGAGCAAGTGAAGGTTGCGTAGCCTATGACAGTCGAGAGTCGCTAACTTTCAACGGAGTTCCGGGCAACGTCCGCTACCGAATCGCCTGATACTTAGGATGGGCGTAATAACCTTTGCGAGCATAGACTTTGTAGCCACTCTCCTGGATAACGATATTGATTTTGCGGAATTTCCCGTCCCAGTTCTGGTTCTCGGGGTAATATCCGAGGCTGTACTGGTGATGGAGTTCGTCTGAGATTTCGTCTAGCGCTGTCGTTAATTTGTCCATTCCTCTGACTTCGAGCATGCGGCCACCAGTGGCTTCTGCCAGCTTCTTCAGCACCTCTTCTCCATGTTCATCCTTTTCGTAGGTGTGAATCACATCGCAGTGATCGAAGCGCGAACGTTCCCGCGGAGGGTCGTAGATCTGCAAAACGTAAGCGATTACATCATTGTCCAGCAGGGCCTCTAAAGCATCTTGCAGAGTGGATTCGCTCTTGGAATCTCCCGACATAGCTACGATCACCACTGCTTTTCGTCCCACCTCCTGCGCAAGATAGCGGAGTGTAGAAACGCGGATGGCATCGTAGAGGTGCGCCTCACGGTGCTGGTTGTAGGGCTGTCCCGTAGGCCCGACGGGCGGGGTTGGTCCCGGGAAGGGACGCGGTGGCGCAGGCATCTGATCAGGAAGGCCAACCACTGTCCCCCAACTGCGGATCTCATCGACCTTGTCCTGCAACAGCGTAGTGTCAGACGTGGGAACCTGGAGTGTCTCGACGCGTGCGTGATAGCTCAAGACAAAGCCGAGATCAGTGGGCCGGACTACGTGTTTCATGAATAGGTTAGTGGCCGTGGCCTCTTCGTTGAGGATCCAGGCCATATTGGTGCCCGTATCGAGCAGCACACCAACGTTCAGCACCACATCACTGTGGTGGGCAAAGAATCTAATGGGCTGCTCTTTCCCATCTTCGAGCACGCGGAATTCTCCCTGGCCAAGCTGGCTGGCTAGCTGCTTCTTGTTGTCGCGAACGGTGAAATACACGGAAACCAGGTCGACGCTCTTCTTGAACACGTTGTTCTGATCCGCAGTCTGCTGCGCAAGACCGGTCGCCGACAAGCCAATGTTGGTCATCGAGAAGGCCAGGAACAGGAGTGACAGTTCTATAATCCGACGCACCAACTCTCCCTCTCAGGTCGGAGGTTGCGGCGATCGACGCCTATATCTCCAAGCGCTGGAGAATTCAACCCAAGACGCAATCAAAGGTTGCCTCTATCCCTGACGCTTGGGGGGCACTCTTTGAGCTAGAGAGGGTTCTTACCTTTCAGGCCGGGGACTTGCCGCTTTCCCGGCCCTTCTTCACGCGTGATGCCACAGCGCCACTCGGTGAAAGGCTGCGCGCACGCCACGTCATCCCGGGTACCTACCTGTCATTCGCATCCCACCAGCGCGTGTGAGGGCCATCCCGAGGCGCTTGCCGGACGATCCCTGCTGGTAGCCCCACGGTAGCCCCGTCGCTCTAAAAGAAAGAGAAGCGGCTCCGAAGCTGATCTGGCTCGGAGCCGCATTCTTATTATGGATCTTTGGTCGGGGAGAGAGGAGTTGAACCTCCGACCCCTGTCAACGGACAATAGAAATGTCCCCTTGTTTAAGACATTAGAAATGTCCCCTTTTGTCGTGGTCGTGCATTTTTTATGTTCCAGTAGTAGTCGAGGCTGTGCGTAAAGTGG
>Ga0306925_10004101_pt1 | contig 13068 bp, 10 predicted proteins | sample flu12Cox44000176_FD_203755 | JGI IMG/M metagenome (GOLD analysis project Ga0306925, IMG submission 203755) | Lab enrichment of tropical soil microbial communities from Luquillo Experimental Forest, Puerto Rico - flux8day.12C.oxic.44.000.176 (v2)... | ecosystem: Environmental > Terrestrial >...
GGCATCGTCGCGGTCCCGCGCCCCCGGCCGGGGCCGCGCCACGTCCGCCGCGTGCGCCGCAATCTTGTAGGCGATCACCCCCTGCTTCACATCCTCCGGGTTCGGCAGCCCCAGATGCTCCTTCGGCGTCACGTAGCACAGCATCGAAGCGCCATGCCAGCCAATCATCGCCGCTCCAATCGCGCTCGTGATGTGGTCGTAGCCCGGCGCAATGTCCGTCACCAGCGGGCCCAGCGTGTAGAACGGCGCCTCGTAGCACCACTCCGTTTCCTTGTCCACCTGCTCCTTGATCTTGTCCATCGGGATGTGCCCGGGACCCTCGATCATCACCTGCACGTCGTGCTCCCACGCGCGCTTGGTCAGTTCGCCGAGCACCCGCAACTCCGCGAACTGCGCCTCGTCGCTGGCATCCGCAATGCATCCCGGACGCAGACCATCGCCCAGCGAAAAGCTCACGTCGTGCTTCTTGAAGATCTTGCAGATATCTTCGAACTGCTCGTACAGGAAATTCTGCTTCTTGTGATGCTCCATCCAGTGCGCCATCAACGAACCGCCGCGCGAAACAATCCCCGTGATGCGCTGGCGCACCAGCGGCACCTGCTCGCGCAACACCCCCGCGTGAATCGTCATGTAATCCACGCCCTGCTCGGCCTGCTCTTCGATCACTTCGAGCATCAGCTCGATCGTAAGATCCTCCGGACGCCGCACGCGCGAAATCGCTTCATATACCGGCACGGTTCCAATCGGCACCGGCGACGCTTCAATGATCGCCTGGCGAATTTCCGGAATGTCGCCCCCGGTCGAAAGGTCCATCACCGTGTCGGCGCCGTAATGCACGGCGTGGTGCAGCTTCTTCAGCTCTTCGTTGATCTCCGAGGTCGTCGCCGAGTTGCCGATGTTCGCGTTGATCTTGCACCGGAACGCAATCCCGATGCCCATCGGCTCCAGGTTGCGGTGATGAATGTTCGCGGGAATAATCGCGCGGCCGCGGGCCACTTCGCTGCGCACCTGTTCGGGGTCGAGCTTCTCGCGTTTCGCGACGTACTCTATCTCCTCGGTCACCACGCCCAGCCGCGCCAGATGCATCTGCGACATGTTTCTCGAGCCGTTGCTGCTTGCCTGCGCCGCTTTCCGTTTCTCGATCCAGCTATCACGCAATGCCATGACAACCCCCTCAGGAAAACCAGTGGTGGCCGCTAGCCGGCAACCCCTGCAAAACACCAACGCCCAGTCGGCCCCTTCACTTCTTTTCTGAAGCTTGAATTATGTCATCGGCACCAGGGAAGGACAACCGTCACAAATACGCGCGCCTCGAAGATTAGATCACTACAGGTAGCTTCGAAGCGAGCGCCTTGGCTGGCTAGGTCTTCGGCGCGGCTTCAAATGGGTAGTGCCTCGGTGTGTGCTGCACGGAAACCCATTTGAGTGTTGTGAATTCTTCAAGCGCCCATTGCCCGTTCAAACGCCCGACGCCGGAGGCCTTCTCGCCACCGAAAGCCACAAGCGGTTCATCGTTGATCGTTCCGTCGTTGACGTGAACCATTCCAGAGTCGATTTCCTTCGCCAGTTCGGCGCCGCGTTCGGCATTGCAGGTGTGGATCGCCCCGCTCAATCCGTAAGGAGTTGCGTTTGCGATTCGGATTGCCTCTTCAGGCGTATCGAAGGGCATAACACAGACCGCTGGACCAAACAGCTCACTTTGAGCAAGCCACATATCGGAACGGACATCCGCAAAAATCGTCGGGGAAGCCACGTTGCCCTCGATTTTCCCCCGCAGAGCAACCCTGGCGCCTTCGTCGATTCCTTTCTGTACTTGCTTGGCGTAGGTTTGCGTTTGCCTGGCGTTGATCAGCGGGCCGATTTCCGTCTGTGGATTGCTGGGATCTCCCACCTTCAGCTTCGAAACCCGATCGACAAATTTTTGCAGGAACTGGTTGTATACGCCGCGCTGAACCAGAACGCGGTTCGAACACATGCATATCTGTCCCTGATGCGCGAAGCGGCTGAACACCGCCGCGTTGATCGCCAAATCCAAATCGGCATCATCCATGACGATGAAAGCGCTGTTCCCGCCAAGTTCCAGAATTGCTTTCTTCAGGCATCGGCCCGCCACTTCGCCAATGTGCCGGCCTACCGCCTCGGAACCGGTAAACGAAATCACCCGAGGGATGGGATGCTCCACGAACGCATCGCCAATTTCCGCGAGGTCGGCCACGATCACATTCAAAAGCCCCTTCGGCACACCTGACTCTTCGAATACCTTGGCGAGGAGCGTACCACCGGTGATCGCCGAGTCGTCGTGGGGTTTAAGGACGACTCCATTGCCGGCACCCAATGCGGCGGCAACCGAGCGCATGCTCAAAATGAAGGGAAAATTGAACGGGCTGATGACGCCTACCACTCCCACCGGGACCCGATAGAGCCGATTTTCTTTTCCTTCAATCGTGGACGGCAGAATTTCACCCTTCATCCGTAACGGATATGTCGAAGCCTCTTTCAGCGAGCTCTTCGCCAACAGGATCTCGATAAATGCTTTGAGGTGCGTTCCACCCAGTTCCTCAATGATCAGCTCCGTAATGTCGCTTTCATTTTTCTCGATGCAGGCGATCCCGCGTTCGAGAATGGCCCTTTTCTCAAAGGGATTGACACTTGCCCAAACCTTTTGAGCCTCTCTGGCCGAGCGATAGGCCTCGTCGAGATCTTTCAGGCTCGCGAGCTTGATGCTCGCCACGGTCTTCCCGTTGAAGGGGTTCGTGTCCGTAAGTACTTTCGAGCTCGACCCATCGCGCCACACTCCGCCGATATATTGTTGGTTCAACTTGGCCAGCGAACTCATACGCCTCTCCTCGGCCTCCCTTTGCCATCCGGCTTGAGACTTCCTTTCGAGCCAATCGCGGTGTTTCCCACAAGTTCGAAAGCGTGTCAAGAGCAATCCCGCGTTTGCGTCAAGCACTCAGTCGATATTCGCCAGTCGGATGGCAACGGAAGCCGGTCGGTAATCTAGGGATACAATCACTATTGGGGCTCTGCGGATCAAGAAACCTGCACGCCATCCGCGAAAGCGACCGCCATGAGAACACAAGTGGGCATTGTTGGTGCCGGACCAGCTGGGTTGTTACTCTCTCACCTGTTGTACCTAGAAGGCATCGAGTCCGTCGTCCTGGAAACACACAGCCGAAACTATGTCGAAGAACGTGTCCGCGCCGGCGTGCTTGAGCAAGGTACCGTCGATCTGCTGAATCAGACCGGCGTCGGTGAAAGAATGATGCAAGAAGGTCTCGTGCATCATGGTATCGAACTGCAATTTGCGCTCACGCGACATCGCATTGATTTTCAGGCCCTGACTGGCGGCAAGTCGATCATGGTGTATGCACAGCACGAGGTGCTGAAGGATCTCATCAAAGAGAGACTTGCGACAGGGGGCCAGATTTTCTTCGATGTCGGAGACGTCCAGATACACGATTTCGATGGATTAGCGAAGCAGCCAAGAATCACCTTCCGTACCGAGGGAGCCACCGCGGAATTGACCTGCGATTTCATCGGCGGTTGCGACGGCTTTCACGGCATCTGCAGGCCGTCCATCCCGGCCGGGGTTCTCAGCGTGTTCGAGCGCGCCTACCCCTTTGCCTGGCTCGGCATTCTGGCCGAGGCGCCCCCGGCTTCCGACGAACTCGTCTACGCTCACCACGCGCGTGGCTTTGCGCTCCTGAGCATGCGTTCGCCTACGATTTCCCGGCTCTATCTGCAGTGCCAGCCTGACGAGAACATCGACAATTGGTCCGACGACAGAATCTGGCGGGAGCTTCACATCCGGCTCGAGACCACTGATGGCTGGAAGCTCATCGAAGGACCCGTGCTTCAAAAAGGCATCACCGGAATGAGAAGTTTCGTCGTCGAGCCCATGCAGTATGGAAAGCTCTTCCTCGCCGGGGACTCGGCGCATATCGTTCCACCCACCGGAGCGAAAGGGCTCAACCTTGCCGCGGCCGATATTCGCGTGCTCGCGCGAGCCTTGGCGGAATTTTACCGCTCCGGACACACCGGGCTGCTCAAGACCTATTCGGAATCGTGTCTGCGGCGGGTCTGGAAGGTTCAGCGCTTCTCCTGGTGGATGACTTCTATGCTTCATCGCTTTATGGATGACAATCCCTTCGACCAACGAAGGCAGCTCGCGGAATTGGATTACCTGACCAGCTCTCGCGCTGCTTCGCAGACTCTCGCGGAAAATTATGTCGGCCTTCCGTTTGACTAAAGGTCAAACCGCCTTCGCGACAGACACTACGAGCGGCCAGATTGAAAAGATCTGGCACAGGCACTCGAAAAAACGAGGGTGATCGAAGGCAAGCGCTTGCGTTGCCCGCCACCCCGCCAGAAGGATCGTAGGCAGCAGCTCGAGCGCCACCCTCGCAACGGCGCAGCCGAGATGATTCAGGTGGTAAGCGGCTTCACTGAGGCCTAACCCTGCCAGGCTGACTCCCCCGATTGCGATAAGATGTTGTGAATGTGTGAGCTGCCGCGCCATGACCGCCTCCCGACTGACTTCTTGCTCCTACCTATTAGTCGAACGAGGTTCCGCGGAATCGACAGGTTCAAGAACCCTGGCAAACGGGGTACCACGGCCAAATTGGAGGCATCGATCGCCGCAGGAATGCGCCGCCGTTGGGCAATGTTCGGGAGCGGTTGTGAGAGAATCGCAGCATCAACTTCAGAGGGAGTGACGATGAGGACGCAAATGGCGCCAACCCTGCCGACGATTGACGAGGTAAAACAGGCCGCCGATTCCGTGTACCGCATGATGCGACCCACGCCGCAGTACTGCTGGCCGCTCTTGTGCGAGCGGCTTGCCATGGAGGTTTGGGTGAAACATGAAAACCAGACTCCGACGGGCTCGTTCAAAGCCCGCACCGCCGTCGTATACGTGGAAGAACTGATGAAGCGCACTCCGCAAACGCGCGGCTTGATTACGGCAACGCGAGGCAATCACGGGCAGTCGGTGGCATTGGCTGCGAAGCGATTTGCGCTGCCGGCGATCATCGTCGTGCCGCGCGGCAATAGTGTCGAGAAAAATATCGCGATGCGGGCTCAAGGGGCGACCCTCATCGAGCATGGCGAAGATTATCAGGCGGCGCGAGAACATGCTGCCGGACGCGAGTCGGAACTCGGATATCATTTCGTGCCTCCCTATCACCGCGACATTGCCAAAGGAGTGGCGACGTACTGGCTGGAACTGCTGACAGCGGTAGCCGATATCGACGTGGCCTACGTTCCAATTGGGATGGGCTCGGGGATATGCTCGGGCGCCGCCGTGCGCAACGGCCTGGGGCTCAAAACGAAAATTGTTGGCGTGGTGTCTGAGCTTGCGCCGTGCTATGCACTCTCGTTTGAACAGGGCCAGTGTGTCGAAGCTCCGGTCTCGACGAAACTAGCGGACGGCATGGCCTGCCGGCGCCCCGACGAAGAGGCGCTGAGCTTTATGCTTGAGAATGTCGATCACGTCGTGCGAGTTTCCGAGGCTGAGATCGCCAAGGCGATGCGGATCATGTTCACCGACACGCACAACGTGACCGAGGGGGCGGGCGCCGCTCCACTGGCGGCGGTCTTGAAGGAGGCGGACCAGTTGGGCGGCAAGCGCGTGGCGCTGATCGCCAGCGGCGCGAATGTGGACCACGATGTGTTTGCGCGGGTGCTCCAGGGCGATTGCGAGTAGGCTAGCCATACGCCGTACATCGCGTATTATGAACTGCGGAAAAATCCGAGTACGGGGAAGTGCGTATTTACACGAGGCGCGAACTCTTGAAGAGCGCGATGCTCAGCGCGATGAGCTTCGCGCTGCCCCGCGCTGGGAGCACAGCGCAAACCTTTGTTTCGAAGAGGCCGGCTCCAGCGGAAAGGAAATTCACTTCCCCCGCGGTGGAAGCCACAATTGCACAAGTGAAAGCCGGCATCGGTGATCCCGAACTGGCCTGGATGTTCGAAAACTGCTATCCGAACACGCTGGACACCACAGTCCAAATCCGCGAGATCGCCAACCGGCCAGACACCTTCGTTATCACCGGAGACATTGATGCGATGTGGTTGCGCGATTCGGCTTGCCAGGTGTGGCCGTACATTCCCCTGGTTCAGGGCGATACTGATTTGCAAAGAATGTTTCGCGGACTGATTGGAAGGCAGGCGCGCTGCATCCTAATCGACCCATACGCGAATGCGTTTTTGCCGGATCCCAAGAGCACGAAAGCTCTTTCATGGGCGGTGAACGACCTGACCGAAATGAAGCCGGGGGTGGCGGAACGAAAATGGGAAGTGGACTCCCTCTGTCACTGCATCAGGCTGGCCTATGGTTACTGGAAAACGACAGGGGACATTGCCCCGTTCGACAAGGAATGGACGCGGGCGATGAGGCTGGTGGTGGCGACTTTCAAAGAACAGCAAAGAAAAACCGGGCAGGGGCCATACCAATTTCAGCGGTGCACCGAAGTACCGACGGACACGCAGGCGCTCGGAGGTTACGGCAACCCGGCGCGGCCCGTAGGTATGATTTTTTCGATGTTCCGTCCTTCAGATGACGCATGCACGTACTCGCTGTACATTCCTGCAAACCTGTTCGCGGTGGCCTCGTTGCGACAACTCGGGGAGATGGCGGCAGTGGTCATTCAGGATGCAGATTTTGCTAACCAGTCCCGAACACTTGCGGAAGAAGTTGCGTCGGCAGCCGCGAAATACGGAAAAATGCAGGGAAAAGACAAAGAAGAGTTTTGGGCCTTCGAAGTGGATGGCTATGGCAACCAGCTCTTCATGGACGACGCCAATATTCCGGGTTTGCTGAGCCTGCCTTACCTTGGATGCTGCCGGCTGGACGACCCGGTGTACCAGGCGACTCGGCGGCTAGCGCTGAGCGAGAGCAATCCCTACTTTTTCCAGGGCACGGTGGCAAAAGGCATCGGGGGGCCTCATGAAGGGCTCAACATGATTTGGCCGATGGCGATCATCACCCGGGCGCTGACGAGTACCGACGATGGCGAGATCCGGCAATGCCTGCTTTGGCTAAAGACTACGCACGCGGGGACAGGGTTCATGCATGAGTCTTTTGATAAGGATAATCCGACAAAATTCACGCGAGCGTGGTTTGCCTGGGCGAATTCGCTGTTTGGAGAATTAATTATTAAGCTGAGCCAGGAGCGCCCGCAGCTGCTAAAGAGCTTTTGAGATTTTTCAGGAGCTGATTGGCATGGAGAGAAAAGTTACGAGAAGAGCCTTTGTGCAGGCTGCCGCGTTGTCCGGTCTTGCGGCTGCGGCAAAGCCGGATTGGCGCGCACGCGACTTCTCCGCTGCTGGTGAAAAGACTGCGGGCAACCAAGGTCTGACTCAATTCGTCGAAATATTCATCGGCACGGGCGGCCATGGACACACCTATCCTGGCGCGACCGTACCATTCGGGATGGTGCAGCTTAGTCCGGACACGTGGACCGGTGGTTGGGACCACTGCTCCGGATATCACCACGACGATACCTCGATCCTGGGGTTCAGCCACACACACCTGAGCGGTACGGGCGCGGCCGACTTGCTGGATGTTTTGCTGATGCCGGGGACCGGGCCTGCACATATCGACCCAGGCACTCCTGAAAATCCGGCCGGGAGTTACCGCTCGAGTTTCTCGCATTCGCAAGAGCGCGCCGAGCCCGGCTACTACTCAGTCTTCCTCAAAGACTATGGAATTCATGCGGAACTGACGGCTACAGCTCGTGTGGGCATGCATCGCTACACTTTTCCCGCGGACCCCGCCAGCCATTTTGTGATCGATCTCGCTCACGGCATCATCGATCCGCCACAGCGCATGCACACAAATGTGATTTCCTCGGAAATTCGCATCGTCGGGAGCGACACCGTGACCGGCGGACGCCGCGTGAAAGAATGGGCACCGGGACGCTACATTTTTTTCGCGATGCGGTTTTCGAAGTCGTTCACTGCCACGGAGATTTTTGCCGAATCCAAACCCCTAGGGCCTTCGGTCCGCGAAGCCCAAGGCACCTCACTAAAGTGCGTGGTGAACTGCCCGACGGCGAAGGACGAAGTGATTCACGTCAAGGTCGGGATCTCCTCGGTGAGCGTCGAGGGCGCCATGAAAAATCTCGAAGCCGAGGTTCCAGGCTGGGATTTCGAAGCCGTGCACCGCGCGGCAAACGAGGCTTGGGAACTGGAACTGGCCAAGATTACCATCGAGACCTCGCGTCTGGATCACAAGAAGATCTTCTACACGGCCTTCTACCACGCGCTCGTCGCGCCTACGCTTTTCAGCGATGTGGACGGGCAGTACCGCGGCATGGATCTGGAAATTCACCGTCTTCCCGCGGGAGCAAAGAATTACACCACCTATTCGCTGTGGGATACCTATCGTGCGTTGCATCCGATGTACACACTCGTGCAAACCGAACGGCTGCCAGACATGCTGAACGCCATGATTCTTATGGCCGAGCAAAGTCCTGCAGGTGTTCCGGTGTGGCCGCTGCAAGCTGTCGAAACCGGTTGCATGATCGGATACCACTCTGCCCCAGTGCTGGCCGAAGCATGCGTGAAGAAAATTCCAGCCGTTGATTACGCGAAGGTTTACCCTTTGTGGCGCAAGCGCGCGATGGTCGATGACTACCGTGGCCTCGGGTACTACCGCCGGCTCGGCTTCATTCCATGCGATCTGGAAGACGAAGCCGTCAGCAAGACTTTGGAGTACGCCTACGACGATTGGGCCGTAGCGCATTTGGCTCGCGCGGCCGGCGCCCACGAAGAATACCAACAATTGCTGGACCGTTCACGGAATTACAAGAACGTTTTTGATCCTTCGATTACATTTATGCGCGGGCGTTTTGCCGATCGCAGTTGGGCCAGTCCGTTCGATCCGAGAGGCATGGGTCATTCGAAGAAGTGGCGCGATTTCACGGAAAGCAATTCCTGGCAGGCAACTTTCTTGAATCAGCACGATCTTTATGAATACATGAAATTGTTTGGTGGCGAAAAGGGATTCGTCGAAAAGCTCGACACGTTGTTCAACCAGAGTTCCGAACTTCCGCCCGACGCGCCGCCGGACATTGCGGGAATGGTCGGCCAGTACGCTCACGGGAATGAACCGAGCCATCACATTGCCTACTTGTATGCTTATGCAGGAGTGCCCCACAAAACACAAGCGCGCGTGCGAATGCTGCTGGAAGCGATGTACCACAACGATCCCGACGGACTTGCCGGCAACGAAGACTGCGGGCAAATGTCGGCCTGGTACATCATGAGCGCACTTGGCTTCTACGCGGTTGATCCGGTCAGCGGCAACTATGTGTTCGGAAGCCCCTTGTTTGATCGTGCGACGATTGCGCTCGCCAATGGCAAAACTCTGGTGATTCAGGCTCAGGAAAATGCGCCAGACCAGCCTTACGTGCAGTCGGTTACATGGGACGGGAAGCCCTACACCAAGAGCTGGTTCAGCCACGCGCAGATTGCTCAAGGCGGGACGATTTTGATGCGCATGGGCGCTCAGCCGAACGAGAGCTTTGGCGCGGCAGCAGAGGACAGACCGCCTTCGTTTGGATGAGTGGCGGCATTTGGAGGCACCAGCGAGATGGCCATTGAAGATACAGCAAAGGCGAGTCGCGGCAGAAAACTCGTCATTCGCAATATTGGATTGTTGTTGAGTGGCGACCTGAAACAGCCGATCCTCGATGCGGATAGCGTCATCGCAATAGATGGCGTCATTCATGCGATCGGAAAGGAAAGGGAACTGGATGCGGAAGGCGCAACCAGCGTGATCGACGCGAACGGGACCGCGCTTGTGCCGGGGCTGATCGACAGTCACGTGCATCCCGTCGCCGGCGACTGGACGCCGCGGCAAAACCAATTGGGATGGATCGACAGCTGCCTTCACGGCGGCGTCACGACGATGATTTCGGCGGGCGAAGTGCACCTGCCGGGCCGGCCCAAAGATGTCGTCGGAGTAAAGGCGCTTGCGATTACTGCGCAGCGGTCGTTCGCAGCGCTGCGGCCGAGCGGCGTGAAAGTGTTGGCCGGCGCGCCAGTAATTGAGCAGGGAATGGTCGAGGAGGACTTCCAGTCGCTTGCCGAGGCTGGCGTGAAGTTACTCGGCGAAGTGGGCCTCGGCAGCGTCAAAGACGGGCCCACGGCACGTCAGATGGTCGCGTGGGCGCGTAAACATGGAATCCAAAGCACGATTCACACGGGAGGGCCGTCGATTCCGGGGTCGAGCCTGATCGATAAGGATGTCGTGCTCGCCACCGATGCCGATGTGATCGGACACATCAACGGCGGACATACCGCATTGCCGGATGTTCAGATCCGCGCACTTTGCGAGCATTCGCAACGTGCGATCGAGATTGTGCACAACGGGAACGAGCGAGCCGCTCTCTTTGCTCTGCGCACCGCAAAAGAACTGAATCAGTTACATCGCGTCATTCTGGGCACGGATGCGCCGGCGGGCTCGGGCGTGCAGCCGCTCGGGATCATTCGGGTGATCGCTGCGCTCTCTTCGCTCGGCGAACTGCCGGCCGAGGCCGTGTTTTGCTTCGCCACCGGCAATACCGCAAGGCTGCGCAACCTGGAAGCCGGCTTGCTAGCGGTCGGGCGTCCGGCGGACTTTGTGTTTATGGATGCGCCGCAGCACTCGGCAGGAAAAACATTGCTCGAGAGTGTGCGTCTCGGCGACCTGCCCGGCATCGGAATGACTTTAATCGATGGCCTAGTCCGGAGCGAGCGCAGCCGCAACACGCCGCCAGCGACAAGAGTGCCGAAGATTGTGCAGTGACGTCAGCGCAATGGTCCACTAGCGCAGCCCGTCTTCGCCCTTGATCTGCTCTTTCGTCAGGCCGCCGACACGGGGCAACGGTCGGCCACTATCCGTAACCGCAATGGCAACTAGAATCTCGTTGGCTCGTGGCGCATCGTTCACGCGAATTTCCATTCCATCGAAATGGCTTCGAACGAAAGCTGCATCCTTGTGTCCCAGCGGAATGTCCAAAGACACACCCGGCCCGCCACGTTTCTTCGAGGAGGGAATCAGCGCCGCGCCCTTCCCAAGGACCTTGCGCACGGGTGCGCCCAACTTCGGGTGCAGGATGGCTGCGGCGTGCTCCAATTCACCATTTTCGCCAACGGCCGCAGCTTTTCCATAGCTCTCAGCGGCCGGGCCGGGTATCCCGAGGGCCCCGACGGCGCGTTCGGTAAGAAGCGAACCAAGTTCTTCGCCAATTTCCGTCAGCTCGGTGAGGTCCTCGACGTATTTTCCGGCAAACGGATTTTCAATGACCGCCGCGGCTGCAGCGCGCCGCGTTGCGGGCTTCACGAGCCTGCCCATTTCCGTATAGGTTTCCTCTACGAAGGTGATGATTTTGCGGATTCTCGCCCTCATCGCAACCCATCCTCGCCTTTGATTTCCGAAGCCTTCAGCCCGCCAACCCGAGCATGCACTCGAGCGCCCGTGGTCATCACGAGCGCAAGCAGCACTTCGTCAGCGCGCGGAGCGTCCGGGATGCCAACCTCCATCGCGTCGAAATGACTGCGAACGTACGAGGCGTTGACATGCGTTATAGGAACATCGAGGCGCGTCCCGGGTCCGCCGACTTTCTTGGTGGACGCGACGATCGCTTTGGCTCCCCCGAGAACCTCGCGCATGGCGTAGCCGCCTGGCACGTGCCAAAGCGCGCCGTGCTCGAGTTCACCGGCTTGGCCGACGATGGCCCCCTTGCCGTAGCCTTCGATCGCCTTCGGATCGCCGCCGAGCACCGCCACCAGTGTTTTCGCCATCTCCAGTCCGAGCGGGTTCAGGTCCTCCATGAATCCGGCGATTGCATCAACGTATTTGCCTGCAAATGGATTGCGAATCACCACCAATGCCGCGGCCCTTCGAAGCGGCTTCGTTGCGATGGGGCCGCCTTCATGGAAAATTTCTTCGACGACAATCACGCGTTTCCGCAATTCGACTTCAAACATGAATGAGGCTCCTTGGCGCGCCCTTGGAAGCAAGGCGGGCCGTGACCGGAGGGACAACGCGTACTTTTCCCTGAAGAGACAGCGCCGCACCGTAGATCAATCCCTCCTGCTGCAGCCGATTGGCGACCGCTTCGCCAGCATCGAGTGCTCGCTCAATTTCGTGGCCAGACAGCGCGCCAACGCCGCGCGTTACGAGCCGATCTCCCAAATCCGAATCAGGCGCAATCTCGCACGCAGGCAGGCGCACGATCGCCGGGTGCCCAGGCAAATCGACTGCGTTCGCAACGATGGTGGCGGCGGCGTCTGCTTTCGGCGCGGTATCCGCGAGAACTGTGGCGGCGTCAGCAATTCCGAGAGAAAAACTGCGCCCGCGCCAGCCACTGGTGGCTATGCCGCGAATCGGCACTTGCGCGGAAACTTCGAAGGTGCCGAAGAGCGATCGGCGGTCAGGGCGTTCCACCATGCCAATCGTGTAGCGCTGGCCCTCGCCCAAGTGCAACGCGATATCGCCCCCGTTGTTCACATACGCGCGCTCCAGCGCGCTGGCGCCGGTCATTGCTGCGAGAACGGCTTCGGCAACCGCGCCAGCGACCGCTGCCATGGGCGTGATGAAATGTTCTTCGCGAAAGGGTGCAACGGCAGCGGCCATGATGCGAGCAATTGAGCCGCTGAGTCGCGGCGCGTTTAGACTGGCGCGTGTGCGCAGCAAAGGCAATTCAACGCAAAGTTCATCAAGGATCGTGACAAAGCGTCGAACGGCCGCCTCATAGGCGCATTGAACTGGCCGCCGGGCGCCATCGGCTTCGACGATTAGATCGATTGGCCCGTCATTCAAATGAAGGCGACGCTGGTCGGGGAGCATCCGGATCACTGGGGGCTCTCTCATTCCTCGGATCTCCCTGATTTTCGGGGTCTGAGCGGCCACGGATTTGCCGGCAACAATGCGACCTCCCTTTGCCGCTCTTTTTCGTGAAGCACTTCTTCCAACGGTCGGACGTAGTCCATGTGGCCACCGAGCGACGCATAATCCGTCTTGCTCAGCGTGAATTCAATCGGTGCGACCAGAGCTGGCGTGGGGACATACCCGAA
>Ga0306925_10004103_pt1 | contig 13065 bp, 8 predicted proteins | sample flu12Cox44000176_FD_203755 | JGI IMG/M metagenome (GOLD analysis project Ga0306925, IMG submission 203755) | Lab enrichment of tropical soil microbial communities from Luquillo Experimental Forest, Puerto Rico - flux8day.12C.oxic.44.000.176 (v2)... | ecosystem: Environmental > Terrestrial > Soil...
CGAGATCATCGAGAACGAGACGACCGCGCTGTCCACGCACGTGCTGCCGACCAAGGACCAGCTCGAGCGGGCCGACATCAACCTCTGGGACCACCTCAGCCCGCGTGTCGCCGGCCTGTACTCGCCCGCCGTCGTCGCGCCCGCGGGCGAGCGGCGGTCCGCCTGGTGGGTGCTCGCCGAGGTGGGCCGCCGTCTTGGGTACGAGCTGTCCGCGCCGCTGCCCCCCCACGACCGGCCGGAGTCGGACGACGCGATGCTGGCACGCCAGACGGCCCGTGCCCGCACGCCGTTCCCGGAGCTCGCGGCCGCCGGGTACGCCGAGACCGGGTACGAACTCCCGGCGCCGTGGGTCGAGGACCACCTGCGGCGGCTCGGCGGCTGGCGGCTCGCCCCGCCGGCCCTGGTGGCGCAGCTCGCGGCGCTGCGCCCGCCCGCGCCGCTGTGCCTCGTGCCGCGCCGTCAAAAACGGCACGTGAACTCGCAGCTCACATTCCTCGGCGATGCGCCGGAGGTGCTGCTGCACCCCGACGACGCGGCCGCCGCCGGCGTGGCCGACGGGCAGCCGGTGATCGTGCGCAGCGCCAGCGGCGAGCTCACCGGCACGGCGCACGTCGATCCCGCCATCAGGCGCGGCGCCGTCTCGGTGCCGCACGGCTACGAAGAGGCGAACGTCAACCTGCTCACGAGCCACCGGGCGGCCGACCCGGTGACCGGCATGGCGCGCTACTCCGGAATACCGGTCAGCGTGCACCCGGCGGGCTGACCCCGGCGCACCGGGGCCGGCCCGCCGTCCTAGGCATCCTGAGGGTCGGGGGGCGTCCGGAAGCTGGGCAGCCGCGACCAGTCCAGCGAATCGGCGGGGACACCGAAATCCCACAGCTCGAGCGTCCAGCTCCGCACGACGGCCGTGTCCGGGCCCGGCGCGCCCTCGGCATAGTGCACCCGCCGGATGTGGTCGTCGTCGATCCAGACCGTGAGCTCGGCCGAGCCGGCCCGGACCGCGACCTTGCGGCACATCGTGCCGCGCACCGCCTCGGCACCGGCCTGCCTGGCGTCCGTCCCCGCGCGCACCATCTCGAGCAGCCCGAGCGGGTCGTCGTGCTCTTCGCGCGGGCGGTCGTCCCGGAAACGCCAGCCTCGGATATGGCTCGTCCGCGGGCGGGCAATATCCTGGCTGGCGTATGCCTTCGGTCGAGCGCCTCTCGGGAGGCTCGCGGATGAGCACAGCCAAGGAAACCCCGCCCGCGCGGCGGACCATAGCCGTCGGGAACCTGCTCACCCTGGGCAGGTCCAGGGGAAGCCGCCATCGCGACGTCCAAGGCGGGACGACTCGCGCCACCGTGCTCGGCGCCGGCGACGGGCTGCTGACCAACCTGTCGCTGACGCTCGGCGTGGCCGGAGCGTCGACCGACGCGTCGGCTGTCCGCCTGGCCGGGGTCGCGGGCCTGCTGGCGGGAGCATTCTCGATGGCGGCGGGCGAGCTGGTATCGGTTCGCGCACAGCAGGAGATGGTCGACAGGGAAGTGCAGGTCGAGCGCCAGGAACTCGCCGAGGATCCGGAAGGGGAGAAGCGGGAGCTGGCCGGCATGTACCGGGCTCAGGGCCTGTCGGCCGAAGACGCGAACACCGTTGCCCGCATCCTGTCCGCCAACCCCGAAATCGCCCTCGATACCCATGCCCGCCTCGAACTAGGTGTTGACCCGCAGGCGCCGGGCTCGGCCTGGCGAGCGGCCATCTCGTCGTTCCTGGCGTTCGCGGTAGGCGCCATCCTGCCCCTGTTCCCCTGGTTTTTCACCGGGGGCACGACCGCGGTGATCGCCTCGGTGATCATCGGCGGGATCGCGGCGCTGGCGCTCGGGGCCACGATCGGCCTCATGTCCGGGCGCAACGTCATGGGGACCGCCCTCCGCCAGCTGGCGGTCGCGGCGGTCGCCGCGGCGGTCACATACGGAGTCGGGGCCTTGCTCGGGGTGTCGACATCCTTACCAGGCCAGCCGGGCGCTTCGCGCCAGATCGCCCGGCCTAGCATCAGGCAGGCGACGGCCTCCAGGCCCTCCCCCCGCGTAAGCGCCGATCGTTCATCGCGGGCGCCGCGTCAAACCCTGGGTTGAGTGAGCCAACCCCAGGGTTGAGGCCGACCGGAATTCCCGTACACCGGTGCGCCGGCGACCGCGGATGCCCGCGCGCCTTACGTTCGTCGCAGCGCTGCCGACGGTACTCCGGCTGACGGGGGGATTATCTGCGATGGGCTGGATCATTGGTTCTGGCGTCAGGTTCGGGCGCCTTGTCATCGCGCTCACCATCGGGCTGCTGGTAATCGGCGTAGCCCAGCTACGATCCGCCCCGGTCGATGTCTACCCGGAGTTCATGCCGCCGTCCGTGGAGGTCCAAACGGAGGCGCTCGGCCTCTCGGCTGCCGAGGTGGAGCAGCTGATCACCGTCCCGCTTGAACAGGATCTGCTCAACGGCGTCCCCTGGCTGGACACCATTCATTCGTCCTCGATGCCGGGCCTGTCCGCGATCGACTTGACGTTCCAGCCGGGCACCAACCTGTACGCGGCGCGGCAGATGGTGCAGGAACGGATGACCCAGGCGCATGCGCTGCCCAACGTGGGCAGCCCGCCGATCATGATCCAGCCGCTGGCTTCGGTCAGCCGGATCGCCATGATCAGGCTGTCATCCAAGCAGGTGTCCCTCATCGACATGTCCGTGCTCGCGCGCTGGAAGATCCGGCCGCGTCTCATGGGCGTGCACGGAGTGGCGAACGTGTCCATCTACGGCCAGCGGGACAGGCAGCTGCAGGTTCAGGTCGACCCGAGCCGGCTGCGGGCCGAACACGTGTCGCTGACGCAAGTGATAGAGACCGCGGGCAACGCGCTGTGGGTCTCGCCGCTGACGTTCGTAGAGGCGTCGACGCCCGGCACCGGAGGGTTCTTCGAATCCGCCAGCCAGCGCGTCGCCATACAGCACATCTCGCCGATATCGACGCCACGCCAGCTGTCCGCCGTGCCTGTCGAAGGCGAGCGGAAGGGCGCGCTGCGATTGGGCGATGTGTCGAACGTGATCGTGGACCATCAGCCGCTTATCGGCGACGCGGTCGCGAACGGCGCGCCCAGCCTGCTCCTCGTGATCGAGAAGTTTCCCGGCGCCAACACCCTTCAGGTCACCAGTGACATCAACGCGGCGATGGCCTCCATGGCGCCGGGCCTGAAAGGCATCACGATCGAATCGACCGAATACCGTCCGGCGACGTTCATCGAGACGGCGCTGCGGAACGTCAGCTGGGTCGCGCTCGCCGGCCTCGTCCTGCTCATTGTGGCGCTCGGCCTGATCGCCTCGTGGCGCACGGCGCTGATCGGCCTCATCACCGTCCCGGTGTCGCTGATGCTGGCGGCCTACGTCCTGTACCTGCGGGGCACCACATTCACGAGCATCACGCTGCTCGGCCTGGCCGCGGCGGTATGTGTAGTGATCGATGACGTCATCACCGATGTCGACGCCACGGAGACCGGCGGTGCCGCCATTACCGCGGCGTTCGCCGCCGTACGGGGGTCGCTCGTGTTCGCCACCCTCGCGATCCTCCTCGCCACGCTGCCCTTCCTCGTCATGGGGCCGGCGGTGACGGCATTCAGCCACCCGCTGGTAGCGACCTATGCACTCGCGGTGCTCTCGTCGATGGTTGTGGCGTTCCTGCTGACGCCCACGCTCGCCACCCTGCTGCTGCGCGGCGCCGGCGCTGGCAGGCAGAGCCCGTTCGCGGGATGGGTGCGGCGGGTGTTCGACAAGGGATTCCCCGCCGCCGGCCGGTGGCCCCGGGTCTGGGCGGTGGCCGGCGTGCTCGCGCTCGCCGCGCTCGCGGTGATCCCCCAGATCGGGCGCAATTCGCTGCTCCCCCAGCTGCAGGACCGAAACCTGCTGGTACATGTGGAGGCAGCCTCGGGCACGTCGCTGCCGGAGATGGAGCGGATTACGGCCGCCGTGGGGGACGAGGTGCGGACCGTGCCCGGGGTGCAGAGCGTCGGGACTCATGTCGGGCGGGCCGTCGGTTCCGATCAGCTTGTCGACGTCAATTCCGCCGAGATGTGGATCACGCTGAACGACCAGGCCGACTACGGCCAGAGCCGGACGGCGATCGAGACGGCGCTGCGGGGTTACCCAGGTCTGCGAAGCGACCTGCGCACGTACCCGGACGACCGCGTCGCCACGCTGATGGCCGATCACAACAACGATCTCATCGTCCGCGTCTTCGGCGCCGACCTCGCCGTGCTCCAGGACAAGGCCCGCCAGATACGGACGGTGCTTTCCGGGGTACCCGGGGTGGCCCGGCCCGTTATGCACCCCATACCGCAGCAGCCGACCGTCGAGGTGCGGGTCAACCTCGCGGCCGCCGAGCGATACGGGCTGCGACCCGGTGACGTCCGGCGGGACGCGACGACGCTTACCTCGGGCCTTATCGTCGGGAGCCTTTACGAGCAATCGAAGATCTTCGACGTGGTGGTCTGGGGCGCGCCCCGGGTGCGCGGTAACCTGACCGAACTCGGGAACCTGCTGATCGACACGCCTGCTGGGGGACAGGTGGCGCTGAAGGACATCGCCACGCTGACCGTCCGCCCGGAGCCGACCGCCATCGTGCACAACGACGTGCTACGCAGCGTGGACGTGACCGCCGCGGTCACGGGAGACCCGTCCGCCGTGGTGCCGGCCGTGCGTTCGGCGCTGGCGCGGGTGCCGATGCCCTACGAGTACCACGCCGAGGTGCTAGGGAACGTCACCGCCCAGCGTGCCGATGACATTCGCGCGCTCGCGTTCGGCGTGGTCGCGCTCGTCGGCGTTTTCCTGCTGATGCAGGCGGGGGCGGCGAGCTGGCGACGGGCCGGGCTGATGCTGGCGTCGCTGCCGCTGTCGGTCGCGGGCGGAGTCCTCACCGCGCTGATTGCCGGCGGGGTGTGGAGCACCGCGTCGCTGGCGGGGCTGTTCGCCGTCCTGGCGCTTGCCATCCGCGGCAGCGTCCTGCTCGGCCGCCGTGTGCATGCCGCCGAGCAGGCGAGTGTGCCTCAACCGCGCGACGCGGCGGATAACGGGGGCACCGATCGGCGGCGCGTCATCCGCGACGCCGCGCGTGAGCGCGCCGTCCCCGTCACCCAGTCGGCGCTGGCGACGGCCGCGGTCCTGCTGCCGGCGGCGGTCGCGGGCACCCAGGCTGGCCTTGAGTTCCTGCATCCGCTGGCAGTGACGATGCTCGGCGGGCTGGTGAGCCTGGTCATCGTCCAGGTGTTCGTCCTGCCCGCGTTCCTGATGACGACGGCCGGCCGGACGCGGAAACCGGCGCCGATGGCGCCCGGTACACCGGGCCTGCCCGAAACCACGCATGCCGCAGCGATGCCCGACTGACGTCTCGCGGTGCATGATCGGAAGGAAGCGCACAGATGTCCATGAAGCACCCGGCCATGGCGGGTCTCCTAGCCGGCGCGGCGCTGGTCCTGAGCGCCTGCGATACCGCTACCACGGCCGACGCGCCTCCGGCGGCGATCATCCCGGTCGCCGGGTCGCAGATCCCGCGGCTACAGCTCACCAGCGCCGCCGTCCAGCGTCTCGGTATCGCGACCCAGCCGGTGAGCGCGGCGCCCTCGGCGGTGGCCGGGACGGGCGCGCGCGAGGTCATCCCGTACCCGGCGGTCGTCTACGACACCGACGGCTCGACGTGGACGTTCGTGAACACCGCGGCAAGGACCTACGTGCGGCAGCCGGTCACGATCGCGGCGATCAGCGGCAACATCGCCCTGCTGTCAGCGGGGCCGCCCGCGGGCGCGCGGGTGGTGACGGTGGGATCGGCGGAGCTGCTGGGCACCGAGTACAACATCAGCGGTGAAGAATGAGCGCTACGCAGCCGCGCCGGACTCTTATGCGCTCGATCATCAGCTCGAGCCTGAGGTTCCGGTACCTCGTCGTCTACGCGGCGATCGGCGTGATGCTGCTCGGCATCACCTCGCTCCCCAGGATGCACGTCGACGTGTTTCCCGAGTTCGCGCCGCCCCGGGTGCTTATCCAGACCGCCTGCGTCGGCCTGTCCACCTCCGATGTCGAGCAGCTCGTGACGGTGCCGCTCGAGGCCTCGCTGAACGGCATCCAGGGCCTGGATGACATGAGGTCCAAGTCTGTTCCGCAGCTGTCGTCGATCGAGCTGCTGTTCAAGCCGGGCACGGACCTGCTCCGGGCACGCCAGCTCGTGCAAGAGCGCGTGGCGATCGTGTCACCCAGCCTGCCTACGTGGGCGGCGCCGCCGGTCATGCTGGCACCGGTCTCCGCGACGGGCCGCGCCATGCAGATCGGCATGACGTCGAAGGATCACTCGCTCATCGAGATGTCGATGACGGCGTACTGGACGATCCGCGCCCGGCTGCTGCGCGTCCCCGGCGTCGCGAACGTGGCTATCTGGAACGAGCGGCTGCAGCTGATGACGGTGCAGGCAGAGCCGTCGAAGATGCTGGCGCGAGACGTTTCGCTCGGCCAGGTGATGCAGGCGACGGCCGACGCGGTGGACTCGGGACTGCTGAAGTTCTCCACCGGTGCCGTCATCGGTACCGGGGGCATGATAGAAACCCCGAACCAGCGGATCGGGATTCGCAACGTCCTGCCGATCATCACGCCGGCCGACCTGGCGAAGGTGCCGGTCACGACGACCAGGGCGGGCCCGGTGCGGCTCGGCGACGTGGCGCTCGCCGCCGAGGCGCACCAGCCGCTGATCGGCGACGCAGTCATCGACGGCAAGCCTGGGCTGCTGCTCGTCGTCGAGAAACTTCCGTGGGCGAATAGCCTGCAGATGACCGCGGGGGTCGAGCAGGCGGTCAAGGAGCTTCAGCCGGGGCTGCCTGGCGTCACGTTCGACACGAAGGTGTTCCAGCAGGCCAACTTCGTCAAGCTCGCGATAGCTAACCTGACGCAGGCGATGGTGCTCGGGTTCATCCTGGTCGTGGTGATCCTGGCGCTGTTCCTTTTCGAGTGGCGCGTCGCGTTGATCAGCCTCGTCACCATCCCGCTGTCGCTCATGATGACGATACTGGTGCTCTACTGGACCGGCGCCACGATCAACACGATGACGCTGGCCGGCATTGTGATCGCGCTGGGCGCCGTGGTGGACGACGCGATCATCGACGTGGAGAACATCACCAGACGGCTGCGTGAGGAGCGCCTGCGCGGCGGCGGCCGGCCGACCTCCGCCGTGATCCTCAGCGCCTGCCTCGAGGTGCGCAGCCCGATCGTGTACGCCACGCTCATCCTCGTGGCGGCGTCGATCCCGGTCTTCCTGCTCGTGGGGCTCACCGGGGCGTTCTTCCGGCCGCTGGTGCTGTCCTATACGCTCGCGATGGCGGCCTCGATGGTGGTCGCGCTCACCGTGACCCCCGCGCTCGCCCTGCTGCTGCTGCGCGGCGCGCCCATCGAGCGCCGCAAGTCCCCGCTGGTGACCTGGCTGCAGAAGGTTTACACCGCCGGGCTGTCGCGGATCATCGTCCGGCCCGTCGCGGCGTACGCGGTGTTCGCCCTCGTGACGGTCCTTGGCGTCACGGTGTACCCGCACCTAGGCCAGTCACTGTTCCCCAACTTCAGGGAACGGGACTTCCTCATCCACTGGGTCGCGCCGCCGGGCACGTCGAGCGCGGAGATGGAACGATCGACGACACGGATCAGCAGGGAACTGCTGGCCATCCCCGGCGTGCAGAGCGCCGGCGCGCACATCGGCCAGGCACTGCTCGGCGAAGAGGTCGCCGGCGTCAACCTCGGAGAGATCTGGGTCAGCCTCAAGCCCAGCGCGGACTACTCGACCACCCTCGACCGTATAAAGACCGTCGCCAACGGATACCCGGGCCTGTACCGGGAAGTCCAGACATACCTCGATGAGCGGATCCAGGAGGTGCTCACCGGCGGGAAGGAACCCGTCATCGTGCGCACCTACGGTGAGGACCTGAAGACCCTGCGCACGAAATCGGACCAGATCCTCGGCCTGGTGAGGTCAATTCCCGGGGTCGTGGACGCGCACCGTGACATCTCATCGGACATCCCGCAGGTCGATGTGACCGTCAACCTCGTCAAGGCCGAGAGGTACGGCCTCAAGCCGGGCGATGTCCGCAGGGACGCGGCCACCCTGGTGGCAGGGGAGGAAGTCGGCGACATCTTCCGGGCGGGAAAGGCTTATGACGTCGTGGTCTGGAGCCCGGAGCGAACCAGGCACAGCTTCTCCGACATCGAGAACCTCCCGATCGACTTGCCGGCGGGCGGGCGGGTCCGGCTGGGGGAAGTCGCCACCGTCGCGCTTCGCCCGAATCCCAACGCCATCGACCGGCAGGGTGACTCACGCTACCTCGACGTGGGAGCGAACGTGTCCGGCCGGGACCTCGGCTCGGTCGTCAATGACATCGAGCACAGGCTGGCTTCGGTACGCCTGGACCGCGGGTATCACGTCGAACTGCTGGGTGAGTACCAGGAGCGGCAGGCCGCGCAGAGCCGCCTGCTCGAGTCGGCGGTCATCGCGGCCGTGCTGATCCTGCTCCTCCTGCAGGCATCGTTCCGCAGGTGGCGGCTCGCGGTGCTCACGTTCCTCACGTTGCCGATGGCGCTCGTCGGCGGCGTGCTGGCAGCCTGGCTGGCCGGCGGGATCATATCCCTCGGTTCTCTGGTCGGATTCTTCACCGTGTTCGGGATCGCCGCGCGCAACGGGATCCTGCTGATCAACCACTGCCAGCACCTGGAGGACAACGAGGGAATGGAGTTCGGGCCGCAGCTAGTGCTGCGCGGTGCACGCGAGCGGCTGGCGCCGATCCTGATGACCTCACTGGCCACTGGGCTGGCCCTGGTTCCGCTAGTCGCTCTTGGTCTGCGGCCGGGGCACGAGATTGAGCACCCGCTCGCCGTGGTCATCCTCGGTGGTCTGGTCACCTCCACGCTGCTCAACCTTTTCATCGTCCCGTCGCTGTACCTGAGGTTCGGTCACAGCAGGCGCTACTCACCGGGAGGAAACGCATGATTATCTCTCGAAGGCCTCTCAGGCCATTGCCCGCGGCGCCCGTCCTGGCTGCCGCCGCCGTGCTCGCCGCCGGTCTGGTAGCCGCGTGCGGGCAGGCTAGCCAGAGTGCGGGCGCGGCTGGGAAGGGAGCCCAGCCCACCGGGTCCGGCCGGCCGGCTCAGCATGCGGCCGACGGGTTCTCCCGGCCGCTGGATGTCAGCAACCCGATGTTCCCGCTGGTCGTCGGCACCCAGTTCGTCTACCAGGGGACGATCGCCGACGGCGAAGGGTCGCATCCGCACAGCGTCGTGTTCACCGTCACCGACCTGTGGAAACAGGTCGACCACGTGCACACGGTCGTAGCGCTGGACCAGGATTTCCGCGATGGCGGACTGCAGGAACAGGAACTCGCCTTCTTCGCCCAGGACGACAAGGGCAACGTGTGGAACTTCGGCGAGTATCCCGAGGAATACGACAACGGGAAGTTCACCGGGGCCCCGAGTACCTGGATCAGGGGGACGGCGGGCGCCTATGGCGGCATCCACATGCTGAGCGAGCCCAGGGCGGGCGCGCAGTACCGGGAAGGGCTGGTCCCGGCGATCCAGTTCGACGACGTGTCCCGGATCGCCCGTACCGGGCAGGCGACATGCGTGCAGGCTGGCTGCTATCGCCAGGTGCTCGTGGTAGACGAGACGAGCCCCAACGACCCCGCGAGCGGCCATCAGATCAAGTACTACTCGCCGCGCACCGGACTGGTCCGGGTGAGCGCGCGCGGCGGAGATACGCGGGAGTTCCTCGCGCTGGCCGTCGCCCGGCACCTTGACGGGGCCGCGATGGCGAAGGCACGAGCCGCGGCACTGGCGATGGACCGGCGCGCTTACCAGGTAACCAAGGTGTACCGGGTGACCGGGCCGGCTCAGCGCCGTGGCTAGCGGTGGCGCGGCGTTCAGGTCGCCAGTCCCTCCCGGAACGCATAGGCGACCAGCTGCGCGCGGTCGCGCGTCCCGGTCTTAGCGAGCAGCCGGTTAACGTGCGTCTTCACCGTCGCCTGGGAGATCCGGAACTTGTCGGCGATCTCGGCGTTTGAAAGGCCGGCGCCGATCTGGGTAAGCACCTCGACCTCTCGCTGGGTAAGCGAGCCCAGTGTGGGTCTTTCCTGGCCACCGGGCTCGCTGGTAGCGCCAGGCAGGCGCATGCGCCCGCCCTGGGCGATGGCGTCGATCAGCCTTCGCTGTACCGACGGATCCAGCTGGGCGTCTCCCGCGCAGACCGCCGACACCGCCTGGAAGATCTCCGTGGCACCAGCGTCCTTGGTGAGGAAGCCGCGCGCGCCCGCCCGCAGCGCCGCGAACACCGAGTCGTCGTCCGAGTACGCGGTCAGCACCACGACACGAACGGATGGCTGCTCGCGCACGATCCGGCGGATCGCCTCAACTCCGTCACAGTTCGGCATATGCAGGTCCATGAGCACGACGTCCGGCACGGCCTTTACCGCTTGGCGTACGGCGTCGGTTCCGTCGACCGCCGTGCCGATCACCTCGATCCCGGGCAGCATGCCAAGCAGCATGCGCAGGCCATCGCGAACCACCCGCTGGTCGTCCGCCACGAGGACACGGATCGTCGTCATCGCGCCCGCTCCTGGCCGGGCGGGCGCGCAGGCAGCCATAGGTGAACCATGAAACCGCCGACGGCGGGACCCGCGCGGAGACGGCCGCCGATCAGCGTCACCCGCTCGGCCATGCCGGTCAGGCCGCAACCGCTTGATGGCAGGGCGGCGTCGACGCCGTCCCCGTGACAGTCCACGATCGATACCTCGACGCCGTCTGGCGCCCAATCGAGCCGGACAGTGACCCGGACCCCGCGTCCCGCGTGTTTGGCCACGTTCGTGAGCGCTTCCTGTACGACACGGTAAAGCGTTAGCCCGGCGCCGTCGCCCAGCGGGCACGGGACACCATGCGTCTCCAGCATGGCTGGGATGCCCAGTACCGCGGAGGTTTCCGTAACCAGGCCGGGCAGGCTGGCCGGGCCGGGAACTTCGCCTTCGCGCAGCAACTGGAGAGCCCGCCGGGCTTCCAGCATGCCGATGCACGTGAGTTTGCGGGCGGACGCGATCTGGCCGACCAGCGTCGTGCCCGCGCCGATGTTGATGGCCGTCAGCCGGGTGACCTCCAACTGCAGGGCGAGCGCGGAAAGGCTGTGTGCCAAGACGTCATGCAGGTCGCGCGCGAGCCGTGACCGTTCAGCCAGCGCCGCTGCCCGGTGCCTGGCCTCATTCGTCGCGGCCTCCTGCGCCAGCAGCGCCTCGACATGGCGGCGTCCGTCCAGGCTGATCGCGGCGAAAACCGAGATAATGAAAAGAAGGCCGGAGGCGAACAAGACGGTCAAGATCGTGCTCGCCGGGTTCGTCGACTGGTAAGTCTCCCCAGCCGACATGGCCATTACCACGGGAATCCCCGCGAGGATGGCAATCAGGCGGGGCGTCCGCAGCGCCAGACCGATGAGCGATACATAACCCGCTATGAATCCCGGACCGTCGGCCTGCAAGTCAAGTCCCGCACCGCACAACCCCACGCCGACCAGGGCTGGCACCACTACACGCAGCCGGCGGATCCGCTGGGACAGCGCCACAACCGACAGCGCGGCCGCCGCTACGAGCAGGGCGATGGTGCCCGCCCCGGCCGCCCCGGCGGGCAGGCCAGCAGCCAGGATTCCCACGCCAATGCCGCAGATCGCGGTCACAGCGAGGGTAGGTAGCCACGCCCGGATGTCGCGGCTGGCAGGCATGGACAGCCCAGCGCCTGGCTGGACGGGAAGATTCCCGCACGGCAGCGTCCCCCGCGTGCCGTTTTCCACAAGATCCATCGGACGGTCCCCACCGCTCCCGGCGTCCACCATAATTCCGCACACGCGGGGACCGCAAGTCAGTAAATGGCTTATGTGAAGTTTATTACGCTCATCAGTATTTTTTGCTTAATTCGCTATTGAATCACTGATACCTTGTTTTCCAGGCTTTCCGCTTTTGCCAGATTATTAACTTGCGTGTCGACGGGCATCCGGGAATCCGGTTGTGCGGTCTTGTTCACTCCGGGCTGGCGGCCATCAGCGCGGCGACCGTGCCCGCCGGATTCCAGCGCGGGGGGTCTGCTGGGATCGCTCAGCGGGGACGAGTCGAGTTGCGGGCGGCGACCATAGCGGCCTGGAGCCGGTGGCGCTGGGCGGCCTCCCGCACTGCCGCGGCCGACAGCGACGCCCACGGCTCCGCCGCCGGATCGATCCGGGATGCCAGTTCGGCATGCCAGGCCGACGGCGGCTCGCCGGCCGGGGGCAGGAGCTGGACGGCGCTGGCCGCGGCGGCCGTGCCCTGCCGGTAGAACTGCAGCGAGGCCACATCCAAGGCATCGTTGACCAGCACCGCCACGCCTGCCTGGACCGGCGCGGGCTGGGCCGTGTCCACCACCCAGCCTCCCGTGTTGAAGATGCGGACCGGCGCCGGGAAGCCGGTCGCCGGCCAGCGGTCGACGAAGGGCTTGTGGGTATGGCCGTACACGAACGAGACGTCCTCGGGGATGTGTCCCCATTCGCTCTTCAGCTGGGCGCGGACCGGGCCCTCCAGGTAGGTCCGCAGCCCGGCCTGGCCCTGCGCGGTCAGGGCGACCGTGGGCGTGCCGCGCTCGCTCCTGGCCACGCGGTTAGCTTCTCGTTTGAAGATCGTGTTCAGCGCCCATTGCTCCGCCGGGTGCAGCCACGCCGGGCCCTTGCCCTTGGCGATCATCGCCGCGGTCAGGTTGGACACGAGGGCGTCGATGTCGGCCGGGCTGGTCAGGTCGGCGTAGATCAGGCCCATGTCGGTGCCCACCTGGCCCGACCGGCCCAGCGTGGACCACAGGAAATCGATCCAGGCGAAGTTCTCCTCTTCCAGGAGATCGATGTCCGCGAGCTCGTTTTGCCGCTGGCCCGGATACAGGATGTGCTTGAGCTGCGACATCAGCGAATAGATGGATTCCGTGAAGTGCCCGTGGCTGACGATGAGGCAGCGGCGCTCGTCGGGCGTCCGCAGCGCCAGGTTC
>Ga0306925_10004108_pt1 | contig 13054 bp, 13 predicted proteins | sample flu12Cox44000176_FD_203755 | JGI IMG/M metagenome (GOLD analysis project Ga0306925, IMG submission 203755) | Lab enrichment of tropical soil microbial communities from Luquillo Experimental Forest, Puerto Rico - flux8day.12C.oxic.44.000.176 (v2)... | ecosystem: Environmental > Terrestrial >...
AGGCGAATTGCCCGGGACGACGCTGGCACGGCACGTGCGAGCAAGGGTTCGATGGCCGGGTGCATTGCTTGCGTCGCCCGGGCGCATAGGTCGGTCGATTTTTTCGGGGAGAACTTCGGGATGCTCTACTACGCCATCGTGTTTTTTCTGATTGCCCTGATCGCGGCGCTGTTCGGCTTTGGTGGCATTGCTGCAGGTGCGGCCGCCGTCGCCAAGGTATTATTCGTCGTGTTCCTGGTCGTTTCGCTCATCACCTTCGTCATGTCGCTCGCTCGCCGCGAGTAAAAGGAGATCGAGATGCCCGTCCGCTCGCTCAATGCCCGACGGTCCACCAAAACCAAGGTCATCCCCGCGCCCGACTTCGATCGGCTCGCCGAAGACTTCCGCATCTTCGTTGCCGACTGCGAAACCCTGCTCAAGGACGCGCAGGGGCTCACCGGGGAAGCCGCCGTGGTCGCGCGCAACGAGTTCGCCAAACGCGTCGACCTGGCGCGCGAGCAGTTGCAGACAATGACGGGGGTTGCATCCGAACGAGCGACTCAGGCCCGCACCGCTGCGGAGGACTACATTCGAAGCGAGCCGCTGAAGGCGCTCGGTATCGCGGCGGGGCTTGGCGCGATCATCGGCATTCTCATTGCGAGACGCTAGAGCACGATGAAATCGGCACGATGTTCCGCGCACGCCGTCGGGCACGAAGGCGCAGCGGCCGCGTCTTCGGGCGCACTCAAGGTGAATCATCCGACGGCGGGCGCGGGCTCGGCAAAAGGCAAGGGAACGTCATCCGGTTCGTTCCTGACCGACGTCAAGACCCTCCGATCGCGTGCCCGGCAGCACATGGAGGAGGGTGCCGTAACACCCGACTATCCGGCGGATGTGGACATGGTCGTCAGTGTGCTCAACGAGGCACTGGCTACCGAGATCGTCTGCGTGCTGCGCTACAAGCGCCACTATTTCATGGCGCAGGGCATCGCCTCGGAATCGGTCAAGGCGGAATTCCTCCAGCACGCGAACGAAGAATCGGCGCACGCGGATCAGATCGCGGAGCGCATCGTGCAGCTCGGCGGCGAGCCGGACTTCAATCCCTCCGTGCTGAGCGAGCGCAGTCACTCGGAGTACGTCGAAGGCGATTCGCTGATCGACATGATCCGCGAAGATCTCGTGGCCGAGCGCATCGCGATCCAGAGCTACCGCGAAATCGTCGAGTGGCTCCGCGGCAAGGATCCAACCACGCGCCGGATCATGGAAGAGATCCTCGCCAAGGAAGAAGAGCACGCCGAGGATTTGAACTCGCTGCTGCTCGGGATGAGACAGGCGTCCTGAGCTCACGCAGGCCGGCTCGCTCTTCCGCCCATCGCGCCGATCCTTCGGTTCACCGCGATTCGCGGTCGCTTCGATGGCTGCCACGTGCGAGTTCGATTCTCGCACTGCCACCTAACCGCGGAATAACGGCCCTGCGCGGCCGTTTTTCCTGTCGCCTTCCATTGGTGAACCGGGATGCCGAGAGTCGGCCGCAATGATCCGTGCCCGTGCGGCAGCGGGAAGAAATACAAGCGCTGCTGCATGCCGCTCGACGTCGCCGAGGCAGAGCGCACGCGTGTCGCACAGCCGTCGATTTCCGTGCTGGGCACCGCATTCGAGCACTACCGTGTGGGGCGACTTTCTCTGGCGGAAGGCGTCTGCCGGCAAGTGCTGTTGACGGCGCCGAATCACGCGGACGCGCTGTATCTGCTGGCGGCGATTGCGCATCAGGAAGGCAAGCTGGACGATGCCATCACCGCCTACCGCAAATTGCTTTCGGTCAAGCCGGATCTCGCGGAGGCCCACAACGACCTGGGCGGAGTGCTCGTTGCCCGAGGCGCATTGGAGCAAGCGGTCGCCAGTTATCAACAGGCGCTCTCGCTGAAACCGGACTACGCGGAGGCGCACGCCAACCTCGCCACCGCTCTCCAGTGCCTCGGCCATCTGGAGGAAGCGGTCGCCAGTTACCGCAAGGCGCTCTCGCTGAGACCCGATCTTGCGGGGATTTACTACAACCTGGGGAATGCACTCAAAGCGCAAGGCAAGCCGGATGAGGCGGCCGCAGCTTACCGCGATGCGCTCTCACGCCGCCCTGAGCATGCGGAAACCTGGAATAACCTGGGCACGGTACTGCGTGATCTGGGCCGCCTGGACGACGCGATCGCCAGCTACCGCAAAGCGCTGTCACTCCAGTCGCAGTACGCGGCGGCGCATAACAATCTCGGGAACGTACTCGATGAACTCGGGCACGCCGACGCGGCGCTGTCCAGTCACGTGCAGGCACTTGAGCTCGAGGAAAGGCCCGAGTTCAAAGCGAATTTCGCCCACTGCATACGAAGCATCCACTGGAGTAGCGTCGATGATGATGTCAGGCGTCTGGTGACCCGTGCCGTCGCAGAGGCATGGACGAGTCCAACGGATCTTGCGAAGACCAGCGCAAGGCTCGTTCTGTCCGGACGCGCCGTCCAGGAATGTGTCGAGCGAGCGCAGAGCGCGTGGCCGGCGCGCCTGAGCAGCGCGGAGCTGTTCGGGCCGTCCGGCCCGGAAGTCCTGGCCGGTGATCCGCTGCTGCGAACGTTGCTCGCGTGTGCCCCGGTGGCCGAAATGTCGCTGGAACGCCTTCTGACCCTGGTCCGGCATACGCTGCTGGAAGTCACTACGGGCGACGGTGCCGGCGAGTTCGCGGACGAAAAGACACTCGCCCTGTACTGTGCGCTTGCAGAACAATGCTTCATCAACGAGTACATCTATTCCTGTACCGAGGAGGAAAGTGCCCGGGCGCGGTCGCTTCGCGAGAGACTGGTCGCTGCATGCCAGGCCGGGACCGAAGTTCCCGCACTTTGGGTTGCGGCTGTGGCGTCCTATTTTCCGCTGCACTCGCTGCCGCATATCGGAGCGCTTCTTGAGCGAAACTGGCCCTCGCCAGTCGCGGAGTTGTTGACACAACAGATCGCTGAACCCTCCGAAGAGCAGCGAAATCGCGATGCGATTCCCAGATTGACGACGGTCGAAGATCCGGTATCGCGTCTGGTGCAGCAGCAGTACGAAGAGCATCCCTATCCAAGATGGGTCAAGGCGGCGGCGCAGCCTCCGTTTGACTCGATCGATGCGCATCTGCGTGACCTCTTCCCGCTCGCGGCGTTTCGTCCTCTGAACCGAGGCGATGGCATGAGCATCTTGTGTGCGGGCTGCGGCACGGGGCAGGAATCCATCGAAGCCGCGCGGCGTTTTCCTGGAGCTCGGGTTCTGGCGATCGACTTGAGCCGCGCAAGCCTCGGTTACGCCGTCAGGAAGACGCGCGAAGCCGGACTGCAGAATATCGACTACGCGCATGCGGACATCATGAAGCTGGGGGCACTCGGTCGAACGTTCGACGTGATCCTCTCGGTGGGCGTCTTGCATCACCTTGCCGACCCGGTGGCGGGCTGGAAGGAACTCGTTTCGCTGCTACGCCCCGGCGGGTTCATGCGCCTGGGTCTCTACAGCGAGCTCGCGCGCAGGATGATCCTTGCGGCAAGGCGGCTGATCGTCGAGCGTGGATACGCAGCCGACGCCGTGGACATTCGTCGCCTGCGGGAGACGCTCATGTCGCCGGGTGCCGATCCGGAATGGGCGCAACTCACCGGATTTACCGATTTCTTCGTCACCAGCGAGTGTCGCGATCTGCTGTTCCACGTCCAGGAGCATCGCTATACGCTGCTGCAAATCAAAGAGATCCTCCAGGAGCTTCGGTTGAACTTCATCGGGTTTGCTCTCGACCCGCGCGACGCGAGAAAGTATCGCGCGCGCGTACCGGACGACGGCGCAGGAATCGACCTGGATCGCTGGCATGGCTTCGAGACCGAGTATCCGGATACGTTTCGCGGCATGTATCAGTTCTGGGTCCAGAAGGCGTAGAACGTACGCGGGTCTGGCGCATACGCGACGCCCGCAACCGCGCGATTGCAATCAGCAGCAGTTGTCCTCACATTACTGCCAATGGGCCCCGAATCGCGGGACCTGTTATGATTATTTCATCTTCGCGCGCATTGACGCGCCCATCGAGTTACCGGGGGTGTACTGGTCTCGACGGGGGTTTTGAGATAGCGCGGGGCATGCCGAGGCGCTTGTCCTCGTAAAACTCGAGCACTCGCAAATTTAACTGCGAACGACTCAAACTACGCTCTGGCGGCTTAATCCCGCCGGACCTCGCACCGGTCAGCGCTCGGGCCGGGCAGCAAGCGGGTAACACCGCGAGCCGCAGCGAGGACATCTAGAGCGATCGCGCACATCCGGGTCACTTGGATGATGCGTTAAAGCAAGGTGACTGGCGCGACCGCAGCCTGTCCGTCGGCGGCGGAAGCGCGAGATCCAATCGACGAGACTAAGCATGTAGTCCCGACTGTCGAGGGCTTCCGGACGCGAGTTCGATTCTCGCCACCTCCACCAAACCTCAGAATGACGGCCCCTCGCGGGCCGTTTTTCGTTGTAGTTATCATAGTGCAGCGCCGTCTTGCGTTGTCTAAGCCAGTTCGCTAGTATCTAGTCCTGATGGTGGTAAGAATGGTGGTAAGGGCGGATTTACCACCAAAATCAGGATGGAGGTAAACGGAAATGGCGAAACGGCATCGGCATTTGCTTGGGGCGCTGGAGATTTCGCGCGCCAAGGCCCGTAGCAGGCCCTACAGGCTCGCCGACGGTGGGGGGCTGTACCTCTGGGTACCGCCGTCTGGCGTGCGCACCTGGCAGTTCCGTTACCGCTTTGGCGGTAAGCCGCAGACGGCGACGCTAGGGAAATACTCCGATGTGCAGGGGCTGGCGTGGGCCCGTGGCAAGGCTGACGAGGCCCGAAATCGAGTCAACGAGGGCGACCACCTGACGCGGGTCAAGGCGGTCAAGAAGGCCACCAAACGGGCAGCGAGCGCTAACACGTTCGACGCGGTGGCCGCCGACTGGCTGAAGTCGGAGGCACGGCGCGCTAAGTGGACGCAGGACTATCGCAATGAGGTCGCTGCCAGCCTCACCAACCACCTCTCTGAACTGAACCCGTTACCAGTCGCCGAGATCACGGCAGCGATCGCTGCACCGCATCTCAGGCGGATTGAGCGTGCCGCACCGGACATGGCAAAGAAGGTACGCCAACGGCTTCGCTCTATTCTGGACTATGCCGTAGAGGATGGCGTCATCGCCGGCAACCCGATCCCGGCGCCCCGGAGAAGGAAGCACGCCGGGGGCCGGCCCCATCTTCCCGCGACGCTAACGAAGAATGCTGTCGGTGCGATCCTGCGCGCTGCGGACAAGGCGGATGTGGGGAAGGGTGTTCGCAGGGCCCATCTGCTCGCAGCGTTTACCGCACAACGTATCGGCGAGATCGTGGGCGCTACCTGGGATGAAATCGATATGCAATCGGCCGTTTGGTCGATCCCACGCGACCGGATGAAGCGCAAGGATGTCGAGCGCGGTTCGCACCAGGTACCGCTGCCACCGGTGCTGTTCACCATGGTTAAGGAATGGCATCGTGTGGATGGGCAGGGCGCCGTGTACGTCTGCCCGTCGCCAACCGGCCATGCGTCAATTACCCGGGAGGCGGTCGAGAAGTTCTACCGGCGCGGACTCGAGCTCTCCGGCAAACACTCCCCGCACTCGTGGCGATCCGTGCTATCCACTTGGGCAAATGACGCGGGAGAGGATCCGGACGCGGTGGAGGCGCAGCTAGATCACGTTACCGGCAGCCCCACAAAGGTTTCCTACGATCGCGCGAAGCGGTTAGCAAGACGAGCCGACTTAATGGCTTGGCACGAGCAAGCGTTGATTGCTGCGCGCGACGGCGCCAAGGTAATTGGGCTGAAGCGCAAGGTGTAGCACAGGACAAATCCAACAACCGTTCTCGCAGTTTTCTTCTCGGTAAGGCCGATTCAACGCGCGCGCGGGCGCCGCTTCCAAGGGAGTCTCGACTAAAACATCATGAAAAAATCGCCTCCAGGACTGCTCGGGCCCACATCCGATGCTTGGCTATCGCCCTCGGTCAGGGATCTCGTTGAATCGCTCAATCGCACCGGTGAAGGGTCAAGACGGTTTGCTCATGACATCCTGAGCGACAAGGAGCGTGGAGTCATCACTCTCTCGGTTCCAGCGGATGATTACGCGGACATGCTTGGGTTCATCACACAGCTTGCGGAAGGATGGAGATCCGCGCTCTACAAAGCCGAGGGGTTGAAGCTTGAAGCGGCAATCGCCAATTATCGACGCCCGCGCGGTAGGCCCCGGCAACTGAAGCTTGGGTCCCTGATGGGTGCGCCTGCTACCAAGCGGCCTAGCAAAAAACGGGGACGGAAGCCCAAATATACGGCTGACGACAAGACAATAGCCCTTGCCCACGTTCTAAGGAAGAAAGATCAGCTCGCCAAGGAACGTGGCGTCTCAGTCCGGCGGATTACGGACAAGGAAGCTATTGAAGCACTCAATCGGGAATTTCCCTCCGACACGCCGCTTCCGCTTTACAAGCAGCGAAAACTAGTGGCGAAGCTTTGCAAGTCGATCTCCAAGTTTCGTAGAGAGTCCGGCATCCAAATTCGACCGCGGAAATCGCGAAATTCCGCGAATAAATCGGTCTAGTTCTTCTACTTTTTATGGATTCAGCACTCTCTATGCTTCGTGTACAGCTACGGCGAAACCTCGATCCTCGGGGACGCCTCGCGACTAACACGGAGCTGAGACATGCCAGCACGAACCAGACAGGAACCAGCAGAAGAGAAGCCCGCCAGCGAACGGGCAGCCTATAGCGTTGTCGAATTTGCCCGCTTGCACGGACTTAGCCGGGCGCACGTTTACAACTTAATGCGCGATGGTGCCGGCCCGCGTGTTATGCGCGCGGGTCGCCGCACGCTGATCTCAGCAGAGGCAGCGGCGGATTGGCGGCGCAATCTCGAGGCCTGCAGCGCAAAGGGGGACGCGTGAGCACAAGCGTTCTGCCCAACAGGAACTCAGAGGAGCAAGCTGAGTTCCTCGCCTCCTCAGTCCCGGCTAGCGCCCGAAAGCTCGTAGCCCGTGCCTTCACCGGCTCCCTCAGCCCACGACAGGCGATCAAGGCCAAGTGCCTGGACTGCTCCGGCTACCAGCGGGCTGAGGTTACCCACTGCACCGTGATCCTGTGCCCGCTGCATCGGTACCGACCGTACCAAGAAACCCACCGGAAAGGGTCAAAAAACGTTCGGGGGAGCGGGATTTCGGCGAAGACTGGTCCTCGCTGTAGCGGGATACCACCCGGCTCAGGTAGCGCGAGTCGCTAACCGAGTCGCTCCTGAGTAGAGATGAGATGAGTTGAGTCGAACTGCTTAGAAGCGGGTTTAGCAGAGATGACCTGACGTGAGACGAGCTGAGCAGAGATCCTACTGAGTAGCGATGATTCGAGCAGGGATGCAGCGAGTTGAACCGGGGCGGCGGAGATGAACCGGGACGGAAGCGGGCTTAGCAGAAGCGACCTGAGCCGGAGGGTTTGATAACGATGACAGGATGGTGAGATGAGTTACGAGGAATCAACCACGATCTACGAGGGCTACCCCGACTCCCGCGATCCGATGGTCAAGCGGAAGGACCGCACACTGACCAAGTCAGCGCTGAGGAAGAAGCGAAAGGCGATGGTGTACGCCCGGGAAGCCGCCTGCGGGAACGGGGTGCATCCCCGGATCGAGGAGCAGATCGCCACCCTCGACGGCGAGGCTGAGGACATGATCCAGCGCAAAGCCACCTGGCTCACGACACCTGGCGGGGAGATACCGGCCACCACCGCACCGAGCATGGGCTACGGACCCAACCGGATCATGAACACGCTGACCTCGCAGGGAGAGACGCGCATTGCCGAGGACGCGAGCATTGCCCGGATGGACTTGCTTATCCAGGACCACCTTGACTGCGCACCAACCGCCCTGGACGCTGCCGAGTCGATCGAGGCGCGGAACAGCCTGGAGAAGATGCTCGTACACGAGATGGCTGCTGCGCATGAGGCGGCCATGCGCTTTCTGGATCGGTCGATGGTCTGTGCGTCCCGGGGCGAAACGGTCGAATGCGCGCGCTACGCGAACCTCTCGGCCCGGTTCATGGCGGTCTACCAGACCGGGCTGTTGACGCTGCACAAGATCCGTGGGGGTGGTCAGTCCATCACCGTTCAGCACGTCACTATCGGACCGAATAGCCAAGCCGTTGTAGGGAACGTTCAGACCGGTGCTGATGCCGGAAACCAGCGCAAAACGGAGGGGGACAAGGGGTGAAAGGGGGAAAAGTCTTGGCGTGTCACATCTCTCCCCGTTGTGGAGCGCACTCCAAGCGGAGCGGTCAGCCGTGTCGTGCGCCAGCGATGAAGAACGGACGCTGCTACATGCATGGCGGGAAGTCGGGCAGGAAACCGACGCATGGGATGTACACGAAGGAAGCGCTGGCCGCCAGGAAGGAACGGCAGCAGGCGAGAGAGCGGCTGAGAGTGCTGCGGAAGCTGATCGGCAACGGCTGAGTCAATGTCCGCTATCGGCCAAAGCGGACATATCCGCGTTTCCGGCTCACAGGGACCGACCGTGACCTCCACCCCCTGCGATTCACGCCGGAGCGCACATGATGACCGAGCTGGGGCCGTAGCCTTCCTGCACATAGCCCTTGGCAGCGCAGCATCGTGCGGCCCGTCGCATCCACACCATGGACCGTGAACACTGACTTTGCGAGATCGACGCCAACAGTAGTAATCTCTTTCATGACTTCTCCTCCGGTTTCAGATTGAACGCAGACAATTCAATCTTGGCATCTCGTTGCCGTTGCCGCGACGGGGAAGTCCCTATTATTCGTTAGGCCTCCAGATGAATGCCGACGCCATCTATCGAGCGCTCTGGCTGAGCGTCGTGCTATTCCAGCAGTTGGAGAGTCGTCTTGCGGAGCGTGTGCCGTCGCGTTGGGTGCTATCGGATGATGAGGCGCTCGGCGGTTCCGAAGCCAGCGTAGCTCGACACGATCACCCTCTCTCCCGCAGTGAGGCCTGATGTCACTTCGATGCGCCCGTGGGTTCGGCGTCCCAAACGTACCCCGCGTCGCTCTGCCTCATCGCCCTCGTGGTTGAGAACGTAGACCCACGCTCCATCGGTGTCCGAAAGGAAGGCGCCGTCAGCAAGCAACAGCGCGTCGGTCGAAGCTCCGAGGGTCAAGCGCACGTCGACCGATTGCCCAAGTTGCATCGCAGCACTGCGCGACTTCACTGCGAGCTCGATCTGCACCCGGCGATCCTTGACCTGCGGTGACACCGCGATCACCTCCACGTAGACAACTTCTCCATTCACGTCCGCCGTGCCGCGCAAGCCCGGCTTTACACGAGCCAAATAGAACTCGTCAACCAAGGCGACCAGCTTAAACTTTCCCGGCGACTCAATTCGTCCGAGGTTGTCTCCTTGCCGGACCGACATTCCCACCGTCGCATGAAACCCGGTCAAGAGCCCGTCGGCCGGAGACGCGACGGAAAGCGACTTAATGCTAGAGTGCACAATGCCGAGGCCTTGTTTCAAGCCTTCGATCGCACGGTCCAGCTCCTGGATGGCCTGAACCCTGGTTTCCCGTTCCGCCGCGGCGTCGACCACGGCCTGGCTCAACCTCCGCCCTTGGTGCGTCACGCGGTCGAGCGATTCATCGAATGCGGCAGCCGAGATGAACCCGTCGCGCGCCAGCTTCACATTGCGAGCGTGCGCCTTGCGACTCTGTTCGAGTTCAAATTCGAGATCGGCAATGCGGCGCTGATTCTCGCCCTGCGCGACCGTCAACGCAGCTCTCAAGGTGGCCATATTGGCAAGCTGTTGGGCGACTTCGGACGCGCGTGCAAGCGCCTCCTGCTGGCGCTGCGGATTTGATAATCGCAGAAGGAAGTCGCCACGACGAACGAGCGAACCATCCTTCGCAGCAACCTCCTCGACGCGTCCTGCATCGGTTGCATCGAGCATGACCGTGACGGTCGCCGCGACGATTGCCCTAGCGAGAACCTCGTCACGTAAATCGCCACGCTGTACCGTCGCGATACTGAGGCTGGACCGGTCAACCTTGGTCCCGGCCGGAACGACGTGCACGGCTGCTGCAAGCCCAACAGCGATCGCGGCCACGAGCAGCACCGCGCGACCGACCCGCCTAAGCGGCGATGCCCCGATTCTTCGATCCATCGCCTCGCCCGTAGGCGGCGAGGCGGCCTCTTCAGGTTCGTTCCGACCCATGACCAACCGTGGGCCGAGGCGCTCCGCTCTCATCTTCGCAAGTGCCTAATGAGACGCGCCGACAAGCAAGTCCGCGGGCGCCGACGCGCTCAGAACACGGATGCTCCACAAAAGCGCCCAGCCTGCAACCAGGAGGCATGCCAGTCCGCAAAGCAGGATGAGTTCTAGCTGGAGGGGAGTCCGTGTAGCGAAGGCCGAAAGATACTCGCCACAGATCGGCAGCGCGATCGCTGCGCCTGCTGTGGCGCCGACCACCAAGCTGACGAGCATACGTCTTGCGAGGTGAATGGCGAGTTGAAGTGTGGACGAACCGAGGAGGCGACGAATCGCGACCTCCCTCTGGCGACACCGGACTGCATATGCGACATAAGCGTACAAGCTGAAGCCGCCTGCGAGAGCCGCGCACAGCGCCATAGCGGAAACGAGCGCGGCGATCGCACGCTCTGTTGCATATGTTTCACGAAGGTGCGCCGCAGCGGTCTTCATACGCAAAACTTCATCAGGAAATACGCTCGACCAGGCGCGGGCAACCGACTCCTGAACCGCCGATGCGTTTCGCGCAAGCACGCTGATCACAGACACCGAGCGTGGAGTGAAGATGCTATAGACCGCGGGCCCGCCACCATCTCGCGCGGAACGCTGCATGGCGTTCGGCACCACTCCGATTACCTCGACCGATAGGTCTCCCATCGTCACGCGCCTTCCGACCGCATCGGCCGGATCTTGAAAGCCCAGAGCCCGGGTGCCGTCCACGTTTACGACGATCTTGTCGCCGTCGTTCACAAACCCGTCCCCCTGCTTGTCGATGTCCTGATCGAACAAGCGACCCGCGACAGGGGCAACGCCGTAAGACTGGAACAACCCTGGTCCGACCCAATGCAATGCGAACTTCACGGTCGACCCATCGCGCAACAAAAAGCTCACCGAAGCCTTGCGCCTCCCGCGACCGACGACGTCCCATGCAAGCCCGACGGCCTGCACGCCCTCCATCTTTTCCAGTCGCTCCTTGAACTGGATAATCCGCTCGTCCCGCATGTCGGCCGTAGCCTCGACGATGATGACATCCTGGGCGCGATAACCGGGATCTTGAGAGTCGACGAGGCTCATCTGAACGAGCAGGACAGTGGCGATCGCGGAAAGCGCGACCGTTACCGCTGCCTGCACGGCGACGACGGCATCCCGAACTACCACACCGGGCACGTGGGTGTGCTCGGCAGCGCCACTAAACACGCGCTGCGCGTCGATTCTCGCGGCGAGCGTCGCACCGACGATAGCGAGGACGACGCTGGCAAGCACTCCCGCTAACCCGTATTCGGCCAGCAGCGCGCCGGTCAAGACGATGTCGGCACCGATGGCATTGCCGAGTACCGGAGCAATCGGCAACGCCAGCGCCATGCCCGCTACGGTCGCGATGCCAAACAGCCCTGCGTGCTCGACGAGGGACGCGACCCACGCCTCCCGCGTCGTCTGTCCCATCACTCGCAGAATCGCGAGCTCCCTTGCAGCCGTTTGCAGCCAAGTGCCGTAGAGATTGAAGTAGTTGATCACCGCGAAGCAGAGAAAGGTCACGGCGAGAATTTCGGCACCCAGCAAAGCGCGTCGAACTGGCGCGCCGCCGGCGCCATGCAGAGACACCTCGTCGATGCTAACGGAGCGAAAACGAACACCTTCCTGGTACGCGCGAGGCTGTTCGGCGAAAAACGGAGTGCTCGAGAAATACCGGAATGCCTTGGCAGCCACGTCCGCTGAAGTGGCGTCGCCTTTCAAGCGAAGGAAATTGGAGCCGCGTGCGCTCCACCATGCGTCCAGTCGGTAAGGTTCGGGCATCGCGCCGGAGCGTATGTTGATCAGAACGTCGCTTCGAACAGCGCTGTTGGAAGAGCGATCGGCAATGATGGCGCCGATGCGGAATGGTGCGCCAGCGATCTCCACGGGCGAGCCGACGGGCGCCGGTCCCAGCGCGAGCATGCGGGCGATGCGCTGCGACACGATGACTGCGCCTGGATCCTTCAAAGCGTCGGACGCATTGCCCGCAAGGACGCGCGGCGAGAAGATGTCCAGATAGCCCTCGTCGACGAAGCTAATCGTCAGCAAACGAAGCTCGTGACCGCTGCGCACCGAAAGTTCGGCGGAGTAGTATCGCGTCGCCGCCTCGACCTCAATGCCGGCGTCAGCCCAGTGATCGAAAAACGCCATCGGCGTTCCGGCGCTCCACTTCCCGCCAAACCCGGGCTGGTCCAACGACATCTCGAGCTGTAATGCGCGAGCCGGTGTAGGGACGTCGGCGTCGGCCAACAGTACGCTCGTAACAAGGGCTGCCCATAGCAGGCCCATACCGATTGCGAGTGCGTAGCCAAAAAGCGCCGCACCGATCGTGATCGGCGAGTGAACGAGGAATCGCGTCCACGCCGGCGTTGTCACCGCGCGGCCTCCTCGAAGAGGTGGCCATCGACCATTGCGATCCGCCGATTGGCCTTTCTTACCTGTTCTGGCGAGTGCGTGACTATCGCGATCGTCGTTCCGGATTCGCTCAAATCTCTCAGCATCATCATCACGGCCTCTCCGTTCCGGCTGTCGAGGTTTCCTGTGGGCTCATCAGCGAGCAGCAGAAGAGGTTCCGCGATCACGGCACGTGCAATTGCAGCCCTTTGCTGCTGCCCTCCCGACAATTGTGGCGGCCTATGTCGGGCTCGATGCGCGATGCCAAATCGGTCAAGCGTGTCGCGTACTTTTGCGTGCCTCTTGGAGTCGGGCAGTCCCGAGAAGAGCAGACCCAACCCGACGTTCTGCTCGATCGTGAGCGATTCGATCAGATTGAAGTTCTG
>Ga0306925_10004110_pt1 | contig 13048 bp, 12 predicted proteins | sample flu12Cox44000176_FD_203755 | JGI IMG/M metagenome (GOLD analysis project Ga0306925, IMG submission 203755) | Lab enrichment of tropical soil microbial communities from Luquillo Experimental Forest, Puerto Rico - flux8day.12C.oxic.44.000.176 (v2)... | ecosystem: Environmental > Terrestrial >...
CGGCTTGTCAAATCTGCCGCGTCGATGGAGCTGCCAGAATATTTCTTTTTGTAACTTGCGAGCGATATCTCGAAATTCCCGCGGTTAACGGACTCTCACTTTAGCTGGAAAAAACATCTCTGCAACTAAATTCCTTTACGGAGAGGCTTTGCGGAGGGAACACCAATCGTCACAACCGGTGGCGACCTTCTTTTCGCCCCAGTTGCTGTCACATTCCCTCCGCCGAAATGAGAACAAATAATTACTTGATCTCGACCTTAGCTCCTGCTGCTTCGATCTTTTTCTTGATCTCTTCAGCTTCCTGTTTCGGTACCCCTTCCTTCACCGGCTTGGGGGCGCTTTCAACCAGTGCCTTAGCCTCTGCTAAGCCAAGACCGGAGACTGACGCCCGAACTTCCTTAATTACGGCGATTTTATTCGGGCCTACCTCCTTCAGGATTACGTCAAAAGCTGTCTTCTCCTCGACCACAGGCGCAGCTGCGCCGGCGCCCGCCCCGGGGGCCGCCGCAACGGCAACGGGAGCTGCCGCGCTGACACCCCATTTTGCTTCCAGCTTTTTCACCAAGTCAGCGATTTCAAGCACCGTGAGACCGCTGAGTTGTTCAACGATTTGATTCGTATCTGCCATTTTCTTCTTTCTTCTGTATCGTCGCGCTCCGAAGCCTCAAAGCATTTAAGAATTCGCAGCCGCGAATCCCGACGAGGAACCATGTTATTTTAGTGTTCCAGACGTGCGGCTTCCTTCACGTCTCGAACCGCAACGCCAACGCCGGCCGGAAGTTCAGTTCCTGGGAACCCCGGATTTTGACCGGTTCCGGCTGTCGACAGCGTTAAGCTTTTTCGGTAGCCTGCTCGCCCTCCTTGTCGATTCGCGCCTTTAGCAATCGCGCCAAGGACGCGGCAGGCTCATTAAGCAGAGTAACCAGCTTCTGCAAGGGCGACTTGAGTACACCAAGAAGCTGTGCCTGCAGCACCTCTTTGGCCGGCAAGTCCGCCAATGCCTGTATCTGCTCTTTCGAAATAATCGCGTTGTCCAGAACGCCAACCCTGACCGCCGGTTTCTGAAACTCGGCCGAGAAACTCTTCAATATCTTTGCGGCCGCGCAGACATCACTTTCGCCGGTGACGATCGCCGTTTGTCCCTTGAGTTCCGCTCCAAAATCCGGATAACCAGCCGCCGCAGCAGCCTTTCGCAGAAATGTGTTCTTAACAACCTTACACTGGGCGCCGGCGCCTGCCAGCCGCAAACGGAGCTCGGAAAATTGGACCACATTCATCCCGGCGTATTCAGCCACGATCAGAAATGGAGAATGGTTCAACCTCGCTGAGATATCCTCAACAATTGTCGTCTTTTCAGGTCTCATTCTTGATTGGCTCCCTTACTTCACAAAAGGTGTCGGATCGATTTTGAAACCGGGACTCATCGTCGCACTCATCGTAATGTTGTGAATAAACTTGCCTTTGGCTGCGTGCGGCTTGGCTTTGACGACCGCGTCAATAACAGCAACACCATTTTCCACCAATGCCTGGGGTTGAAATGAAAATTTGCCCACCGGCGCTGCGACATTCCCATTCTTATCCAGCTTGAATTCAACCCGGCCCGCCTTGACTTCGCGGATAGCCTTCGCCGTGTCTTCGGTAACAGTTCCAGTCTTCGGATTAGGCATCAAACCGCGGGGACCAAGCACTTTTCCCAGCTTGCGCACTTCGGACATAGCGGAGGGGGTCGCTATTGCCACATCGAAATCCTGAAATCCTTCCTGACATTTCTTTATCATGTCTTCGAATCCCACATATTCCGCCCCGGCTTCGGTCGCAGCCTCCGCAGCCTGTCCCTTGGCGAAGACCAGCACGCGCACCTTCTTCCCGCTGCCGTGAGGAAGCGGGCATGTGCCACGAACCATCTGATCCGATTGACGCGGATCAACTCCCAATCGAAAGGATAAGGTTACAGTTTGATCAAACTTGGTAGGAGGCAGTTTTTTCAAACTTTCGACGGCCTCAGCCAAGGAATAGGTTCTTGCCGAATCAACAAGTTTAGCGCAAGAACGATAACGTTTACTACGGTCTGCTAATTTCATTTTCAGGTGCAGTTCTGGCGGGCCTTAAACCCTCCTGCTTTTAAAAACAATTCCCTCTGCGGCGCCCGACCAATCGAACCCCAACAGAGCCTTTTTTCAGCTACTCTTCTACTTCGATGCCCATCTGGCGAGCGGTTCCGACCAGAGTCCGGTAAGCAGCCTCCTCCGTACGGGCGTTCATATCCTTCAACTTCACTTTCACGATATCCATCACCTGCTTTTTTGTCAGCTTGGCAACCTTCGTCTTGTTTGGTTCTTTTGAACCGGCCGCGATGTTTGCCGCCTTCTTCAAAAGGATTGCCGCTGGAGGAGATTTGGTGATAAACGTGAAGGTCTTGTCCTTATAAACCGTAATAACGACGGGCAGTATATCTCCGGCCTGCTTCTGGGTGGCAGCGTTAAATTCCTTGCAGAACGCCATGATATTGACGCCGTTCTGACCGAGTGCCGGACCAACAGGGGGTGCCGGATTTGCTTGCCCCGCAGGGATCTGCAGTTTGATCGTCGCAACAACTTCTTTTGCCATAGACCTAAAATAAGTGACGTACCGAAGAAAAGTTTAGCAGGAACCAATCAACCTCTTTCAACTTGCCAGTATTCCAGTTCCACCGGCGTCGATCGGCCGAAAATGCTTACGGACACCCGCAATTTCCCTCGATCCGGATCAATCTCCTCCACAATTCCGCTCTGGTTCTGGAACGGGCCATCGGCCACTTTCACCGTTTCACCGACTTCAAAGCTAACCTTCGGCTTAACCTTGTCTTCCAATTGCACGATTTGGGCAAGCATGCTTTCGACCTCCTGGGGTCGCATCGGAACGGGCCGATCCTTTGTTCCGGCAAAACCAAGTACGCCGGGCGTCTCACGAATAAAATACCAGGTCCGGTCAACCAACTGATTCTGCTTATCAAGCAAATACATGTTTACAATCAGGTAACCGGGAAAAAACTTTCGCGTGGTCTCGGTTCGCTTTCCACGTTTGATCTCAGAAACCCGCTCCGTAGGGATGAGCACCTTGTAAACCAGGTCGCCCATCTCCTCGGTCTTGATGCGGCGCGTAAGATTGTCGTAGACCTTCTGCTCCTGGCCGGAGAGAACGTGTACGACAAACCACTGATTTTTGTCGGGTTCGCTCATAATTACCTACACCGCTCTAAGGGACCAACATCTTGACCAGATTCACCATGACAAGATCCCAGAACGCGATGTATCCGCTCAACAAGAGCATCGCTACAACAACGACCGCTGTCGAATCGATCAATTCGCGATACCTCTTGATCCCTTTCTCCTTCGGGTCCCACGGCCAACTGGCCTTCTCAAGTTCGGTCCTTACTTCTCCCAAAAATCCTTTGACGCGACCGATCATAGATTATCTTCTTCGCTGCTGGGACAATTATTAATATCTGGTAGCCAAAAAGTGCCTTCGACCCTCATGAACAGGTCAGGAGGGACTCGAACCCCCAACCGGCGGTTTTGGAGACCGCTGCTCTACCAATTGAGCTACTGACCTATTTTCTGTGGAAAAACAAAACGGGCCGGCATACGCCGGACTCCAAAAAAACTCTCTTCAACCCTTTCAACTAGTCAAGAATCTCGGAAACTCGGCCCGCACCCACGGTTCTTCCCCCTTCGCGAATGGCGAAACGGATGGTTTTCTCCATCGCAATCGGAGTGATCAAATCAACTTCAATTGCGACATTGTCTCCGGGCATAACCATCTCAACGCCATCAGGCAACTTGACTGTCCCGGTAACGTCCGTCGTCCGGAAGTAAAACTGCGGACGATAATTGGTGAAAAAGGGCGTGTGCCGGCCTCCTTCCTCCTTACTCAATACGTATACCTCGGCCTTAAATTTCTTGTGAGGCGTGATGCTGCCTGGTTTGGCGACGACTTGCCCCCGCTCCACATCTTCCTTTTTAACGCCTCGAAGAAGAACTCCGACGTTATCCCCCGCCCGGGCTTCATCGAGCAGCTTACGGAACATTTCGATATCCGTAACCGTTGTTTTGGCGGTAGGCCGGATTCCAACGATCTCGACTTCTTCCATCTTCTTCAAAATTCCCCGCTCGACCCGACCGGTGACCACCGTACCGCGTCCTTCAATATTGAATACGTCTTCAATCGGCATCAGGAACGGCTGGTCGATCGGTCGTTCAGGCAGCGGAATGTATTCGTCAACCGCCGCCATGAGCTGGAAAATAGCATCCTTGGATTTCGGATCTCCCTCCAGCGCTTTTAGCGCGCTTCCCTTGACGATCGGGATCGTATCACCCGGAAATTCATACTGGGAAAGCAGGTCACGTACTTCCATCTCTACGAGATCGAGGAGTTCGTCATCGTCGACCATGTCGCACTTATTCAGAAACACCACGATAGACGGTACACCGACCTGACGAGCCAACAGAATGTGCTCGCGGGTCTGCGGCATCGGACCATCCGCGGCAGAAACAACCAAAATCGCGCCATCCATCTGGGCCGCACCCGTGATCATGTTTTTGACGTAGTCGGCGTGGCCGGGACAATCAACGTGAGCATAGTGGCGCTTTTCCGTCTGATATTCGACGTGCGCCGTATTAATCGTAATGCCACGCTCCTTTTCTTCAGGCGCATTATCAATCTGGTCGTACCGCGTAGCTTGGGCCATACCCTTTTCGGCCAGAACCGTTGTGATCGCGGCAGTCAGCGTCGTCTTCCCGTGGTCAACGTGCCCAATCGTGCCGATGTTCACGTGCGGTTTGGATCTTTCGAATTTATCCTTAGCCATTTAAGGTCTCCTATCTACTCTTGCTAATGTCTTCACTTCAATCGTCTGGGACTTACTGGACATGGAGCCCATGACCGGGATTGAACCGGTGACCTCGTCCTTACCAAGGACGTGCTCTACCAACTGAGCTACATGGGCATTTGTCGTATTCGGCCAACTTACATAGTAACCTGCTCTGGCCAACTCGCTTCGCCGAAAATTGAAGACACAAAGCGTTAGCCACCAATCTAAAGTCCCTTAATTTATTAGAGGCCAGAAGCTTGCTGTTCTCAAGGTCCGTCAAGCGAGCCCGAAACTTAACAAAGAGTCCCGACCCGTCAACATGATTCTTCGGGGGAGAGAAGGGGCCAATACGGGACGCCATTCGAAGACGTAATCACCTTCCCGACCCCCAACACCTCATGGGAAATCATCGTTCAAACGGTTCAGGTTGCTACTGTCGCCTCATCGCGGAATTCCTTTCCAACGCCGTACAAAGGATGGACTTCCATTCTCGCGGGTTCGGCGACCCGCCGGATTGCGCTAGCCCTGCCAGTGTGCGGATCGATATCAACTAGAATTCCGTGCAGACACACCTGGCCCTTTGCGACCGGAAAATTCACCGGCATGCAACTGGTAAATCGCTGGATAATCGGCTGGATCTCACGGCCCAGCACCGACTCGGTCGGACCGCACATCCCCACGTCGCAAATAAATGCGGTCCCCCCCGGGAATATCTGCTCGTCGGCGGTCTGTACATGCGTATGGGTCCCGGCCACCGCCGAAACCTTGCCATCCAAAAAGCGTCCGAGAGCGATCTTTTCGCTCGTAGTTTCGGCATGGACATCCACGAAAATGACATGCGTCTCCAAGCGGAGGCTTCGCACCTCCTCTTCCGCGATGCGAAAGGGATTCTCGAGGCTTGGCTGCATAAAGGTTCTCCCCTGCACGTTGATGACCCCGATCTTTCCTTTGGCCGTTTCCAGTACGATTGAACCCCTTCCGGGCGTCCCAGGGGGGTAATTGATCGGACGCAACAGTCGAGGCTCCGTCTGAATGTAAGATACGACCTCTTTTTGATCCCATATATGATCTCCGGTCGTAATGACTGCCACCCCAGCGCGCAAAAGATCGATCGAGATTCGACCAGTGATTCCGCGGCCCGCCGCCGCATTTTCACCATTCACGATGACGAAGTCGACACCCCACTCCTTCTTCAGCCTCGGAAGCGTTTCGACCACCGCCCTTCGTCCGGGTTCCCCAATAATGTCGCCTAAGAATAAGAGTCGAAGCATTGCGCACACCTGGATAACTCTGTCTTATATAAGTTCTCGAAGATCCCGAATCAAATTCGCTATGCTCGCTCTCTTTTTCGCACTGTGCGCGTTTGGACTTGTTCCTTTGGTCTGCGATGCGCAGAGAGTGACTCCGCTTTCCACCCCCCCGGAATGGGAGCGGCTCGATCGGTTTCAGGAGACCATAACCCACGACGATTTTGAATCCCTTCTGGATACCGTCTATGCGCCGCAACATGGTGACTGGATACTGATTGCGCCCAACGGGGCCACAGTCCTCGAAAGCGCAACCAAAAGTTTCGTGTTGAGATTCGCAGAAAACCCCGCAAAGCGCCGGCCGATACCACGCTACTGGACCAGCGTAACCGATCTGAAGCGAGACTGCTTGAAACCGTTGAACGGCCTGAAAATCGCCCTCGATCCGGGACATCTGGGCGGTCAATGGGCAAAAATCGAGGAGCGCTGGTTCCAGATCGGCTCCTCGATACCGGTTTCTGAAGGTGATTTGACGCTTCGTGTCGCGCAGCTGCTGGCTCCTCGATTGAGAGAATTAGGTGCGGATGTGGTCTTCGTGCGATCCAAACCGGGCCCCGTAACAAACCTACGACCCTCAGAACTCAAGACCCAGGCGATCGCTTCGCTTCTGGATCGTGGTGTGGTGAATATGCTCCCCTCTTATTCCGGACCAGCCGACCCAAATAAAGAGCTGTCGATCGACTGGGAGGCCGAGAAGCTGTTTTACCGCATCGGCGAAATCCATGCCCGCGCCCGTATCGTAAACGCACAACTGAAACCGGATTTGGTTCTTTGTCTCCACTTCAATGCGGAACCTTGGGGCGACCCGTCGATGCCGACGCTTGTGAAGGCCAATCACCTCCATTTGCTCGTCAATGGCGCATACAGCTCCGCTGAACTCACCTACGATGACCAGCGTTTCGCGATGTTGATCAAGCTATTGAACCAAGTCTATTCCGAGGAATTGGGATGTGCGGAAGCCATCGGCCGATCGATCGCCGTCGCCACGGGATTGCCGCCTTACACCTATACCACTCCCAACGCCAGACGGGTTGGAAGCTCTGGGTACGTCTGGGCTCGCAACCTGTTGGCGAACCGCCTCTACGAGTGTCCGGTAGTCTATATTGAGCCCTATGTCATGAACAACGAAGAGGTGTTCGCCCGTATTCAGGCAGGAGAGTATGATGGCATGCGAAATTTCGGAGGAGTGATGCACCAAAATATTTACGACGAATATGTAACAGGCGTGGTAAATGGCCTCGTTGAATACTGCACCGCGAACCGGGGCAAATAGCAGGCTTGATAAATTTCATCAACAGCTCCCGACAAAGCTTGCAGTGCACGAACCGGGTTTCGCCAAATCTGCGGTTGATTTGTGCCGGAACGGGATATAACCTCCGGGCTCCTGATCTATTCGGGCTGTGGCTCAGCTTGGCTAGAGCGCCACGTTCGGGACGTGGAGGCCGTGGGTTCGAATCCCACCAGCCCGACCATCGGTGTAACGGCGTGTCGGCGCGTCGGTGGAGATTAAGGTTGCATGCGCATCGCCCCTTCATTGCGGCCAGCGAAGAGGGAATGTCTTACGCCGACACGCCGTTACGCCATTACGCCGACACGCGCCTTCGTCGCTCCGGTTTTCCTTTTCAAGGATTCTGGAGGCGGTAAATTGCGGGGCGCCAATAAAGCAATGCACACTCGCTACACTCGATTCCTCTTTTTCTTATTCCTCGTCCTTCAAGCTAGCGTTCGGGGAGACGACATTACTGCCCAGAACCTTCCGAAGGTCGTTATCATTGCGACAGGCGGAACGATCGCCGGCAGCGGCTCAAGCTCTACGACGACGGTGGGATACAAGGCTGCAACAGTGCCTGTGGATGCGCTGATCAACGCGGTACCTGAACTGAAGAAAATCGCCGCGGTTCGCGGTGAGCAATTGTTCCAGATCGCGAGCCAGAACATGACGAATGACCATTGGCTCAAGCTCGCTAAGAGGGTAAACGAGCTGCTTCAGCAGTCAGATGTGGACGGAATTGTGATTACTCACGGAACCGACACACTCGAGGAAACTGCCTATTTTCTGAATCTCGTAACCAAAAGCACTAAGCCAGTCGTGCTGGTGGGCGCCATGCGGCCCTCGACCGCTTTGTCTGCGGACGGCCCCATCAATCTTTACAATGCAACCCTCCTGGCCGGGAGCAAGGAAGCAGTCGGAAAAGGGGTTCTCGTCTGCTTGAATGATCAGATTAATGCGGCCAGAGACGTAACGAAGACCAACACGTCGACCGCGGATACCTTTAAATCACCGGAACTCGGCTTGCTCGGATACATCCAAGGCGCCCGCGTTGCGTTTTACAGATCGCCCGCTCGGAGGCATACGGCGAACTCTGAATTCGACCTGACGAGCGTGGACAAATTGCCCGTTGTCGAGATCGCTTATGGATTCGAAAACGTTTCCCGTACAGTAGTGGACGCTCTTGCCGGGAGCGGTGTGGACGGAATCATTTACGCGGGCGTTGGAGACGGCAACCCCTCCGAACTCGCAGAACAAGCTTTGGCAGACGCTCGATCGAAAGGAGTTCTCATCGTTCGTAGCGCGCGTGTTGGAAATGGAATAGTCGCGAGAAACAACGAAGTTAACGACGACAAACGTGACTTCATCGTCTCCGACACGCTCAATCCTCAAAAAGCGAGAGTTCTGCTAACCGTTGCGCTCACAAAGACCAGGGACAGCAAAGAACTTCAGCGCATTTTCTATGAGTATTGACGCGCTTGAGGAACTAGCCCAAAAATCTTACCCCGCGGTCGTTCGTGTTTAGCGCGTTTAGGCATGCTAAACATAGCGTCCCGGAGGGACGCCCTGCAGTTTGGACATTTGCACGCCGTTTCCGGCAATCTGACGGGCGAGGACGCCCGTCCCACATTGTGGCGCGGGCGTCCCCGCCCGCGGCAGCGTCCCGGAGGGACGCCTTGATAATAGGCCGGCCCTTCAGCGCCGGTAATTGGCGATTCCAAATCGGCCCCGTCCCGGAGGGCCGGGGTGAGCCGTCGGGCCTGAAGATGATCCCAATAACCAGTTGCTAAGAAGAGCGACCAAGCTTCGCGGTTTTTCGTGCTAAACAGAAGCTCACGCCGCTTCTCCCGGCCCTTCAGGACGGGGGATCCCTTTTTCTTTTTGAGTACCGGCGCTGAAGCGCCGGCCTATTCTCGGAGCGCCTCTCCGAGGCGCGCCGTCGGTTCTACTCATCGCTATCCAACCCGCGTCCCATGCACCAGTCGTGTCCGTGGTAAAATTAAAAGCGCTAACCACTTATCCGCGTCGGCGGGGTAAGATTTTGGGGCCAGGCGCTCAGGTCGTCATATGGGATTTGACGGCGTCCAGTCTCGACCGGCAATTTCAAATTTTTCAAAGAGGAAACCCGGCGCCACCGTACAGCCGACAAGAGTCCATGCACCGAGGCTTTTGGCCGATTGCCAGGCACCTCCGGGTACGAAGACCTGTGGTCGGTCCCCTCCCTCCAGACCCATGCCCAGCCGAAACTGAACGAGTTCATGCCCCATATACACGGAAAGCAGCAAGGGTGCACCGGCATACCAGTGCCATACCTCCACCGAATCGATTCGGTGCCAGCGCGATTCCTCACCCGCGGCTAGCAAAAAGTAAATTGCCGTAGATGCTGCACGACCCTGGCTGTCTGCGGCATCCCGAAATGTTTCGCAATAATGGCCGCCCTCAGGATGAGGCTTTAGATCCAGGAGACGAATCAGATCTGAAACGGTATAATCAACCTGCATCGACATGAATAACCCTGGTTATAACCTGCGAACCTATGGTCTGTACAGGGTTCGAGGTAGGTTGGCAAGCTGCGTCCTGTCCTTGATGCGTTCACCGTTCACCGTTCGCCGTTCGCCGTTCACCGGACGCTCGGCCATCATCCTGAGACCAATTTTAAATTTTTCTCCGTCCCTCCTCCCTTTGTGTCCTCTGCGCCCTTTGTGGTGAATTCTGGTTCGGAGTTCGGGGTTCGAAGTTCGAGGGCAACTGGCGCATCCACTTATCTCGTATTACCTTCGCGTTCTTATGCCGAGACCTTCAGAGCTGGTTCGGGATGCAATCATTATTCGGGGCGCGCGCCAGAACAATCTGAAGGGCATTAATCTCGATCTCGATCTGAACAAATTCCACGTGATTACAGGTCCGAGCGGGAGCGGCAAATCAAGTCTGGCATTCGATACGATCTATGCGGAAGGGCAACGCAGATATGTCGAAACGTTTAGCCCCTACACTCGCCAGTTCCTGGACCGAATGGATAAGCCGCTTGTGGACGAAATCCGCGGAATCCCGCCTGCCATCGCCATCGAACAGGCAAACAGAGTACGGACGACTCGCTCTACGGTCGGGACAATGACCGAAATCAACGACTATCTGAAGCTGCTCATGCCGCGAGTTGCCAAAGCGTTTTGCCCGGAGTGCGGCCGTGAGATTGTGCTGGAGACATCGGATGGAATTGCCACCACCGTTTACGCGGAGCTCAAAGGACACTCAGTTCTTGTGGCATTTGGTGTGCCAGCTCCACCCGGTACGAAGCCCTCAGACTTTTTTGCCTTTCTGAATCAACAAGGTTTCTTGAGGGTGTGGCTGAACCACGAGGTTCTGCGCACGGACACCGCACCTCAAGTGAAGCGACTGCCAGCGATTGTCGCTGTCATTCAGGATCGTGTCACCCTTGATGAGTCAAACCGCGTCAGATTGGTTGAAGCAGTTGAGCACGCCCTCCGTTACGGGAAGGGCCAGCTCTCCATTGTGACGCTCCAACCCGTGGCGGAACATCGATTTTCGACTGGTTGGCATTGCCCATACTGCGACCTGGAAATCCGCCCCCCGACACCCGGTCTGTTTTCATTTAACAATCCGCTTGGCGCCTGTCCGGCATGCAGGGGCTTTGGCCGCACTATCGGAATTGATCTCGATCGGGCGATGCCAGACCGGAGCCTGAGCATCGCCGATGGCGTCGTGAAACCGTTTCAAACGGGTCAAATGCGGCAGTGCCAGCAGGATTTACTGTCGCGCGCGATCGATCGGGAGATCGACATTCATTGCCCTTTTGAAGATCTTGCTCCGGCAGACCAAAACTGGATTGTCGAGGGCGACATCCGCCCAGACCTCAGCGCAGACGAGGTCTGGGAAAGCGGCGGTTGGTATGGCGTCCGCGGTTTTTTCAATTGGATGGAATCGCGCAGCTACAAGATGCATGTTCGCGTATTCCTAAGCCGCTACCGCGCATATACCTTATGCCCCCAATGCAAGGGCACACGCTTTAAGCCTGAAACATTAAATTTCAAGGTTGTTATCGGCGGCGAGCGATACACTCTTTCTGCGCTGCACCAGATGCCGGTCGACGTTTTGTCGGACAGGCTTCGGCGATTGGACTTTCCGCAAAGCGACGGGACGACCGAGATATTGCGCTCCCAGATCGTATCCCGCCTCGACTATCTCGCGAATGTCGGGCTGGGCTACCTCACTTTGGATCGCCCGACCCGATCGCTTTCGGGCGGTGAAATACAACGGGTCAATCTCACTACCTGCCTCGGCGCCTCTCTGGTCAATACGCTCTTCGTTCTTGATGAGCCCAGTGTTGGTCTTCACCCCCGAGATGTCCATCGCCTGAACCGCGTGCTCCATGGCCTGAGAGATAAAGGGAACACGCTTCTGGTCGTTGAGCACGAGGAAGCTGTTATCAGGAGTGCGGATAATCTGATCGAAATCGGTCCAGGTCGCGGCGAACTTGGTGGTGAACTGGTTTTTCACGGGCCGCTTGACCAAATCGAAGAGGCCGCAGACGGCTCGCTTACAGCGGCCTATCTGACAGGCAGAAAACAGATCGTTCCGCCTAAGAAGCGGAGAAAGCCAACTCGTTATCTGGAAGTGATCGGAGCGCGCGAACACAATTTGCGGAATATCGATGTTAAATTTCCACTGGAGCTTTTCTGCTGTGTTAGCGGCGTTTCCGGCTCGGGTAAAAGCACGCTTGTACAAGATGTGCTCTACGAGAACGTACTGAGGTTAAAAGGAGGCTCCAGCGAAGAAACGCCTGGCATCTGCGAGCGGATAACAGGCGCTCACGACATCGACGAAGTTCTTCTGGTAGATCAATCCCCACTCGCCCGTTCTCCCCGGTCCACACCGGCGGTTTACATTGGGGTCTTCGATCAGATTCGAGACCTTTTTTCGCAACTGCCAGAGTCGATCGCTGCCGGACTATCTCCGGGCGCCTTTTCGTTCAACTCCGGCGCCGGTCGATGTGAGCGATGCTCCGGACTTGGCTATGAGAAAGTGGAGATGCAATTTCTCAGCGACCAGTATATTCGATGTGCAGAATGCGGCGGGAGACGGTACCAACCCTACGTTCTAGCCATCAAACTCGCCGGCAAATCGATTCACGATGTTCTCGAACTGACTGTAACCGAAGCGATTGCATTTTTCAGTTCGGTCAAGGAGAGGGACGGACTGATCGAACCACTCGAACTTCTCAAGGAAGTCGGGTTGGGTTACCTTCGACTCGGTCAACCGGTCAATATTCTCTCAGGCGGAGAGTCACAACGGCTCAAGCTTGTCGGCCACCTGGCCGAGAGTAAGAAAAGCAGCCGGCACTCACTGCTGATCTTCGACGAACCGACAACAGGATTGCATTTGGATGATATCGCGGCACTCCTGAGTGTTTTTCACAGGCTTGTTGAGCAAGGCAATACGTTGGTCGTGATCGAACACAATCTGGAAGTGATTCAGTCAGCGGATCACGTCATCGACCTGGGACCGGAAGCGGGTATTGGGGGAGGAAATCTAGTCGGAACCGGCACCCCTGAAGAACTGGCAAAAAACCAGCGTTCGCACACGGGGATTGCCCTTCGCGAAAAA